>Ga0315294_10000734_pt1 | contig 35551 bp, 38 predicted proteins | sample YL17G13_40_MG_FD_203626 | JGI IMG/M metagenome (GOLD analysis project Ga0315294, IMG submission 203626) | Sediment microbial communities from Yellowstone Lake, YNP, Wyoming, USA - YL17G13_40 | ecosystem: Environmental > Aquatic > Freshwater > Lake > Sediment | place: USA: Wyoming | collected...
CCCTTTTTCTTTCGTGAAACAGATCTGCTAAGAACCCTTATTTTTCTTTCAGCCTTTTTTAAAGGTTTTGGGTTCTCAATCTTTTCTCCGGTAGAAAGAGTAACTAAGGTCTTCAGCCCCAAGTCTACGCCCACCGCGTCTTGGGTCTCGCACGCATGGGCATAGACAAACGATTCATTAGGAACAATTACATTAAACGATGCAAACCAATCATTAACAGATCTAGAAAGTACCACTGATTTAATCTCTCCCTTAAATCGAAGAGATTGAGCCATTTTAATCGGCTTCTTTAATAATGGAAGTTTTAGGTATTTTCCAGTTAATCTAATATGATCTCCACCAACATAAAAGGAATCTTTGGATTTCCCTTTCTTTTTAAATCGAGGGTACTTTGCTTTTTTCTGAAAAAACCTTTTAAAAGCTTCGCCTAGATCTTGAATAGCTTTTTGAGGAGCCCATTTAGAAACATCTCTAACCCAAGGAAATTGATCGTCTTTAATCGAATTAAATTCCTTGACTAAAGAGAAGCCTGTCATTCCCTTTTCGCCAGATTTATATTTATTGATCCAAGTTCGAAGACCCCAGTTATAAGAAAACCTTGCCACACCAGAGGCCCTACGCAGGTAGCGTTCGGCCTCATGGTCAGGGCAAAGTTTGATCTTATGAGCTAATTGGGGCATTTCTCTCTTAACCTGTTAAATAAGGTTGTTAAACGCTATCAGAGTCTAAAATGACTACTCTTGTTCGAATAATAGCCTTGTAACTAAACGGACATTTTTCCAGGCGGAACTAATTTTCCATTATACTCCGCGTCCCAACCATCAGCATAAAGCTGGTTAAGCTTTTCTGCATAATATAGCCTCTCTCACGATGAGAGAATTTACCTTTAAGTGCTTCTGCCAAACGGCCTCCTCGACTTTTATACCCACCCGTACCCGGAGCCTGAACCAACATCATACCCTTAGCGTACTTTGCCGGGTTTACAGTAATATCAAGTTCTTTCTTTTTCTTTTCCTCGGAGCCTTTTCCTGATTCTTCCTTTACTTCGAGTTTAGTTCCCGGCTTAACATCATGCTCCTCTAAATACTTCTTCTTCGCTTCCTCCGTAGGAAACTCCATAGCCAGTAAATAACGGCTCGCTACCTTCTCAATCAAAAGAGTATGCTCAAATTCTTTTACCGTACCCTTTTGATTCTCGGATCTCATTCAAATTACCCTTTCAACGGCTCGCCGTTGTCATCAAAGAGACGCTCAATAAAATAATCACCATTACCCTCTTTTTTAAGAGCCCATAAATCTCTGTCACTCTTATGAATCAGAGTATCCGAGGACAATCTTAGGAAAGGATGCAAATCTCTAAGTGTGGCCACCTTCACTCTTTTAGGTGTACGTTTTTCACGCCGAAATAGAGCATCGATCCCTGTGGCCCCTGATACCTCTATATGTCCCAAATTAAAATCAGCCATTTTCTACCTCACGAGATGTTCAAAGTTATTCCGACATCCACGGCCAAATTAGAGCTATATCCTGTGATCCTAAGAGTCTCCGTATAAGTCCCCGCCGTCATAGTACTCGGAGGGCTTACCACAACTGTAATCGGTTGTGACGCACCACCGTTAAGTGTGCCATAAACTGGATCATAACTTATTAACCATGGCACTCCCGTTATAGATCGTATCTGATAATCCAAAACGGAATCCCCTGCGCCAGAATTAGTAAGCAGAATCTGTTGCGAAGGAATAGGCGGGAAATCTCCACTCAATGGGGCATTCACATTAAAAGTAAGACTATCTGGGTTGACCTCAATAACAGCCTTGGATCTTACAGCAACCGTTACAGGGATTACTTGAGGACTGTTTGGTGCATTAGAATCTTGTACCGTTAAAGTTACAGCATACGGACTACCTACGGACAAAAGATTGGTAGAATCTACAGAAACATTAAAACTACCCGAAGCGTGAGCTACTAAACCATCCACATTAGCAGGCAAAGGGAACACATAGGGGGCTGACGACGTAATTGTGGTAGCTAATAATGAGCCCAAAATACCGTTGTTTGTGACAAGTACGGATTGAGCCGCCGAAACTCCACGCCCCTCGTCCACTGCAAAACTTAGAGACACAGGATTGAGCAAGATACTTGGCGTGTAAGCTTGGCGCACTTCTGTAATAGAGTCCGCCATCGCTTGTGCCACCTCTCCGGGAATAGGAATAGAATCCCGTAAAAGACCATAAGGAGTAATTACGTCCCGTATTTGCGTCGAAACTACCGCTTGAGAGACATCTACCCTTGTAGTCCATTTCCAAGCACCAGTGGAAAGGATCACCTGAAATTGATAATCTTGAAATCTTAAAATCGCTGTAGACAAGAGACTACCTCTTATCTACCTAGTTAAATAAAAGAATTACTTGAATAAAGGATCAGATACAACAATCTATGCCCTTATGCTCCCATTGCGGGAGACTTACGGATCTGAGAATGTTGAATTTTTTGGAAGATATCGAAGTGAAAATCTTTTCATAAGGTTTGTATTTTTCATCATTACTGGCAGCCTTTTTCAATGCCTCTACGGCCTTAAAAAATCGGTGCCTTACCCGCCCTTGTGTCAGTTCCAACTTACCAGCAACCTCAGATTGACAAGTCGTTGCCCACATCCCCACTAGGATATCGACATCAATTGTATCAAAAATACACGATAAATCCCGCCGCAAATCCTCTTCCGTAACCGTTGGGATAGAAACTATGAACTTAAGACGCTGAACACCTCGAGTTAAACGATAAGAAATTGCAGCCTGAGTGCAATTAAACAGTTCTGCTATATCCGCTTGCCGTTTTTTCTTGAGGTAATAGAGTTCAATCACATCCGCTTCTCTGGGGGGCAACTTAGGCAACAAAGATTTAATAAGGTCTGAGTCCGATGCATAAGTCGCGGAAAATAATGGATCGGGGTCACTCTCTGAGTCGCACTCAGGAGGGACTGAAAAACGATTAGCAAATTCAAAAGGGTCACAAAGAACAACGTACCCGTTCGCCATCAAATTACTCCTGTGTGAAAAAAGAATTGAGGATCTCAGCTTTTATCCCCAACTCTTTAAGCTTTGTTTCAGCCTCTTTTTTATTCACATCTGATTTAATTTGATCAAACGGAATCTCTTTAAGCATCAAAAGTTCCAAGTTGCTCAAAATACGTTCGTTATTTTCACGTATTTTGGCAGCCTGCCCTTTGCTCAATCCCGCAAGATTTGAATCTAACAAAGCGGTAACAGTACCGTATACGTTAATTAATTTCGAAGCTGTTTTCAAGCCAAAACCAGGAACACCATCAATATTGTCTGACGTATCCCCACTTAGTGCCCTAACGTGAGGAAATGACGCAGGTTGTACTCCATACTCCGACATCACTAATTTTGGATCATAAAATTTTTCTAATCCCGCTATTGGTGGGCATAACAATCGAGTAAATTCAGACACAAGTTGTATGAAATCACGATCAGTAGAAATAATGATATTCAGGTTATCACGTAACGATCCTTTTACTAAAGAGGCTATTACATCATCAGCCTCTTCATGAAGATTAAACGCTTGGGTAACATCCAATAAAGGTAAGTTGTCCCGTAACCAATCTATCTCAAAATGATCCCCACTATTCTCTCTAGGCACCCTGTTAGCCTTATACTCAGGCGAAAGAGCTTTACGCCGCTGCGAGGAACCGTCCCAGCAAACATATATACGGGCTTTAGGGAACCTCTTCTTATAGGCCCCTAAGCTACGCAAAAAGCCAAGAATAGCCCCCGTAGGCCGTCCTTGTGCGTCCGTAAGGCCACGAAGGCCGGGCACATAAGCACAACGAATATATAATTGAGTACCGTCAACAATAAGATTTACGGGTGGTTCTGACATTTCTTTTAGTTCCAAAAAGAGTGAAATTATGCGTTTTTGGGTATCTGACAAGAACTTGAATTTTTGATATTTATCTTTGGCCAAAGAAAAAGATGGTACCTCTAAGGGCTTGTTCACCGTAATAATCTGATCCCTCAAAAAAATTCCGTTACACAATTGTTGAAAACTTTTGAACTTATTGTAAATTGGACTAAAATCTAAAGGATTATTATAGGCATAAAAGAATCGTGAAATTCTTTGTCTCTGTTGGTACCAACCGTCCCACCATAGATAAGATTTATATTTTGCATAGATATGGCTAAGACCCAATGGTTTCCATTGGCTCAACATCAAAGCCATAGTGGCCCAAGAAAAGATCGCTACAAAGTTAGGACGAAATGCTATATTTAGAGGCTTTGTTTGCAATTGCAAAAAAGCTCTGGGTAAAGTCACTAATCGATCCGTGGATCGTAATTGAATATGAATTACCACGGAGTCTTGTTCAGGAATATCCTCTTTAACCAAACCCGTTATATTTTTATAAGGGCCTGATATAATCAAAACAACGTCTCCTACTTCAATCCCCTGATCCACCTCAACTTTAATTTGTTGATGTAACGCTTTGATCTCATCATCAGAGATTAACGAAAGCTTTCTTACTTTCTTACTCTCTGTCGGGGCATACAAAAGATTTTGGACATATTTTGTGTTCTCTAACCGGGAATAATAAGATTCGGGATGAGTGCAACGAATAAAAGCGTAACCTTCCATCAAGTAATGACAAACCTTTTGGCCTCCCCGTTGAACAATAGAGACTGGGATAAAAATTTCAGCGTCACGAATATGATGCCGAATAGATGCCCGTAAGATGTCAGGATCCTCATTGTCAGCCTTAGAGGTTAACTCCAAGACAAGCCATTGTGAGGTTTCATAAGGCATAACTAATAATACTCTAAAATTTCTGCTCAACAATAAGTTTTACAAAAGACGTTCAAAATTACGTCGCCACTCATCCGGAGTCATTCCTTTGGTTTTAGACTTAGTGATAGGAGGCAAGCTCGTGATTGTATCTCTAACTCTCGGAAGTGGTGCGTTAACTAAAGGAGCCTCAATTTCTGTGGGTTCCGTTGGGTCTCTAAACGGATCTTGTTGAGTTCCTACCTGAACTTGTGGAGCTTGCACTTGTTGGGTTGTTACTTGAGGAACAACAACACTTTGAGAGCCTACAAAAATCACTGGTGGTGAGGGAGTGTCCAATGGTAAGTTATTTGGCGTTTGAGAAAAAACAACGATATCTCTGGTGAGACTCAATTTAGTTGGATAATGAGATCCTAAAAACCAATATGCAAATTTAACCACATCCATTTTATATTTATTATAGACTTTTTCGGCCAACTCTTTATCAACAAATGAGGAGTCTACATGCACTTTATTTGCAAGACGATAAGTGGTCATCGCTGCTTCAGCTAAACCAGAAGAAATCTCTTCAGGGGTTACTTTCTCACAAGCCTGATCTAACAATTCAATAGCGCGTAAAGGATTGTCGAGATTTATCAAAATTTCATAGTACAAAGAAATAGCGGAAAGGTGCAAATAATCCCGAACTGCACTCACGGTTATTGGCCCTAATTGAGCCATCATTTCCAGTTTATTTATTATGTCTCGAATATGCCCGCCTGAATGGTCAATCACAATCAAGATAGCGTCATCATGACCCTCTACTTTTTCCTTTTCAAGAATTATATTCATTCGCTTAAGGATATCATCCTGAGTGACCTTACGAATCGTATACTCCTCACAACGTGATCTTATTGCCCCTCTAATTTTCTCCGCCTCCGTGGTGCAAAACATGCCTATCATCTTTTTCTCTTCAATAGGCTTCAATAAAACATCTTGCGCGGCTACACTCATTCGATGAGATTCATCAAACAAGTAAATCCTCTTAGGAGCATTGGGCAAGACATACGGCAGCTCCTCTATGATGGATCGAATATGATCAATCGTACCTTGACTAGCGGCATCTCGTTCTACAAAAGGCCCCGGCTGTTCTTGCAAAATGGTCGTGCAATTATCGCATTGATTACACGGCTCTGGATTGCTCTTGTCTAAATCTAGACAAAGCATGGCCCTTGCATGAATCCGGCTCAGAGTTGTTTTTCCAAGACCGAATTGACCTGCAAAGATATAACTTGTGTCAAAAGCCGTTCCGTTCTTCAATCTAGATTGTAAGAGATGAACGTTCCCCTCTTGACCAAGCATATCGGAGAACTTTAGGGGCCGATACTTGATATCCCACACACAACACCCCTAAGTCTTTACTTTTTCTTTCTCGACTACTTGTTGGACACGCTCCTCAATATTTAGACGTTGTGCAACTTCAATCATCCCCACGAGAGTCTCATTCCAAGCGCCGTGTCTATGCAAAATGCTGGTAAATTCCTGAACTTCCGGAGTTCGCATCGTCCATTTTAGCTCTCCGGTTTCCTCATCCTCTTCCCCTGTACAGCATTCCAAGAGATGATCAACAATTGCATGTCTCTCCCGCTCCGATGCAGGATTCCAACATTCGAGAGCAACCTCAATAAGAAAATCTTTTTCCAACAAAAATTCATCTGCACCACTGATTTTCTTAGCCTTACCAAAACTCAGTCTGCCATTCTTCTTACTAGCCTTATCCACAAAAAGATACTGAATTCTAGCCGTAGCTAATTCAGGATGATGTGTAGGTAAAAGTGTGTTTGCTATCTCTTCTACAGCTTCCGCAGTCCCATATAATTTAGGCATAATTCCTCCTCAGCAAAATGGATTCTCTTTGTTCATAGCAGACTTGATGAAAGGTATCATTTGAGTGTCACCCCAAAGCTCCCATAACTCACCGGGGTCTACTTTCTTTTTACCAACTTTTGGATACGTCATTATATACACCTCAAAGCTATGACCATACCGTTTCTTAAATTCAGCACATCCTTTTCTTCCCGCGTCATCCATATCATACCCAAGCCAAACCTTGGTGACCACTCTACGCAAGAACCTTACAATTTGTCCACTTGCACGGGATGTAAGGGTGGAAATTACAAAAGGCACGGCCCTTTGGATCGGAAATAAATCAAAAACACCCTCTACTAAGTAAACCGTTCGGTTTTCCCACATGGGCTTGATAGCTTGATGCAAGCCAAATAAACAAGGCTCACAATGCCCCAAAAAGTAATCCATGTACTTTGAATGATCTCTTTTTACGCTACGAAACTGGAACCCCTTAATATCCCCTAATGCCGTTGTTAAGGGGAAAATAAAGGTATCATTTAGTTTTTCGCCATTTTGTGACCACTTCAAGAACTCCTCTGGCAACCCTTCGGGCAAACTCTTATTCAAGTAGCCTATTTGAAACATCTCTATTTGATCATCGGTAACCCCCCGAGCACACAAAGCTTCTCGCTCACGACTTGTAAGTTGAGAGGCCGAAAAAGACACCAAATCCTGAGCCCAATTCATTCTGGCAACACCACAACAAAGGCTTTATCCGCATGCTGGGCTAAAACTCCCACATGATCACCAATTCTATTGTAAGTCCCTGCAAAAGGGGCTTGTGCTACCAATAAAGCCGTAGGTTTTGGCAAGGAATCCGCTATGAATACCCGTTCCTTGGCAAAAGCTGTAGAGTTTACCTCTTCGTTATTATTGCCCATTACCAGACATGAGGGATAAATCCCATTTTGAGACATCCTTTCAAGTGCCAAAGATAAGGTTAAAGTAACGTTTCCCCACCCATTTTTATGCCCTTCACGGATAAGAGCTTCAAAAAACTTTAGAAAAAGCTCTTCCTCTTTTTCAAGGGGACACTCTGAAAACCCGTATCGAGCATAACCATCTCTTGACTTTTGGGTTTGCACAAATTCATTCCGCATATTAGTCACGAGAAGTGGTTCAATATTTTCTTTAACCGTTTGTTCACCAAACACTGGCAATGAAAACCCGACACCTCCCGATCGTGGACGATGGCGTTCTGTGACAAATAACTGTGACAAGATCGAAAACATCAGTCCCTACGAGACTCCTCCAAAGCGTGCTGTTGCTTCACAAATTCCAGCACCATTTCTGTTATGGGTCTATTGTATTTAACTTCACCCGCAGCAATCTCTTTGAGAGCCGTTACGGAATATCTGTTTTTAGTCTTAACTTTTGGGGGTGCTCCTTTTAGTATTTGCCGTGCTCGTTTAGAAGCCAAACGTACAAGAGCAAAACGATTTTCATCATGCACAAGACAATCTTCAACAGTAACTCTTGCCATTGGCTCCTCTTATTTCAATAAAGGAATTGATAATGGGTCCGGTCGAATCCGCATTAAACGGAACCAAAATCTTTTCCACCATGGAAGTTTTGGCATAGCTTCAGACCCTAATGCCCAAAGCAATCCATAGACTTCCGGCAAAAATTGAATGACCCAATCAAAGTCCTTTATCTGATTATTAAAATTCTCGATAAGGACTTCTTTAGTCGTCACAAGGTCAAACTGCAAACAACGTTGAGCATCAATTGGATCTTCACATATTGTGCCATTCCATTGCAACGGATCACTCGCCCCCAACATACACAAACCAATAGGAACAGCGTTTGTCTCAGCTATTCGATTATAATTTATATTAGGCTCCCCCTCAATTTCTTTTCGAATATCCAAAGGCTGCCGATGATTATATTGACAGTTCTGCGGCACCCGTGAACAAAGTGTAGCTACTTGGTGATCCAACTCTTTTGACAATAAAAAGCGAATCCGATCCTGAACCTCATTTTCAGTTCGCATAAAAACCCTCTTTTTGCAATTTCAGATACCTCTCTCCATTATCCATTAAAACCTCATTACCCCTATATCCAATAACTGCATGGTCAAGAAATGCCGCTTTATGCGTTACCAGCAAAATATCTAATTTAACTTTTTCCGCTAGTTGCTGCAAAAAAGCTCCGGTTTGATCAACGTACTCATCAGAGACAGCCGCTAAGGTTTCATCAAGTAATAATAAGGGCCACTTTTTGAGCCGACGCATAACCAAAATACGAAGAATCAAGGATGCCACACTGGCTGGACCGCCACCAAATGACTCTAAAGGATGCCCTCTGATTTCTAGTCGTTGATTATCTTGTTTGATATAAAAGTCAATGGCCAACTTATTATATCTTTGCCCTACTTCAGCCTCAAAAGATAAACTCAAATCAGTAAAAATCGCTCGCAAGCCTTCCGTGGTCACGCCTTCAATCGATTTGACGTGATTATAGACAAGCTGATCCATCAGGATCCGAAACAATTCTCCCACCTTGCCCAGATTGTCTAGCTTATGAGTCAGATCAACAACTTCTTGTTCCCGTGATGATAAATCTCGCTGAATCTGATCCCGTAATGCTTGACATCCGGACAAGGTCTTTCGAATCGCTCTAATCCTTAGTCCATTCCGGGCATAAAGCGTGTCACTTGGCATACTTGAGCCCCCTCTGGCGGGTCCTTATGCTGCTTTTCATCTTGATCTTGTTTGGGGTCTCCGATCATGAGGTCCCCACTCTCTCCGTTTAGGTAAAAAGAATCAATTGTCCTAAAAAAGTACTGATCTTTTTGCCCCTCTTTTGAGGTTGCCATAATCCGAAATTCAATCGTATCCCCTGCAGAATCCTCGAACAAACCCAGCATGTGGTTTACATTAATATTTGTAGTCCTCTCTTTACCATCAAACTTGTCATGTTCAATTTTAATAAGAGGCACAGGGAGGCTCACAACATTATTCCCCTCATCCGTAAGGGAAAACCACATCCTTTTATCTCCCGTATTTATATGCCATTGGATTCTGGACGACTTTTCAGCCATACTTGCATGCATGAATTGTAACTGAGAATACACGTCTTTAGTAGTGACGGTAACAACCGTATCCTTATCTTTCGTGTAGTAATTGAATTTCTTATACGTCTCAGAATGATGAGGCCAACCAATCACATCATTCTTTTCATTCATCACATAAAAGCCTCTTGCCGTAGTATAGACTTTTAGACTACCTGCTGATTGACCCATGAAGGACTCCAACAACGGCAAATGCTGATGAGGAACCGTGAACCCGGTATTCATAAAAGTGGATGTCTTAAAGTAAAAAGCCTGATTCCCATTAGAGGCAAACATATAGCCGTTCGCCTTTTTCAGATTATCCAATTCACTATCCCCAAATACCTGAATAGTTCGATAATACTCGTGACTAGCTTTATCATCTTTAGCAACAAAGGTTTTAGCCGAACCCAGAGCTTTTCGTAGAATCTTGATATTGAAAATCTTAGGCTCTTGTGAACTTACAGCATCTTGAATATCCTTTTCAAAAAGATTCATAGCTCGTGGATCGAATGACGCATGCATCTTTACGCCCGGAGTGCCACTTGCAAGACCGAATATAGACTTAACCGCAAAGACCTCACCCTCAGCCGTAGCGGTGAATTCGATAGCACCTTTAACAAAAAACAAGGCTCCAATATAGTCAGACGGATACATAAAAGAACCTTCGCCCATGACCTCATATATCTCGAAACTCGACCGAGCCTCGTGACCTCCATTCTTAGAGTACACAAAACAGGTGGTCCCTTTCACAAGGAACAAAAACCCCTTTTCTTGTTGAGAAGTCATTTGAGGGCTAACAATAGAAACTAATTTGAGTGCTCTATTAAACTCACCAGCATCAACTTTAAACTGAATCTCCATTTTCATTCTCCTTTATTAAAAGTGGCCAGAGCCTCTTCGACTTCAGTCAATTCAGCCTCAGCTTTATCAAGCATTGCATCTAACTCCTGCTTTGCTTGATCACGTTCTTGAGTTATTTTTTTTGGATCATACCCCGCATCTTTAATCTGTTGAACAATAGAAGCCAGTTCCTCTTTTTTAGCCTGTAACTGACCTGCTAAACTGGCTTTCTTTTGTACTACCACATTATACCGCTTTTGCAGTGCATCAATTTTTTGCTTAATATCATCCGTCATTGATACCTCTTCTTAGGTTAAAAACTAATATCACCTTCTTCTACACCAGATTTCATATCATTGTGGATCTGATCTTTAATCTTTTGAGTGTCTCGATACTCAGGACAAGTAACACCGTATTCGCATAAATGACAATCATCATTACAAACAGCCAAAAATATTTCATCTCTTTGCGCTGACTCTATTGTGTTGATAGTATCTAAAATTAATTTTTCAAATTTCTTCAAACTTTGTGCCGTTACGGTATGCCAATCCACACTAGTTTCAAGTTCGTCACTACGCCAATACAAGAATCCTAATTGATCAGGGATTACACCAAACTTCAACCAATATAACAGGGCGTACCATAGCAATTGACGCACATCCACATATTTATCTCTCCAACGGGACCCCTTGCCATCTATAAGTGCTAAATCATTATAAGTTATCCGTTGAACAATTATATCGGATCGCCCCGCAATTTTATGCTTTCCGATAAATGTATCCAAAACAACTTCAGCATCTGCTTTTACACCAATAAGACGATGATGCTTGATTATTTTTACCCCGCGAGGAATCGTCAATCTAACCTCTTCCTCTACCTCAGCTAAAGACCTATTCCCACTCTTTAATTGCGGCTCATTCCAATTAAAGACACAACCCTTTTTAGTCTCTCTTTCAATGATAAAATTTAGGGTTGGACGAACAAGAGCTAACAGCCTCTGCTGAACATCTTTATGGAGCCAGATACGATCTCGATAAAAGAGTTCAAAAATCCTACCTACAGTATCCCCGTAGAGAGCATGGACAGCATTATAGGGTCGCACCAAAGGCGGCTTTTCTATGTACTTATAAAAATAAGCCCGTGGACAACGTGAAAACGTCTTAAACCCAGAATAAGAGAGATACATTTAAATTCATCCTGTTTCACGCGCTTGCTCCAAATACTCCAAAGCCAAATTCCTTACTTCAGCCGCAAAGTTTAGAGCCTGAATATTTGCTTCAACCGTATCCTCTGAATTAAAAGTCAGATCTTCTTGCAATCGTTCAATAAAAGCATCGATGCTATGCCGCTCACTTTCAACTCTCTCTTTTTTCTCAAAATCAAAGACTTCCTCCGCAGGGGCTACATTTAAGGGCAATGCTTTTACCTTAATACCAGACAAACTAAATTCCATCAGTGTAACTTGTGGAATACGCTGTGTATTTTCATGAGTCAGAGCACCGCGAGATACAGCCCCTTGATTCACAAAATATTTCCCCTTGATATTGACAACACCTTGATCCTTATGCCAATGCCCAAAACTCCACAAGTCTGGTCCATTAGGAGTAACAAGGTCACTGTACCGAAAAACTGACTCTTTTAGGAACTCCTCAACTTTGGCCGAAGGCATTTCAGTTGCTAAAGCATGAACCACGGCAATAAGAAAATTATCACCGGGCTTCTTTTGTATTGCTAGAAGCTCGTCTAAGGTTAAATCCAACTTATAGGACACCCCAACAACTCGTACTTGCAGGTCGTCAACTTTGAACACTTCCTCTTTTAGATGTCGAAAAACTCCCGCTTCATAAATGACTCCAAGAGGCTGCCGATCCAAACTCTCAATATTATTATGAGAGATATCATGGTTGCCCATAATACTGTAAACGGGGCATTTATAGAGTTTATGGATGGCCGTCACACGTCGTGTCAAGTCGTGACTATTTCTATTGGGAGCTTTTACGTGAAAGAAATCGCCTCCGTCTAAAACAGCCGTGATACCATCCGTCATTTTTCCTATTTGTTCTAGGCTAGACCAAATCTCAGCAGGATAATCACCCTTCCATGATTCGGGGCTTCTATCCGATGCATGAACATCTGTTCGAAAAATAAAGGACAACTTACTCATCGGAATCCAAACCATCCATCAATTCAAGGCAATCATCGTCCTGCACTTCTTCCTCTAAAGAAGCCATCATTTCGAAATAATCTTTTTCGATATCAGTTCCAGCAACTCTCTTTTCGGCTATTGAGCAATACTCTTTCTCACGCTCAATCCCAATAAACTGGAACCCTTTACTTTTAGCCGCGATTAGAGTTGACCCACTTCCCGCAAAAGGGTCTAGAACAATTCCTTTAGGCGGAGTTATTAATTTCACTAGATATTCCATTAATTCGACGGGTTTGACGGTTGTGTGCGTGTTGTTCTTATCCCGTTCATCCTTCCCCGCTTTAGCACAATAGAAAAAACGAGCAGCGCTGCCGGAATCCGGTAGTAGGCCCCCTCTCACAGTTAATCCCGGTGTGCTACTGGGATTCCATGTTCTACTGTTTGAGTATGGGCCTTTTTTCCTGGTACCACTTGACCCTCCGCTTTCTGACTCAGGGAACAACGCTGTTACTTCGGTACTGCCATCATGAATTAAATTAGAGGGCCAACGTCCTTTTCTCCAATCATCTGTGACGCTCCCTGTTAATTCACTCTGGTTAGCCCATCCTTTGCTCTTATACAGCCCACGTCCTGGAATCTCTTTCGTCGTAACCCGACTTCGATCAATATTAATACCACCCGTCCCATACTTAAGCACATTTTCAGCCACAGTATCGGCTATCAATGGCTTACGACATAAGGTCCACAATTCTATGGCAGGCTTCAAAGCTGTTCCCCACCCATTCCACTTTTTTGCCTTTTCCGTAGCAGGCGCTGTAATAGCGTAATCCCCATAAGATCTCCCACAAATATCTACGGTGCTCGCCAAACGAACCCGATACCCCGTTGCTACAACTTCACGTTCGACTCCCGCCGCTTTGTCAATCGCTTTCCCTATATCTAAAGATTTCGGATAACCTGAACCATAAGCCCAAGTTACAAGCCCATTATTCCCCAAAGCCTTAATCAGTAGTTTCAAAAGGTCAGGCGGTAATGCCTCGCATAACGCTTGAAAAGGCTCATTGGCATCATAAAGGTATTCGATGGTATCTCTTATTTCGAATCCAGCATCTTCTAGCCCTATGGCCATTCTATGTTGCGTGCGGGTACCGCACGCAACTAAAGCGTGGCCACCGGGTTTCAAGACTCTCAACACCTCTTTCCAAACTTGAACAGATGGAACATCATAGTCCCATTTATTATTCATAAAAGAGATCCCATAAGGTGGATCAGTGACAACGCTGTCTATGCTGTCGTCAGGAAATCCTTTTAGAACCTCAAGGCAATCTCCTAAATGGATTTTATTTAAAAAGTCATTCATCCAAACCACTCAATAAATCAAGCACGTCCACAACAGGTGATGCGGGTATCTCAGACGCTGTTTCCTCTAAACTACTCAGACTGTTCAGTTCTTCGAGACAATCTTTTTCGACATCTGTTTCCTGCACCCTTTTTTCCGCTATTGTATGATACTCAGGCTCTCGTTCTACTCCAATATATTTAAACCCCTTAGCTTTAGCTGCAACCAATGTGGAACCACTACCCGTGAATGGATCTAAAACAATGCCATCAGGAGGCGTTATTAACGTAACGAGATAATTCATCAATTGAACGGGTTTTACTGTTGTATGGATATTTCCCTTACCACGTTCCGTTTTGGACGCTTTAGCACAATAAAAGAATCGGGCCGCACTACCTGAGTCCCCCCCATAATTTCTAAGGATAGCCCCCTCACGATCTTTACTAAACCAACCGGTGGTTTGTTTGTGATCTGGATTTAGTTCCACACTTGTCGTCTCCGGAAATAAAGCTAGGACTTCGGCGGAACCATCATGAATCAAATTTGAAGGAAAACGCCCTATTGGCTGCTCAAAAACTTTACCTGTTGCAGCTAAAGTAATTGTCCTCCTGTTGGACATATCTTTTTTGCTGCTTTTACAATAAGCACCGCCGTCTAAAGAGTCATTTGTTTGAATGCGGCACTTCTCAACATTCAAGCCTCCCGTACCATATTTGAGAACATTTGCTGCTACCGTAGCCTCCGCCAATGGCTTGCGACATAATGTCCATAACTCTATTGCCGGTTTTAAAGCGGTACCCCACGAATCCCATTGCTTAGCCTCTTCCGTTGCAGGAACCGTGATCTCTATTTCCGTTTTAACGAGCCCACAAGTATCGTTCGTTAAAACCCCGGAACTACTACGTTCCCCCATTTTTTGGATACCCACAACCTCACGTTCAAACCCCGCTTCTCTATCAATAGCTTTACCCACATCCAAAGATTTTGGAAAACCAGTCCCATACGCCCAAGTAGCGATACAATCATTGCCTAAAGCCATAACCAATAATTTCAAAAGATCAGGCGATAAGGCATCACAAAATTGTTGGAAAAGAGAGTTAGTATCATAGAGGTATTCGATAGTATCTCTTATTTCAAATCCTGCGTCCTCAAGATTAACGGCCATTCTATGTTGCGTGCGGGTACCGCACGCAACTAAAGCGTGGCCACCGGGTTTCAATACTCTCAGAACTTCTTTCCAAATCTGAATAGATGGAACATCGTAGTCCCACTTTTTATTCATAAAGGAAATTCCATAAGGAGGATCAGTGACAACACTATCCACACTATTGTCAGGAAACCCTTTCAGAACCTCAAGACAATCCCCTAAATAGACTTTATTGACATTCATTAATGACACTCATGCTCTTTGCTGAAAGGACGACTACATTTGTCACATACTCCTAAAGCTTCAAATTCCTTTAAAACCTCAACTTCTTCTTGAATAAAGCCTTTCAAGTCCGTCTCCGCTTGTAATATCTTCTTGAATAATACACCTGTTTGCTCAACCCAAAAGATTAATTGTGCATAGCTCTCCTTCAAGTTAAACAATGGACCTAAAGGAGATAACAAAACAGCTTCCATCTTATGAAACAAAACAAAGAATACATTTAACAAATCTACTCTGCTGTGCCATTGCACCAATTTATTATAGGCTAGGTTTCCCGCCAACAGAGCTGAGATGCTTGGTATGATGACCCCATCCACTCCGCTTAGAAAGTTTACGGCGTCCAAACGAGCTTTAAAAACCGCCATGAAATTTTCTAATGCTGCAAACTTAGATGCATTGCTAAATAATGGGTTAATATCAGGGATGACAATTAAATTAACTTTTTCTAAACTCTTTGCTCGATGGATAGTAATAGTTAGGAGGTCTATAAAAGATTCTAACTGTTCTACTTTAACCCTTGTGAATTCTATCTGCTGATCTGCTGCTTCAAGTCCTACCACCCGTTCTGCAACACTATTCAAACCATCATAATGGACTAAAGCAACTTTTAAGGCACCTACGTCTTTTTCCCGCACTTTACGAGTAGCATTAGCTTCTTTACGATCTTTTTCAACTAACCGCATGGCGATGTTTATCTGATTTAGTTTAGCCACATCAGACAGAACATCAGCAGCCACAGTACCAGACTCGTTTAGGATAAAGATAGGATTAAATTGATCCGCTACTTGAATACTCTCTTTCTCATCCCCTATTTTTACCAAAGCGAAATAAGGCTCAAGAAAATCCGGCATGCCTCGTCCCACGTCAGCATAAACTTGACCATTAAAAACATAACGATTAATAGCATCCCCTTTTTCCCAAAGGAGATTCACCCCGTCACCAATGATATGCACGGAACAAAAACATCCACAAGATTTAGCTCCTTGCACCCGTAGGCACCTAGAGGAATGTCGCACATAACTATCGACAGGAGCACCAGTTAGAGCCGCTTTAACCGCTCTAATAATAGTGCTCTTGCCAATATTACTTCTCCCGGCTAAAGCCGAAAATCCTCTTACCTCAATGACCTCGTGCGTAATGGCCTGAAAGTTTCTAATCTCGATATGAACCACATTTATCCCTCGGCAGTTATTGTTTCACCCGAAGAATCAGAAACCTCTTCAGATGCATCGCTTGCCGTGACAAGCACTTCACCAACCTCAGCCTCAATATCTGAGTCTAAGGTATCACTCTCAAGATCAAACCCTTCAATTAGCTCATCCCCTTCATCAGGTTCTTCATTTACTGCCAAAATGTTAACTACTTGCATTAGTTTCACACGCAATGCGTCATAAACTTTGGGGTTCTCAACAAGAAATTGTCTAAACTTATCCCTACCTGTGAACTTATGCTCCCCTAAAACATATGTATTACCTTCCCGTTTAATCACCTTTTGCACTACCCCCGTTGCAATGATCGAGTAGTAATCGTCTATACCCGTTCCATAACGAATGAATATCTGTGAAGAATGCCCTTGTTTAGCATCAATCTTAGATTTAATCACTTTCACATCCGTAACGTTACCATACGGAAATCTTCGCTTTTTACCTGTCATTGGATCTTTACGCTCAATAAATTCTGACTTCACACGTGCCATTCGTAACCGAAGATAGGCAAAGAATTTAAGAGCTTTACCCCCACTTGTGTTGTCATCCCCACCACCATGCCCACCATACCCACCCGTATTGATTAAAGCCCTCGTTTGATTGACAAGAATAACAGCAGTTCCGGGATGATCAGTATCTTTGGCTTCTTTATTGCTCTCTAAACGCGGATACTTCTGTAGCCACAAAACAAACTTGGGCAGGGCCGTAGCAAGCAACCGGGCCACAATCCCTATCTTAGCTGCATCATCAAATCCTTTCTGCATCTCATCTTTTGGAACCATAGCAGCTACTGAGTCTACGCCAATAATATCGAACCCCGCCGCAATCCCGACAAATAACATTTTGAATCCGTCTTCCATTGATTCCGGTTGATATACCAGCAGTTTATCGTCGTCATAAGAGAGACCCAAAGCCTTGGCATAGGCATGATCTAAAGAGTGCTCAAAATCAATAAACATGGCGATGCCCCCAACTTTTTGAGCCTGTATCATAGCTGAGATTAATAATGTGGTTTTACCACTAGACTCAGCCCCAAACAATTCCGTAATTCTTCGACGAGGAAACCCTGGGCATATCAGCCCCTTGCCATCTTTTAGAGGATTACCTCCAATCAACATATCCACAGGGAAAGAGCCTGACGAAACGTGTGGCAACGTAGCTATCGCTGGCTGCAATGGCTTTTGATTAGTGACTTTAAGAATAGCAGCTTTTGCCTTTGCCACTATCGCCGCTTTGCCTATTAATGTTCTCTTCTTATCCTCTTTCATTATAAACTCCTATCACTTCAGCAACGTTGAAAACCTAAAATAACGTTGATTCTCCTTAAAAATTGCCCCCGACTTTACTACTTGTCCCTCTTTTTTACCCCGCGTAAAGGTATGAATTCGCAAAAAAGCTCTTTGTTCGGACGGAGTTAGATCTGCCTCTGTTAACTCCTCATGCACTACACCCCAAAACCGCGCCGCGAACCGTGCAATATGATAAGCATCCGCCTCATCAGAATTCCATTTAGGTATCCCCGTATTCACCTTAGCAGCGTCGATCATATCTGATTTAAACATTTTACCTTTACGTATCTGAGGATCTTCTTTCACCAACATTTTCACGGTACTCGGATCAAAATACACCACATCCTTACGTCGACTCCAAATAGCCTCATTCACCATTAGGAATAAAGCGTATAAGCCCTCACTCCATAACTCCCCAAACGGTGGGGATTCCACTCCTACAGCCTCTATGATCAGATATTGATCCATGAGTTGCTGCACCTTTTCACGCAGCAGCACATATCGCTCAACCCAAAGAGTTTTAGGAGACGTTGACCACCTTCCACGAGCAAAAACGCGATCTTTCCCTATGACTGAAGAATTATGGATGCACCAACCGAACCCCGTAAGGGATGGATCAAGACCTAATGTGTACATATAAAAGCCCTCGGCCCCCTAAAGGAAGCCGAGGAGTACCATCAATTGCTAACTAAACATCCGACAACATGTCTTGGAAATTATCCGAAGATACGTCGTCAACCGAAGGCCCGCCAAGACTAAGCTTGACCCTAAGCTGATCGGTAGACATCTCACGAAACGGAACCAACTTATCATACAATGTTACGGCTGACGCCAATGCAACTTCTTTGAACGTTTCGTTCTTTTGCCAAATCGCAGGGCCTTTTGCCTGTATCTCAATCTTCTGAAATTGAGCTTCTTTACACTCTAACCGAATATCCTGAGATGCTAAGGACAACCCATTCTCCCGAAGCCCATCATTGAGTTTCCAAATAGCCTCATACATATTCTTTCCAAAACGCCAAGGTATAAGCTTCAACTTCTTCTGCTTTATTTGACTGGCCAGCAACTCTTTATTAATTTCTGCTCCATCTTGATCCGTTGGGTAGACCAAAAACAGCACGCTGAAATACGTTTTAGGCTCAGGTAATCGTTTCCAAATTGCATCAGCATCCACGCCATCTTTACCCAAACGTGACAAGACATACCCCAGACCTTCTTGATAATGCGCCTTGATGACTTTGAAATGAACGGAAGTAATATCCAACTTTTCAGCAGGAGTTAACTGATCCACTCCCTTCTTCAAATCCTCGGCTCTTTTTATAAGAGCTTTTTTGGCAACTTCTTGGATATCCTCTCTGCTTGGTTTTGTTCCTGCTTTACGAGCCTTCTTTACAGCCGCCTGAACAGCATTAGTGTCAAAAGTATGAAAGAAAACAAAAGAGCCGCGCACTATCTGACCTTTATTCATTTTCAGCCAGATTTGCCTATCGCCCCCCGCATTCTGTTCATCAATATCTAGAGATACGTCATCCTCAATATCATAATTTTCCAATCCCTCAAAATCACTCATATAATAGGCACCTTTCTTTAGGATCGTTTCAACTACAATTACCAGTTAGGTGGGTAGCCGAAAACGATACGTTGAACTTATGGTTACACCAGCTCTCCTATAGGATTTGATAGCTTTTTTTGAATATGGCCAGCATCATAAACTGAGCCCCATTTTTTCTAAGAAATCGATATCCACCTCTGAGGTTCCGCTAAGAGTGGATTCCTTCACAGGCTCTGGAATCAAGGAATCTGATAAAAATTGAAGTACATCGCCTTCTGTAACCTCTTGATTAGTCGGCTCTAGAGGCTTTTTTTTGGCTACTTGAGGCTCAACAGGGGGGGTAACCTCAAAAACCACCTTTTCTGAGGGTTCAAGCCCTTCCAATTTGTTCTCAAACCCACTCTCTTGCTCCGGGGTATTATCCGCTAACAAAGCGGCTAACTCCGCCTCATCCATCCCTGAGTCAGGCTGCCCTTTGCTACGTTCATCCCCATAAAAAGCTCCCGTGGCCAACTCCGTTTGCATAAGCCGACGCTGGTCTTTTATGGCAAGCATTGTTGCATGCAATTCACGATTACGATGCGAGATAACTTTATAGACAGAGTCCAGAATATGCATTTGATCTTTAAGCTCATTAATGACCTTTTTCTGATCACGTAACAAGTAACTCGCTGTGGCTTTACGATCCTCGACATTAGCCAGTACTTTTACTTGAGCGTCATTAGCCATCAGGTCATCATAAGCCAAAGCATAAGCTGCCTCGAAGCCACGAAGTTGACCGCTAACAGTAAGTCTATCCCGATTTATTTCAGTCGATACAAGGCTAACTCTATTCTGAAAGTTACGGCAAGTAGCAATTATGTCTTGAAAATACTGTGGCCCCAAAGCTCCGGGGTCATTTTTAAGTTCCAAAACATAGCCGTTCATTGCTGCAAAAATAGCGTCTATACGTTCTTCTGAGATGAACATAGGCATTAGTTACACCAAACAAACAAACCTAAATCATAATAAGGTCACGTAAAACCGTATTGCGTTGAATTACCTTATCATTCGCCACCGCTTTTAATACAGCATCAATATCCCCTAAGACCCAAACTTTTTTACGAGCCCTTGTTACAGCCGTATAGAATAAATTCCTTTGCAGCATTCGACCTTGAGTTCTTACCAAAGGCATAACAACTGTTTCAAACTCTTCCCCTTGACACCTATGCACCGTAACGGCGTAAGCTAATTTAAGCATGGTTATAGCCTGCTCTTTAGGGATAATTACCCTCGTTTCAGGTATATGCCCCACACTATGGATTCTCAGAACTAAACCATCCCGCGTAATTTCTATAAGTTTCCCGATATCTCCGTTATAAACATTTAACTTGTAATTATTCTTTATCACCATCAAACGATCACCAACCCGAGTACTAAAATCAGCCTGATTCCAATTTGGTTGCCCCTTATCAGGATTAAGTTGTTCTCGAATGAGAGTGTTTAAATTATCCACTCCAACAATGCCTTCGTACTTAGGTGCTAGAACTTGAAAATTTGCGTCTCTGCTTTTAAGCTTGATCGCCATTTGAACAATCATATCAGCAATCGTTTTTTCATCCTTTACTCGGACAAATCTGAACTCCGCATCTTGTTTTGCTGGCAAATCTAAAGGTGAGGCTCCCCGCTTAATCTTATGTGCCGCTAAAATGATATCGCTTGTTTCAGCTTGACGGAAAATTTGATCCAATCGAACATGAGAGATTGCTTTACAAGCCAAAAGCTCTTTTAGAACATTACCGGGGCCCACTGATGGCAACTGAGCATCATCCCCAACCAAAACCAACATTGTGTCAGGAGTCAGAGCACATAAGAGGCGGTAAAAAACCTCTTGATCTAACATACTAACCTCATCACAAATTATTGCGCGAGCATCTAAAGGACACGTTTCATCTCTCCCCCATGAAAACCCATCATACTCCAAAGCCCTATGAACAGTCTGTGCTGTAGTATTGGTCACGGAGGATAACCTTTTAGCAGCAATCCCCGTAGGAGCCATAAGCATATAAGTGATACCTAACCGCTGAAACAACTGTACAAAAGCACGAACAAGGGTGGTTTTTCCGGTTCCGGGAGCACCCGTTACAACTAAGACACGATGAGCCAATAGTTGTATTACAGCCTCTTTTTGCAAACTGGATAAAGTGATATCATTGGCTTTTTCGTAACCCTTCAAAAAAGCATCCAGGTCTATGACTAGTTCCATAGGTGTCAAAAACTTCGAAAGCATCTTGGCGGAGCTATGCTCATAAAGATGCATTTCAGGAATGTAAACTCCGACATTAGGCTCAATCTTTACAGCCCCTGAACTTTCTAACTCATTTAAAATATGATCTATATTAGGAGTAATAAAAACAGGGGTTTGCTCTTGCAAAGATAGCTCATTCAAGAAATATGAGATATCCCCTCTTCGAACAAATAAATCACCCTGTTGCTTGACTTGATCTCGAATAACATAAAAAACCCCTCCAGCAACTCTGCGCGAGTCCCCCGCGTCATAGCCTTTCTTGAGAGCTACTGTGTCTACTTTTCCAAAAGGGACACCTTCAATCTCAACCAAACGATAGATATTCTCAGAGACAAATTTTATTGCGTCGATGCCAAATTTATAAAAGACAGATGAGACAACAGAAGGACTAAAATTAAATTCCTGTAAGAAGTCAGCTAAAGCTGCAATCCCTCGGATTATTGACCATTTCGAACCAATCTCACGAATTACATCCTGTTCTTTCTCATCCGATGCAATTTCAAGAATAGCAGGGGTAGAAAGAGCTTCAAAAGTTTTGAGCCCAAAACGATCAACTATTCGTTTAAGCAGACTCTGGTCAGCCCCTAACTCTATGCAATTTTTCAAGAAGTTAAGGACGTCATTAGCAGTTATGGCCCATGGCATCCAACTATAGGCTTTAAATTGCCTCCCGTATTTAGCATGAGTGCCCCATTCACCAGCCAACTCTATAGTTGTATCACTGGTTAATCTTGAAAGGCCAAAGAAGTTCCCCGTGACCTTAGTTGGTTTGCGTTGTCGCCAACCATTACTTTCAAGCACGAAAAAAGCGAGGACATTGTAAGAGCCATTGGTATGAATCACACGATCCACACGGCCCCGTATCAAGGCGCTAAACACACCTCACTATACACCAACTAATGCTATTTTGTAGTTAACCAAACACGGTAAGTTTGCCCGGCCTCAACAGCAGTTGCAAAATGTGGAACTACTTCTTCGTCCCACATTTTGCAAAGGGCTTTAAAGCCCTCTTTATTTTCCGAGAATTTTGACCCCAAGAAAGCTTTTTCTTCTTTAGCATAGGTCCGAAATGCGGCATCGATAATTCTATTCATATTGTCCTTCCACAAAAATATCACAAGAGTCCCCCTCCCCCGAAGTAATATACAATCTTTCTTCTTTAGCATAGGTCCGAAATGCGGCATCGATAATTCTATTCATATTGTCCTTCCACAAAAATATCACAAGGATCCCCCTTCCCCGAAGTAATATACAATCCGTGCTCATTGGCCTCTTCCTCTAACTTTTGCATCCAAGCCGCATCTTGACACGCCTCACAATGCCCCTTCCCTGTTAGAGGATCTCCACTACTACCTGAACAAGGGGTGGACTCATCACAAGGCAACTCTACTTGTTCCCCACAAGCTTCACAAACCTCAACATTAGAGTTTGCATAAACGTTATAATATTTCCCACTTGGAGTAAGACTTAAACAAGAGCCTAAATAAATTTGATGCTCTTCTGAGGCCACTACCGATTTCTTGATTCTATCCCAATCAAAACCTAACACGCTCATGCTCATTTTTACCTCCCTTCCACTTTGTTAACCCTAATGCTGAATCGTTATAGGACACAACTCGTAAGATTTGACAGTGATGGCAACTATCGAACCTAAACAAGAATAATAACAGATCTTATAGCGCCCCGAAGCAACCTCACCTTTTTTGAAACACGTTACCGTTTGAGGTTCTTGTGCTACAACCGTTTTAGGGTTAACAGGTTTACCCTCCGGATCAATCAACATAATCGTGACTAAAAGAATGAACCCAAATAATCGCATAACTTACTCCTTTACCATGGCCATAAACTCGACCTCTGAAATACACTTTGTGCTATTTTTCCGCGCCGCTTGCGCCTTCGAACTTGTAGAGTTTGCATCGGCCATAACTAGGTAATTTAGATTTTTACCGACCGATTTCTTTATTTCACCACCATTTTTCTTGACCAATCTCTCCAACTCCGCACGTGGCAATCTAGAAGATCCCGTAAAACAAAAGCTCATACCCGATAATCGCCCATGGATCTTGCTCTCAATCTCTACTCCATTTTGAAGGAGCTTGTCAACAATACTCCCGTCTTTTTGCAACCACACCCAAAGAGCTTGCGCTTTAACAGGGCCAAAACCCTCTACCTTCGCTATCTGGTCAACAGATGCCGATTTGATTTTTTCTAAAGTATCATACCCAGCGTCCATAACCATTTTGATCATGGTTTCACCGCATAAAGGGATGGAAAGTGAGCCTAACAATGTTTCCAAGGGAACCTTACGCCGCTCTTGCAACTTCTTGATAACCGTTGCCGCTGACTTAGCGCCCATACGATCCACGTTTGCTAATTGGGTTTCCGTTAACCGATAGAGGTCAGCAACATCTGAAACCAAACCAGAAAGCACAAGTTTTTCGATTAGAACATCACCCCATTCTTTGATGTTCATTGCAGAAACATATCTCTTTATTCTACCGACCGTTTGAGCCGAACAACCTGTGCTATTTGGACAAATTAGATACTCACCGTCTGCTTGCGTCAAGCTACCACAAACAGGGCAATTTGAGGGGGGATTTGCTACGGTACCTGTGGACTTCCGTACTGATACAACTCGCGGGATAACATCATTAGCTCTGGCTATCAAAATTGTTGAACCGATATCTATCCCAAGAGTTTTTATGTAGGCAACATTATACAAACTAGCATTTGTAATTGTTGCACCAACCAACTGAACAGGGTCAAAAACCGCCACAGGAGTAATTCTTCCTGTCCCGCCCACCTGCCATTCAATTCTCTGCAAAACCGTTTCGCGGGTCATTGGAGCAAACTTAAAAGCTATTGCACCCTTCGGTCTACCATCTGTTTCTCCAAGAGCTATTTGCGTGGCAAGGTGATTGATCCGAACAACTAAACCATCAATTTCGTAATCCAACTCGTCACGTTTAAACTGCTGATAATCCAACCACAAATCATGAGGTGTTCTAATCCCCGGAGCCATGGCTGTCACGTACCAGTTAGGGACTAACAACCCATTTTCCGCAAGCCAATCAAATTGATGAGCTTCCGTCTCAAAATCCTGTCCATCAGCTACTTGATAAAACATCACCGTCAAGTTCTCACAGCCATTTCCGTCATACCGCTTTGCGATCCCACTAGCTGCATTTCTCGGGTTGGCGTACTGTGGGAAATATCTAGCTTGATCACTCTTTTTAAGAATTATTTCGCCCCTCAAAGTACCAGAAAAATTCTTGATTCTGCCGGGCACCCCTCGCATCTTAACAACGTTAACCGATATATCCTCGCCCGTAGAACCGTCCCCGCGAGTTAGGGCCTGTGAAAAAGCGCCCTTAATATACGTTACCGCAATGGATATCCCGTCCAACTTTTCGGTTACAAGGACAGGGCTATAGGCTTCCCCCGTGCTAGTAAGCCACGCCGTTAGTTCCTCTAAAGTATTTACCTTTGACAAGGAGCCCATCGGTATCTCGTGAGCAACCTTTTTCCACTCCGATACGGGAACCGCGCCGATCCCACGCACTTCAGGACTATCGTGCTTGAGACAGGACAATTCGTCCATCCAAGCATCATAGACCTCATCCGAAACCGTAGAAATTCCGGTATTATAGTAGTCGTGACGAGCCTGACGAATCAGGGATTCCAACTCATTTATTCGGCTAGTAATATCCATAGGCATTCGAGACTCAACTTACGTTTAACATAGTGCTCAACGAGTTAAGATTTTGTTTCGATTCTTGCTTCACAGAAGTCAGCCTACGGCTACGCCGCCTTTCAGCGGCAACAGCCAGAGGTATTACATTTTCTCCACAAGCGTTTAATGTCTCTCTATACCTTAGAGCGACAAACTCTAAATTCTTGGCAGCATTATCATCGCGCCCATGTACCGCCCCGCAGACGGGGCAATACCACTCGCGCTCTGATAACGCCAGTTCTTTGTAAACATAACCACAATCAGAACACGTCTTGCTTGATGGATAGAACCTGCCCGCAAGGGCAACGTTCGCTCCACTAAGCTTTGACTTGTATTCCAATTGCCTCCGAAATTCATAAAAACTAGCATCAGAAATTGATTTAGCTAATTTATGATTCCTTACCATTCCTCTAACATTCAAATCTTCTATTTCTATGTATCGAAAAGTTTTGACCAACTTAGATGTGATCTGATGCCAAACATTAGATCTAATCCAAGCCACTTTTCGATGAGCGAGAGCAAGCCGAAGGCAGGCTCTCGCTCTATTAGAAGACCCCTTTTTCTTTCGTGAAACAGATCTGCTAAGAACCCTTATTTTTCTTTCAGCCTTTTTTAAAGGTTTTGGGTTCTCAATCTTTTCTCCGGTAGAAAGAGTAACTAAGGTCTTCAGCCCTAAGTCTACGCCCACCGCGTCTTGGTTCTCGCACGCATGGGCATAGACAAAAGATTCATCAGGAATTGCAATACTAAACGATGCAAACCAATCATTAACAGATCTAGAAAGTACCACAGATTTAATCTCTCCCTTAAATCGAAGAGATTGGGCCATTTTAATCGGCTTCTTTAATAATGGAAGTTTTAAATATTTCCCAGTTAATCTAATATGATCTCCACCAACATAAAAGGAATCTTTGGATTTCCCTTTCTTTTTAAATCGAGGATATTTTGCTTTTTTCTGAAAAAACCTTTTAAAAGCATCACCTAAATCTTGGATAGCTTTTTGAGGGGCCCATTTTGAAACTTCTCTAACCCAAGGAAAAGCTTCGTCTTTAATAGAATTGAATTCCTTGACTAAAGAAAAGCCGTTCATCCCTTTTTCACCAGATTTATATTTATTAATCCAAGCTCCGAGGGCCCAGTTATAAGAAAACCTTGCCACACCAGAGGCCCTACGCAGATAGCGTTCGGCCTCTTGGTTAGGGCAGAGTTTGATTTTATGAGCTAATTGGGGCATTTCTCTCTTAACCTGTTAAATAAGGTTGTTAAACGCTATCAAAGTCTAAAATGACTACCCCTTATTACACCGACAAAACGAATCGATCAAGTTTTTTAAGAATTCCCAGGTGTTTTTATTGCAGAAACTCCTTCTAATGAGATTTCCCCTGATTCTACCATTTTCGCCAAATCCGCAACGGTGCTCAAAGGTGTCAAAATAAATCGCACCTCTTCCCCTTTATATTTCCCTAATTGTTCTTGTATGTCTATAAAAATATTTGAGCCATCCCCTTGAGGAACTCTCAAAACCATCCGCCCCGTTAGAGGTTCTAACTCTACAATTCCCTCTACGAAAATCCCAAAATCCATTTTTCACATCCCTATTTCACGGAATAATCGAACAATAGCCACCAGCACACGCCGGTTCCATACTAACGTGAGTGCCATCTTCATTCTCAATTAAAGTTGTGTAATCTACGTTTTGATAATTTAATAAAATATCATTCCATCGCTGTTCATCCGCCGATGTGCTTATTGCCTCATTTGGGCTAAAAGCGTAATCCTTATCACCACTAGATGCGAGCAATGTGACCCCTGTAAAGAACTCACGGCTTACCCATAAATAGTCCAGCACTGCATCCCACTCATCAGGACGCACCATAACTGTATTACTCACATTATGAGTGAGACCCGGGGCAACTAATTCATCAGCCGTGCCAGGAATCACCCAATTCTGTTGTGTAGATTTGACCATCTCCAAAAATTTGATTGCTGAAAGATCATCTTTAATGATTGCTCGTGCAGGTGCCTCTACAGGAAACTCAATGACCCATTTTCCGTCAGGTTTTCGAATGCACATTTGTGGGTTAATTGCTTTAAACGCCTGAAAAACAGGCTCCAACTCATCGGCTGTTACACGTCTAATATACCGCCGTGCATGATGTGCATGATGACCAGAACCAACACAATTAAGCTCTAATGAAGTTGTACCTGAAGGTTTGATGCATGTCGTTCTAGTCGCAGGTCTAATTCCTAAACGAGCAGCATACTCAACATTCCATTCCTTGATTTTATTCGCAACTTTCTTCTGAAACTCAGGGTTACAAGAAATATCAGATGCATCTAGCATACCTGTCATGCCGATACCTAAAAGAGCGTCACGCTTAGCTAAGCATTCTGACACCCACCCCAAATAAGGCATCTTTGTGTAGGTTGCCTGAATCGTGCCAATTAGTGTTGCTGCCTTGGCCGCAACTTCAAAATCTTCGTAACAAGTGAATTTTGCAGCATTTATCTCACAAAGGTTACAAAAAGCCCATCCCGTATAAAAAGTGCCCACCTCAACATTAATTTTTTGCTTTTCTAATTCATCCTTTAAATGATCATCAATTGTAAGAACTGGAAAAAGTCCAATTTCGGAACAGGGGTTAGTCCCATAATCAAAGTTGTTGGTAAAATAAAACCCAGGTTCACCCCATTGCTTTGTCATCTGAAAGATACGCTTAAAATGCTTCTTCTTAATTTCATCACGCTTAAGAACTACGGAATTGTTAGCGTTAGCAAACCAAGGATTATCTTTGTGCCAACTCCCTGTTTTTGCATTCATCATTTCGCTATCGTCGTAAGAGAATAAACAAATCATTGCACTGCGACGAATCCCACCGGAAAGAACAGCGTCCGCCGCATGGCAAAGAATCTTATGACACTCTATAGGTCTAAGTTTCCTTCCTTGTGCCGCGAAAAGAACAGAACGTGTATTCTCCAACGACTCTTTTAATTTTAAGTGCCCGGGTGCTCTCCCACCTGACGTCTTCAACAGTGATCCAGCCGGACGAATTTTATGATAACTAAACTCTACATTAATACCATTTTGAAAACTTTGACACAACGCCTTTAAAGCATCAGCCCACCCCTCAATAGAGTCCTCTATCACATGATGAGCAACTTTCTTTTGATCTATATAACCAATAGGCGGCAACTTCTCTACATGATCAAATTGAACAGAATAGCCAACACCACAACCCGATAGAAGTAAGAACATTGCCTCTGAAAATACGTCAAAGCGATCAATATGACTAAAGCTACAATTATACAAACGGCAGTTATTAGCAAGGACAGCTTTCCCACCAAATTGCAAGCTCCGCATGGAAGGTAAAACTTTCTTTTCACGAACAATATCAAAGGCTTGTTTAATCTCTTCCGTCATATCAGGAAACTTAGAGAGATGCATCTCCTCTACTCTTGCAACAGTCTCCTCATACGTTTCACGTCTCTTTAATTTTGGTAAGTATCGTGCATACTTGCTAGCATGGATGTAATCAGAAAGCCCTCTAGGATCAATGGCCTTTGATCGCATATCCCGAATTTCTTGCCGACGATGCCGATACAATATATAAGCCTTAGCGACCGTAAACTGCCTATGTCGCATCAAGGATGTCTCAACTGCATCTTGTACTATTTCAACGTTTACAACGTCACCTGTTAAAGAGGACAAAACGGTTCTGATAACCGAAGCTATAACCTTATCATCGGCAACCCCTAAACTACTAAGGCACGCTGAACGAATAGCTTTATTTAACTTCTCTGCTTCAAAAAGCTGAAGAGTTACTCCATCTCTCTTTTGAACATATTTAACAGTGGGCATAATTGTTGTCGGCATAACATAGACCTGTGCTTGCTGCATAATGTAAAGGCTCCTACTGAGTAATAGATACCATTGTTAACTCGACTAATGTTCGTTTAGATCGAGCAGCGCTCTTTACATCTGCATCTAATTTACATAATTTTTGCATATGACTTATCAAAGCGTTAAGGGTATGCTTACGAGCAATAGGAGCTGCAACATTTTTATAAGGCCACTCTTTCATCCCTATAAGACCCGCGATATCACCCTCACTTACACCCTTATCTTGATAGCAACGAATAACTAAAGTCTTTTCTACTTGATTCATCAAAGCACGTACTACAGGGATAATTGAGTCTTCTCCCATATTTCTGTGTAGCACCGAAAAAAGTTGCAAAGCTTTTTTCAAGTTTTTAGACATTACTTGCTCCGCTACTTGAAAAGGTTCCGCTTTCGGCGTAGGGCTAGTTATTAATGCGATATGCTCCTTCTTTATAGTTCCCGCTTGACCTACGAAAATAGCTAGTTTTCTCGTCTCATTTTCCAAACGATACAGGTCAATTCCAACACATTGAAACAAAAACTCTGCTGCATCTTTTTCAATTGAGACACGTAATCGAGTCGCTTCTATTTTGATAAAATTAATATACTTGGCCGTATCCCAAGGCTTAAATTTTTTCCGCTCAAATCCTTTTCCTTTAGACGCGGCTAAAGACCACACCTCTGGCAATTTTTCCCCTCGAATAATTCCGACCAAGATAAGAGAATGATCAGAAGCATTTCGATTCTCTATAAATTCTTGTAAAACCTTTTGACCCTTTAATTTTTGGGCATTGTCAACAATAATAGTTCGTGGCAACTCTGAGTACTGCCTACACAACGCTACTAACTCTATATCGGACAATCCGTTATCAGCATCTAATTGAAAAACCTCACGTTTACCTTGTTTAATTTTCGTGATATCTCGGTCGAGATAAAAATTCTCATCCCCAAAAGCAACGACAAAAATATTAAAATCCAATGCCATAAGCTGCTCTATCTAAAAGAATCAATAAATATAGTCTTGATATGAAAAGAAAGATTTATTCTACTTATACTGTATAAGTTTTGTAAGTTTTTAATCCTCTTAGCTAAATGAGCCCATTCACGTATTGATCTTTTACTCTCTAATTTCTTTATATTATCAAAGCAGTCCATATTAATAACTTTTGCAGAGGCTATACGCACAACAAGAAAGTCATGTATGACTTGACCTAAAAATTTTAAGAACAATGCTAAGTCTTGCTCTACACTATCAATGATTGAAAATAAAGCAGGAGTGTCCTTATCTAAAGCCAACATGAGGGCCTTCAGAACTTGATCTCTAAGGGCCAATTTTCCTGAGCCCCAGTAATGAACAGCGTTACCTGCTGAACCCTCACCTAATCGAGAATAAACAAGAGCTTTAACACTATCTTTTTCATATTGTTGAATGATAGATAATATAAATGTTTCAGGTAGTGTCTTATATCTCACTCTACCACACCGTGATAAAATTGTCGGTAGAACTCGGTTAGCATTTTCAGCTAATAAGAAAAATTTTGAACATGCAGGGGGTTCTTCCAAAGTTTTCAAAAAAGCATTTGCCGCTGGGACTGTAAAATGATCTGCACCATCAATAATAAAACACCGCATCCTTGCGGAAGCAGGGTAACTCTTTGCCTCACTAATCAAACCACGTATAGCATCTACACTAATATCTTTTTCATCCGCTGTTAAAACAACAACATCAGGATGGTTATTCCTTGTTATTGTGTAACACGAGGAACATGGACAATTTTGTTCCCGAGTCCCATTACAAAAAGCCTCTTGAACAGCTTTAAGTACCGATATTCTTTTCCCAACCCCTTCAGGACCGATCAATATAAGAGGTGACGTCAAGTGCCCGTCAACAAATCTTCTAAGGAAGCTTATCCCTTCCATCTGATGTTGAATTTCCGACAACATCTAATCCAAGAAACTCTTTCGGCCTCTGAATAGGCTCTACAGGGATAAACTGCAAAACTGCGTGATAATTTTGTCCGCAGTCGCTACAAATAACCCTATGAACCTCTACACCACTTGGGAGTAGTTGTCCCCTACATTTCAGACACCGAATAAAATCTTGAGTCACAAAGGCAGCATTAAAAAGGAATGTTGCTCAAAGCTCAACCGAACCCCCAACAGCAACTGACCACGTTCGATGACATTTACAGCATTGGTACAAACGACTACCCCCCTTTTGACCTGCATACTCTATCTCAATTGCCTGAATAGAATCACAATCAGGATAATTTTTACAACGAATATTCACTCTCTTGGGGGGCTCTTCTTTTTGCTGTAAGCCGGGAGTTGTTCCAGCGGGGTCTATTGGCATATATATTTCCTTTCCTAAATAGACAATTCAGAGTTAGTTAATTTATAGTCAAACATAGCTATAATCAACCTCATTAGGCATCGGGGACTCTAAGCTCCCGAGAGTTTCCAAGCGAGAATACTATCGTCTTTACGTTTACCTTTATTGAGAGTGAAAAACGGTAAAGGTTCTTCAGACTTCGGCCCACAGCCGATGACATTTACAACATCTGTACACGGGCTTTTCACTTATTTGCTGCCCTTCATATTCAATTTCAATTGCTTCGGTAGAATCACAAAAAGGTGCGCCTTTGCAAGTAATAGTCACATGCTTCAAAGGTTCTTCAGTCTTGATCAAAGAATAACTTGGTTCAATACACATAAAAAATCCTTATTTGCCAATGAAACACACGAATTAGTCCTATGGTGGATCAAGAGGCCGATAAAAAGCAACCAAACGATCAGTATCAACATTACCAAACTTATAACTATTGTATCCAAAATCTTTCATACCATAATAACTTGGGGAAAACTTACCCAACCCCACATCCGCTCCCAAACCTTTAATCTTTTTACCCGCCATCAAATACGTTGTGGAGTCAAAAGCTTGAAGCACTCCAACCTCAGTGGCTATGGCAGTAACATCCAACAATGTTAATTCGCCATTTGCATGTATAATAGCTTGCGGTGCCTCCCACCAATGATGTGCATTATACTGAATTATTACCACATTTTCCAGAATAATATCACCAATTATGTGTACGGCTCCCATACCCCCAGCTATCGACGACCAATTGCTTTTTATAACAAAAGGTGTTGCAGCATTACTTCTTATGGACACGAATTTACCAGGATGCTCTCCACCTACTCCTATTACTCCACCAAATCCTGCACAACCGTTCACGTTTCCTATCGAGAGCGCAGAACCTCCGGACAACTTAATAATTACACCAGTATCAGCACCGCCACTTACCCAGTAGTGAGATACAATATAACCACTAACATAAATGTCACCAAAAAAGTACACCCCACTATTAGCATTCGTTCGATCTGTTGAATAACCCCAACCAGACCAATTAGATGCCGCAGCCACCTTTAAATCAATTGAAGGAGTACCACTACCAAATGCTATTCTATTTTGACCACCATCCCCATTTGACCCCGAAAACCAATGACCACCATATAGGTAAGGTCCGGTTGCTTGTACACCACTCATTTTAATATTTGCATTACTAAGAGTTATTTCGCAGTAAGTACCATAAGGGTCTACTGTTGTATGATAATCCATCAAGAAGTTAATAAACCACAACCCGTTAGAACCACAACCAGGTTTTCCAAAATCAGCTAGAGCTTTTATTTTTACGGAGGGTTCAAATATCCTGAATAAATCACCGGCGCTTACAGCAGCCGTAAATGGGGATGTTGGTAAAATGTTTCTGCTAGTACTTGTATAAGACAACCACGTAGCACCTGAATCCGAGGAAAAGTAAACCAAACCATCCCACCCACACACAACTAAATTAGAACCAGTTGAGCTTGATGCAACACTATTCCACATTCTCGGAGAAGCTGTAGGGGAGCGTAAAGTCCATGTAGCACCACTATCTGTTGATGTATAAATTCTTCCAACCCCGTTGTTTTGAGGCCAACTCGAACCAGCGCCCAAACACACGGCCACTAATTTAGTACCATCACTATTAGATGCAACAGCGGACCAATCAGCATAATCCGTACCTTGAGGCGTTCTTAACGTCCAATTTACCCCACCGTTTACGGACACATAGACAAAACCTTTTTCTGCCCAACCAAAAGAACAAGCGGCAACTAAAGTGTTTCCAGTAGCATCACAAGCTAATGCTGTCCATGTTTTTGTTGTAGCACCCGCAGGTTGTATTTCAGCCCACGTAACACCACTATCAGAAGATCTATAAATTTTACCAGAACTAGCGGACCAAGTATGGGGTGCATACTCAGCAACCATCAAAACAGAGCCGTCCAAATCCGACGATAAGCATCTCCAATACTTGTTCTCATCAATGCCTGTTGGGCGTCTTTCCGTCCAATTAGTGCCACTGTTTGTAGATGTCCAAACCCTACCTCCAGTTGCACAAAGAATTAAGTTTGACCCATTAGCACTACAAGCAATTGCAGCCCAAGTTGATTCAGCATTTGCCCCACTTGGTACTCTAGATGTCCATGTAGAACCAGAATTTGTTGAAACATACACAGCTCCAATAAGAGTTGCTGCCACCAAAACAGAACCATCAGCATCACTAGCAACACATGACCATAAAGCATCAACATTTCCCGCCGGTTGTTTTTCTACCCAAGTCACACCTGAATCCACAGACAAATACAAACGCCCATTCCAAGCAGCGGCTATCAGCACAGAACCATCTGCGTCAGAAGCCACGGATCGCCACCAAGCTGCAGATGTTATGGGTAACTTTATTGTTCTACGATTACCCGCTGCGGCTCCTGTAAGGATTTCAATAGTGGCCCCCTGCATTCCTTCTATTGCGTCAGAACATTTAACAACAGAAGTAGAGCTTCCAGATAATGCAGCAACACTAGCAACAAGTTCGGTTTTACCCGGATGAAGTGGATCTTCTTCCCATACAGTTCCGTTCCAAAGAAGCCACCCACCATGAACATAAATATTCTGGTTAAGGAGTTTTTTGGTTAGGGGTGTCCATGTGTACCCTGTTCCCGTATGATTAGCTACAAAAATTCTAACAGGGTGTAAAATTTGTAAAGGCACTCTATCCATTGCCTCTGTCAAGGTTTTTAATGGGTGCGTGGAAGAGCCATCATTAGCATCATCACCCGTTGCGTCATCAACATAAAGCGTTATCGAAGCCAACGTTTGATCTAAAAATACCTCATCGACACCACCAGCTTGATGTGTTAAGTGGTGCTCTGGAAGGACCATAATATCATCACCACCACCGGGTTCGTGTGTCAAATGATGATCAGGTAGAACTAAGATATCATCACCACCACCGGGTTCGTGTGTCAAATGATGTGCTAGTGTTGGTAAATTAACCTCATCATCTCCACCGGGTTCGTGCCTACTTGCGTGTTGAGACACACTGTAGCTGCCGTTAGGAGTTCCGCCTAAATAAAACCAACCCCCGGCACCATCTGCTATGTAATAGCCCGGATGAGTTCCCCCCGTTTGTTCAATTAATCTCGTTCTATCTTCAGGAATTTGAGTAATTGCTAACCTTGCAGATTCATCTGCAACAGGCTCAAACCCTGCTAAACCGTGTATCCCCCGCCCAGCAGGATCTTCTGGTTTTCTATTTCTAGGTGTTACTGAACCATGCTGCTTTTTAGAGTCTGTCATAAAACCACCCGATACTCTCCTGCTTCAATCATATCATCTCCAGCATAAACAAAAATATAAGGACTCGCAAAAGCTTCTGGAGCTACAGGAAAATCATTAGGAAACAATTGCTGTAAAATAAAAACGAAACGATTATAAAGATCTGTCTCACCAAAAGACAATTTATCCCTTCGACGTACTGGTGGATTTAACGAAGGAGGTTCCGGGTATGGATTAAAAGACTTCGAAGTTGTCTTATCAGTATCATTAACTGATAAAATCGTTAATAACTTCTGAATCTTACTGTACTCATCAAAGGGAAATTCCAAGAAAGACTTTAGTCCTTTGTCAGGAATAACAGGGAAAGCAGGTACTACACGATTAGGCTGAATTGAAGGAACCGGTGAAGGCTCAGTTGCAGGAGGTATAACGGGACTATAAGAAGCTGTGCTA
>Ga0315294_10000737_pt1 | contig 35527 bp, 32 predicted proteins | sample YL17G13_40_MG_FD_203626 | JGI IMG/M metagenome (GOLD analysis project Ga0315294, IMG submission 203626) | Sediment microbial communities from Yellowstone Lake, YNP, Wyoming, USA - YL17G13_40 | ecosystem: Environmental > Aquatic > Freshwater > Lake > Sediment | place: USA: Wyoming | collected...
CCACCAGCGAGTACTTCATAAAGTAAATGTTGAAGAAACCCAATACCGGCAGCAGCATTACAATATAGTAAGCAAGTGCAAATAGCACCGGCCTGCCCCAGCTCCGCCGATAAAGCCAGCACAATACCAACAGACCAAGTAAAGCAATATCGGGTACATAGCTGAGCCAGTTTCTCGGGTCGATATGCCAACGCGGGTAGATAAAGCTAAGGCTGATCGGCAAAAGCATCTTGTAGATGTAGAACCATACGGCACTGCCTGCACCGGCGAGGCGGGCGAGAAAGGTATCGGTGCGTATTACATCGCCGGCTATTGCACGAGCATATTGAAACCATATCTCCACGCCGGCCATCACCGCTGAGATTGCAAAGAAGGGTATACTGCGCAGCAGGTCACGACGGGTTATTGTGCGATGCAGCCACCACGCGCACATCAAAAGCACAACCGGCAATGCGACGACTGAGCCTTTACTTAGCATTGCCAGGATGAATGATACTACCGCCAGCCAGTACAACCGCTGCCTGCCACCCCCGTCGAACTGAAGGTACAACAACACCGCCAGCAAAAAGAAGAGCATGGAAAGGACGGTTTTCAGCTGGGCAATCCAGGCCACTGACTCGACATTCACGGGGTGGACGGCGAAGATAAGTGCAGCCAGCCAGGCGCCGGGGATGTTCAGTCGCAAAAGGATGCGCCATATCAGCAGTGCGCAGGCTGCGTGTATCAGGATATTTACGAGGTGATAGCCTGCTGGATTTAGGCCCCAAAGCTGGTACTGCAGCCAATAGGATGTCCACGTTATCGGCCAGTAGTTAGGCTGATAAGTTGCGAACCAGGAGTGATAGAGGCCATTTTCCTTGAGGATGAGGTTATTGGTCAGCATATCATCGTCGTCCCAGACAAACTGGCCTCGAATTGCCGGCATGTACAAAATCAAGCAGGCCGCAACGATAATAAACAGCCACATCGAAAATCCGACCGGCGAAATTAAGCAGCTCGACTTATTTCCATCGTTTCGGCAGATGGTCTGCGATGTTGACCGACCGATGTTTTGTTGCATTGTGCTTGCCGGCCTTTCCCGAGATTTATTCGTGCACTTATATTAAGGTAAAACATATTTCGGTGCAATAACTACATTGCGATTACCCGAACCAGTAAAGACAGGCGGCAAATCAACGGTGAAGGAAGGTGAAAAATCTGGTTCAGGCCTTTGGGCTGGTAATATTCTTAAGACAAACTGCCGCATTTCTTTTCAATCGCTCCAGGCCCGGCCTTTTAAGAGGTGAGTCGGCAAATCTGCTTTTGAAGTCCTCTGGGGTCAAATCCAAAATTTCGCGCAAGGGCAGTTTTGCCCTGTCGCCATAGAATTTGAACTGTCTGTTTTTGCAAATGGGGCTATTCTCGTGCCAGGGACAGGCGAGAATACATTCGTCACAGCCGAAAAGTCTGTCAGCTATTTTTTCGGCAGGACCTGGAGGTATTTGGTCCTTGTATTCGATAGTCAAATAGCTGATGCACTTACTGGCATCAAATTGTCCATCTGGTCTGAGGGCGCCTGTCGGACAGGCATTGAGACACTTGTTGCAATTGAAGCAACTGGTTTTAATCGGCTCATCTGGTTTTAGGGCCAAGCTGGTTATTACTTCGCCCAAAAGAATCTGTGGTCCAAATTCAGGACTGATGAGCATGTGACTTTTTCCAATAAAGCCCAGGCCGGCCCTGGCAGCCAGTGCCCTTTCGGCCAGCGGAGCCGAGTCAACACAAATCCTGTACTTAAAGTCCGGCCCGACGGCAGAAGCTGCAAAGTCGGTTAATTGGCGCAATTGCTTTTTTATAAACGAATGGTAGTCTTCATACTGGGCATAGCTTGCCACTGTGCCCATCGGAGTATTTACATCCGGCGGTTTTGAGGGTTGTTGCGGGGGACAATAGTTCAGGCCGACGCACATCACTGATTTTGCGTTTTCGAGGAGTCTGGCGGGGTTGAGCCGCTTCTGGAGATTTGTTCGCATGTAACCCATTCTGCCTGCGAACCCCAAGGCGAGCCAGTCAGTAAACAACTCAAACTGCTGGGCATCCAGAGCAGAGGCATCCGTTATGCCAACCAGGTCGAAACCCAATTCAACTGCCTTTTGTTTTATGTCTTCGGTTAAGCCCATTAGGCTGATTATACTACATTCGCCTGGGGATTTTTAGCTTTCTGTGGAGAGGCAACCGACCTAAAGTAATGGATTAAAGCCGGTCGATATATAATACATAAAAGAAAGGCAGCAATATTTGGGGATTGAGAATGGAAAAAACCAAGGAACAAAGAAAAGAGCGAAGGCTGAGTTATCGCTGGCCGGTCAAGCTCACGAAGGAATCAGAGGCAAGGTCTTTCCCCGGGCAAATGATTGATGTTTCCAGCAGAGGCGCGGCATTTATCTGTTTTGCCGAGGAAGACTGGCCGAGCACCGGACAACAGATAACCACCCGCCTCAGTGTCCCCCGCTTCGGGAAGGGCAAAACATTTGACATGGCAAATTATACCCGCATTGGTCAAGTCTGCCGGGTCGATGAGGTAAATAACCAACTGCGTCGTGTTGCAATTCAGTTTGCTGAACCGCTGTTTTTTAAGCCCGGCGAACAAGGCGTTAGTGAATCCGAAGTGGAGCAAAGGCTTAGTGCGGTGCCAATAAGCAGCATTTTTTGACCATCATTTCGATTTGTGTTCCGGACAGCCGAGCTGATGAGCTTAATGGCCGTTGAGTTTGGAAGCCGGTGCGTTTCTGGAACAGTCACGCCTGAAAACAGTTGCAAATGACCGATAAAGAAACTACCATAATTCCGGAATGTCCAAGCAAAACTTCAAATGCCTATTAGTCATTACTTTTATTATCGTGAGCTATTCAACCCTTACGGGGGCAGGCATGGAGAAGGGCCATTCTGTGCGTGCAGACCAGAATCCTGTCGGCAGGTGGCAGAGCGTTGCCTTTGTTGACCATATAAAGGACTTCAAGCCGGGGCAAAACAGCGATGGAGAAGGGCTTTTTCTAAAAGCAGTCGAATTTATGCCGGACGGGAGGACATCGGGGGCGTGGAAGTGGAAACAGGAATTTATTTACCATCCGAACGGCAGGGCCAGGGCAAAATTCGAAATCAAGGAGATAGACGGCTCGACGTATTTATTTTTTCCGTGGCTAAGCGGCGATGTAGTGATGCGCGGACAAAAACCGAGCTATTACGTATTAAGAAAGGTTTCCGGTCAAGAAGCTATTGTCAAGAAGGCGGAAAGAACTGCCGGCTCTGACGATAGCGGCGATACAAAGCAGCCGGATACGGCAACTACCACATCTGAGGATATCATCCGGATTTATGGCGAGCCGTTAAAGTACATCGAAGGCGGCAAGACCTTCACGAAAGATAAACTGCCTGAAAACTACATTATGGTGTACCCGAACAGCCTTGGGGTAGTTATAAGCGGCGGCGTGGTGGGAGAAATTCGGCATGAGGAAGCGGACGGGTATCTCTTCAAAGGCAAGGTCAAGGTCGGGTCCAGTCTTGAGGAAGCTCTTAGTGTGGTGGGCCAGCCGAAAAAAACCGTTGAAGGGAAACCAAATAACTTTGAGGACGGTGTGTTGTATAAAGACATCGATGGGAGCAGAGGATACTGTTACTACAGCCGGCTCGACCAGAATGTGCGGTTTTTCTTTTGGGACTACAAGGTAAGCGCGCTATACGTCACCAGCAGCAGCTATGGTAAGTGCAAAGGCGGCGGCTCGTTCCAGGCCATTTTACCGATAGAATCGGTCTATGAGTATGACGATGTTCGCTGGAAGGACATGAGCAGGCTCAATCTGGCCGGCGAGGAGGGCCTTATTTGCACACTGAGGTTTAACCAGAAGACGGTTTGGCCTGCGCCGGTCAGGATGCCGGGCGGCGATAATCCGGAGAAGATATTGGCCGATGCCATGAATCCGGGTCTGGGAATTCGAGAGCTACATCAGCAAGGTATTACCGGCAAGGGTGTTAATGTTGCCATTATCGACCAGCCTCTTTATGAGGACCATCCTGAATTTGCGGGGAAAATACTGGCGTATAAAGATTTCGGTTGTGAAACAAGATACAGTATGCACGGGCCGGCTGTAACGAGTCTTCTTGTTGGTACAAACTGCGGGACGGCCCCAGATGCCCGAGTGTATTATGCTGCCGCTCCGGGGTGGAAAAGGGACACTGCTTACGAGGCAAATGCCTTAAGATGGATAATTGAACAGAACAAGAAGCTGCCTTCGTCAGAGAAGATTCGTGTTGTGTCAGTTTCGGCTGCTCCATCAAGTCCTAATGTACGCGACAAGAATCGAGACATGTGGGGCAGTGCCTGCGCAGCCGCGGAGGCGGAAGGCATTGTTGTGCTTGACTGCACCAGAGACCACGGATTCATTGGGGCATGCTGGTATAACGCAAGGGTTCCTGAAAGCGTGTCGCAGTGCAAGGCAGGTTATCCGGGAAAAGAAGGCTGGAGCCTGCCCAATAACATTCTTGCGCCAGCGTCGCCGCGTACAACGGCGGAAGAACAACACGAGGGGGATTTCAGCTACCAATACTGCGGCCGGGGAGGGCAAAGCTGGTCGATACCATATGTTGCCGGCGTGCTTGCCCTTGGCTGGCAGATTCGGCCTGAACTTACAGGTGAACAGATGCGGGAACTACTCTTTCAGTCGGCTTATACAAAAAAGGACGGTTCAAAAATAATTAATCCAAAGATGTTTATTCACCTTGTCAGAAAAGCCAAAGTGGTTTCAAGAACCGAAGGAAAGGAACAAAGCTTAGCAAAAAAAGAAATGTCTGGTAAAAATTTAAGGGATTAAAAAAATGGGCGGCGAATATTTTGGGTTTAAAGAAAAGCAGACGAGCATCAAGGTCGAATTCATAGCGGGGCTGACGACATTTCTTACGATGGCATATATCATTTTTGTCAATCCTGATATCCTAAGCAAGACGGGGATGGACAAGAACGCTCTGATAGCTGTCACCTGCATAGTCACCGCTATTGCAACCATCATCACGGGTTTATTTGCGAATGCACCGATAGCAATGGAGGAGAGCCCATGCAGCTTAAGGAAACGCCATTCGTGTGGTGTCCCCAGATTTTTTGATTTTTTCCGAAGCTGTCCGGTTAATAGTTACTCTTCCGTTTTTTGAGATGTTCGTTCCTTGTGTTGCACAGCCTGAGATAATAGTAATTGTGGCAATTATATAAGCCAAGATATATACCCTGATCATACTGTCCTCCTTTTATTTATTCAATGTTCAGGTTTTAAATTGCCTTCTCGCCTCGTTCGCCACTGCGGATTTTGATGACGTCCGAAACAGGATAAATAAAAATCTTGCCGTCACCGCGGTTACCTGTGTGTGCGTTGGCCATTATTTTCTGCACAATGGCTTCAAGCAGTTCATCGGGAACAACAATTTCGAGTTTTATTTTTGCTGTAGCTTCTACGATATCGGCGTTTGCGTCCCCTCCGTGAGTACTACCATACCCTTGAATATGGCTTATCGTTATACCAGGCAATTCAGGTATCGTCCGCAATGCCTCAATAACTTTTATTAGTAAAAAAGGCTGAATTATCGCTTTGATTTCATACATGGGTTTTCTCCTAAAATTCCAATTCTGTTTTCTTTTGTTCAAACCAACCGTAGATTGCAGGCAAAATAAGCATTGTCAGGCACAAGGATGAAATAAGTCCGCCCAGCACAACCACCGCCAATGGTTTTTGTATCTCGGCGCCGGAACCGCTTGCCCACAGAAGCGGAGCAAGACCAAGCATTGTTGTAAGAGTAGTTAACAGCAGCGGCCTCAACCGCAATTCGCATCCCTTTCGAATTGCTTCGTTCAGGGACAATCCTTCCTTTCGCAACTGTATGAAAAATGCCACCAGAACTATACCATTTTCTACCGCAATACCGAAAAGAGCGATAAAGCCGACTATTGCAGGGACGCTCAATGTTATCTTGAAAAGCAATACGAATAAAATCCCGCCTACGAGGGCAAACGGAAGATTCAGCATAATAAGAAGTGCGGGACGAAATGAGTCAAAAACCGAAAAAAGCATTATGAAAATCAGAAGTATAGCTATAGGTACGGCTACGGTGAGTGTCTTCATCGCGCGTTCCTGATTCTCAAATTGCCCGCCCCAGGTTAGAAAGTAGCTGGTGGGCAGCGATTTTTCAACCTCGGCGATTTTTTCTTTTGCCTCTCTTACGAAACTGCCGATGTCACGCCCTCTGACGTTACATTCGACCACAACTCTGCGGGTTCCCCATTCACGGTTTATCTGCGCCGGTACTTCCGCAATGGAAATCTTCGCCAGTTGAGATAGCGGAATTCTCTGGCCGGAAGCGGCTGGAATAAGTATATTTCCGATGGCCTTTTCGTCGTTGCGCTTATCTGCCGGGAAACGCACCGACACACCGAAACGTCTGTCCTTTTCAAAAACTAACGTGGCAACTTTGCCGCCCACTGCCGCCTCAACTACTTCGTTAACGGTGCTGACGTTGATACCGTATCTGGCGATTGCCTTGCGGTCAATCTCAATGTCTAACTGTAAAAACCCAGCTATCTGTTCTAACTTTACATCGGTTGCGCCTTTGATTCCGGAAATAATGTGCTCTATCTGTTCCGCCTTTTCGCTCAGTATATTTAAGTCGTAACCGGAAATTTTTACAGCGATGTCAGACTTAACTCCGGAAATAAGCTCGTTGACCCGCAAAGCAATCGGCTGCGAAAAATTAAGCTTGATTCCGGGAATCTGACTTAACTGTTTGTCCATACTCTCTATAAGTTCCGCTTTTGATTTTGCCTTCCAGTCTTTGCGAGACTTGAGCATAATAAACAAATCATTCTGTTCAGGCCCCATAGGGTCTTCGGCAATTTCTGCACGGCCGGTCTTGGTAACGACTGTCCGCACCTCGGGGAAATTAAGCAGGATTTTTTCTACGGTTTCGCCGACTGTTTTTGATTCCTCAAGCGAAGCTGTCGGAAATTTGACGACGTTTAAAGCTATGGAGCCTTCATCTAAATAAGGTAAAAATTCCGTCCCAATAAACTTAAACCCGACCAGAGAAATAGCAAACACGCATCCCGCCGCTACGACCGTTGCCTTTCTGTGCTTTAATATGGTATCCAGCAGAGGCATATAAAGCCTCTTGACTAAACGGATGCTGAAATTGTCTTCCTGAATCTTTGAGCCTTTCAAAAAGTAGAAGGAAAGCACCGGCGTTACGGTCATAGAAACCAAAAGAGAACCGAGCATTGCAAACATAATTGTCAATGCCAGCGGTTTGAACATTTTTCCTTCCTGTGCCTGAAGGCTGAACAAGGGAAGAAATACTACAACAATAATCAAAATAGCGAACAAAACAGGTATTGCGACTTCTCCAACTGCTTCTAAACAAATATTGAGCTTGTCTTTTGCCGAACGACTTTCGGACAGATGCCTGAATATGTTCTCGCTAACCACAATATTGGCGTCCACAACCATTCCGACCGCAATTGCCAGACCACCCAATGACATCAGATTTGCCGACAGCCCAGTGGCCTTCATCAGAATAAAGCATATAAGCGCTGATATTGGAAGCGAGAGACATACTATTGTGCTCAATCGCATGCTGCCCAAAAACAAAAACAATATGAAAATTACCAATAAGCCTCCCTGCCAAAGCGCATCGGAAACAGTGCGAATGCACGCCTGTATTAATTCGGTACGGTCATAAAAGGTGTTTATCTTCACGCCTTCAGGCAGCCTCTTTTGAATTTCAGCTATCCTTTCCTTGACTTTCGCTACCACTGTCTTTGAGTTGGAATCCTTGAGCATTATCACCATCCCGCAGACCACCTCGCCTTTGCCATCACGGGTTACCGCTCCCTGCCTGACATGATGGCCTATTTCAATCGAGGCGACATCTTTAAGATATACCGGAACATTCTCATACACGGATACAACTATGTTCCCGATATCTTCCACTGATTTTATAAAACCGATACTTCTCGCGATAATTTGCTCTCTGCCTTTAATTATAAAATTTGCAGGTGCGGTAGCATTGTTATTCGCGAGAGAATCAATCACCTCATTGAGGGATATTTTGTATTTAAGCAATTTGTCAGGCTCGACCACAACTTGGTATTGTTTGACAAAACCGCCGAAGGAATTTATCTCCGTAACTCCCTGCACTGTGCTCAATTGCGGCTTAACAACCCAGTCCTGCAAGCTGCGCAATTCTGTCAGGTCGGCGATTTCGGGGTCGGCCTCGAAAGTGTATTGATAAATTTCGCCCAGGCCGGTGCTGATTGGCCCCATCTCAGGTTCAAAACCTTCGGGCAGGTTCTCCTTGGCCGAGGCGAGTTTTTCAAAGACAAGCTGTCTCGCAAAAAAAATGTCCACACCGTCCTTAAAAACCACAACTACCTGCGACAGACCCGCTTTAGAAAGCGAACGAATAAGATTTATTTGCGGCAAGCCGTTCATCTGGATTTCAATAGGATAGGTGATAAGACGTTCAATCTCGGTGGGCGCCAGGCCTTCCGCTTCCGTCAGAATCATTACCTGAACATTTGTTACATCAGGAAAAGCGTCTATAGGCAGTTGCGTCCAGCAAATCACACCTGACGCGATAATCACAATGGTGCCAAACAGAATTAATGTACGATATTTGAAAACAGCGGAAATGAATTTGTCCATAAAAGTTTTCTCCTTATCATTCAGCGCAGCCTTCGCCCATTTGTGACTTTAAAAGCTCCGATTTTAGCAAAAAGCCGTCCTGCACAACCACCGCTTCGCCTTCTTTAATGCCTTCCGCTATTGCCGCCGATTCCGAAGTTTCGTCTTTTATTATCACTTGCCGGACCTCGATTTTTTCATCGCCTGTTTTGATAAAAACAGCCCTTTTTCCGCTTATGATATGCACGGTCTCCTGCGGCACGACGATGTATCTGCCCTCGGAAACTACCAGCAGCTCCGCGTTGACAAACATCCCGAACTTCAGCAGGTATTCAGGGTTCTGGATAACACCGCGGACTTTTATCGTGTGCGTATCTTCATCCACGCGCGGAGAAACGAAAATTATTTCGCCATCGAATACTTTGTCCGGGTAAGCTATGCAGCGCACCAGCAGCTTCTGGCCCGTTTTAACCGCGGAGATGTCCTTCTCGTATATATCAAACGTCCCGTACAGTTTCGATAGGTCAGCTATTGTGTAAATGGATGAAATCGAATCTACCCGGTCGCCCTTCTTGACAAATTCCCCGATAACTACACCGGAAACAGGTGATTTAATTTCCCGCAAGGTACCGCCGTTGACCTTGACCGTGCATAGCACGGCGTCTTTTTGAACAGCCGAGCCGATACTTACCTTAAGCTCCGAAATTACACCGGTTTCGTCGCAGGTTATATGGCTTGCTGATTCGCCGTCTTGGGCAATCTGCCCGACTACCGCAATCTTCTTCACAAACGGCTCAAGTTTTGCCTCCGTTGTTTTTAAGTCTATCAGCTCCTGAGATTTTCGACTCAATTCGAGCCTGCCCTTGCCTTCACCATGCTCATCATGCTCACCGTGCTCGTCACGGCAGGGGTCGCGATGAATTTCTCCGGTTGCGAAAATACGCGAAATCAGCATCCCCATGCCAACAGACAAACCTATAATTAATATCCATTTTAAAAGTTTCATTGTAAATATGCCTCCTTCCGGATAGATGAATAAACAACCTTTTCCAACTCGGTAACTGTACTGTTAAAGTTGAACAAACTCTCGTAATACTCGACCCTCGTGGCGGTAACGGTCCGCACCTGGTCGATAAAATTTATAAAATCTATTTCACCTTCGCTGTACCGCAGGTTCGCCAGATGCAAAAGCTCGTTTGCCTCCTCCAGAGATTTCTTCAATAAATCAAGCTGTTTTTCCGAAAGCTCTGCCGCCAGATACGCCTCGTAAACCTCGAAGGCAGCCTCACGTTTCGTTGCTTCCAGCCGCACCCACTGAGCTTCTTTTTCTGCCTTGGCTTTTTGCAGTTCCCCGCGATTTCCGCTCCACAGCGGCAAACTAAATCCGAAAATCACACCGTAGTCGTCCTCAAAATCTTCTCTTATTCTGCCAAAGCCGACAAAAGGAGCGGGCAACCGCTTACGTTCCTCTTTGCGAACATTTTTTGTCTTCGAGTCGAGGTTAATCGCCTCAGCCTTAATGTCAGGCCGATTTATAAAAGCCGTCTCTATCAGCTTTTGCAGGCTGAGTTCTAATATATCTTCTTTGAGTTCCTCTTCTATATCAAAGCCGACTTCCATCGCCCGGCCCATAAGAAGATTGAGCTGCGCCTTATCGCTTTTTAACGCTTTCTCTGCGACAAGATTCGCATTCTCCGTCTTCAATAGTTCGATTTTTGCCCGTTGCAGCTCGTTCTTTAACGCCTTCCCCGATTGCAGACGTTGCTGAACGTTGCTGTAAAAATTCCGCAGAATATCCAAGTTGCCCTTCGCAAGCTCTATCTCCTTTTTGTCTAAGATTATCCTGCTGTATGTCTGCCGCGCCTGCGAATAAATTTCCCCCCACGCCTGCCTGACGGATTCTTCCTGTGCCAGAATATCGTTTTTCGCAATCTCGCTTTTTAAGCCCCGAACGCCCGGCGGGTCAAACGACTGCCGTATCTCGAAACTATCGAGATTGGCACGTCTCTTGCCTTCCTCATTATGCTTAAGACCGCCTACTTCAAATTCGAACTCCGGGTCAGGAAAACTTTTCGCCGTGATTAATTCACCCTTTGCCGCCAACGCCGCCTTGCGAGATTCGATAATACGCGGATTATTCTCGAACGCCAAAGCAAGTGCCTTCTCAAGTGTCAGCTTTTCCTCCGCCAAGGCCCGGGCGGACAAAAAACACAATATAACCAAAGCCGCTGATATGTTAAAAATTTTCGCTATCATGCAAACACCTTCTGCAATCTACATTACTTAAAAAATTAAATGATTTGAACACTAAGGAAAAACACACTGCGCAAAGTATCTCTGCCGTCAGAAGATTACTTCACGAGTGTTTAGCAGAAAGATGCCCGGGGAGGACGTTCGAGACCTTTTTCGAATAGACTCTGCGGAAAAGAGATATCAACAAAAAGTATTTTGGAAATTGCGGTTAAACCGATAATAAACGAACCCGAAGAAGGGATAGCGTCGCAGCATCCCGCAGAACAGCAACTGACGCAATGATTGCCCTCATCTGCGTCGGCCATATCACAAAAACCAAACTCGCAGACCACAAAAACCGAAAGCACAACCCACGTTATTATCTTAGCTACTTTCACAGCACAAAGAATATACCATATTCTTTCTTATTTCGCAAGTTTATTTTTTACTCGGGATTATTTTTTCTGCTGCTGACGCTATTAGGACTGCGGAAGAAACTTGTCGAGGCGATACCTGATTCTCTAATTTCAGCAATATCTGTCGGCATAGGACTATTTATCACATTCATCGGCCTTGTGAATCTGGGAGTTGTCGTTAACAATGAAGAGACGCTTGTTTCGGCAGGAAAGCTGACACCAACGGTACTGATAGGTCTTTTCGGTCTGCTGGTAATGGCCTTTCTCGAGATGAAAAAAATAAAAGGTTCATTGTTAATCGGGATAATAGTTTCAACGGTTTTGGCCTGGATTTTCGGCTACATACAAAAGCCTGCACAATTGGTTTCGCTGCAGCTTAATATAAGAGCTGTGGCGTTTCATCTTGATATCTTAGGGGCGCTCAAGTGGAGTCTGTTTGGAAGCATCTTCAGTCTGATGTTTATGGACTTGTTCGACAGCATCGGGACGCTGGTGGCATGCTGTCACCAGGCGAATATGTTTGACGAAAAAGGCAAGATAAAAGGGCTGGACCGTTTATTAAGCATAGATGCTACTGCAACTATGATAGGCGCCTTATTCGGGACGTCAACGACCACTTCATATATCGAATCGGCGGCGGGCATCGAGCAGGGTGGCCGGACGGGAATGACTTCACTGGTTACGGGCGGGCTGTTCCTGCTGGCATCGATGTTTGCGCCGATTGCGGGGATAGTGCCGGGATACGCGACGGCACCGGCGCTTGTCATGGTGGGACTTTTCATGATGAAGGAGGTCAAGAGGATAGATTTTATGAATATGGAAGAGGCATTTCCGGCATTTATTATCATGGCGATGATAGCTTTGAGTTACAGTATAAGCACGGGGCTAGCGTTTGGGTTTATTTCATTTACTCTTATAAAAATAGCAGCGGGAAAGATGAAAGAAATCAAACCAACGATGTGGATGATTGCAATTTTATCGGTGCTATTTTTGACACTGGACCGGCTGGGCAGTATAATGCAACTATTAAAGCAACTATAATCAACTAAAAAGGGGGAAACGAGCTATGCTAAAAAAGATTATTGTGTCAGTAGTATTGCCGATATTATTATTCTGCTGGTGCAAAAAGAGTACAGCAGGCGGCTCACAAGAAGAGGGAGGTAAAGAAATGGGAATCAAGATTAGCAGTGCGGTCTTTGAGAACAATGGTTTAATTCCGGCCAAATACACCTGCGACGGGGATGATATTTCTCCACCTCTGCGGTGGGAGGCAGTTCCCGCGGGGGCCAAGAGTATCGCTGTTATATGCGACGATCCTGATGCTCCGATGGGGACATTTGTACACTGGGTTTTGTTCAACCTGCCCGCCGACACAAGAGGGCTGGCGGAGAAGATTCCTGCTGACAAGACACTGGCCAACGGGGCCAAACAGGGGACAAGCGATTTTGGCAGCATTGGCTACGGCGGTCCCTGTCCACCAAGCGGCACACACAGGTACCTTTTCAAGATTTACGCGCTGGACAAGGAGGTTGACCTTCCAGCCGGCGCAAACAAGCGCCAATTGGTAAAGGCTATGGAAGGACATATCCTCGACGAAGGGCAAGTAATCGGCAAATACAAAAGGCAATAAGCGGGAGAGTGGTTGTCTGTCAGTTTTTGAACGCGGCGCCGGTGAAAATCAGAGGTTCGCCAAGACAGTAGCGGTGTGGACGGCGAGAAACATAAGATAGTCCAAATCGCTGAGACTGTAGTGCTCCTCGCCGATGGCGTTGTCGGCGTACAGGGCACCGAAACAACCGGCTGGGCTGAGGACAGGCGCTATTAATACAGAGCGTACCTGTCCATGTTCGCTTTGGCCTGGTGCTCTCGAAAAGATAAAGAGCATAAACTCGCCTTCGTCAATTGCCTGATTAATTTTTTCGCTGAGCTTTAAGTCGCTGAGCTGGACGGGCTGGCCATCCCGCTGTTTTCCTGCGTGACATGTCATAGGACCTGCAGGCTCATTTCTTAAAGCACACCAGACATGGCACGTGCGAAATTGCTTTTCTATAAGAGCTAATAATACCAAAAGCACATTGTCGATACCGCCGGCTTTGCTGATTTCCTCGGTGGCCTGGAGAAAATCGACTGCTCTCTCGGCTGGTAACGTAATAGGAGGAGCTTTTTCGGCACCTGGTTTTCTTATTATGATCTGCTGGTCGCGAGCAGCCATTGTCGTGACGGGTTTGAAGGCGGATAATTTGCTTGCGATGGTCTTTCCGACATCTGTTTTACCTGCAGCTGTTTTGCCTGCAGCTGTTTTGCCGGCAGCTGTCTTGCCAGCGTCCGGTTTGCCGAGGTCAAGTTTAGTGGTGTCGACCTTAGGAAGCATTTGTTGAGCAACATCCGGTTTGGCGAGCTCCAGTTTAAAGACGTCGGTTTTAGAAAACGGTGCTTCTTCAGTAACATCCGGTTTGGCAGCGGCGGCAGCAGTTTCGAGGTCGACTTCGATGGTAAAATCAACTATGCGAAGGATGTCGCCGGTTTTAATTTCGGCTTTTTGGATTGCACGTTCGTTGAGATACGTTTTGTTGGCCGAATCAAGGTCTTCAACCATCCACTTCCCATCGTCGGTGACAGAAATCAGGGCATGCTGTTTTGAAACCGCTTTGTCTGGTAAAGGAATCTGACTGGCTGAACGTCTGCCGATATAAACCGGGCCCTTGTCGGCTTTAAATTCATTGATAGTACGACCACCTTGTTTTACCACCAAACGCATGGGTTTTCCTCGCAGCAGCCGGGTTTGAATTTATATAACTTATTATCCATAATTCGGCATAATTTGTCAAGTGAATAATGGCCGAATGCAGGAATTTAACCGGGGTTTCGAATTATTTCAGCTGCTATCAGGCGAGATGCCGAGGGTCAGAAGTTTTTCAGTATAGTAGCGGTGTGAATTGCAAGGAGCATCAGATAGTCCAAATCACCGGGAGTGTAGTGCTCATGGTCTGTAGCATTATCGACATATAATACACCAAAGCAACCAGCGGAACCCATAACAGGCGCTATTATTGCAGATTGTATCCCTTCTTCTCTTTGGGCGGGGAGGTGGGGCAAGAGCAAGAACTGGGCTTTTTCGACAGTCTCAGCAATTTTTTCACTGAGCTTTATTTCACCTAACTGAACGGAACGGCCATCACGCTGTTTGCCTGCATAGGAATTCATTGGCCCGGCAGGCTGGTTTCTTAAGGCACACCAAACATGGAAGGCACCAAGCTGTCTTAAAATAATGCTTAATAAAGCCTGCAGGACTTCGTCAGGTCCCTTGGCCTTGCAGATTGCTTCGGTGGCCTGGACAAAATCTTTTGCTCGTTTTGCCGGCAATCTTATATCTGGGGCGTGTTCAGCATCTATTTTTCTTACTATTATCTGAGGCCCCTGAAAAGGTGTTGTAAGCGTATCTTCCAGATGAACGGCTTTTCCGGCGTCGGCGTCATTTTCGAGGTTGATTTCGATAGTGTAATCGGCTATGCGGATAATGTCACCCGTTTTAAGTTCGGCTTTGGGGGCCGGCTCTTCATTCAAGTATGTTTTGTTGGCGGAATCGAGGTCTTCGATAATCCATTTGCCATCTTGAGTGGTATATAACACGGCGTGCTGTCTTGATACTGTTCTGCCGGGCAAAAAAACCTGACTGCGCGGATGCCTGCCGATATAAACGGGTCCCTTGGTGAATCGAAATTCATTAGTAATTCGGTCAGCCTGTTTTACGACCAAACGCATCGGTTTTGCCTTTCTGCATTTGGATTACAAAGCTCTATATTATGCGTGATTCAGCGTCATTTGTCAAGAAAAACAGCATTTGAACGCAGGAATAGGCAGCTTTGCTCAAATTTGTTATGTTGCAATTATCGGCAGTTTGGCGTAGATTGTTAAGCAGACGATTTTTTTATTTTTTAAAAGCCGTGAACAGAAGAAAGATAACAAAAGTCATTATCGGGGTCGTGGTCATTGGTTCGGCGAGCGCATACTTACTGCAGCAGGCGGCCGAATCCTGGTGGGTGTATTACTACTCGGTAGATGAGTTCGTCGAAAGTCATTTTGGCAAAACACCGCAAAGCGGAGGGGCGGAAGCCGGCAAGGCCGAGGGTTCTGGAATTATACGCCTTGGCGGGCTGGTTAAAGCCGACAGCATAGTATACGATGCAGAGAAGATGCAACTTGATTTCGAACTAAGCGGAGCGAAAAGCTCGGTACCAGTCAGGTTTTTTGGAGCGGTGCCTGCCAACTTTACAGACGACAAAGAGATACTTGCCGAAGGCAAGATTGACAGCAATGGAGTATTCCGCGCGAACAAGATTCTGACCAGGTGTGAATCAAAATATAAAGCGCGGTTGTACAAAAATCAGTCCGGTTTATAGCTGAAAAAATGAACGAAAACCCACAAAAGACCTCTGGTGAAGCAGGAGCAATCAATGTTTCGGGCGTATGCAAATCTTTCAGCGGCCGAGCGGTGCTGGAAGGGATAAACTTTCGGCTAACAAGAGGCCAAGGACTCGGGATATGCGGCCCCAACGCGACAGGCAAAACCACGTTACTCAAGATTGCAGCGGGGCTTATGCAGCCGGATGAGGGTGTGGTAGAGATATGCGGACTTGATTTGCAAACAGAAACCCCAGAAATCAAGCTGATGATAGGAGCGATATTTCATGAGAGTATGGTATATCCGCAACTGACAGTGGCTGAGAACCTTCTGTTCTTTGCAAGATTGTATAACATTGAAAACAGCAAGGGCCGTATAGAAAAGCTGCTGGAGGAGACGGGACTGGCGAGCTGCCAGCATGACGCCGCCGGTATTCTTTCTCGTGGGATGACACAGCGATTGGCTATTGCCAGGGCGCTAGTTCATAACCCGGTTGTTTTGCTGGCGGATGAACCTTTCACCGGTCTGGATTCGCAGGCAAGCAAATATCTGGTGGAAATACTTCGCAACTTTAAGGACGGGGGCGGGACTATCGTGATGACAACACATAACGCTAATTTGTCCATACAGTGCTGCGAACAGGTAGCGGTGCTGGACGAGCGAAAACTGATTTTCAGCGCAGCGGTTTCTGAAATAGATACCTCTGAGTTTGCGCAAGATTACCTTTCATATGCGAGGAAAAAACGTTGAGCAGTTTTGCAAACACCATAAAAGCGATACTGATTAAGGACCTGGTGAGCGAATTGCGGGCAAAGCAAACGCTGCCTGCCATGATTATGCTTGGGGTGCTTATAGCGTGGATTTTTCGAATCACTACAGAAGGGGCTGCAGTGGAGATATCAGTTACGGGCGCTGCGGTATTGCTTGTATCGCTGGTATTCTCGGCAATTTTGGCCAGCGAGAAAATTTTTGCCATTGAGCAGCAGAATGATTGTATGGGTTCACTGCTGCTTGCGCCGATAGATGCCGGCGACATTTACATTGGGAAATTGCTGGTCAACATCACCCTGTTGTGTATTTTCGAGATTGTCACTGTGCCGGTGGTACTGGTGCTATTTAAGATAAGTGCCGGTGTGAACTGGCTGGGGTTTGTCAGTATCCTGATGCTTGTGAATATCGGCGTATCAGCCATAGGGACATTGTTGGGATGCGCGGTACAGGGGACAAAGGCGGCCGGCTCACTACTAAGTATATTAGTGATGGCGGCACTTTGTCCGATGATGATACCGGCGGTCTTTGCGCTGATACTGTTATTTGGAGCAACGGAAGCAGGTACCAGCGGCACACTGGGGATGGTCGGCAATTTAAGAGCAGCCGCCGGATTTCTTGCAGCGTGCGATGCGATATTTGTTACGGTGTCATGGCTATTGTTTGGTTTCGTGGTGGGTGAATGGGAGAAATAAAATGAGATTTTTTCTTCTGGGCATCAACTTGTTTTTAGTGGTGATTTCGAGCCTGATGGCACTGACAGTCGGAGCGGTCGAGCCAGCTGAGCGAAATATCATTTATATCCATGCGCCAGCAGCAATCTGCTCACTTGTTTGCTTTTGCGTGCTGTTTGCAGGTTCGGTACAGTATTTAAGAACGAAGAATCAAAAGTGGAGTTTTATAGCAGCAGCTTCCGGGGAAGTGGGTTTTGTATTTGCAACGGTTTTGAATATCACGGGGATGATTTTCGCGTATATCGAATGGGGTACGTTGTGGACACTAAGCCCGCGACTGGTCAGCTCGGCGGCCCTGTGGTTTTTGCTGGCCGCCTATCTTATCTTAAGGGTCAGTTTCACCAACCAGAGGCGTAAAGAGCAGATATCGGCTGTTTTTGGTATCGTAGCATTTATCGATGTGCCGTTAGTGGTTATCAGCGCACGCCTGGTTCGCGACATTCACCGGCCAAGCCTAAGTTTTGGTACGCTCGGGCAAATCCTGGCATTCCTGCTGGCTATTTTCGCGACAGGTTTTCTGGCGGCGCTTTTGATTTGGATAAGGAGCGACATATTAAAGATAAAAAACGAAATGGACATGAGGTTTTAGGCGGAGATACTTTATGCTCTATCTTAGCATAGCATTTACGGTGGCGTGGGTAGTTTACTTTATCTATTTAGTTTCGCTAAACAGGCAACTGCAAAGTATCCGCCGACGTCTGGATGCACGAGAGAAATAGAATCCTAGGCCAAGAACTCCCGGGGCAAAACAGGCAAACCTAGTCGCAGTAAAACACACCGCTGAATTCAGCTTGCACTTTATCGCCCGGTTTGGGGGCATCATTGGGCATTGCCCAAAGACATGGGGGAGAATCAGTGCGATTAGACAACACAAGCCCCGCAGGTTTTTTTGTTAGCAAAACTGCCTTAATTGCGTATAATCTTGCGAAATTTGCTGATTTTATCAGTCTTTATCGGGAGGTAATTGTGAAGAGAGACAAGATAACGATAATCGGGGCCGGCAACGTCGGTGCAACAACGGCATATATGACGGCGGCACAAAATCTGGGTAATATAGTGCTTGTGGATATTGTCAAGGGATTGGCTGAGGGCAAGGCTCTTGATATTGCTCAAGCAAGCGGAGTTCAACTTTACAATCACAATATCATCGGGACATGCGACTGGGGAAAAACCTCAGGAAGCGACATTGTGATTGTCACCAGCGGTCTGCCGCGTAAGCCTGGAATGAGCCGAGACGACCTGCTGGCGAAAAACATACAAATCGTCAAAGATGTCAGTGAAAAAATAGTCAAATACTGCCCCAACAGCATAGTCATTGTTGTCGCCAATCCGCTCGATGCGATGGTTTACGCCACATCTAAAATCACCGGTTTTGCAAAAAATAAGATTATGGGAATGGCTGGTGTGCTGGACTGTGCGCGTTTCAGCTACTTTATTGCGTGCGAACTGGGTGTAAGTGTTGAGGACATAAAATGCGTTTTGATGGGCGGGCACGGCGATGATATGGTGCCTCTGCCAAGATTTTCTTCGGTGGGCGGAAGGCCCATAGCGGAACTGCTTGATGAAGAGAAAATCGCCCGGCTTGTCGAGCGAACCAGAAAAGGCGGCACAGAAGTGGTAAATCTTCTGGGCTACAGCGCCTATTACGCGCCGGCTGCCGGGGCTGTTAAGATGGCAAAAGCGATACTGAAGAACGAGAGAACGGCGCTATCCTGCTGCGCTTACTGCGACAGGGAATATAATACCGGCGGATACTTTGTCGGGGTGCCGGCGGTTCTTGGCAAGAATGGCATCGAAAAAATCGTTGAACTGGATTTGAACGATGCTGAACGTGCTCAATTCAAAGAGTCTCTGGCCCATGTGAAACAACTCATAGAAGAAGTTGACAAGCTATTGTAAACAAGAAATTTATTCTGGCTATCTGCAGTCAGTTTTTGATAATGTTGTGATGCAGCGGCCATTGGCAAAGAATTCTGGGACGCAGGGATTCAAATGGAACTGATAAAGAAGATAAAACAGGCTGAAGCACAAGCGCAGGAAATCGTCGAACAAGCAAAAGCTGAGGCTGTCCGGCTAGCAGAAAAGGGCCGGGAGAGGCGACTTGCGGTGCTGGTGCAGGCTGAGCAGGAACGCAAGAAAACAATTGCAGCCGCTGTCAGCAAGGCAGAGTCGGAAGGTCTTGCAGAGATTAAGAGTCTCAAAGCACAAGCAGACAAAGAGCGACAGGTGCTGCGGGAAAAAGCGGCTGGTAAAATGTCGGCGGCAACAGGAAAGATAATAGATTACCTAAGAGGCTAACTATGGCCATTTCTCAAATGGCAAAAGTTTTAATTGTTACCCACCGCACAGAAGCTTCAGGGCTACTTGAGGCGCTGCAGGGTGAAGGTATTTGCCAGGTATTAAACGCGGAAGAGGCGATAGTAAGCAGGGATTGGCCGGAGTTGGCTGGGGTGGCCCAGCGTCCGAAAGGTATTGAAGAGCTTTTAGGCCAGTTGGCGAAAAGTATTTTATTTTTGAAAGCTTATGCTGCGCCACAAAAAGCTCTTGCGAGTATTTTTTCGCCACGAGCTATTATTAACGAGCAATCATACAAAAAAATCGTTTCAGACCGGGAGATTCTAAAAGTCATCGACCAATGTGAAGAAGTCGAAGCGAGGATAGAAAAAGCAAAAGGTGAAATAGAAAACCTTTGCGGGACAGTTGAGATGCTTCGGCCGTGGGAGGCTCTGGAAACGGCTGTGGAAGAAATAGGAGAGCTTCGGCAGACAACGAGCTTTGCGGGGCTTATACCGATTACGCAGATTGAACAAGTAGAACAGCGGATTGGTGAACTCGGCGGAGCAGTTGAGCTGGTTGGGACAACAGGAAGCAAGTGTTCCTGCGTTATTGTTTGTTTAAAAGCCTGTATCAATGAGGTTCAAAAACTGCTGCGGTCGGCTGAGTTCGAGCCGGTGAACTTTGAGTCAATGACAGGGACGGCAGGGAAACTAATAAGTGAGCACAGTGAAAATTTACGCCGGACAAGAGAATTGCTGCATGCGCAGTACGAAAAGGCCGGGGTACTGGCTGAAAACCTGCTTGCGCTTGAGATTCTTCACGACCACTACACGAACTTATTAAACAGAGAACAAACAAAAGGCGCTGCTCCAGCGACGGTGCAAACGATAATTTTAGAAGGATGGGTGAAAGAAAAAGATTACACGCGGCTGGAGAAAATAGTGCGTGGCTTTGGTGCGTCGAGTTTAAACAGGATAGCGTCGGCTGAGGGCGAAGATGTGCCGGTTGAAATAGAGAACAAGAACATTATCCAGCCTTTTGAGTTAATAACCCGTCTTTACGGTATGCCCCTTCCCTCTGGGGTTGACCCGACGATTTTTTTGGCGCCGTTCTTTGCGCTGTTTTTTGGGATATGTCTGGGTGACGCCGGCTACGGACTTGTCATGGTTGCCGCAACGGCATTGCTGATAAAGAAAATGCAGGGTGACAAGAAGCTGGTTTGGATGTTAGGGGTTTGCTCGGTTTTTACTATTTTGGTTGGTGCGCTTACCGGCAGCTGGTTCGGTGACGCCGCGCAGCAATTCATACCTGCCCTGGAGCCGGCAAGAAAGAAGATAATGTGGTTTGACCCGCTCGAGAAGTCCGGGGTAATCTTCTTTTTGAAGGCAACACTTGTACTGGGTTACATCCAGCTTATGAGCGGGCTTGTGATAGCAATGGGGCATAACCTCAAGCGAAAGAATTATATGGCTGCGATATTCGAGCAATTAACGTGGCTGGTTATGCTCAACTCAATTGTGATATTCGGGCTTAGTAAATTTGGAATGGTGCCGGCTGGTGTCGGGAAATTTTTTGGTTGGCTGGCACCGATTCCGGCGGTTTTGATAGTGCTGCTGAGCTGTCGAGAAGGCAGCTGGGGGGCACGACTCGGGTTTGGAGCGTATAATCTATTTAGTTCAATATTCTATCTGGGGGATGTGCTTAGCTATCTAAGATTGATGGCACTTGGGATGGTTAGTACGGGGCTAGCTATTTCGATGAACCTTATGAGCAAGATGGCTCTGAAGATACCATATGGGATAGGTATAGTAGTTGCGATAATAGTTTTTGTTTTAGGGCACGGATTTACTCTGGTATTATCGGCGTTAGGAGCGTTTGTTCATACGATGCGGTTACAATTTGTGGAGTTTTTCCCAAAGTTTCTGGTCGGCGGCGGGAGGTCATTTGAGCCGCTGCGTAAGGAATACAAATACGTCTATATTAAGAACAAATAAGAAAGAGAGGTCTGAGAATGGAATACGGAATGATATTGGCATTGATTGGTGCGGGAATGTCTGTGTTGCTGCCCGGAATCGGCTCTGCGATGGGCATACATATCGCCAGCAAGAGCGCCACGGCGATATTGAGCGAAAAGCCGGAAAGATACGGACAGTTTCTGGTTATGGTGGTACTGCCCGGCACTCAGGGTTTCTACGGATTTTTGGCGGCCTTTATTGTGATGCTCAAGCTCAACTTTTTTGGGGGTACGGGTCTGCCACAAATCAGCACCTCGCTTGGGTGGGAAGTATTGATGGCATGTTTGCCTATTATCTTTGCCGGACTGGTAAGTGCAATCTATCAGGGCAAGGTTTCTTCGTGCGGCATTTTAATGGCTGGGAAAAAACCTGAGCTGGCATTCAGGGCCGGCGTTGTGTACGCGGTTATGGTCGAGATTTACGCAATACTGGGTTTGCTGACAACTCTCTTTGTGCTGCTGTTCGGTATCAAATGGCCGGCTGTTGTATAAAAAACGATCCAAGAGATGATTGGGCAATAATTATGGGCGCCGAAGAAGTAGTGGAAAAAATACTGGCTGACGCAAGAAGCGAGGCGGGAAAAATAAAAAAAGAGGCTGAAGAAAAGCAAGCCGCCGAGCAAGACAGACTCGATGAGCAATTAGCTGAGTACAGCAAGCAAACAGACATCATGGCACAGCAAAAGGCGAAAGAGGAAAAGTTGCATCTGCTGGCGGCGGCGAGGATGGAGATTGCAAAAGAGCTTCTGGCAGAGAAAAGAAGGATACTGGGCGAGGTCTTTGCCAAGGCGCGTGAGAAACTGCTGAGTCTGCCGGACGAGGAATATCGCAAGATTATGGGCAAGCTGATGCTCAAAGCGGTCGAGACCGGCGAGGAGGAAATCATCGTCGACAAAAATGAAAAGAGAATTAATCAGGAATTCATCGGGCAAATTAATCAACAGCTTGGCGCCGGCAGGAAAGGGAATTTGAGATTGTCTGAGAAAAGTGAAAATATAGGAGCAGGTTTTATTTTAAGGCGCGGCAAGATAAAAAATAATGCTTCAGTTGAGGTGTTGCTTGCGCAGGCGAGCGAGGAGCTGGAAACTGAATTAGCAAAGGAGCTGTTCGGAAACTAAAGAACAAATGGACGAAGCTGCTGAACAAATTATTCTTGATTTTTATCGTTATCCGCCGGTTGGGGACGACGACTGGCGATATTTATCACAGACTGCCCAGGTGCGGATGCTTGAGATGCAGCTGCTCAGTAAAACTGTCCTTTTAAATATGGCTGAAGCGGAGAATTTCGAGGCGGCGGCTGAGTTCTTGGCGGCGAGTGAATATGCCCTTACACGAGGCGGCAAAGGTCTTGCGGAGGTAGAAAATATTTTGCGAGCGCAAAGAGCGGCGGTGCGGGAACTTTTTGCGGACTTGATGCTTGATAAGGAAATTGTGAAGCTATTTAGAACGCGGGATGATTTTGCGAATCTGCGGCTGGCCGTCAGAAGAGCGGTAACCAAAAAAGCTTTGGGGCTGGATTACAGCAACGAAGGAAATATGCCTGCGGAGGCGTATGAAGAGGCGTTTAGAGAAGAAAATTACAGTCGGTTCCCTAATTACATGCAGGAGGCAATAGAGCGGGCAGTACCAGCCTATTATCAAAACAAAGACGTACGCCAGATTGATTACGCAATCGACAACGTACAAGCTGAATATAATCTTAAAAAAGCCCGCCAGATGAAGAACATCTTTCTGGCAGGACTTTTCAGGATACAAATTGATTTGACGAACATAAGGACGATGCTTCGGCTCAAGTACGCCGGTGTGGAATCCAGATTTCTTGGGGACAATATTTTCTTAAAAGGCGGATATCTTGAACTGGAGCGGTTGAGGCGCGGGCTGGAGACCGGCTACGAGGCGATGGGACAGGTGTTTTTTGTAAAGCCTTACTATGAAGCTGTTGAAGCAGGAGCGAACTGGTTCGCATCGGACAAATCATTTCTGAGAATTGAGCAGCGGTGCGAGGAACATTTAACCGGATTTTTAAAGACAACTATACAGATAGTTACGGGGCCTCAGCCAATCATCGCTTATCTACTAATGAAGGAAAATGAGATTCGCACGGTCAGACTTATATTAACCTCGAAGAAAAACGCCCTTGATAAGAAGCTGATTTTGGACCGGCTGGGCAGTTAAGTTGACGTTGATAAGAGAAAACCAGCATAATACCAATAGCGGAAGCTTATGGAAGGTAAAGTTGCAGTTTTGGGTGGCGCGGATTTTGTGATGCCGTTCTCGGCGCTTGGGTTAGATACATTCCCGGTTGGTGCGGCACCTGAGGAAACAGCTGAAAGAGCGCGAGCAATAATCAGCGCCAAATATGCTCTTGTGGTAGTTGCTGAAAATGTGGCCAGAGCTGCGGAGGAGATTTTCTCGGCTCAGCAAAATATGCCAACACCTTGTGTTGTCGTTGTGCCGTTTACCACTGAGCCAGAGGGTTTTGCAACGGAGTCGCTGGGAAAAGTGCTCAGGATGGCTACCGGTGTGAGCATAATTGAGGGCAGTTAGAAACTTGTTGTGTGCGGTGCGTATTGCGTAAAAAGCAATATGCGATGTGATATACGGAAGGATTTGATGATGGGTAAAACACGCGAGGGAAGGATAGTCAAGGTTGCAGGGCCAGTTGTTGTCGCTGAAGATATGGCTGGTGCGCGAATGTATGATGTGGTTCGTGTGGGAAAGCTGGGTCTGATAGGAGAGATTGTTGAACTGCACGGTGATTTGGCATCGATTCAGGTTTATGAAGAGACCACAGGTCTGGGGCCTGGCGAACCGGTTGTTGATACGGAAGAACCACTGAGCGTTGAGCTTGGGCCCGGTCTGATTGAAAGCATTTACGACGGCATTCAGCGGCCATTAAACGTGCTCTATAAAGCTGAAGGCAATTATATAACCAGAGGCAGCGCAATGCCTGCTTTGAATAGAGAGAAGAAATGGCACTTCAAGCCAACAGTGGCTAGCGGGACAAAGGTATGTCCCGGTGACATCGTAGGTGAGGTTCAGGAAACAACGCTGCTTAAGCATAAGATTATGGTGCCGGCTGGGGTGACAGGGGCGGTGCGAAAAATCTCAGAGGGCGACTACACGGTTCTGGATACTGTATGCGTTGTAACCGGCGAAGACGGAGGCGAAAGCAACGTGCAACTTATGCAGAAATGGCCCGTCCGAAATGCCAGGGGGGTAAAAATGAGGGTTGCGCCAAACAAGGTTCTGGTTACCGGCCAGCGGGTCATTGATGCATTTTTCCCGATTGCGAAGGGTGGGACAGGGTGCGTGCCTGGGCCGTTTGGAGCAGGCAAGACGGTCATTCAGCACCAGCTGGCCAAATGGGTGGACGCAGATATAGTGGTTTATGTTGGCTGCGGCGAACGCGGCAATGAGATGACCGATGTTCTGATTGAGTTTCCGGAATTGAAAGACCCACACACGGGTGAGCCTTTGATGAAACGGTCGGTACTGATTGCAAATACATCAAATATGCCTGTAGCGGCAAGAGAAGCATCTGTTTATACGGGCATTACCATAGCTGAGTATTTTCGAGACATGGGGTGCAACGTAGCATTGATGGCCGACAGTACAAGCCGATGGGCTGAAGCGATGCGGGAGATATCGACGCGTCTGGAAGAGATGCCTGCTGAGGAGGGTTATCCCGCATATCTCGGGGCCCGCATTGCATCGTTCTATGAAAGGGCCGGCAGGGTTCAGTGTCTTGGGAGTCCGGGGCGTGAGGGGACATTGTCAATTATAGGTGCGGTAAGCCCGCCAGGTGGTGATTTGTCGGACTCGGTTGTGCAGGCGACTCTGCACGTTATCAAGGTATTCTGGTCGCTGCAGGGAAAACTTGCTTATCAGAGACATTTCCCGGCGATTGACTGGCTGACGAGCTATTCTTTCTATAAAGAATACTTAAAGGACAGCTTTAAAGATAAGGAGCAGGGCCAAGAAATGGAAGAGCTGACCATAAAGGCAATGGGCCTGCTGGAACAGGAAGCGGAACTTCTTGAGATTGTCCGGCTGGTCGGCACTGATGCCCTGTCACCGACAGACAGACTGTCGCTGGAGACAGCGAGGTCTGTTCGCGAAGACTTCCTGCACCAAAACGCCTACCACGCAGTCGATACTCACACGCCGCTGGCCAAGCAGTACGAGATGTTAAAAACAATCCTGCACTTCCATAAGCAAGCCCTTGAGGCTATTGAAGCTGGAGTTGAGACGGCAGAGATATTCGGGCTGGCGGTGCGAGAGAAAATTGCGAGGGCAAAATATACGCCGCAAGACCAGATAAGTAAGATTGGCCAAATAAGAGAGGCGATCGACGAGCAGATGAAACAATTGAAAATAGCCAGCAGAACATAGGGGACAGGAGAAACTGAACGCCATATAGACGGGAGTTAGAGATGCTGAAAGAATACCAGACAGTTACCAATATCTATGGGCCTCTGATGCTAGTGGAGATGGTTGATAATGCCAAGTACGGCCACATAGTCGAGATTGAACTTGGTGACGGGTCGGTGCGACACGGGCAGGTGCTGCAAGTAGAAAAGGACAAGGCGCTGGTCCAGGTTTTTGAGGGGACGCGAGGTATTGATATTAACAATAGCACGGTGCGGTTTTTAGGCAGGCCTTTGGAGCTGGCGGTTTCGCCGGAGATATTAGGCAGGGTTTTCAGCGGGCTGGGGACACCAAAAGACAACGGCCCTGCCATCATTGCCGAGAAGCGATTGGATATTAACGGCAGTCCAATTAATCCTTATGCCCGTGACTACCCGAGGGAATTTATCCAGACAGGCGTATCGGCGGTTGACGGTTTGAATCCGCTGGTGCGAGGCCAGAAGCTGCCGATATTTTCCGGTGCGGGCCTGCCGCACGACCAGATGGCCGCTCAGATTGCACGCCAGGCAACAGTTCTGGGTAAAGGGGAGGCGTTTGCAGTTGTATTTGCGGCTATGGGGATTACGTTTGAAGCGGCCCAATTTTTTATCAACGACCTGCAGGAGACTGGGGCTATTGAACGAGCGGTTATGTTTATCAATCTTGGCAACGAGCCGGCAATCGAGCGAATAGCAACGCCGAGATTTGCGCTTACCGCTGCGGAATACCTGGCGTTTGAGCTGGACATGCACGTTTTGGTGATTTTGAACGACATGACCAACTACTGCGATGCACTGCGAGAGATCAGCGCGGCCCGCAAAGAGGTGCCGGGAAGGCGCGGGTATCCCGGGTATCTGTACACAGACCTGGCGACTGTTTATGAGAGGGCTGGGCGAATCAAAGGCAAAAAAGGTTCGATTACAATGATACCGGTATTGACAATGCCGGAAGATGATAAGACGCATCCGGTGCCGGACCTGACGGGTTATATTACCGAGGGGCAGATTATTCTATCGCGGCCACTGCACAGGAAAGCGATATCGCCGCCGGTGGATGTTCTACCGAGTTTGTCGCGGCTAAAAGATAAGGGTATCGGTAAAGGTAAAACCCGCGAAGACCATGCTGACCTATATAACCAGCTTTACGCGGCTTACTCCAGAGGCAAAGAGTCCCAGGAACTGGCAACAATACTGGGTGAGGCAGCACTTTCAGAAGAAGACAAGAAATATATGGCATTTGCGGAGAAATTCGAAGCCAGATACGTTTCGCAGGACTACTATGAAAACCGCTCCGTTGAAACAACTCTAAATCTTGGCTGGGAACTGCTGAGCATGTTTGAAAATGCAGAGCTAAAGCGTATCGACATTAAACTCATAGAAAAGTATATGCCGCAATTCCGCAAAAAAGCAGAAGACAAATCGCAGACAAAAGGGGCTGACTAAATGCTTGCCAATGTTAACGCTACGCGGATGGAACTATTGCACCTGCGCAGGCGCGTAGAGCTTGCCGGGCGGGGTCACCGGCTGCTCAGCGAAAAAAGAGATGAGCTTTCGCGTCGGCTAATTCAAATCGCCAGGGACATTCGGCCACTGCGCAGGCAAGTCGAAAGTGAGCTGCTGGAGACATGTCGGCGCTTTATGCTGGCCCGTGCGACGATGGAGCCCGAGGACACAAAGGCTGCTCTTGAAATTCCGACAAAAAGGTTCAGTCTGGTTATTAAACTAGCCAGCATAATGAACGTAAAGGTGCCGCAGTTAAGCAAGGAAATGGAGGGGGAAATTATCTGCTACGGTTTTGGGACAACTTCGGGCGAGCTGGATATTGCATTAATGGCGTTAGAGAGGGCTTTCGACCATTTGATTGAACTGGCTGAGAAGGAAAAACAGGCGAGGCTTGTTGCCATTGAACTGAGAATGACCCGCAGAAGGGTTAACGTGCTGGAGCACGTGGTCATTCCAGAATTGCGTGAAACGATCAAGTTCATTTTCGATAAACTCGCCGAAGCAGAGCGAGACAACACCAGCAGACTAATGAAAATAGCGGACATCATCCGCGCATAATTTGCGGTTTCACTCCAGGCAGACCTACCATCGAGTATTGTGCCGGAGGAGCTTTTTAAAACGATACAGTGAACTTTACCAGCTGCGCAAAGAGTCTGTCGGCGACGGGGTTCCTCCCTAAAAGGTGTGCGAGATTAAGGCTGCAGAAGATGATTTTCCCTTTGCCGCACGGTATAACCCCAACGGTGGCAGCCATGACAGGCGGTGCGTTGCAAAGACCGGCAATTGTTTGGCCTGGGAAATTGCGGATTCCCCACGGCGCGAAGACCTCTCCGTACTCCCAATTGAATACTGCCGGACTGGGAAGTCCATCGAAAATTGGATGCTTTTTACAAAATTCCCATCCGCCTAACCAGGCCTTGTCCGGATAGGCAAGCGGTTCGGCATTTGGCGGGAGGAGATTTTGTTCTTTCAAGATGCCGAGAGCCTGTTGTGCGTTTTTCATGTCATGCTCCAACCAAATGAGGTTCGCACGACCTTCGCGAACCATATCCAAGGCTGCGGGCCATTTTTTGCCTGTGTAGTGATTCAAAAGAAGAACGATGTCTTTTGTGTAGAAGTGAGAAAATTTCCTTTGCCACGGGAACCAATAGGTTTGCTTCTTATCGAGGTAATATGGGATTAAGTTTTCCTCATCCGAATAGTAAACGTTGGCCACGGGCAATTTCAGGTCTTCTGAATCTTGAACAAGAATATCCCTTAGCTCCTGAACAACCTGTTTATCCTTATCTCTCAACACAGCATGGATATGATAATAGCCGCTTTTGCCATCAAAGCTTTGGTGATATTCTGTCAAAAGCTGAGAAAAGCCTTTGTCGGGTGGTTTCAGGTTGACTTTTTTGGTATCCTTGAAAACCGTTTTGTGGCCCGGGTCGGCGATTTCAACATCCAACATGTGATCTCCGGAGAGGTTTATCTCGTTTATCAGTGTAATTTTAATAGACACATCTTCGTCACCATAAGCAATAGATGGTAAAGTGGAAATTGCCAGATGAAGGGGGCTCATTGCGCAGGCGAGGAGCTCCGGAGGAAACTTGGGATTTCGAAAGATATCAACCATTCCGGAAGTTCCCAGGACATGATGGCAATGCCAGCCATTGAGAGCGAAGCCGTCGATTTGGGGATTCAATCGCATGGCCTCAGCCAGCCGGCGGAAACCTGTGGCCTGAACAAGCCCGGTGAGGCGGCAAAAATAGCCTGGATTTTTAAAATCTTTTTTCAAGTCGAGCTGGTCAAAATTCTGGTTTAGCAATTCGAGCCAATTTTTGACTGCCGCCCCATCTGACCCTGGAATGACAGGGGAATATTCGCTGACGACATCCGGCAAATCAGAAAGAGCGGTAAAACATCGGCTCTCTCCGTTGTATAGAGCCATATCGGGCCTAGATGGGAAGAACTGGAGATGCTCAAGATAAAGGCGGTCCCGCCAGACGATCGGGTAATTCAAAACGGTGTGGAGTTCTCTCAACAAACTGTAATCATTATCGTAAGGTCTGAACATGGGGACAATGCCGCTTTCGGATGTATATGTTATAAGGCGGGACAGGTCTTCTTTATGGGCCATTTCCATCATGCGGTCAATATAGGGTTTGAGGTTCAACGGTTCGGCGGGGAGGTCTGTCTGGGCCTCATTGGCACAATTCCACCAGACCAAAGACGGATGGTTTCGGTCTCTCTGAAGGAGTCGCTGAAATTTCTGGAGAAACAATTCTCTTTCAAATGCTTCGGCAGAATCCTTGGGCTGCGGAGCTCTATCCCTTGGGGCGCCGCCGGGTTCCTGATAAATCATAATGCCGAGGACATCGGCCATCTCCAGAAGCAGCGGCGTTGCACAAGTTCTGTGGGCACCAAAGGCATTAAATCCCAGCAACTTTGCCGTTTTTATTTCTTTCTCAGCCAACTGTATTGTGGGATATGCGATTGTTTTGGGGTAGTATCCCCAGCTGATGGTGCACTTGAAGAAGATTTTTTTGCCATTGAGATACAAGTCGCCATTTTTTCCCGTAAAAAAACGCATCCCAAAACGGACAAGGTAAGTGTCGATTACCTGGTTTGCAGATTTTACTGTTACCTTCAAGTTATAAAGAAAGGGAGTATCCGGGCTCCATAGTCTGGCCTCTGGAATGGTGAGGCTGGTTTGCACGACTGTCTGCTGGCCTGCAGCGCAGGTGATGGTTTGTTGACGTTCAACGACGGGCTTTGGGTCTGAAGTGTCGGCGCAGGGAATGACCTCGAATATCAATTCAGCCTTTTGGTCAGCCCGGCTATTTTGCAGCGATGTCTGTATGATAACGGTTTTCAAATCCTCCTGGGGCTGAACGTAAACATCTTTGATATAGAGCGGGTTGGTTACAAGCAATTCCACATCCTGCCAAATTCCCCCGAAGTTATGACTGTCGGGCAGATTAACGTCGCCAAAAGGAATTGGGATATAATCCCGCCAGTTATCCCCTCCGCCGGGGTCAGTCACACGGACGGCCAGAAGATTTTCTTGGCCATACTTGACGGCGTCTGAAACATCCACTTCAAATGGCGTGGAGGCTTCTATGTTGTAACCGACGAGTTTCTTGTTAAGGTAAACCTCTGCGCGATGCCGGACAGCCCAGAACTTAATCCGCAGGATTTTCCCCTGATGTTCGGGCGGTATATCGAACTGCCTCCAGTACCATGCCACTCCATCGTACTGGGGATACTTTTCCTCCCAGACAGAAGGAACCGAGATAGGCTCTCCGTACTTTAGCATTTCTTCCCAGCCGACAGTCGGCAGATACTGAGGAATTTTGGTTAAATCGGCAGGCGCTAAAATCAGTTTTTCCTGCTGCCAGCGAGCGTGTGAATCGAACCAGATCCGCCACTGGCCATTCAAAGAAACTGAACGAGGGGCACAAATACCTGTCTGGGCCAACAGCAGGATTAAAACAACGCACAGGATTAGCTTTGAACATTGCATTATTTCCGGTCTAAACCCTAGACTTTTCATAAGCCACTTCCTTAATAACAAGCCGCCTCAAGTAATTTGCCGCAACAAAAAACCCCGCAGCGCATCCGTTCGCTACAGGGTTATAGAACTATATGGATAATCATTACTACAGCTATGGTGTTTTGTTTTTGCTGGATTTCTCCACAATCCTATCCAATTTTTTTGTATTCTGCTGAGTTTTTCGGGGTATTTTTACAGCTATGCCAAGTCGGCCCAGCTCGCCAGCCACTTCGGCCTGAAGAGGATCAAGCTGAAAACTGCGTGTCAAATAATCCTGGGCGCGGACCTGATCATTTTTACTCAAATAGTAGTAGCCGATTTGCTTATTGACGCTGGCTGAATTTGGTGCTAAACGGAGTGCCTGCTGATAACAGCCCAGGGCATATTCATCCAGCCCCTGCTTTTGGAAGGCCAGACCGAGCTTGAGCGACTCTTCGGCTGAAGCACAAGCCTGGTTTAAATAAAGCTCGGCACAGACACCAGCCTTGGCGGTATCACCGCCAGCTATCAATACCTTTACCATCGCAGCCTGAGCTTCCCTATGAACAGGGTCGAAACTTAATGCGGTATTATAATGATATTCGGCCTGAGTCCAGATGCCCTCAGCCTGATATAACTGACCAAGCTGGAAGTGTGCTTGTGGGTTTTCAAAATTGCGGTCGATTTGCCTGAGTAATTTAGCTTTTTCCTTTTCGGCAGGCGCTTTCACAGTATCTTTTGGGATCTTAACCTTTTTATCGTCACGCTGCGAGCTGCAACCACCGAACAACAACAGTGTGCAAATTAAAAGGCTTACAAATTGCAGTCTATCAATCATTTTTAGCCTCCATTCTTATACAATTTGCACCCCAGATTGTGCGATACATACCAAGCATCAACCTCGCCGCCTCTCAGAACTCACGAACACTGTAATTCTGCCACTGTGCCCAAAGCTTTGCAAGCAAAAATTTTACCTTTTTTTTCAATAAAACAGGGGCATGTTTCAAACACCAGATTGACAATAGGTGTTTGACAAGAAAGCCGGTTTCGAACGAGTAAATTTGATGTAAGTAGCGGCGGCGGCATCAATAGAGTGTGTTTGAATCTATTTTTTGTTTCGGGCCGGTTTTTGTATCGCTCTATGCAGTCGCGATAAGATTTAAATATCGAGGTTTTGGACCTCCAAGGCATGGTCGCGGATAAAGTTCCGGCGTTCCTCCACATCATCGCCCATCAATATGCTAAAGAGTCTATCGGTCTCGCCGGCATCGTCGAGCCTGACGTTTAGCAGAGTCCTGGTAGCGGGATTCATTGTGGTCTCCCACAGTTGCTCAGCATTCATTTCGCCCAGGCCTTTAAATCGTTTTATCTCAACTCCTTTGCCGCCAATTTGTCTGACGGCCGAGCAGATATCACCAAGCGAAGCGACCTCATATTCGTCCGGGCCGTTGACCAGCTGGAACTTTGTCGGGAGGGATTCGCCCGAAACCAACTTGGCAGGCTTTAAGAGGAAATCATTTAAGTTAAGATTGAACTCGGACTGCAATTTGTGATCTATTTCACTGATTCGGCCGACTTCGTGGAGATCTTCAGCAACAACTGACTCTTCGTAATCTGTTTCGCCCTTGAGGCTTTTCTTCAACTGATCAAGCCGTTTCTCATATTTGGTCTTGTTGTGATAAAACTCCTCCTGGCCCTGGGTTCTGATGCGAAACATGGGCAACTGTTTGCCCTCGTAATATGTCTGCACAAACTCTGCAAAGTTAATACCACGTCTTGCCAGGACAGCTATGATACGTTCGGCTTCAGCAAGAAGTTTTACAAGGCTGGCCAACTCTTTACCGGAGACTTTCTGGGTCTTTTTGGTTTTCTTATCGGGTCTGATAACAAGCTCTGTGCCTTCAAGGCCGCGGTCAATCATCCGTTTGTGCATTTGATTTTCGGTAAGGACATATTCAGATTTTTTTTGGCCCTTAAGGCCGACTTCATAAAGAGGCGGTTGTGCGATGTAAATCATATTTCTGTAAAACAAATCCGGCATTTGCCTAAAGAAGAAAGTCAGAAGCAGCGTTCGAATGTGGGCGCCATCGATATCGGCATCGGTCATTAATATTACCTTGCCATATCTACATTTTTCTATATCAAACTCATCGATGCCAATCCCTGTCCCCAGAGCGCTTATAATAGTTCGGATTTCCTCATGTGCGAGCATTTTTTCAAGACGGGCCTTTTCAACATTTAGGATTTTCCCTTTCAGTGGCAGGATTGCCTGGATGTTTCTATCCCGTCCGGCCTTTGCTGAACCACCGGCTGAATCGCCTTCTACGATAAATACTTCAGTGGTGGCTTTTTCCCTGCTTGCGCAGTCCCACAACTTGCCTGGCAGGTTTGCGGCGCTCAGTGCGCCTTTTCGTCTGGTCAACTCGCGTGCTTTTCTGGCTGCCTCCCTGGCTGCAGCGGCCTGGATGGCCTTATTCAAAATGCGTTTAGAATCAGCAGGATGCTCCTCGAGAAAATGTCCGAGTTGTTCATTAACGGTTGTCTCGACGAAGCTGCCCACCTCCGGATTGGTCAGTCGCACTTTTGTCTGGGCCTCAAATTGCGGGTTGGCAAGTTTTACGGCGACGACAGCGGTCAGCCCCTCGCGCAAGTCTTCGCCATTTGTCACCTGACCTTCCTTTAACAGGTTATTGTTCCTGGCATAAGCATTCATTGTCCTGGTCAGGGCGGTTTTAAAACCTGAAAGGTGCGTGCCGCCATCGATATTGCGGATATTGTTAGCAAAGACGAGCACATTTTCGTTATAGCCGGTGTTGTACTGCATTGCTATTTCACAGCCCATCTTGGCCTGGGGGTCTTCCTTGGAAAAGCAGATAACATCACTATGAAGGACTTCTTTGCCCTCGTTCAGGTGCTTAATAAACGCCCGGAATCCTTCGTTAAATTTAAACACCTCTTTTTTGTTTTCTCTGTCATCTCTGAAGCTAATCTGCAGACCGGCGTTGAGATAAGCCAGCTCGCGTATGCGTTTTAAAAGAGTATCATACTGGTACTCGGCGTCACCGAATATATCCTCATCCGGTTTGAATGATATTTTAGTTCCGACTTTGTCCGTGGCCTCGACTTCGCGCACGTGGCCTTTGGCGACGCCCTTAGCGCACTGGAAATGATAATGCCTGCCATCACGGTAGACATCTGCTTCGAGCCACTCACTGAGGGCGTTGACAACGCTGACACCTACGCCGTGCAGTCCGCCAGCCACTTTGTAACTCTCATTGTCAAACTTACCACCGGCGTGGAGTGTGGTAAGCACGACCTCCAACGCACTGGTCTTGGTCTCTTTGTGTTTTTCGACTGGTATACCTCGACCGTTGTCCTCGACCGTACAACTACCATCGGCGTGGATACGCACGCTTATGTTGGTGCAGAATCCGGCTAATGCCTCATCAATAGAATTATCCAAGACCTCATAGACCAAATGGTGCAGTCCGCCACTACTGCGGTCGCCAATATACATATCCGGTCTTTTGCGAACCGCGTCTATACCCCCCAGTATCTTTATGCTGCTAGCATCGTATTTGTGTTCAACCATATCGTACTTACTGCCTAGTTGTTTCCAGGTCGGCACAGCGGCGTATTATTCAACCGATAGCAAACCTGATTTTTTTTATTCGAGCCCGGGGGCACTGCCGCTGCAATTCTCTAATAAGCTCCGAACTGCACAAACGTAACTCGTGCAAGTAAGCCGGTGAATCCACCAGCACTTTTAATTGTCCTGCGGAAATATCCGCCAATCTGCAGTGCTGAGAAAGTTCTGCGGGCAACAGCTGGTCCCACAACTGGGCTACCGAACCAAACCTGGCATGTCGCGGCGAAATCTGATTTTCCATGAGTTCATTGATGGTATCGCCCAACCTGGCCGCTTTATCTGCCTTTGGTTTTGTTCGCCATTTTACAATATTACACAATCGTTCGTTCTGGTCCATGACACATCTGGTGTTACGTGCCGTAGTGGGTGTGATAAACGTGTCGCGCGACGCGATACAAATTAACCCAGATTGATCGGCATCAAGACATAGATGAAATCTTTTCCGCTTTTTATCAGGCCGGGTCTATCCGCCTGGCCTAACTCGAGGTCAAATTCAGGCGTCTTAATAACTCGCAAAACATCTATCAAAAACTGCGGATTAAAACCAATTTCAATCGGCTCGCCTTTGTAAGCAATAGCCATATCGACTCTCGCATCGCCTGCCTCCGGCGCCCTACCGGAAAAGACCAAAGCACCTTTGCCCACCGACAGCTTAATACCTCTGGATTCTTCACTTGTCAGCAGCGCCGAGCGGCGAACCGCACTTAAGACCGCCTCGGTCGACAGCGTTAATTTTTTATCATAATCAGCTGGAATTATATCCTCATACTTGGGGAAATTGCCTTCAACAAGATTAGAAGTAACAACCACATTTGCGCAGCTGAGCAGTATCTGGTTATCGACAAGTTTAACCATAACGGTATCTTTGTCGTTTCTGCCGATTTTATTGAGCAGGGCCATTGTTTTGGCC
>Ga0315294_10000739_pt1 | contig 35420 bp, 28 predicted proteins | sample YL17G13_40_MG_FD_203626 | JGI IMG/M metagenome (GOLD analysis project Ga0315294, IMG submission 203626) | Sediment microbial communities from Yellowstone Lake, YNP, Wyoming, USA - YL17G13_40 | ecosystem: Environmental > Aquatic > Freshwater > Lake > Sediment | place: USA: Wyoming | collected...
TACTATATACTTTTCATGCCAGGTTTTAGCTGGGTAATAAACATTCGGTTCATCAGGAAACAGTATTATTACCTGACCTTCAGCAAGCTCGACTTGGCCGGTTGAAGGGCTGACGAAAAAACCACTACCTGTTTCAATCAATACTACTGCATATTGGCCGAGTTTTCTAAGCCCGGGTACGGCCTGAAACTTTTTTAATTGGTTTTCGCCGATTCTGTCAACCCATAGACCTATCTGCCTTTCGGTATGTAACGGTGTGCAAAACTTGGTTTCGCTGTAAACCTTCAGTTTATTTAAGGCCGAAAAATCTATAGAATGTAGTATTAACGTAATATATTAGTTAAAATGAAAAGTCCATAAATATATTTAAAAGAAATTCAATGAATCAAAGAGAACGATGGCTCGAAACTTTGCTATATGATCATAAATTGCGATTTTATTTTTCATTTGTTGTGATTGCCGCGGTAATAATAATCTCATGTAAAATAATTTGCGTTACTTTTTAAATAGAATATTAAGGGAAAAGAAAATACCCTGCTGATTAAAACCTTGTACTCAAAATCCAGGTTAATTCGGGTAGTATTTTATCAAAGATTAATTTATAGCTCTGGCAGAAATAGCTTGAGTCTGAAAAGTTATAGTTGGATACCAATCTGTCTTTTAAACAGCCGCCTCGGCATATCGGGCTGTGTCTGCAGACAAAGCATTTATTGGATAACTGTTTTTTTCTTTCTGCAAAATCTTTCTTGACATTGGACGATAACAGTTTTTCAATCGGAGTTTCCATAATATTACCGAGTTTATATTCCGGCTCTACAAAAAAATCGCAGCAATAAGCATCGCCATTGTGCTCCATAACTATATAATCATCACATAACCATCCAAATGTACAATCAGTATGTTTTTGCTTTAATATATAATGCATCATTGAGTCAAAAAGCCTTATGCTTAATTTGTCCGGACCATAGTTCTTCCAGAGGTTAAATATGCGAATAATAAAATTGCCGCATTGCTCGGGTGTTATGCTAAATGAAGTTATTTTACCTGTCTTAGGGTCATTTTCGACACAAGGGATGAATTGAAGAAACTTAATATTTTGAGAAACGAAAAAATCAAATAAGCCATCCGGGTCGATTACATTTTTGTCATTAAGCAATACAAGGACATTGAATTCCACTTCATGTTTCCTGCATTTTTCAATAGCCGCCATTACTTTATCAAACGTCCCCTTGCCTGAATGATCGAGTCTGTAATAATCATGATACTTTTTAGGACCATCGAGGCTGATGCCGACCAGAAATTTATATTCATTCAGAAATTTACACCAGCCATCATCTAATAAAATACCATTAGTCTGAAAAGCATTGCTGACAATCTGGCCGTCTCTGCCGTATTGCTTTTGCAGTTCAACGGCTTTCTTATAGAAATCCAGCCCCATCAAGGTTGGTTCGCCACCTTGCCAGGCAAAGCTGCTGACTCCAAGTCCAAGTTTTAAATAATCACAGGTCATCTTCTCCAGTATCGCATTACTCATTCGATGCGGACCTTGTCCAAATAAACAATCCTTAATGGAATAAAAACAATACTTGCAATTAAGATTGCAATCCGGTCCCGCAGGTTTAATCAGCAGTGAAAAAGGCATTTTAAGAGTTCCTTTTATTTTTTTTTGAAGACAAGGCATATAAGCAATTATTATTATACCAATTATTATGACAAAAACAAAATACAGTTTAAGTCTTTTACCGTGCCGCTCATATGTACGGCATAAACTTCGGTGGGAAATTATGGGCTGCGGCACATAATGTAAAGTATCCAGGTCTGTTCTATTTTTCTGCATAAAGACGCATTTTATTTATTGACCGACTTGTAAAATAATATAATGCCGGCAGGTAAAAAGATTTTTTAAAAAACAGGCTAAATTGAAAACAAAAACAATACTTGAAAGTAAGGAACCCAACGGTAAAATAGTTATTAAAAGAGCCAAAAGTTCCTCTTAATAAAGAGAGCTTTTGCCTTATAGATGCTGTAAACATACACAATTAGTATAATCTGAAAAGAAAGGATTATAATGGCTGTTAGTCCATACGAGAAATTTCAGAATTTGGAACTGATTTTGAGAGATGAGTTGGCGGTTGATCGAACGATTTTGGCAAATGAGCGGACACTGCTCGCCTATCTTCGTTCTGGAGTTGCCCTGATTATCGCTGGAATCTCGATTGTAAATTTTTCATCATACGATCATGTGTGGTTCCTGGCTATGGGAGTTATCTGCATTCCTGGCGGACTTATGGCAATCTTGATTGGTTTGTTTAGATATCGAAGAATGAACATTGCCATTTCAGTTATCCGGAAGAAACTGACGCCCAGTCAGGTGAAAAAAGAATCTACTGAACCGAAAAGTTGAATGTAGAAATAAAATTTGTACCTCGCGAAATGATTGAAAGAAGGTGAGACCGCTGTGGGTTATTGTTCTTATCTCTCGGCGAACGACCAGTTTCATTTATCGAAATACAGGATGTTACAATAAAGCTGCGGCTTTGTTGAGTTTAAGACGCCATTATATATTCGAGCGGCGTGATTTGCCGAAACTGCGAGACGGTCTTGGCATATACCGTGTCAAGCAGCTACAACCATTTTATAATCAAAAGATGCAATTGGCTGTATAAGCAGAATGGTTAAAATAATTTTGTTATGGGTGTGCTTCCGAAAGAACAAAAGACCTGATTTGATATAATACAACCCTACTACAACAAAAGGCCTTGATATCGGCTAATTTTACAAAAATATGTGTTTTGTAACTCTTTTAATACCAAGCAGTTACAAAAATTTAAAAAATGTCTACCATTTTATATATCCTATTGCAGATTTTAACTGCATTTCTTCCTCAACAGCACCGCACCGAGGCTGAGTAGCAAAAGTGTCGCCGGTTCGGGGATGGTGTAGAGAAAACCGTGGGTATTGTCCCCATAATAACCAACAAGATTGCTGCCGTCGATGCCAAGTATCCACGTTTGGCTTGCCCCCGGCATATCGAGTGTAGTCCAAGTTGTCCCGTTATAAAGAAAACCGTGGGGAGTATAATCCGTTACACCGTTATTATATGTGCCAACAATATTGTTTCCGCTGATGCCATATATATGTGTATTCCTTACCCCCGGCATATCGAGGGTAGTCCAGCTTGTCCCGTCATAGGAAAAGCCATGGTAATCACCATCATAATAGGAACCAACGAGATTGCTTCCGCTGATGCCAGTTATTTCTGTCTCTCTCGCCCCCGGCATATCGAGGGTGGTACAACTTGTCCCATCATAGAGAAAACCGTGCCAACCATAGTCGTCACCGTAGGAACCAACAATATTGTTCCCATTGATACCATATATGAATGTAGAGATTGAGCCCCCCATATAGAGGGTAGTCCAGCTTGTCCCGTTATAAAGAAATCCCCCACCATCGCGCCCGCCGCCGCTGTCGGTGGCATAGTCAATGTGACCAACAATATTATTCCCGCTGATGCCAGTTATATATGTATTTCCTGCCCCCGGCATATCGAGTGTAGTCCAAGTTGTCCCGTTATAAAGAAAACCGTGTGTAATACCAGTGTCCCAGTAGAACCCCACAATATTGCTTCTGTCAATGCCTCTTATAATTGTACCAGTCACTCCCGGCATGTCGATGGTAGTCCAAGTACCCGCTATTGTGTAACCTGTAGCCAACAACACTACCACTGCACAAATTGTAATTAAATTTTTCATTTTTTTATCCTTCCAAAAAATTGTTATTGTTTTTTTCTTCTCAAATAATATGCGCAGAAATACCGCTGAATTGTGAACGAATGGGAAATCCTCAAAAACAATCTCATTTTCTTCCTTCTCCGTTGATAACCGCACCATTATAGAATATTTCCTACTGTCAATCCAGTGGAATAATCCTGAGAAAATCTGACTTTTTACGGTCTTTGGGAAAACTCAAAAATGCTGATTTTGAGCTAAAAATGAATTTCCTTACTCGATAAAAAAAGGGGTGACGATATTCGCTTTGGCCAAGCGCGTGAAGGCCAAGACAATAACAATCGTTATTGCGTCATCAATTGACAAACAGCCTCGAACAGAGTACTCTTTTGTCCATGCCCGACGATAAAGTGATACTTGCCGCGCTGAAAAAGTTTGCCGACTCCGTAACGGCCAAGATGACTACCTTGACCGTCGGCGAACCAGAAGACCAGCTTCGCGGGCCGTTTGAAGTATTCATGCAGGAAGTCGGACAAGCACTGGCGCTGAAAGTAGTCTGTGCGGGCGAAGTGAGACTGCCGGGTCGTATGGGTAAGCCTGACTACGCCGTACACGTCGCGAAACTGCTGACCGGATTCGCCGAATTGAAGGCCCCTGGCGTTGGCGCGAACCCTAACCGCTTCACCGGGCACAATGCCCGCCAATGGAAACGGTTTCAGGCCCAACCGAACCTGCTTTATTGTGACGGCAATGACTGGGGCTTGTACCGCAACGGCGAAGCCATTCGGCCCGTTGTCCGGTTGTCTGGCGACGTGGCAACCGACGGTCAACGCGCTGTCATCGCCAAAGATGCCCAGGCTGTGGTGGTACTGCTGACTGACTTCCTTTCCTGGCAACCAATCATCCCGAAGAACGTCAAGGACCTGGCAGAACTGCTAGCCCCGCTATGCCGTATGTTGCGCGATGACGTGACCGATGCCTTAAAGGACCCGAAATCGCCACTGGTGCAGCTTGCCAAGGACTGGCGGCAACTGCTGTTTCCCGAAGCGAGCGATGAACAATTTGCCGACGCCTACGCACAGACTGTGACCTTTGCGCTGCTGCTGGCCCGAAGCGAAGGGGCGGACCCGCTGGACTTGGCCAGCGCCGAAGCGGCCCTGGCCGCCGGGCACAGCTTGCTTTCCAGGGCGCTGCAGGTGTTGACGGACCCCCACGCACAGGCGGAAATCTCCGCTTCGTTAAATCTGCTGATTCGCGTTATCGGCGAAGTGCCGCTGGCGGCGATGACCGGGCCGAAAGACCCTTGGCTTTACTTCTACGAAGACTTCATGGCGGCATATGACCCGGACTTTCGCAAGAAGATGGGAGTGTACTATACGCCCGTTGAAGTGGTCCGCGCCCAGGTTCGCCTTATCGACGACCTGTTGACAAATCGAATGGGCAAGACTATGGGCTTCGCTGACCGTGACGTTGTTACGCTCGACCCGGCCATAGGAACAGGAACCTACCTTCTTGGCGTCATTGACCACGCCTTGGGCAAAGTGGAAGCCCAGCAAGGCAAGGGCGCTGTACCTGGGCAGGCGACGGCCCTTGCTGGAAATATCTACGGTTTTGAAATTATGGTCGGGCCGTTCGCAGTATCGGAGCTTCGCGTTAGTCGTGCTCTGGTCGGCAGGGGCGCGAAGTTGCCAGCCAACGGAGCGCACGTTTACTTGACAGATACACTGGAAAGTCCCCACGCAACGCCGCCCCAACTTCCGCTGTACTTGGAGCCCATTGCAGAGCAACACGCCAAGGCCCTGAAAGTTAAGGCCGCCGTGTCTGTGATTGTCTGCCTGGGCAATCCTCCATATGACCGCACAGAAGCAGTCGATGAAACTAACAAGGCCCGTACTGGCGGATGGGTCCGCTGGGGCGATGACGGGAAGGGCACAGCCGCAATCTTAAGAGTTTTCCTGGAGCTGGCAATAGCCGCCGGCCACGGCGTTCGCGTCCATAACCTTTACAACCTGTATGTCTACTTCTGGCGCTGGGCATTGTGGAAAGTCTTTGAGCATAAGACGGCGGCCGGTCCGGGCGTAGTGAGCTACATCAGCGCGTCAAGCTACCTGGACGGAGACGCCTTCTGCGGCATGCGCGAGCATATGCGTCGGTTATGTGATGAAATCTGGATTCTTGACCTTGGTGGCGAAGGCCGTGGCACACGCAAAAGCGAAAACGTCTTCGCCATTCAAACGCCTGTGGCAATCGCCGTCGCGGTGCGCTACGGTAAGACCAAGAAGGACACGCCTGCCAAGGTGCGCTACACCCGGATTGACGGAACACGCGACGAGAAGTTGAAGGTACTGGATACTGTGGCGGATTTTGCAAGTCTGCAATGGGAAGATTGCCCTGATGATTGGCACTCGCCTTTCAGACCCGCTGGCGCTGGGGCTTTCTTTGACTGGCCGTTACTGACAGACCTATTCCCGTGGCAACAAGGTGGCGTCAAGGCCGGGCGAACTTGGGTTATCGGCCCGAACGTGGACACGCTGGAACGCCGCTGGGGTATATTGTGTAATGCCGACAAAGACAAGCGGGGCTCTCTATTCAAAGACTCCCCGACGGGACACAAGGCCCACGACTCCCCAAACCAACTTCCGCCTGTCGGGGGCAAGTTGAAACCCATTTCGGAACTGCCTAAGAACGCCCCGCCGCCCGACATGACGCGGTATGCCTATCGGTCATTCGACCGGCAGTATTTTTTCTCCGATGCCCGCATGTTGGACAGGCCCGGCCCCGCCCTGTGGGTCGCCCACGGCGAGGGGCAAGTGTATCTCACAAGCCTTTTTTCGCAACCTTTGGGGATAGGTCCGGCGCTGACAGCCTGTGCCGAACTTCCCGACCTTGACCATTTCCGAGGTTCATACGGGGCTAAAGCTGTTATGCCGCTATACCGTGACACCCAAGGGCAGGAATCGAACATCCTGCCGGGGCTGCTTGGAGTGCTTACCAAGGCATACGGCCGGGCGGTGACACCGGAAGACTTTTTGGCGTACGTCTACGGCGTGTTGGCCCAGCCTGCCTTTACAGACCGCTACGCCGATGAGCTGGGCATGCGTGAGCTTCGCCTACCCTTGACCAAAGACGCAGCCTTGTTCGCCCAGGCGTGCAAAGTTGGGGCGAAGCTGCTGTGGCTGCATACATACAGCCAACGATTCGTGCCCGTGGGCAAGCACAAGGGGCAAGTGCCCAAGGGTACGACCCGTTGCGTCAAGCCCGTGTCTGGCGATGCGGCCGGCTACCCAGAGAAATACGAATTCGATGAGGCCACGAGAACCCTGCGCGTCGGGGCCGGCGAATTCGCACCCGTCGCCCCGGAAGTCTATGAGTTTGAAGTATCCGGCCTAAAGGTTGTTCAGTCGTGGCTTAGCTATCGCATGAAGGGCGGAGCTGGAAAGAAGTCTTCGCCTTTGGACAAGATTTGTCCCGAACGGTGGACGGGTGACTTCACTACTGAGCTTCTTGAGCTTCTTTGGGTACTGGAAGCGACGATTGCAGAGTACCCCGACCAGGCCAAGCTGTTGTCGGCAGTGGTCAAGGGGCCGTGCTTCAAGGCCGATGAACTACCGACCGTGCCGCTGGAAGCCCGCAAGCCGCCCTCACGTCCTGCTGCCAAAGGGCTGTTTGATGAAGATTTATCCGCCACAGGCGGACAATAGATTCGACAAGCTCAATACAAATCGGGACGGCAGGCCGTACACCTACCAAGCGGTTTGAGCAGTGGTAAGGTTTTTCATTCACCTGTCTAACCTGCCGCTGCTCAGGCCGACCCGAAAAGGACAGGTGAAAAATGCAAGAAAATGAATTATCGCAAATAATAGAAGGGTTTAAACTTTGGCGGAAGTCTAAAGACTTAAAAGCTGTATGTTTGATATTACCGTCAAAAGAAAAAACCTGTGAAATTCTTAAAAAATTCCGAAAAACTTTTAAAGAACCTGAAACAGACGACGCCTATAAAATGATTGAATGGGAAGTGAGGCATAATGTTAAAAAATGGTATTCTTCTACACTTAACGAGATTGCAAATCCTAAAGTTATTGCAGACCTTGAAGGAATATCTGAAAAGGAAGGCAAGACAGAGAGAACAAAACAAATACCTGAAACCACTTCGCTTAAAATGTTTATTGGAAAATACTGCAAAGAATATAGTGTAATTAGCAGTAAAGTCAAAACATTACAAAAATATGCGCGAAAGAAAAAAATTAGACTTCCTAAACTTGCGGTGAAATGGCAGAGGGGACAAGCAAAATTGTATCATGTCAGAGATTTAATTAGCAATTGGCCAAAGTATAGACAAGTTATGCCCTCACTTCCAGAATTAAAGTAAAAAAATAATCATCATTTAAACAGCGAAAAAATGAGGAGAGTAGCGGAATAGTGGTTGCAAGTGCGCCCGGTCTATATTTTTTTTAAAAACTTTTCTGTAATATTGTCATTATGGAAAAGTTAATATCAAAATACGTTTCACTTGGTTTCGTTTCGCAAGAAACAGACCTGCCACAGGACTATATAAAGAAACTTGCAATAGAAAACAAAATACCTGCTTTATTTGTCAATGGTCGGTGGCGTTTTAATTTTGAAGCTGTCCAGCAGGCACTTGCCGACCTTGCGGCTAAAGGGGGCGGCGATGAACACTGATACCAAAAAATTCTTTACGGATGCGGACAATATCGCCCAAGGAATACTGATAGCCCAGTTTCTTTTTGACCCATTGTATGACGAGACGTCCAAAGGCGGTATCGAAGAGATTCTTTCTGACCCGCTGAAAAAGGATTTTAGCACTAAAGGCGGTGCTTATACTTTACGATTCTGGAGAGAGGACTTTTACGTCTGGAATAGCGGCTGCTGGAAGAGAATATCTGACTCCGAGTTACAGAGGATTGTAGTAACACACTTGCAAAAACTAAATGAAACCGCTGACAGTGAACAGAGAATTAGCATTGGAACGCACAAGGTTAGAGACATAATTTTGTGTCTAAAAGGAACAGTCGGCGTTACTGACAAAGTTGAGTTAAATTCCTGGGCTGATGGACGGGAAAAGATTTATTATACCCTGGCTATGCAGAACGGCCTGCTCTTGCTGGACAAGCGGAACAAAGAAAAACCCTGCTTGCTGCCGCACACGCCAAAATACTTCAATTTGATAAAACTTAACTACGACTATGACCCTTTGGCTAAATGTGAACTTTTTGAAAGTTTTTTAAAGCAGATTTTTGAAAACAATATGGAATATGTACTTCTTATTCAGCAGTGGTGCGGGTATCTGTTGCGGCCTGACCTGAATGAGCAGAAGTTTCTTCTTTTCGTCGGTGAAGGTGCAAATGGCAAGTCTGTCCTGGTTTACGTTATTATTGCCCTGGTCGGCGAGGCAAACTGCTCACATGTCCCGTTGAGTTGCTTTAAGAATAGGTTCAGCCTCAATGCTATGGTCGGCAAGGTGTTAAATACGTCGATTGAATCATCCAGTATCATTGAAGATGAATCCGAAACACTTCTTAAATCTGTTGTCGCCGGAGACCTGCTTACTATTGACAGAAAGTTTAAAGAAGCTGTCGAAGTAAAACCCACCGCCAAGATTATGATAGCAACGAACGCTTTGCCGAGATTCAACGACCATACCCAGGGCGTTTGGCGGCGTTTGCTGCTTGTGCCTTTTAATAAGGTTGTGCCTGAAGCCGAACAGGAAAAGAAACTTGCCGATATGCTCAAGAAGGAATTGCCGGGAATCCTGAATTTGGGTATTGCCGGACTTCAAAGTCTGAACGCTGCGGGGGGGTTCACTATCCCGAAGGATATGAAAGAACGCATTGAGGAATATCATCGAGACTCTGACCCTGTCAGGTGTTTTCTCTTAGAGAATTATCAGCCTTCGGCGAACGGCGATGAAATCCGCTGCGGTGAACTATTCAAAACTTATACTGCTTATTGTATAGAAAACGGCTACCGGTCTATGAACATACGCACTTTCGGCCAGCAAGTAAAACGTTGCTTTCCACAGGTTGAACGATGTCGGCCAGGCACTGGAAACCGTCGAGATTACGTCTATCGAGGTATTACGTCCCAAGCGTCCCAAGTAAATGACATTATTAAGTGTGTATAAGAAAAAAGAGTATATGAGCATATATGTATTAATTGTTGAGTTTCTTTGGGACGTATAGGACGCGATTTTAAGTATTGATGAAAGTTATGGTTGCGAAAGAAAATAATAAGTTGAACGAATTTTCGGCTGTGCGAAAATGTGAAAATGACTCCGGTCAGCCTTTGTTACTGTCTGCTAAGGACGCGTCAGGGCTGCTCGGTATAGGCCGGACGCTGTTCTATGGCCTGAATAGCTCAGGACGCTTGCCTCAGCCAGTTAGACTCGGCGGACGTGTCTTGTGGCGAAGGTCTGAGCTTGAGGACTGGACGGTAGCGGGCTGTCCGAACAGGGAAAAATGGGAACAATTAAAACAGGACGAAAAGGGCTAAAATGCTTCTCAAAACGCCAAGTATAACGCCAAGTATTAAGACTGATAAACGTAACTGTCTTAAAGATAAACACTTTAGAAACGCAGTAAACGGATTGACTATCTGTTGCTCGTAATTTTGGAGACTTAACAATGTCTAAAGAATCAGAACAAAAAGACCTTAACTTGAAAATTGAAACATTTTGTCAGGCGTTTACCTGCATAGGCTCAGAAACGTTTGCTGACGAAAAAATCAATGAGCTGCTTATCGCTTGCATAAACGAGAGACAGGGCTTTTTGGACGCCTGTGAGTTGTTAAGAAATTATTTTAAATTCCCCATTGACAGAAGGTCGTTTTACTGGTATTATAAATTTAATGAGTGCGACAATTCAAAAACTTTTGTTAAAAAACAAGCCTGTGTTAGTTTCTGCGCGTTCGAGGTCGCACTCATTGCGCAGGGCTGCGCAGGCTTGCTTTTTGAAAAGAGGTTTTTATGAGAACGTTCAAACCGACATACAAAGACAAGAATGGTAAAACAAGAGAGGTTGAAAAATGGTGGATTGAGACGAGAGACCACTTAGGGAAAATCAGACGCTTTGCCGGATACACCGACGAAAAGCAGACGGAAAAACTTGGAGAGAAAATTGACAAGCTTATTATTCACCGAAAGAACAGCGAACCGCCTGACAGTAAATTGACTGACTGGCTTGTAAGTATCGAATCAAAACTTAGGGAAAGACTTGTCGAAGTCGGGATACTTACACCGGACAGGGCGAACATCGGAAAGCCTTTTTCAGAAAACATAGACGACTACAAAAAGTCGCTTACAGCAAGGAATCGAAGCGAACAGCACATTAAAGAAACGATAAGCGCAATAAAGCATATTGCCGCCGACTGTCATTTTGGTTACTGGACGGATATTACAGCCGCCAAAGTCGAAAACTATCTTAAAAGGCTAAGAGACAAGGAAAAAGGAATCAGTTACAGACGGTCTAATGCTCTTTTGACAGCTTTAAAAATGTTTGCTAACTGGATGATACAGGCAGGGCGGGCAGGGGAATCGCCTATTAGATACCTGAAAAGTCTTAACGTTGCAAAAACCCCCCGACACCAAAGAAGGGCTTTATCACCGGACGATATGAGAAACTTGCTTGAGGTTGCACGTCAACAGCCGACACGTTACGGAATGACCGGACAGGAAAGAGCCTTGCTCTATCGCTTGGCAGCAGAAACAGGCTTGCGGGTAAACGAATTGCGAAGCTTGAAAGTATCCTCATTCGACTTTGAGAATCTTTCAGTAAAGGTCTTGGCCGCTTATACGAAAAACTCAAAAGAATGTAGTCAAGACCTGAGACGCGCGACGGCGATAGAACTAAAGCAATTCTTTGCGGGCAAATTGCCGAACGTTAAGGCTTTCGGCGGAACATATGGGAAATTGACGGATAAAACAGCCGATATGATTAAAGAGGATTTAGAGGCCGCTGAAATCGCCTACGTTGACGAATCAGGCCAATTCGCAGACTTTCACGCCTTAAGACACACTACAGCCTCGCTATTGGCCGCTGGCGGCGTTAGACCAAAGGACGCGCAAGATGTAATGCGACATAGCGACATAAACCTTACGATGAACACCTACACACACACCTTGACCGGACAGACAAGGGCAGTAGATTCTTTGCCGGATTTATATTTACCGAGCAAGAAATCGCAAGAGTTAAAAGCTACTGGAACAGACGGAAAACTTGGCGGAAATCTTGGCGTTTAGAGACGGAATAATGCGAACTAATTTGAACAACATAGAACAAGAACCCCTTATAATGCTTCAAAAAGGGCTATACTTGACAAATAACAAAGGGCGGTTATGGATTAGAAATCCGTTGCTCTATCCAGCTGAGCTACGGGCGCTCGAGTTTTAAGTCATTGCAGTATAACGAGTTCCTGCGTACACTGTCAACTCCTTTTTGGCTCAAATGGGCATCTACAAAATAAAAGTTGTCTGTTTTAGTGCCACAGGACATACAACCATGTTCTATGCCTATTTTGGTAATTGGATCAATATCATTAGTCATTTTAAAATCCCTTGACGAATGAAAAATACAGTTACCCTGAAATTTTATTTTAATCCAAGAGCTCTCACTTTTCCATGATTTTTATGAGATTTTTTGAAGGGGCAGATTGTTCTTTTAGTCACAAATGTGAAGAAAATTAAATAAAACTACGTTTTTTCTTACATATCTGCATTTAAGAATCGGGCAAAATCGTCAAATGTGAAATTTTTTAAAAAATCATACAATTTGGTGGCTCATTATGGATGAAATGCGAATGCTATAGATTTTCTGACCCATTAACTAAATATCATGAGGCCATTTTGAAATTCGAATACTACAGCCATCTTATACGGCTGTAATCTTGGCGGCATTGCAAAAAATATTTTGTTTCTAAGTGCGCCATATCGCATAGGTTACACTTGCTCTTTCAGATTTTTTCAAAAAATATCTTGCGCTTTTATTTTCTCGCGTTATGCTGACAATCTAGTTCAGTAATAGGAACTCGAGATCGTTTGGATTTTTCTTGTAAGCGGTTTTTTCGGTTTGATTTAAGCTATTGTTGGTCTGAGACTTATGGTTATTGTCAATTGGGCTGTCGATCCGAAGGTTGTGGGTTCGAGCCCCATCGGCCTCGTTTGATAAAGCCTTGTAAGCTAAACACTCACGAGGTTTTATTTTTAGACTCATACAGTCCGAAATGCCATCTGCACCAAAATTTGACTCATGACTTTACTCCTTCGTTGCTGTTTTGACCGCACTTTTCCAGCAGTCTTTGGCTAACCTAATGGGTGGTTGTTTTTCTTGCCCGCTCCATCAGATTATCCTCAACCGCCAGGTAAAACCTGTGAGTCGTCTCAAAGTTGGCATGGCCGGCAAGTGTTATTACGTCATATTCGCTTAGTCCTTGCCTGAACCAGTTAGTAATAGCAGTCTTGCGAATGTCATGGAAGGTTCCGTGTTCTATGCTGGAATAATATTTGTACCCTACGGGCAGACGGCAACTTTCCGGAGCTTTTAGCCGACATTGGTCTGTTGTTAGCGCTTGGTAATGTGCTTTTAAGATTGAGCGTATCAAATGCCGTTTTTGTGTCTTCGCAGTATGTCCTCAACAGAGCAGTCCCTCTTAACACTATATCCTTTTAGCGGCAGGATATGTTCATGGACAGCATCCAAAATATCTGCCGGATAAGGGAAGAAGGAATCTTCGATTTCATCCGGCGGGGTAATCCAGTTTCGTGCTCCGACAACTACTGGCGGAGCGTCCAACTCATCGAATGCCAACAGGTTAATCGTTGAGGCCATTGTGTGCAGGAAACTGCCTCGTTCACAAGCGTCTGAGGCGAGCAGGATTTTTCGTGTCTTCTTTACAGATTCAAGAACCGTTTCGTAATTAAACGGGACCAGGCTGCGAGCGTCGATAATTTCGCAGCTAACTTCATATTTTCCCTCCAATTCATGCGAGGCCTCGATGGCTCGGTAAAGCGTAGCACCAATCGTCAGAATTGTTAAATCCCTGCCTTCCTTTCGGATAGCCGCTTCGCCGAAAGGCACTTCATAGAAACCATCCGGAACACCGCCCGGCACAAACTCTTCCGGCTGGCCGTATATACGCTGACTTTCGAAGAATATAACGGGGTCTGTTCCGCCAAGAGCGGAGTACATCAGTCCTTTGGCATCATAAGGAGTAGCAGGAAAAACAACTTTCAGACCCGGAATATGCGCACAAATGCTCGTCCAGTCCTGGCTGTGCTGAGCGCCGTATTTACTGCCGATGGAAATGCGGACAACAACAGGCATTTTGAGCAGTCCGCCGCTCATTGATTGCCATTTTGACAACTGGTTAAACAATTCATCGCCTGCCCTTCCCACAAAATCGCAATACATCAGTTCCACCAAAGCTCTTCCGCCTTCAAGTGCGTAACCTACGGCAGTGCCGACGATTGCTCCTTCGGCAATGGGTGCGTTGAATAAGCGATGATACGGCAGAGCTTCTGTCAGCCCGCGGTAAACCCCGAACGCACCGCCCCAGTCGCGGTTTTCTTCGCCGTATGCCGCTAATGTCGGGTCAATGTAGAAACAGTCGAGGATTGCTTCGAAAATAGCATCTCTTATTCCAATACAACGCGCATCTTTCAGTCTTTGGCCGGTCTGGTCAAAAGCCGAACGATTTTTAGTTGCTAAACTTTTGCTTCGTGGATTTTCCTGTTTCGAAATGAGAGTTTCCGGACGATGACCGGTTTCCATAGCTGTGATTTTCTGATTGGAAAACATAGTCTTTTCAAGCAGACAGCCGGTCTTTTTCAAATCGGCCCTCGGAGATATTGTCAAGTCAGCTGCTTTTCGGCAGGCTTTGGTGATGAGTTCTTCGGCTTTCTTATAGATTTGGTTTATAACATTTTGCTCGCATATTTTTGAATTGACCAAATCCCTGGCGAAGATTTCAATCGGGTCTTGCTGCCTCCATGCCTGGATTTCTTCTTTTTGGCGGTAACTGTTCTGGTCGGACGGCGAATGACCGCTGTAACGGTAAGTGATAGTATCAAGAAGGACCGGCCCATCACCTTTTTCAAGAATTTCTTTCTTACGCAGTATAGCGTCTGCAACGGCTAAAGGATTGTAGCCGTCGATTCTTTCAGCGTGCATTTGCTCAGGGTTTATTCCGGCTCCAAGGCGGGCGAGCATTCCAAACCCCATTGTTTCTCCTTCGGGCTGGCCGCCCATCCCGTAAAAGTTGTTTACAAAATTAATGATAAGCGAGAGACCGCCTTTGTAGGGTTTTTCCCAGAGTTTCTTATACTGGTCCATCGTGGCAAAGCAGATGCCTTCCCAGACGGGACCGCAGGCCGATGACGCATCACCTATGTTTGCGATTACTATCCCACCTTTTTGATTTACCTTTTTGTAAAGTGCTGCGCCTACCGCTATATCGCAACAGCCGCCCACAACAGCGTTATTCGGATATATCCCGAAAGGCGGGAAAAACGCGTGCATAGAGCCGCCCATACCTTTATTGAAACCTGCAAAGCGTCCGAATATTTCGGCAAGAGTGCCGTAAATGAGAAAATCTATCGCCAGGTCTTTAATGTTTCCATCGGCATCTTTTTCGACAATCGAGAGACATTCGCCATCGAAGTAATTTTTCATAATATCTACCAAAGTCCGGTCATCTAACTTGTGTATTGCCGATAAACCTTTTGCGAGGATTTCACTGTGACTCCTGTGACTGCCGTAAATATGGTCTTCAATGCCCAAATGGTAAGCTTGTCCGACTGCGGCAGCCTCCTGACCGATGGAAAGATGAGCAGGACCACTGTGTGTATATTCTATTCCGTTGTATGAACCTCGAAGCTTGATTTCATTGAGCATGGTTTCAAAAGTTCTGCAGATGACCATATCCCGCTGTATTCTTACCAGGTCGTCAGGACGGTAGCGATTAGATTCTTCGCGAATTGTTTTGCCGTACTGATTAACCGGTATCGGCTGGAACTTGATGAAACCAGCTTTTCGAGATTCCTTGGGGTTAATGAATTGCGACTTTGGCATTACAGTGTCCCTGCAGTCGGGGGATATATTATCTTGATTCCATTTTCATCGGAAAAACGGCACCAATCCGGCGAAGGTTTTTTTTCCGTTATAATTGTGGAAATCGAACGAATATCGGTAATTTTGTAAAGTGCTGGTTTGTCGAATTTGCTGCTGTCTGCCAGCAATATCGATTCCCTGCCGTTTTTGACAGCAAGGCCTAACAAATTGGCGCTTTCAATATCTATAGATGTAAATCCAAAGTCCATACTCAAACCGTCAGTTCCAAGAAATGTAAGATAGCCGCGAAGTTTATTGAGGGTTTCATAAGCTATTGGACCAATCGTGTCCATTCTGTCAGGGCGGTATTGTCCTCCGAGCATTAAAACATTCAAACCCGGAGCTTGGAGCTCCTGTGCTGTGCGGACTGAGTTGACAATAACAGAAAGACTTTTTTTGATTCGCAGAAATTTTGTCATAGCAAAGCAAGTTGTGCCGGAATCGAGAAATATCTGGTCGCCATCCTGTACTAATTCTGCTGCCAGCGAGGCTATTGTTCTTTTTGCCTCGACATTACGCATAGACTTTGAAATGAATGAATAATCTGAATGTTTGACAACGGAAGCACCGCCGTGATTCAGTTCCAAAAGTCCCTCGGTAGCAATGCCTTGAAGGTCTCTGCGTATGGTGGCTTCTGAAACTTTTAATGCATCAGAAAGTTCTTTAACTGAAACATGCCCGCGTTTATAGGCAAAAGCAAGAATCTTTTCCCTTCTTTCATTCATGGTAGAAAGCATTTAAATACCACTAAATTTAAATTAATTCTTTTCCATATCGTTAAATTTTAACATATATAATCATAAATTTCAATATAAAATTGCAATTTTATGCTTGATTTTTGCAATTAAATGTAGTATTTTTGGAAAAAGTATTAATGCCTCTATGGTGAGCAATAAAAACGGGTTTTTAAAAGTATACAAAACAGACCTGTAAGTATTTCTAATTCTCGTGCTTTTCGACGGTTTAAAAAGAATGAAGTGGAAATCAGAAAATAATTTACTAAAAAGGGGAAAGATGGCACAGAAAAATAAATCTGATGAAAAACCAGCGGGCAAAATTATTCCGGTCTTAATGCCGCAGGCGGGCCAGACAATGGAGGATGGTACAGTTATTTCGTGGAAAATCAAGGAAGGGGACAAGATAGAGGTTGGGCAGATTATCTTTGAAATCGAGACGGACAAAGCGAATATCGAAGTTGAAGCAGTTGACTCCGGAAGAGTGGCAAAAATTATCGCGAAAGAAGGGCAGACTGTTAAGGTTAAAACTCCTGTGGCATATATAGCTGACGAAGATGTCGATGTCGAAGCATACCTTGTCGCAGAATCTTCACAGTCAAAGACAAATCTGCAAACTAATGAACCTGCAAATGAAACTCAGCAAATGCAGCAAACAGAAAAGGCTGTAGATAAATCCGGAGATTCAGGAAGAAATATTTCACCTGCAGCAAGGAAGCTTGCCGAACAAAAAGGAATGGATATTTCCGTTCTGTCATCCGGTTCAGGGCCGGGCGGACGAATTATTACTAAAGATATTGAAAAGGTTGAGGCAAGCACTTCTGGCCGGAAGGGTCAGCCAATCAATAAAATGCGTCGTGCTATAGCTCAAAATCTAACATATTCAAAACAGAATATTCCCCATTTTTATATTAAGTTGACAATAGAAGCTCAAAAACTTTTTGATGTCTATCAACAGTCAAAACAGAAAATTAAGTGCACTGTGAATGATTTTGTAATATTAGCTTGTGCCAAGGCAATAAGACAACATTCGGCTTTTCGCAGTCAATATAAAAATAATGAAATTATCGAATCTGCTAATGTTAATATAGGAATCGCGGTGGGTTTAGAGGATGGACTAACTGTTCCTGTTATTGTTGATGCGGACAGAATGGATTTGAAAACACTTTCTAATCGCAGCCGGCAAATCATCGAAAATGCCCGCAACGGCAAACTTGAAGGGATAGGGCAAGGCATATTTACCATAACTAATCTTGGTATGTTCGGTGTGGAGGAATTTAACGCCATAATTAATCCGCCGGAGTCCGCAATTTTGGCGGTGGGTACAATTCGTGAAGGTATTAAGGTGGAAAATGGCTTGATAAAACCTACCCGTCTGATGACATTGTCTTTAAGTCTTGACCACAGGGTAGTTGATGGCGTCTCTGCAGCAAAGTTTTTACAGACTCTTAAAGAACTTCTTGAAGAGCCGGAACAATTGGTTAATTAAATTTGTCCGGGCAATTTTTTCGATGGGCTTTTATGGTCTGCCGCCGAAAAATGGTTTGTTTGTTCAGTATCTTCGCGCCGGCAAAGTTCCCGGGGCAAAAACTATTGAGGATGTCCGCAGGGCTTACGAAGCTGAAGTTCCAATGAAAAGAGGATGTACTACTTGCGATGTGATGAAGGCCGTATATTATTTGATTGAACAGAAATACGAGACCGGCCAGGCTGTTCCCGTTATGGGAGGCCAGATTATGCTGTATTAGGGAAGACAGTATGGCAGAAAAAATTCCTGCAACACAATGCGCAGTGCAATTGACAGGGCCGGATGAGCTCTGTGTTAATTCACATAAGAAAGTATATCGCCCCGGCCCTTTTGAGATACTGGCGAAAGTCGAAGCTGTCGGACTGTGTTTTTCTGATTTGAAACTGCTCAAACAGTTTGATTCTCACGCAAGGAAAAGCGAGATAATCTCGGGCATAAGCAAAGAGGTGCTGAGCGAAATTTCATCATATAAACCCGCCAAGCAGCCGACGGTGCCGGGTCACGAGGCCTGCTGCGTTATCGCGGCTGTCGGGGAAAAAGTCAAACACCATTATGTCGGTCAGCGTGTTCTTGTACAGGCAGATTACCGTTGGCTTAAAACCGCCAATTCAAATGCTGCATTCGGGTACAATTTTGAAGGCGCGCTGCAGCAGTATATCTTAATGGATGAAAGGGTTATCATTGAGCCGCAGAGCGGTGAGAGCTTTTTAATTGGGGTTGATGCCGAACTGAGCGCCTCGGCCGTAGCATTAGTTGAGCCGTGGGCCTGTGTGGAAAGCTCGTATATCACGCAGGAAAGAAATTATATAATGCCGGCAGGAAAACTTCTTGTAGTTGCTGATTACGGATATGAAATATACGGGCTAAAGGAAAGTTTTTCCAAGCAGGATGGACCATCGATTGTTTATGCTCTTTGTGCCGAAACATCGCAGTATGACAAAATAGGGAAACTTGGAATCGAAACGAAACAGGTTCATAATCTTGATGATGTTCTGAATGAAAGTTTTGACGATATCATATATTTCGGTTTTCAAAAAAATGTTATTGAAATACTTAATGACAAATTGTCCGTCAACGGCATGATTAATATTGTTCTGGCCGGCAATAAAATATCTCAGGAAGTATCGGTTGGCATAGGAAAGGTACACTATGGAAATGCTCGCTGGGTCGGCACAACAGGCAAAAGTGCAGCACAGTCTTACAAAAATATACCCCAAACCGGCGAGGTGCGCAGCGGGGGAAAAATAAATATAGTTGGCGCCGCAGGACCAATGGGGCAAATGCATACTATTCGGCTTGTATGCTCCGGCAAAAAAAACCTTTCAATTACTGCAAATGATATTGATAGTGCGAGATTATCTGTTCTTGAAGAAAAAATAAAAAAGGTTATACGCAAAAATTTGATTGACCTGAAATTTGTCAATCTTGAAAAGAGCCCTCAAAGCGGCCAATTCAGCTATTTTGCGATTATGGCGCCGACAGCGGCTTTGGTTGCCCAGTCTGTTAAAAACAGTATGGCCGGGGCATTGATAAATATATTTGCAGGCATACCGGTGAACGTTAAGCAGGAAATTGACCTGAATCTTTATATAAAAAACCGCTGTTATATGTTTGGTACAAGCGGCTCAACCCTTGAGGATATGAAAGTAGTTTTGGGAAAGGTTGCCGCCCGTCGGTTGGATACAAATTTATCCGTCGATGCCGTCAGCGGCATGGCGGGTGCAGTTGATGGAATCAGGGCCGTTGAAAAAAGGTCTGTTGCAGGCAAGATTATTGTTTATCCGAAGCTTATTGAAATGCCGTTAATACCCCTTGTGGATATGCAAAAATATTATCCCACTGTAGCAAGTAAGCTGAACGGAGGTTTATGGACAAAAGATGCAGAAGAAGAACTTTTAGCTGTGGCTGTTTAATGGAAGGAATATAGTGCCTGACAGAAAACATTAAAACAATCCTGGCAGAAAAAGAAATTCAGAGTATCGGTGTGGATAAGCGGGCGTGCACCTAAAAAAATATCCGATATGCCTTGACCCTCTGATTTTTTCATCTTCACCGATACTATATGCTATGACGAATCGGGAAGCAGATATCCCAACGGCCGTAAGTACGGAGCATTTTATGTTGCACTGGATCGTGACAGGGCCTTGAGCGGCAGGCAGCCGCAAGGTATACACGTGAGACATAGTGGCAAAGCAAGCGCCGTTTTTGCGGACGGCCATGTTGAGTTCCAAGATTATAAATATTTCTGTGATATACAAGATAAGGATAATTGGCAGGCACCATATAGTGTGGCATACTCGGGAATCGATACAACGGGTTACAGGGTCTTTGACAACCGATTAGGAGAGTGGTTGTGGGTATCACCCGGGAAGTACGAGTGGATCCCGCCGCCGCCGAAGTAAATAGTGAAACTTGGTCTAAGAAGAAAATATTCTTTACAAAAAGGTTTTCATTGTAAGGTGAAAACCTTTTTTATAGATTCAATGCAATGGCTAATATCGTATCAGTGGCACTGGCCGGTATATGCGGGTATGGCAAGAATTACATACCGCATCTGTTGACACTTGCCAAACAACGTGAGATTCAGCTTGTCGGAGCAATCGAACCATATCCTGACCGTTGTCCTTACTTGTCCGAATTACATGCGGCAGCCGTACCTATTTTCACGTCGCTGGAAGAATTCTACAACAACTCATTTGCCGAACTGCTAATTCTTGCAACACCGATAGACCTTCATCACCGGCAAAGCTGCCTTGCGCTATGCAAAGGGAGTAATGTCTTGTGTGAAAAGCCTCTGGCAGCAACAATACAGGATGCCGAAGCCATGGTGAAAACCGGCCAGGAAAGTAAAAAATTTATAGCCATCGGCTATCAATGGTCTTTCACGGACGCGATACAGGATTTGAAGCGGGATATCATGCGAGGGGTTTTCGGCAGGCCGAAACGCTTGAAATCCCTGATTCTCTGGCCGCGCGATGAGCGATATTACACTCGCAATAACTGGGCAGGTCGCAGGCAAAGCGACAACGGCAACTGGATACTGGACAGCCCCATACACAACGCCGCCGCGCATTACCTGCACAATATGTTCTATGTGCTTGGCGGCAAAATCGGCACAAGCGCCCGTCCTTCAAGCGTTGTCGCCGAACTTTATCGGGCAAACAACATTGAAAATTTTGATACCGCGGCACTGCGATGTCAAACTGACGCAGGGATTGAACTGCTTTTTTATGTCTCGCATGCCATCCCTGCATACAGGGGGCCGGTGATTTGCTATGAATTTGAAAACGCCACGATTCGCTACGAAACCAACGGCTACGGCGAAGATAATCCCCTGATAGCTGCTCACTGCAAGGACGGCCAGATAATAAATTACGGTTGCCCGGACACTCAGCCTTTCAAGAAACTTTACGATTCAGTCGAGGCTGCGAGGGGCGGCAGACTGGTTGTCTGCGGCGCGGAAGCGGCTCTGCCACAAACACTGTGCATAAATGGCGCACAGGATTCGATGGACAATATCGTTGAATTTCCCGATTTGCTGGTCAGCACACAATCTGTCTCAGAAGGAAATGTAAGATGTGTGGAAGGATTGACCGAAGTGCTGTCGGCCTGTTACGAAAGGGCCATACTCCCCTCTGAACTCGGCACATCCTGGGCACAAAAAGGCAACACCATAGATTTACACAACTATCACAAGTATCCAAAGTAGCTTACAGGATGTCTGCCAGCCACTCATCGGCAAAATCAACGCCATCAGCGAGGCTAACCATACCATTTCTGTTAAAGTAGTGTTTGCCGTCAGCAGAAGTGGCACAGGTTAGTCTCTTAAGTTAAGAGAGGAATTGGCTCAATTCCCCATGGGGGATTGAGTTGAAATCGACTTTTCAGCTCCTATAATTAGAGTATTAAATTCTTAATAGGAGCAAAAAATGAGTAATTCAAAAGACGTAGTAAGTCAAATCAGAAAAGAAACACGCCGTAAATTCTCCGCTGAAGAAAAAATCCGCATTGTCCTGGAAGCTCTACGCGGTGAAATACCAACCTCCGATATATGCAGACGAGAAGGCATCGCTGCTTCAATGTATTACAAATGGTCCAAAGCATTTCTCCAAGCAGGTAAAAACGGCTTAACCAAAGATACTCTGCGTGATGCCACCGGCGATGAAGTTAAAAAACTCAAAACAGAGAATCAGCAGCTCAAAGAATCCCTGGCTGAGGCTATTCTGGAAGTGCAGCGATATAAAAAAAGTCTCGGCATGTAGCAGAAAAAGGTACAAGCGTATGAGCAGAAACGAAAAACTCAAATTCATAAGTAAGATTGATAGAAGGCTGTGAATTAGGCGCCTCTGATTCTTTAAGCAAATATGATATTCCAAGATCAGCATATTACCGGTGGAAGCGTAAGATGAAAGCCCAGGGTATCAAAGGTCTTAAAGATAACAAGCCTTACAGAGTCAGGACATGGAACCAGCTACTGCCATGGCAGGTGGATAAGATATATGAATATGCAACGTTTAATCCCGAACTGTCATCTCGTGAAATCGGCCTTTATATTACGGATAATGAAGGTTTTAGCGTATCTGAGAGTACCGTATACAGAAGGCTTAAGGAAAAAGGTCTTATCAAAGAGCCGAAGATAGAGACCTTTCCTGCATCGGATGAATTCAAGGTTAAGACTGCCGGCATCAATCAGCTCTGGCAGATAGATGAGCCTCTGGCTAAAGTTGACCGCTGGGGCTGGTTCTATCTGATTACCGTGTTAGATGATTACAGCAGAAAGATATTGTCATGGCAGTTAAGGCCAGCGATGAAGGCCGGTGATTTCAGTGATGTCGTAGAGCTTGCCTGTGAGTTTACGGGTATTAATAATGTGCCAATCAATGACAGAACCAAGCTGTTAAGCGACAACGGCTCATCATTGGTATCTAAAGAGTTCGGCGACTATCTGGAGGCAAAAGGCATTGGGCATATTTTTGCATCGCCATATCATCCGCAGACCAACGGCAAGATTGAAAGGTATCACAGGTCGGTTAAGGAGCATATATTTTTGAATGTATGGCAGTGGCCTGATGAATTGGAAAAGGAAATTGACAGGTTCGTAAAGTGGTATAACAGCAGCAGATATCATGAAGCCATCGGCAATGTAACTCCTGATGATATGTATTTTGGCAGACGTGAAAAGATACTTGAAAATCGGGCTGAATTGAAAGTAAAAACAGTTCTTGAAAGAAAGGAAATCAACGGTAGAATGATCGTCAAAGGAGCTGAAAGTCTCCCTTAAGAAAAAGAGCCTTTTGTCTCATTTTTGCTGACGACGTACAATTATAGTCAAATTAAGAGGCTTGGTTGTGTAGCCAAGCGTTTAATATGGGAAATCCCAACTAAAAAGGAGGTAACCAATGAATCGTTGGAGCAGAGTGTTACTGGCAGTTTTTGTTGCCTGTATTGCGTGCCCCTTGGTTTATGCCGGGGACTACAATCCGCGGTACTGGCTCGAAGGAGCTTCTGACCGCCGTAAGCAGAAAGCGGGGGAATCGACCGATGCGGCACTAACGAGTATGATCGATGATGCATATGCCAAGGGATGGCGGGGTATCATGTACTGGGGCGCCGACCGTGACGGGGCGAAGATGATTTATCATTTCAAGTCACCGTCTCTTGAGAAGCAGGACTGGGCGGTGTTTAAAAGAGATGGTCTCACCGCACTTGTTAAAGCCGCGCATAAAAAAGGCCTCAAGGTAATGGTTAATATCGAGGGGGTCAATCCTTGGGCCTGGAAAGAAAACCCGTGGACCCCCGAGAACATCAAGGGTGTTGCCGATGACCTTGCCGCCGCCGGTGTTGACGCGGTATTTGAGGAGTGTTTTGAGCTAAAGGCGGACGTATTTCTTGCCCTCGCAAAAGAGCTTAAGAGCAAGGGTGTTGATTATATCTCCGGCACCGATCCGATGCTCCTGCGTGAGGCTAATTTCGCCACCCTCTGGCCGGAAACAGCGGTCATAGATATTTACAATTATTACCTCAAGCGGGACAAGATATTCAATATAGCCACATTGACCGAGCATGGGACACTTGGATACGGATGGGCAAAGTACTGGGGCAAACCCACATCGCTGATTTCGCCTATGAATCGCAACTGGGGCATAGCCGGCGACTATACTCCGGCGGTTGTTCCTTATTTATGCATGATAAGGGCACTGCAGTTCAGGCTGGACAATTTTATTATTTTCGGCGGTATGAACGTATTTGACCCGATTGCAACCCAGGCATGGATTAAAGAGTATGTTGATAAGCAGGAAAAAGACAGACCTCTGATGAATATAGTAGTCCTCCTTAAGAAGCAGATCAATTACTCCGGCAGTGAGACTGGCGAATCCGGCTGGAACCGCCTGTTTAATTCCGGCGATGCCATCACCTCGGGCGCATTAAACGCAGGCTACAATATTGTGGTCAGTGACAAGGTCGTACCCGCCGATGCCTACTGGATATATACCATAGGAGGCAGCGGCGATACCCTGCCGTCCGATGTTGTGGCGCTGTTCAGCACCGACAAACCGGTTTTCATTCAGTGCGGCGGTAGCATACCGAGCGGCAGCGGCATAACTCCGGGGTGGAAAACCGTGCTGGGAAAATGCGGTATTGATGGAACGAAGGCATTCAGATACGGCGGTGGATCCGATAGCCCATCTGAGGTTTCCCTCCCAGAGAATCAAGAAGTAGAAATCCCCTACACTGGTTATTACAAGGATACTTATCTGAGATTCACCGGCGCCGATGTGCAGCGCGGAATAGATTTGCGTGCAGGTACCGTTATCCCGAAAGATGCCATAAGCGGTACGATTTATTGTGCGCCAAACAAGACCTATGGCAGAGGTCCGTATATTGCCGGCAAGGACAAGAAGTATGTAGTGACGGCAACTGCCTTGAACTGGGAGGCTGCTTACCCGATTTCCAATCTTCTTTCGGGCGGCGGAATACTTCCGTCATCAAATGTCTGGGGCATTGTAGGCAAGAATGTTACCGCGCTTCTTGCGATTGAGACAACAGAGCTTGAGGTTACGATTCCAGGTCTTGCCAACGGCTCCAAGATTCGCGTAGTGGTCTGGGACAATAAGAAGAACAAGAAATCCGACCAGACCGTCAAGTACAAGGCGCCGTATAAGCATATGCTCAAGGAGTACGATTTCATACTGATTAATGCGGTAAAATAATGCCCATCTCAAATAGGTTTTTATTTGAAAGGGACATCGCTATGGATTCGAAACCGGTTGTCAGTCAAAGGCTGATGTCTGTTGATGCTCTGAGAGGCTTTGATATGCTGTGGATTATAGGCGGCAGCGAAGTTTTTGTCGCTTTGGCGAAAGGTTCGGGCGGTGATTTTCTCAACAGGATGACGGTGCATTTCGACCACCACTGGGGACAGTTTCATTTTTACGATTTGATTATGCCGTTGTTTCTTTTTATCGTAGGCGTTGTAATGCCGTTTTCCTTGGGCAAACGCCTCGAACGCGGTGACAGCAAAAAGCAGCTCTATTTTCACGTTATAAAAAGGGTGATTGTGCTCTGGATACTCGGGCTGATTAATTCAGGCCATTTACTGACATTTGACTTGTCGAAGCTGCATCTGTGGACCGATACGCTTCACGCCATCGCAATTGGTTATCTTGTCAGTGCCATATTGATTCTTGAGTTTAAGATAGGATGGCAGGCGGCGATAACGGCAACTTTATTATTGCTGTACTGGGCGATTATGGCGCTGGTGCCTGTGCCGGGTCGCGGGGCGGGCATTTTTGAGCGGGATGCGAACTTGGCCCTCTATATTGACAACCTGATACTGGGCCGATTCCAGGAAGGGGAGGGCTGGACATATATCCTGACCAATATGACCTTTGTGTGCTCTGTGATGCTCGGAGTCTTTGCCGGGCGGATGCTGCTTTCGAATCGCACGGCCGCAGTGAAGGTGGGGCAATTGGCGATGCTTGGGGTTTGCTGTCTGATAGTGGGCAAAATCTGGGGAAATTGGTTTCCGATTATTCATCATTTATGGACCAGTTCACTGGTGCTTTTTGCCGGCGGCTGGAGCTATTTGCTTTTGGCTGTTTTTTACCTGATTATAGATGTGTGGGGATTTAAGAAGTGGGCATTTGGATTTGTCGTGATAGGTGTGAATGCCATAGCGGTATATACAGCGGCGCATTTATTTGACTTCAGACTTATTGGAAACGTATTTGTAGGGGGGTTGGCAAAATGGCTGGGGCAGTGGAATGATTTTGTACAGGCCCTCGCGGCGCTGGCGGTTATCTGGCTTATTATGTATTGGATGTATCGCAAGAAAACCTTTATCAAGATATGATTTGCAGCTTGCTCGTAACTTACATTAAAGCTAACGCAGAATTAACCTGTGAACCGCAACCCAAAATGAAGATTGAAATTGGAGAAAAATGATTATGTTTAAAAAACTAATAGTCATATTGAGTTTCTGCCTGTTGAGTTCGGCCGCTGTTATAGTTTACGGCAAGGCCGACACGACGGCGACTAAAGTTGCCCAGGTCGCAGGTAAAAAACACGAGCCGGCAGTCAAGCCTTACCGCGTACTTGTCATTATAGGCGACCAGTGGGTCGACCCACTTAGTTATAACATCGATACCAGACGTGTCAGAGGAGAGGATTTTATCGATGTAGTCACCATGCTCAAGATATGGGGGGTGCCATTCGATGTTCTTCGTCTGGATGAGCAGCGGCTTCAAATCAACAGGTTTCTCGACGGCGAGGCCAAACCGAATTACGGCTGTGTTATATGGATGGCAGCCCCGAGCAAACTTGAGGGTTATTCCGCGAATTATCAAACGCTCAAGCGTGCCGTAGAAGAATACGGTATCAGTATGATTGCGCTGTTTGACAATATAAAGACAAAGCAGGTAGCCGATTTAGTCGGTGTCGATTATCAAGGTGTCTCGGACATTCAACAGGGCGGCGATGGGGACAAGTTCGCCATATCAGGCAAGCATTATATTACATCTGACGCGGTGGGCACTATGCTGCCGGACGAAAAACAGATGGGTGCGCCCGGCATAGTGGGGGATAACGGTATCACGCTAAAAGCCGGCGATGTCAATGGAAATAAGTCTGCTATCAGTATCGTTCGCTGCGCAGCCGCTGATTCAACAACGGTGCTTGGCACAGTTGGCAAGATTCCTCAGCTTACAGTCAGGGATATAAGCAACGATACAAAGGTCGTATGGATAGGCGGCGGCAGGGATTGGTTCCGCAAATATCCGGTCATGAGAGGAATCTTCAGAAAGTCGCTGGTGTATGCGATTGGGTACGGCGTCTTTAACGATAATTTTGAAAACGGTTTTATATTTATAATGGATGATGTCGGCTGCAGCGAGCATGCGTGGAGTCTGAGATGGCATTATCCGACGCCGAGCAAAGAAACTCTTTTAAAATACCTGATAGAGCCTCTCGAAAAGCACGGTTTTATGATGGTTCAGAATATTACGCCGGGCTTTGCAAATCCCGAAACGCATATTATCGAAGTCCCTTGGTCGGTCAAGCCGTTCAAGGATATTTTCGGCAACTGGCAGGATTACGGTTCTACAAAGGCGGGGCTTGAAGAAGGGCTTCGACGCGGCGTCTTTGAGCTTCAGGCGCACCGGGCCTGGTCGCACATGAACTGGGACCTTGATTCAGTGCCCGGCCCCTGGTGGGGCAGTCCGATAGACGGAGAACTGGCCAAGACAGACTGGTATAATGAGATAGTCGATGTGCGGCGCGGGGGAGCGCCGGTGCCGGCGAACGATTTGCTGTTCCTTTACAAAAACGGCATAGATGCGATAAAAAAGGAATTCGGAGTAACAGCGCTGTCCGCAGAGGTTCGCACAGGGGCAGAAATAGGTGCCAGTCCGCACAGCGGAGATGATAACGGCCGCATTGCTGCCATAGCGGGACTGGGTATAAGCCGGGAATGTTATGTGGGCTTTGATAGGACGATAGAGTTCAGCATGATGATGCCCAAGCAGTTTACCTGCCATGATTTAGACCTGACCGCACAAACCGATGCTGCGCCGGATGTCAACGAGGCGCGATGGAATGAGTTACTGGAGATGTCTACTCAGCAGCTGCTGTCATCGAAAATCGTCGGCGGACGAAGGATAAACCTGCGAGACAATACGGAGTGGATCGATGCTCACAAGGATAAACATTGGATGGGCTTTAATGAGTGCTGTGCGTATCTGCATGCCGGCATAGCGGATAATCCTGAAAAGAACGGCCTTGGCATTGAGTTTAGTTACGACGGCCATTACTGCAAGTATTTTGAAAAGAAACCATCACTGTGGACGCTGGAGTTATCCGACGGTTACAGGGAGACTCTGGGCAAAGGAGCATCGGTTCGTATTGACGGCAGGAAGACAAAAACTGTGCTGGGTCCCAAACAGGTACTTGAGATCCCGGCCGGACTGGGAACACATAGAGTCGAGATAACAAGCAAGCAGTAAGCCTTGCGGCGAATCTGTATTACCGGGCAACGTGGATTCAGACGGCATTATGGGTTCCAGTAATCTGCAAAAACTGTAAAGTCAAGCAGATTAACATTGGTGTCCTGGTCCGTATCACAGCCCTCACACCAGGACGGGGTAGTACAGCTGTTAAGCCACCAGTCAGCAAATATGCTAAGATCCGTGAAGTCGGTATATTCTTTATACGGCCGCAAATCACGCAGGTCTATGACGTAAGCCTGTACGGGACGTCCGTCTGCCTCATTCCAGGTACTGGCAAAAATAACTCTCTTACCGTCGGGCGAGGCAGACGCGTGTGCTTCGGTCTCATAATCACTATCACTGTCTACATGACGTATGTGCGAAAGGCGATGAACTTCACCACTGCCATCCATTTTCGCTACTACTATCTCCATGTAGTATGGTTGATAGCTCGGGTAAGACGACCAGTCTGTCATGTAGGTTATATACGCCCAGCCGGGCCGGCGAATATTTGTGCAGGATGTATGAGACGAGTAGCCGGGTGCGATTGTTGTCATGTGACCGTCACGCAGCCGCTGTGTGATGACTACACCACCGCCTGACGGTTTGTATGTGCCTACAATCACGTCGTCACCGTTGGCGTCAAGAGCATAGTCATAGTGGCTTATATTGTAAGGAAGTTCCATTATATAAGTCATATTGGCGTCATAGACCCTTGTGTCAGTGTCGCTGCGATAAACAATCACATATTTGCCTGATGCGGAAATATAAGGCTTAGGCTCGGGCGTATCCTTTGCCATAGTCAAAACAGCGCCCTTTGTATCGGTTTCAATGTCATAAACGTACGCATAGTAATTCAGACTGTCAGATGAACGAAAGGCGGTCCGTTTACCATCCCACGACAGCTTGCCTTTGCTGCACCAGTCAATGCTGCTATATTCACTGAACGTGTGAAGCACCACATCTGTATTGGTATCAAAATTGTATCGCTTAATCTTGTTGCCACTGATACTGATGATTACCTTTGGATCGGTGGGATGCCACCTGTAATCGTAGTAGCCGGAAATAGGCAGACCCCTTAAAAATTGATAGGTTTCACCATTGAGTACTATCGGTGACGGAGAACCACCCTCTTTGTTTGATATGATTAACATGCTCATATCAGCGTTCCATGCCTGGTCCAGGGAATAATGATGTCGCGCGTCAGTGCCCCATACCGTTACTCCACCCTGGTTGGTACCCGGGTCGCCCGTTATGCGAGTGATTTTTGTCCTGAATATAGGGTCGATAAAAGACTGCAGATAGCCCGGCTTAGGGATGTTCGCGTCGTGGTAAACCGTTGTATCGTCTATGAGCACACGTGATCCCGGCAGAAGCTGGCCACTTGGAACCTGCCCCATTGAGCTGCCGCAGAATACCACAGACAACGTCAGTATAATCAAAGACTTGGTAACAACTTCAGTGTATACTTTAAAAATCGCCACTTCTCACACATCCCCCTTACCATTAGGCTAAGACTACAACGAAGCGTACTGTACACCCTCGGATAACTCCCGGGAGGGGCTATATAACAGTATATCAAACTTCCGTAGCCATTTCAAGGATATTATTTGCCGACAGATGTGAATAAGATTTGCCGTGATTGGCAAAACATAGATTACTCAGATTCTTGACGTTTGCGCAGACGAGCGAGCATGGTCTTGATATTAAGACCGCCTCTGACCGCTACGTAGACGGTGATGGTCGAGTACCATAAGACGCACGCCATTGCAATAAGCCACCAAATCCAGTGTTCACCCATTGTGTTATCCTTACTGTACTTTCTTGAATTTATATTTTAACAGCGAACCTACCACCATAGCGGCGGCGGCTCCGGCATAAGCAAAAATACCCCAGATACACGAGGCAGACGGCCCAAAAGGTTCGACAAAGATTTCCCTCGTTCGAGGTATCTGCTCAAAAATCAAGTAAGCCACCGGCATTACAGCACCGAGTATAATCGCGCCGGCAGCGCCCCAATTATTCGCTTTCTTCCAGTAGCAGCAGGCCACAAGGAGTGTCGACATACTGGAAAGATATATTGTGCCTGTAATGGTAATATAGTTCCACAGATTACCTCTGAGCGGATACCACAGACCGTAGACAAGCAGGAATATTCCGATTAAGGCGACTATCATGCGGTTCCACAAAATGCCGCGTTTCTCGGTCCACTTCGTTTTCCTGAACGGAGCAAGAATATCGTTGTATATTACACTACCCCAGGTGAGCATATAAGAAGAATCAGTTGACATCTCGGCAGCGAGCATGGCGGCAATAACAAGCCCCATAACGCCAACCGGGATGAACGTGCTCAGGAATATCGGCATCGCCATCAAAGTGTTTTTGCCGACCACCCCGGGAGCGAGGGTTGCAAGGGCGGCAATGCCCCAAATACCCGGAATGACAAAACGACATACAAAAAAGAAGCTGGTGCGTGTATAAATTTTCTTGCCGACTTTGTAATCGGTGGCGGAAAGGACTCGCGCTATGATTGTCGACCATGTCAGAAACATCGAAAGACCAAGAAGTGCATTAAATATCATGTAAGACCACCCCATTTTAGGATTTATAAAAGGATTAAAGCCGCTCGCGCCATAATGGGTGGATACCGTGTTCACCAGTGTCGACCAGCCTATCTTGAACAGTATCATGATCGTTACAATAATCAGGCCGGCACTCATCACAATAAATTGCATATAATCCGTTATCAACACGGAAAGCATACCGCCCAGAATAGTGTAAATAGCTACGCTCAATAGAAGCAGCGTCATCGTGATTTCAAGGTATTTGGGATTGAGGCCGACGACCGCAACCAGAAAATCCCCGGCGGTGCGAAGAAAAACACCCATATTCAGCAGTCCGCCCAGAACTATGACAACACCGCTTGCCCAGCGAATTTTTTTGCCAAACTTTTTATCAAACAATTCCGGGAGAGTCATAACACCGGCGCTGCGGAGCGGTTTGATACAAAAACCCGTGAAGCCGACAAACGCCGCCGCCGCCGCCTCGAGAATGCCTGGAGCGGCACCGGCAAAACCCAAGTCGTAGCCCTGCTGCGCGGTATACATGCAGGTAACAATACCGAATTCAGCGGCAGCCAGAGATGCGATGCCCAGATAGAGATTCATCTCACGGCCGGCAATAAGAAAATCTTCCACTTTCCCGATGTACCGGCGAACCGCAATGCCGGCGACCATACACGCAATCAGATAAACGCCGATAATACTTCCGTCAAAAAGAAATGAAAAATGGCTCATAGTTTTCCTTTTCTCGTTTCTATAGGGTATCCAATAATTTGCATGATTATATGTTGCCTATCTGTCTCGTCAATAATTTTTAAACTGCGCCGAACAAAGTTTTTCATACCCGAAAGGCCTTTTACATTGTTCAAACTATAAAATGGTCCTTCTTAGGGCTTAACCGCTGTTGGCCTGCATCCAGTCTCGCACCATTTTGTGATACTTTTCTTCCGGCATTATCAACCAGGACAGGTCTTGGCGCTGTGCCGACAGATACGGTATATCCGGCCAGATAGTTCTATACCCGCCCTTAACATAATTTGGAGGATAACCGTAGAAGCGGGTCTTGCCGTAAACAGTCTTCAAGTTTTCCCAGACTTTGTTGAAGTATCCGAGAGCCGCTTCGACATCCTTCATACCGGCTTTCTGCTGTGCCTTATCAGCCACGTCACACTTTTGCAGCGTAAGCAGCAGCTTTGCCGCAGTAATTTGAAAATCATTGGTGGCAGCGAGAATATCGAAGTGATAACGGTTACGTCTGGCTTTTTTTGCCATTTCTGCTATCTGTCGCGAGGTTTGCTCATATCGTTTGATTTCCTGCTCGGCTACCTGCAGCCTTTCTGCATTTTCCCTCGTCCATGTCCCCGGTGAGCTGAGGTCCGGAAGTGTTATGATGTTTCGTTCACCTTCTTCCGGTAGGGTATATTCTCTCGCGAAGTCACTCTTTGTATAAAACGCCCAATCCCAAAACTCTGTAGCTTTGAAAAGCTCGGCGTATAAGTTGGTGGCCCCGGTGCACTCAGGTCCGAATTCTCTCTGCCAGTATGCCTCTTCAAAGTCCTGTTTTTGTCGGCCGACCGGCGACCAGCCGTATTCAGCCGAGGCAATCAGCCCTCTCCAGTAGGTCTCCATATGCGGCGATGAGTCATCCCATGCCGTGCAGAGATGAGCATTAATTCCCTTATCCACAGCTAATTGAACGAAACTTTTGATTGTATCGACTCTGTCGTCGTAGAATTCCTTGGTGTGTATTCGCGGCGTAACGCACGCCCGTGGCATCAGAGGCGACATCTCCTGAGCCGCTGTGCAAATCATGACGTTGAGTCCGCTTTGCTTATACCAGTCAAGAGCCATAATATTTCCCGGCTGTCTTGCCATCGAGTAATCCCATCGCATGTAGTAGGCATCCTTAGGGAATTTGCCGAGCATAGCATCGAGCAGCGGACGACCTTTTTCCCACGCCTCGGTCGCTTCGGCCAGAGCAACACAGGGGTCATGCACGGCCTCATAAAGATGCGAATGCTCGAAAATCATATCATCCCAAAAGATAGCAGTGCGTCCGTTCTGCCGTGCAAACTCATTGACCCGGTTGAACCAGTAGAGGTTTAGCCCAAGCACTCCTTCTTTTTCCACCATCGGCTTGCATCGGGGGCATTTACCTATATTGCCGGTCTCATCGCCGCCGACATGGAGGAACCTGCTGCCGGGCGTAGCCTCGATGGCATCGCGGTAAAGGTCGAAAATTACCTGATAAGTTCCTTCGTTCATCGGACAAAATGTCCAGGCGCTGTTTGGGTCTTCCCGCAGGTGCTGATATTGCGGATGCTTGAGGATAAAGGTAACATGCCCAAGGCTCTGTACCAGCGGGCTTATTTCAATATGGCGGTTTCGGGCGTAGTTGGTCAGTGCAGCCATCTCTTCGATGCTGATGGCATGCGGAGCGCCTACCAGCGGCTGGCGACGGTAACGAAGCTTGTCCTCGAATTCAAAGATAATGGCATTTATCTTATATCTTGCCAGCCGGTCGATGCTTTTGTAATAGTAATCCATGCTGTCGAGGTGGTGCTTAACATCGAAGTGCACGGCCCTGTAAGACATAGCTGGATAGTCGATAATTCTGCAAGCAGGGATGGCCGCACCGCAATCGCGAGCATCTTCAAGGAGTTGTTCGAGTGTCTGGCAGCCGTAGAACAACCCTGCTTTTCCACGTGAGGTAATCTCCACTTTACCCTCGGAAACAACCAACACATAACCTTCAGGCGATTTCGGAACAGGAGCAGTTTCGCCGAGCTGAAGGCTCAGTACTCCCGGAACAAACTCATCAGTCTGAGGCAGGCCGGAGACTATAGGGCCGGTGATAGGCCGAGAGAAATCTCCCTTAAGCCGAATAGATTTTAAGTCCCCGAATTTCAAACCTGCTCCGCCAAGCAGCTCCACCTCTCGCGGCTGTGGCATTACCTTAAAAGGCGCCGGCAGCATTTGGCCGGCCGCCAACGCCGGAGCGGCAATACCCACTACGACGGCAACCAATACCATAAAACCAAACCATCTCAACTTAGCCATTGAAACCTCCTTTTAATCCTTTTAATCCTGATTTTTGAGCAATTAACCTGTAATAATAACCCCTCTTTTTCAAAACGTAAAACAAAAAAATTAATATATTGCTGAAATCAGCGGCGGTTGCGTGGCAATTCACCTCGCATAAATAATGACCCATAATCAATTCCAACCAACAAAAAGGGTTTTCATTTTAAAATGAAAACCCTTTTATAAGAAATATTTTCTTAAGTCAAGTTTTGTTATTTATCTACCAGCGGTCACGGTAGGGGTATTTCCACATATGTCCCATTGCGCCATTCCCACTTATTTTTCATTGGCCCGTCATAAACAAAGTAGCCAGGGTCCTCCATGCAATATTGTGCCTGCCAATTTTTGGGATCCTGCAAATTAGTCCAATATTTATAATCCCCGAACCCTGTATGGCCGTCCGCGAAAACCGCGGCTGCTTTGCCAAGATGTCGTAAATGTAGACCAGACTTAGTCATGTTCGCTGTAGATCTTCCGAAATCCGTTATCGCATACATCTGCCCATATTCCATAAGGCCCCTATAATCGGCACTGCCCCCTTGGGGACATACACTATCAGCGATAAGATAGAAGTCGGAAGGCCTCGGCAAATTGGTGATTTTTTTCGGCGCACGTTCGTTTCTCCACTGGCCTCCAAGGGCATCTCTGATTGCCCAGGCTCTTAGCCCATAGAGCCAGCCCATTCCCCTTTCTTCAACATTATATCCTGTCATGGCTTTATAATGGCTATTACTCGACGGGGCTATACCCGGACAGAAAAAGACGTCTCTGCTGGCAATGCCTTTTTGTGCTGCAAATAACATCGCGTACCAATATTCCTCAGCAACGGTGATATTAGGGTAAATCTTATTCTTCGGGTTTCTCCACCAGGGAAACGGAGTCATCCAATTGTATTTATCGTAGCAGAGCGCATATGGCATTATATAACCATCATAATCATTAATGTAAGCCATTAGCGAAAGAGCCAATTGACTTTGTCTGCTTGAGCATATCACCCGCTTGGCGAGTTCTCTGGCCTTTTGCAGCGAGGGCAGCAGAACTGCCAGCAGTATCGCGATGATGGCTATAACAACCAGAAGTTCTACCAGCGTAAAACCGCTTTTTTGCGCACCACTTTTATTTTGCCTGTTAAATGACATAGTACAAACACCTCCAAAATAATCTAAACACCACTGATTTAACTAA
>Ga0315294_10000740_pt1 | contig 35381 bp, 32 predicted proteins | sample YL17G13_40_MG_FD_203626 | JGI IMG/M metagenome (GOLD analysis project Ga0315294, IMG submission 203626) | Sediment microbial communities from Yellowstone Lake, YNP, Wyoming, USA - YL17G13_40 | ecosystem: Environmental > Aquatic > Freshwater > Lake > Sediment | place: USA: Wyoming | collected...
CCTCACGACGACGCCCTTGCCCTTGGCTACGGTGGGTGCCATCAACCCCCGGGAAGGACTTCCACCTTCCAAGTCAGCGCCCATGCTGGGCGTACACGAAAGCCTCCCGCCCTCGGCGGGAGGCTTATTACGTGTCAAGCGCGGGACTACGGCTGCACGCCCGGGGTCAGCGACGGCAGCGGGAGCAGGTACGGATTGTCGTTCGGCACCAGCATCACCTGGATGCCGGGGGCCAGCTTCTGCACGTACTGGTAGGTAATCAGATCGGGGTTGCCGCGCAGGGCGGCGGCGATCAACTCGAGCGCCTTGGCTTCCGCCTCGGCGTTGATCAGCCGCGCTTCGGCGTCACCCTTGGAGGCGATGACGCGGGCGTCGGCCGCGCCCTGGGCAGTCTGGCGGGCCTGCTCTGCCTCCTGCCTCTTCTGCTCGACAACAAAAGCCGACTGCTTGGCCTGCTGCTCGGCGATCTGCTTCTGCTCGATCGAAGCGGCGAACTCCGGCGAGAAGGTGATGTTGCGCAGGATGAACTCGTCCAGTACTAGGCCGTTCGTCTCAAGCTTTGCCCGGAGCGTGTCGGTGATGCCGTTGATCATGTCGGCGCGCTTCCCGGTGACGATCTGCTCGGCCGTGTACGAGGCCGCCCCATCACGGATAATGCCCCGCGTGAGCGGCCGCACCAGGTCGGCTGAGTAGCGGTCCTGCCAGGCAATGTGCACGTTGACGACCTCGCTCGGCTTGATCGAGTAGATGACCGAGGCGTCGATCTTCACCTGCTGGCCGTCGGACGTTCGCGTGTCCACCGAGTCATCACCGGCAACCTGTCCCTCCGAAGGAGCAATGGACATGGTGTAGGTCTGCCGGGATATGGGGTAGCGGATCACGTTCTCCGCGAAGGGGATGATCCAGTGCAATCCCGGCTGGAGCGCTTGCTGCCGGTAGCCTTCCGGGGCGACGGCCGAGATCACGACGCCGCGCTCCTCCGGCTGGATGAAGACCAGGCCGGCGCTCACCGCGGTCAGCACCAGGGCGGTGATCACACCGACAGCGACCAGCGTTCCGGCAGCCTTGAAGGGCTGGTTGCGGGAGGCACGGAAGACCGCCAGGCCGATGACCAGAAAGGCCAGCAACCACGCCAGGGTCGACAACGCACGCAACACATCAGCGACGTTCATGCAATCCTCCTGGATTGTCCAACACGGGTGCAGGTATGGAGCATCCCGAATTCTACCATCCTCCTCCCGCCGTTCGCCGACGCCAGGCTGACATTGCCCACCCTCACGCCGCGTGCTAGCATGCCTCCATGCGGCGTTCGCTGGCTCATGTTCAGTCCCTTGCGACGACGGCCTCAGGGGCGGCGGCGGCCCGTCTGCGGGCGGCGCCGGGTGCCATCCCTGCCCCCGGGCAGATCAGCCTGGCATGCCGCCCGGGCGCGGAGGACCCGCTGCGCCAGATGCTTGTTCCCATCGAGTTGCACCCCGACGGGTTCACCTGCCTCCATCCCGAAAGCGTGCGCTGGCTGCCCGGCGATGAGCTCGACCTGCTCGGTCCGATAGGTCGAGGCTTCACCCCCCCATCGGACCGAGCCCGCTGGCTGCTGGCCGTCTTCGACCTTCCACCGGAAGTCCTCTCTCCGCTGCTGACTGTGGGCCTCGCGCGCCGCGTGGAGCTGGCCATTTGGTCCGAGCGGCGGGGGACGTACCCGTCTCAGGTCGAGGTCCTTCCAGATCTGACGCTGGCCATCGCCTGGGCCAACTACATTGCCCTGGCGATCTCGCCCAGCGGGCTCGAGCGGCTGAGATCCAATCCTGATCTTCCCAACCTTCGCCGCCAGGGGCCCACGGTCGAGGTCTTCCACCTCCCGCACATGGCGTGCGGGATCGGCGTTTGCGGCGCGTGTGCGGTCGAGGGCTATCCCAGGCACCCCCGCGCCTGCAGTGACGGCCCGGTTCTCCGGCTCGAGGATGTGCTCCCATGACGGTCGCTTCCGGTCCAGCAGAGCCTCGCCCGCCCATGCCGGTGGGCCCCGCCGAGGCGCTGCATACGCCTCTCGAGCTCAGCACCGGGAAGCGTGACCTGGTCCTCTCATGCCGGTGGGTCAATGCCGCCGGCTTCCTAGGCCTTGCCAGCGAAGCGCGCGAGCTCGTCAACCTGGCGCAACTGGGTGCGTTCATCACCACCCCCCTCAGCCTGCAACCCCGCTCTCCAGCGCATGGGCCTCGAGTGCTTCCTTTCCCCGGAGGCTTCCTTCTGCACACCGGCCATCCGAACCCAGGGCTGCGCGCCGCCGTTCGCCGGCATGGAGCGGCGTGGGCGGACATGCCGATCCCGGTCATCGTGCACCTGTTGCTGAAGACATCCGATGAGGCGGCCGAGATGGTCACGCTTCTCGAGTCGATCGAAGCGTGCGCCGGGCTGGAGCTTGGGCTGGGCGAGGTGGATGCGGATCAGGCTGCCGATCTGGTGGCGGCGTGCGCGGGCGAGATCCCGGTGATCGCACAGCTCCCGCTTGGGACACCGCTGACCGTGTTCGCCGCCGCGGCCGAGGCGGGGGCCCAGGCGGTCTCCGTGGGCGCGCCGCGCGGGGGACTTCGCGAGCCGGATGGCGGCCGCGTGCACGGCCGACTGTACGGTCCAGCCGTGTTCCCCTTCGCTTTGCAGGCGGTCCCTGCATTGAAGGAGAGCGTGCGTGTCCCAGTCTTCGCCGGATGCGGCGTGTACGGCCGCGGGCAGGCGCTGGCGCTGGTCGAAGCTGGTGCGGACGGGGTCATCCTGGACGGGGTGTTGTGGACGGAGCCCGAGAGGGTATTGCAGGTCCGGCAGATGTAATCAACAATGAGAGACGGGCAGCAAGCCCAGGACGGTTTCCATGCTCAGGTGCGGCTGCCGCCTCACGCCATCTCGGCCCACGATGTAGGGACCTTCACCCGAGCATGACGAGCCGACACCGATCGGTCAGCGCACGCTGTAGACTCTCCAGCCCTGGGCGAAGCGCCGGGTGTCGAAAGGCGTGTGGGGCTGCTGGCAGTAGCGGGCCTGAGGTATGGCCAGACAGATCATCCGCGGCGCGTCGACGGTGAAGAGATTTAGCCCATAGCGCACCTCGCGCAGGAGGTGGAGTCGGCCGTCGAGCTCTTGCTGGAGGCTTGCTTCCCACTCCCGCGACGCGACTTCCGGGATCCCCAGGCGCACTGATGGGTATGGGACATTCTCGATAAGTGGTGACAGGACAGTTGGCTGCCCACGTCCGGCCGGCGTGCTGTCGGCCGAACCTTGATAGGGCGTGACCGTCAGGTCCGGGCGATCGTAAACCACTCGCAGCATTGGATCCAGCTGCCACAGGTATTCGATATCCGCGCGGATGTTGACCAGGATGAGCCCGCCTTGTGGTGCCTCGTCGGCGACAAGTCGCAGCATGGCGGCGTTGGCCTTGTCCACGGATAGCTGGATCCCAGCATTCGACACGATGTTGGGGACGGTCAACAACATGAGGATCGCTGCCAGCGCCACACAGCCCCGCGCCAAGAAGCGTGCCGCCCAACCTGTCCCTCGTGCCGCATCTACCACGACAAGGGTCAGGACGCCGGTGAGCACCGCCGCCCCCAGGGAGAACGGAAGTAAGTAGTACTCGGGCGTGAAACGATACGGCAGATAGAGTGCGAACCACGCCCCCATCCAGACCAGCGATCCTAGCATCCCGGTAATATGGCCAGTCTTCCGCTCCCGGATGACCAGGTATGCTGCCGCGATCACCAGCGGCAACAGGTAGAGCCAGTCGCGCACGATCCAATCCAGCCAAGTCCGTGCGTTCCCCGCGATCACGTCCCAAGCGAAGGTGAAGTTGGCGCGCGGGCCGGCGCCGCTGACAGTGCTTGGCGAAAGGGTGAGTACCCCCAGTGCAAAGACCCCAATCCCCACGACGGCGGCCAGCACGAATTGATGAGCATACGGGAAACGCCACGAGGCACCCCTTTTGGCAATCACCCGATTCCACAGCCACGCGACGGCCAGCCACACCAGAGCGATCGCTAGCACCAGGCCCGTAGTCTCCTTGGTTAGTGCAGCTAGCAGGACAAAGAGCGACGCCAACAGCACACTGCCCGCACGTGTTCCCTTGGACGGAGCTCGGGGCGAGAGGACCAGGGTGGCTCCTGAAGCCGTGAGGAAGAAGCACTGCAACAGTTCGGGCTTGGAGAGCGTATAGGTGGCCTCGACCACGGGCCCGCCGAGCACGAACGCGATCCCTGCGACACCCGCCGCCAGGGGCCTGCGCGTCAGCCGCAGCACAATGCAACTGAGCAGAAGCGCGGTGCCGGCCAGCAGGAGCAGGTTCCCGAAGAAGTACCAGGCGGCCTGCTTCCCCGCCCACCCGTAGATCAGGGAGAACGCCAACCAGTAGACAGGGCGGAAGCGGCCGTACCCGGCGTCTTCCCGCCAGTCCCAGTTCCCGGCCCAAGTCTGCTGGGCGACCGAAACAGACCCGGGATCGTCGAATAGACCAAAATGGGCGTCGAGGATTCGAGGTGCCATCAAGGCGATGGCGATCAGGACCGGCAAGCCCAGCGCCAGGCGAACAGGCCAACTTGAATGCCGCACCGACTCGAGTTGGCGCATCCCTCCAACTCCCTCAGCTCAGGCGCCGCCCGACGGGTGTGACCCTTCAGGCGAGCGCTCCAACAGGATTGTTACCGGGCCGTCGTTCTCGATCTCGACCAGCATGTGCGCACCGAACACGCCGGTTTGAGTCGGGACGCCGCGGGATGCCAGGCCGTCGGCGAAGCGCCGCACGAGCGGCTCGGCCGCTTCCGGCTGCGCGGCATCGAGGAAGCTCGGCCGGCGCCCCTTGCGCGTGTCGGCGTACAACGTGAACTGCGACACCACCAGCGCCTGCCCGCCGATGTCCTGCACCGACAGGTTGGTCTTGCCCTCGGTGTCCTCGAACACACGCAGCGTGGAAACCTTCTCCGCCAGGCCGTCGGCCTGCTCGGGCGTATCGCCGTGTCCCACGCCGGCCAGGATGACCAGGCCGCGCCCAATGGCAGCGACCTCCGCCCCGTCTACCGACACGCGCCCGCGGCGCACACGTTGCAGGACGAGTCGCATGACGTCTCAGGCTACGGCAGTCCCACCGCGGCGCGCACAGTGTTCATCGTCTGCTCGGCAATGGCCTGTGCCCGTTTGGCGCCGTCGTGCAGGATGTCCCAGACGCGACCGGGGTCTGCACCGATCTCCGCCCGCCGGGCGCGGAACGGCTCGAGGTGCGTGTTCAGGTTAGCGGCGAAGCGCTGCTTGCACTCCACACAGCCAATCCCAGCCTTGCGGCAGTCGACATTGATCGCCGCCACCTCGTCCGCCGGGCTAAAAACCTTGTGCAGCGAGAACACGTTGCAGACGTCGGGGTTGCCGGGATCGGTCTTGCGCGCCCGCTGCGGGTCGGTCACCATGCTCATCACCCGCTTGCGCGTCACCTCCGGCGTGGCCGCCAGCTCGATGTGGTTGCTCAGGCTCTTGCCCATCTTCTGCTGGCCGTCGATGCCCAGCACCTTGGGCACCTCCGTCACCTTCATCTCGGGTTCGACCAGCACGTCGGCGCCGAAGCGGTGATTGAAGGTGCGCACGATCTCGCGGGCGAACTCCAGGTGCGGCGCCTGGTCGATCCCTACTGGCACGTACCGGGCGCGGTACAGCGTGATGTCGGCCGTCATCAACACCGGGTAGCCCACCAAACCGTAGTTGATGTTGTGCGGCTGCTGACGGATCTTCTCCTTGAACGTCGGCAAGTCGGTCAGCTTGCCCAGGGGCGTGACCATCGAGAGCAGCGTGTGCAGCTCTGCCAGTTGGTGCACGTGCGACTGGATGAACAGGATCGTCGGGTCCGGGCGGACCCCGGCGGCCAGCCAGTCGAGCGCCATTTCGTAGGTGTTGTCGCGCAGGCCAACAGTATCTTCCACCGTGGTCAGCGCGTGCAGGTCGACGATGCAGTAGATGCAGTCGTAGTCGGCCTGCAGGGCGACGTAGTTCTGGATCGCCCCGAGGTAGTTGCCCAGGTGCTGGCGGCCCGTCGGACGGGCGCCGGAGAAGACACGGTCACGCACGGAGATGCCTCATGGTTTTCGTCGCAGGTGGGCGCGCAGGATTTTCACCACTTCGCCCGGGTCGGCGTGCCGGCCGGTCTCCAGCTTGGAGTACAGCAGCGTCCCGTTGACCGTCACCTCGAATCGGCCCCCGTCCGAAGGCACCAAGGTCACGGACTGGAGGTCCGGCTCGAAGGCTTGCAGCAGTTCGGCCATCAGACCGATGGCTCTCTCGGTGTAGTGTCAAACGGCGCAGTATTCAATGGAGATCATGATCACGGACAGCTCCTGCGCGCCCACTGGCGCGGGTGGATTGTTACGCAGTGTACTACGGGCGGAGCAGGTTCTCAAGCGATGGCGGCAACAGGCCTGGCACGTCGACGACATGCGTCACCGGCGCACTGCTGCGCGGCCTCGGTCCCCTCCCCAGGCTTCACTGTTGCCGATGCCGGCGCCAGCCCCACACGATGCACGTCGCCGACGATCGTCCCCGTCGCACGTAGCCGCAGGCTTCAGTCTGCGTCTGCACCCGCGCGCGGATTCCTACGACCTTCCTAGCATGGTGGCCCGTGAGGTCCCGCCATTGCGCTGGCATGCAGGCTCGCGGCGAGGAGTGGCGGGTCCCGGCGGCGCGGGCTCGGTCCCCTCCCCATGGTTCGCCGTTGCCGACGCCAGCGCAACCCCTTGCCGCCTTGGGTCTCCGGCGCGCATCCCGCCTTGGCAACCCGGCGCGCGTGTGCGACAATCAGGCCCGGGAGGCAAGTATGCGCCGCTTCATGGCTTTCCTGACAGGTTCGTTGTGCGGGGCGCTGGTCGGCGCGGTCGCCGCGCTGCTCCTGGCCCCCTACTCCGGCGATGAGCTGCGCCAGCGCACCCGCGAGAGGCTCGACAGCTTCCGGGATGACGTGCGCGAGGCCTACGACGCCCGCCGGGAGCAGTTGGAGTCCGAGTTGGAGGCCCTGCGCCGGCCCCGGTCGAGTTGATTCCGGTGTCGGCGGAGAGCGAAACGGGACCCTGACGGGTCCCGATTCGTTTCGTGCGTCCTGGCACGCGCGAGGAAGGCGGGTTATGGGCGCTCGAGCGTCAGCCGGTACGGCGCCGGCTGCCAGGTGTGGCGCGACGTTCCGATGACCACGAGGATCGCCTCGTCGACCGGCCCCCCCAGGCTCAGCTCGAAGTCGGCCTGCTGATTCGCATCGAGGGCGATCGGGGTCACGGTCGTCTCGCGGCCCTGTTCAATGAGCATCAGCCGGTAGGTTTGCGGAACACGGTTGAACAGGCGGACAAAGCCCTCAGCCTGCCAACCGCCATCGTCGGCCTCGAAGTCACTGCGGTAGCCGAGCTCCGGTATGGACACATCGTCCAGTAGCAGCCCATCGCCATTCACGGCCGCGTCGGTGACGTACTCGAAGCGCAGCAGGATGTCCTGCCCGGCATACGCGCTTAGGTCAACTGATTCCTGGATCCACTCGCCGCCTTCGACCCCGCCGCTCCAGCCGGTGTAACCCCAGCCGTACGAGTTGCCTGAGGGGTTCTCGGCTGTGCCGGACGGCGTCGTCTGGAAGTTCCACGTCATGCCGCCATCGTCGGACACCTCGACGTACAGGTAGTCGTAGTCTTGCTCGATGTCGTACCACACCCAGTACTCGACGGACACCTCGCCGGTGACGCCGGTGAGATCGAACGCGTGCGTCAGCATCATGTCGGACTCATCGCCCCGGTTGGTCCAGAAGGCAAGGTCACCCGAATGCGCCTCGGCCGGGACGACCTGCGCCAGCGTGGACCCAACGAAGCTCATGCGCCATTCTCCGGGACAGCGCAGGAGGATCGGGTCCAGGCCGTACTGAGCGACCGTGCGTGCCCCTTCCAGTGGGCAATCCTCGAATTCATCGCTGACGTCGAGGATCGTAGGCGCCTCCGGGTAGCGGCCGTAGGCGTAGCGCCCGTTCTCCACGGCTGGGTTGTTGAGCATGGCCGCCACGCTCCAATCGGCATACACATCGTCGGCGGTCAGTGTGTTGCCGCTGGCCGGATCGCGGGCCCCCAGCCCGACAAGCACGCCGTCGATCGAGTCCAGGCCGTTGCCCGTCTCGGCCACCAGGGCCCGCGTGGCCTCCTCGCCGAAGCGGTCGAGGAAGTAGGTCAGGAATAGGAACGACTGTCCGTAGTGGCGCGCCTCAATCGGGGACGGCCAGTAGGTGAGCGGGATGTCCGGGTCGACGACGTAGGTGTAGTCCATGCCTCCCACATCGAAGCCATTGAGCAGCTCAGCAAGGGTTGAGAAACCCTCGTTCATCCACGTCTGCTCATTCCGGTCACGGTACCAGTGGATCATGTGCTGGAACTCGTGCGCCATGACCGTATCGACGTAGGGCGCGCCGAGGTCCTGGTTGTCGGCATTGATGTAGAACATCTCATGCGCGTTCGAGTACTGGCGCACGATCGGCGCATACTCGTCGTTCGTCGAGAAGTAGCCGGCGACGTTCTCGCCCAGGTTGCCGGCGAACAGCACGTACAGGTGCTCATCGCCATCCACCCCGGGCGTCCACTCTGAGCCGAAGAACTCGCGGTTCGTGGGATACGAGCGGTTCTCGAACATATCGACGAGTCGTTCGACGTCCGCCGCAGCGTAGTTCACACCCTTCTGGACCCAGAAGTAGACGTGCGGGGTGGTATACGCCAGGCGCGCTTGTACCTCGAAGTTGGTGTTGTCGTCGGTATTGCTGGCCCAGAAGGTCCTCAGGGTGCCAGCGGCGATCGGCGAGGCTGTCTCCGCCACCACGCGCGGCGGATCGGCGATGCCCTTCAGCCGCTGCGCCAGGTCGAGCGGATCAGCGATCGGGACCTCGGCGGCGATCAGCTGCCGCTCGGTCTCGAGCGCCTGCATCGGGATCGACTCCGGTTCCTCGCTCATCGCCGGCGGTGTGGGGCTCGCCTGCGCCGTACTGACTTCCACGGTTGGGAGAAACGTCTCCTGCTGTGATACCCACCAGGCCGAAACCACGGTCGCTCCGCCAATCGCAACCACAAGGCACAGGCAGCACGCCAACGCCGCCACCAGCCCGATCACCAACCACTTCACCGACGACCCTTGCTGCGTTGTCATTCCACCAATCCTCGCTCGCGCGCCCGAGGCACATCGCACCCTTCCGCGACGCGGCGCCGCGAAGGGAAACGTCGGGGCATTATAAGGGAGGCTTAGTGCCTGCGACGGGAAACGGTCGAATCCGACGGCAGGCCCATGGGGAGTGAAAGGGTGAAGCGGCTGCCCTGCCCCGGCGCACTGAGCGCCGTCAGCCGCCCGCCGTGCGCCTGAACGATCTCGCGCGAGATGGCCAGCCCCAATCCTGTGCCGCGCCCTTCGCCGCCGCGGCGTGCCTTGTCCACCTGGTAGAAGCGCTCGAAGATGCGCGAGAGTGCATCGGCCGGGATCCCGGGGCCGGAGTCCTCCACATGTACCAGGACCTCCGAGCCCCGCGTTTCACCGCGCAGCTTGACCCGCCCGCCGGCAGGCGTGTGCTTGATGGCGTTGTCGATCAGGTTGGTGAAGACCTGCGCCAGCCGGTCGCCGTCCCCGGTAACCATCGCCAATCCGGCCACCGTGTTCTCCAGCCGCACGGACCTCTCCCCGGCGCGCAGGCTGAGGCGGTCGGCCACGCGCGCGACCAGCGCATTCAGATCGACGGGCTCACGCGCGAAGGTGACCTGACCAGCGTCCAGGCGCGCCAGGTCGAGCAGATCCTCCACCAGCCGCGAGAGCCGATCCGACTCCTCGTGGATCACCTGCGCCGCGTGCCGCTGCGCCTCGCCATCCGGGGCCGTGCCATCCAGGATCGCCTGGGCGAAGCCATGGATCGACGTCAGCGGCGTCTTCATCTCGTGCGAGACGTTGGCCACAAAATCACGCTGGCCCTGCTGCGTGGCCTGGACGCGCTGGACCATCTGGTTGAAGTCGGCCGCCAGCGACTCCACTTCCGTCGGTCCCTCAAGCGGCACCTGCTGTTCATAGCGTCCGGCGGACACCGACTGGGCCGCGCCTGCCAGGCGGCGGAGCGGGGCGGCTACCCAGCGCGACATCAGCCAGGCGAGCACGACGGAAGCGGCCAGGCCGACCAGCGCGGCCTTCAGCAGCGGCGCCAGCAGGTCATCACCGTAGACCAGCAGAGCACGCAGCGACGGCCGCGGCGCGGCGAAGATCAGCAGGTTCCCGGAAGACATACGGCGGGCGACGTACAGCCAGCGCCGGTCGAGCGCGTCGCGGACTTCTCCCTGACCCGGGCCGGCAAGCACGGCCGTCTCCGCAAGAATAGGATCCGCGGCCTCGGCATCCGTCCCGCCCTCGGCCACGATCTCGCCCTGCGGGTTGACGATCAATGCACGCGATCGCAGGCGCGACGCCAACCGACCGGCGAGGACCTCCTCAAGCCGGTTCAGGTCGATCGCCCGTTCCAGTCGAGGCGCCAGCGCGCTGGCCTCAGCATCCAGCGTTCGCCACGCCAACCGGTCGGCCAGAGGTGTTGACTGGAGCAACAGTAGCAGGCTCAGGCCGACCAGGACGACGACGAGGACGGTGACTAACAGGTAGGTGAGCAGCAGGCGCGAGGCCAGCGAACGCAGCATGGGCTATGTGACCAGCTTGTACCCGACGCCGGTCACGGTCTCAATGCGCACGGTGGCGCTGGTGGCAAGGCGCTTGCGCAGGTGCGCCACGTGGACGTCGACCGTGCGCGTCTCGCCGTAGAAGTCGTAGCCCCACACGCGGCTGAGGAGCTGCTCGCGGGTCAGCACCAGCCCTTTGTGCTCGGCGAAGGCCTGAAGCAGGTCGAACTCCTTGGCGCGCAGCCCGACCATCTGCCCGGCGACGGTGACCTCCCTGCGGGCCGGGTCGACGGTCACATCGCCGATATGCAGTGGCGCACCCTCGGGACGAGCTGGGTGCTCGGTTCGGCGCAGGATGGCTTTCACCCGGGCTACGAGCTCGCGCGGATTGAACGGCTTGGTCAGGTAGTCGTCGGCGCCCAGCTCGAGGCCGACGATCTTGTCGACGTCATCGTCGCGCGCGGTGAGCATCACGATCGGCACGTCCGAGTCGGCCCGCACTCGACGGCAGACCTCCAGGCCGTCGACCTCGGGGAGCATGAGGTCCAGGATCACCAGGGCCGGCCGCCCTTCGGTGATCAGGCGCAGCCCCTGCGCCCCGTCCACGGCGCTATCGACGCGGAACCCGTCGCGCTCCAGGTACATGCGGACGAGATCAACAATGTGGGTTTCGTCGTCGACGATCAGGATCCGTTCACCCGCCATGCCACACCTCAACAGCCCGGACGCGCCGGCTCAGGCCGGGTTGTGGACACCCTGCTCGAGCACCGCCACCGCCTCGATCTCGACCGCCCCGCCCTTGGGAAGCGCGGCCACCTGCACGGTGGAACGGGCAGGAGGCTCGCTGCGGAAGAACTCGGCGTACACAGCGTTCATCCTGGCGAAGTCGGCCATGTCACGCAGGAATACGGTCGTCTTGAGCACCAGGCTCATCGACGAACCGGCGGCCTGCAGGATCGCCGCCACGTTAGTGAGCGACTGCCGCGTCTCGGCTTCGACACCACCGGGGACAAGCTCCATCGTCTGCGGATCGAGGCCCAGCATGCCCGAGGCGAACACCAAGTCTCCGTGTGCAATGCCGACCGAATAGGGCCCGATGGGCTTGGGGGCCTTGCCGGCAACCACTACCCGACGCCGCTGTGCCTGCATGGATCACCTCCGCTCCGAAGTAGGTTCATTCTACGCCGAACTGGCCTTCACCACGACCCGCCACGACTTCGGAAGTCCCTGCGGGACTTCCGAAGTCGTGATCTTCCATCCGCCGGCGCAAGATGTCAGCTGGGGCTACTTGGGAGCCTTGAGTCTGTCAGGGGCCTCGGGCCCGGGTGCCATGGCACCGTCGAGCAACTCCATCATCCCAGCGTCCCTGGCCCGGTAGGCGCCTCCGCATATCCCATCGCCCAACTGCCTGCGAGACTCTTGCGCGTGGGTCCACGGAGAGATGTCCACCGGCGGCTTCTCCCCCTCCGGAAGCTCACCCACCCCGGTTGAAGGCAAATGCTTCCATCCAGGAGGCGTGCTCGGGGCGCAGATGATGCCGTTCGGCCACGCCCACATACTCGGGTTCCTCAAACCACACATGCCATTCCCGTCCTGGCCCCGGCAGCTCGTTGGCCAGCTCGGTCAGCAAGGGCGTGACCGGGAGGTCACTCCCATGCCCATGGATGGCCATCACGCCGCGCAAGCCCTGGCGATGGAAGCCGCGCACCGGCTCCTCGACCAGTGGAAGGTAGGTGCGCAGGTGCAGGCTGAGGGCCCCAGGATTGGCTTCGAAGAAGGGCGAGACTCCAAAGGGAAGGCCGGCGCAACGAGCACGCCGGTCTTCTCGCTGGCGGCATCGGCCAGCGCCTGACGGATACGCGTATCGGTTGCCAGGCTGACGCGGTCGTCCTGCTACAGGAAGGCCTCGACGGGCATCCCATTCGGGTCTTCCAGCCGCATGGGGACTCTACGCGCACACCGACTTCCGAAGTCCTGCGGACTTCAGAAGACGGTGGAGCCTCACGGAATGTCAGCAAACGCCGCAAGCGGCGCGATCACCAGACCCACCATCGTCGGGCCCGTGTGAGCGCCCAGGACCATCGACAGCCGTCCCGTCGCCCGCCAGGTGCAATCGAACAGCCGGCTCACGTTCTGCCGGAGCTCCTCTGCAGCTTCCGGGTTGCAGGCGTGGGCTACTTGAGCACGCAGGGCGCTTCCCTTGGGCGCCCACTTGCTCGGCAGCTCGGCCAGGCCGCGGATCGCCGCGCCGAACGACCTCGCCTGGCCCATCTGTACGTACGTCCCGCGCTCGTTCTCCACGCCGATCATCGGCTTCAGATCCAGCGCCGATGCGATCAGGCCCTTCATGTGCGAGATCCGGCCGCCGTGGATCAGGTACTTGAGCTCCTTCAGCGTGTACAGCGAGTGTGTCTGCTCCTGGATCCGCTTCACCATGGCCAGGACGGCATCGAGCGGCCACCCAGCGCGCAGGGCGCGCGCCGCCGCCTCCACCTGCCAGCCCGCGCCGGCCGAAAGTGTCTTCGTGTCCACAAGCGTGATCTTGGCCTCCGGCACCGACGCCGCGGCAGTGGACGCGGAGTTGTAGGTGCCGCTCAATCCGGAGGACATATGAATGGAGAGGATGGCCGGATCCTCAGCCGCCAGCTCGCGGTACGCGGCGGCGAAGTCCCCCGGCGAGGGTTGTGACGTCGTGGGCATCGACGGCGTCCTGGCCAGACGCTCGTAGAACTCGTCGGCCGTGATGTCGACCCCCTCACGGTAGGATTGTCCCTCCAGGTTGACAACGAGCGGCACCACCCGAATTCGGAGCGCCTTCTGCTCCTCGGGCGTCAGACTGAGATCTACCCCACTGTCGGTCACGATCTGCATCAGGCTCTCCTTGGGTTCTGTTTTCAGAGACTTCGGAAGTCCCTGCGGGACTTCCGAAGTCGATTCAGACCACGATGTTCACCAGTCGTCCGGGCACTACGATGACCTGCCTGGGCTCCTTGCCCGCCAGGACCTTCTTCACCGCTTCGCTCTCCAGTGCCCGGCGGCGAGCGTCGTCCTCGCCGATTCCCGCCGGCACGGTGATGCGGTCACGGACCTTCCCATTGACCTGCACCACAAGCGTGATCTCGTCCTCCTTGGCCAGTCCAGGGTTGAACGCCGGCCACGACTGGGTGTGAATCGAGTACGGCTTGCCCAGTCGCTGCCACAGTTCCTCGGCGATGTGCGGCGTCACCGGCGCCATCATCAGCAGCAGTGTGCCGAGCGCCTCATCCCAGGCAGGCGAGCCGGCCAACGCCGGTCGCGCCTCCTGCAGTGCGTTGGCCAGCTCCATCAACGACGAGACAATCGTGTTGAACTCGAACTTCTCGAAGTCGGCGGAGACTCGCCGAATGGTCTGGTGCGTTGTACGGCGCAGCCGTCGCGCCGCACCGGCATCCGCCGCTGAGGTCCCGGCGCCGGGCTCGGTGACCAGCGACCACACCCGGTTCAGCCAGCGGGTCGTTCCTTCGATCCCCTGGCTGCTCCACGGCCCGCCCTCCTGCCAGCGGTAGGCGAACATCAGGTAGGCGCGCAGCGCGTCGGCCCCGTGCTTTGCCACCAGCGAGTCGGGCGCCACGACATTGCCGCGGCTCTTGGACATCTTCTCGCCGTCCTCGCCCAGGATGATTCCCTGGTTGCGCAGCTGCAGCATCGGCTCGCCGAAGGGCACCAGCCCCATGTCGCGCAGCGCCTTGGTGAAGAAGCGCGTGTAGATCAGGTGCATCGTGGCGTGCTCGATGCCGCCGGTGTAGCAGTCCACCGGCATCCAGTAGTCGAACTCTCTCTGATCCCACGGCCCCTGCTCGTAGTCCGGGCTGAGGTAGCGATACTGGTACCACGACGAGCACATGAAGGTGTCCATCGTGTCGGTGTCGCGCTCGGCCGGCTTGCCGCACACCGGACAGGTGGTCTTCTTCCACGTCGGGTGCAGCTTCAGCGGGCTTTCGCCTGTCGGGCGCCACTCGACATCGTCCGGGAGCGCCAACGGCAGTTGATCGTCTGGCACGGGAACCTGTCCGTGCTCCGGGCAGGTTACGATCGGAATGGGCGTGCCCCAGTAACGCTGGCGGGAGATCAGCCAGTCGCGCAGGCGGTACGTCACCGCTCCCTTGCCGGTCCCGTTCTCCTCCAGCCAGCGGATGACCTTGCCCATCTCCTGCGGAACGGGCGTCCCATCGAACGGGCCGGAGTTGACCATCGGTCCGTCTCCGGTGTACGCCGCCTGCAAGGGTTTTCCGTCCCAGTCGGGCGGGGCAATGACGACCGGGATCGGCAGGTCGTACTTGCGCGCGAAAGCGAAGTCGCGCTCATCATGTGCCGGCACGGCCATAATCGCGCCCGTGCCGTAGGTCATCAACACATAGTCCGCGATCCAGATCGGGATGCACGCCCGATTGACCGGGTTGATGGCATAGGCGCCGATGAACACGCCCGTCTTGTCCTTGTCGGCCGCCTCGCGCTGGATGTCCGACTGGCGCGCCGCCTGGGCGACATAAGCCTCCACCTCCGCCTTGCGGTCCGGCGTCGTCAGCCGGGCGACCAGCGAGTGCTCGGGCGCCAGGACCATGAAGGTCGCCCCCCACAGCGTGTCCGGCCGGGTGGTGAAGACTTCGATCGCATCTTCGTGTTCCGATCGAAAGACGACCGAGGCGCCCTGGCTGCGGCCGATCCAGTTCGTCTGCAGCGTGCGCACGCGCTCCGGCCAGTCAATGGCGGAGAAATCGAGCAGCTCATCAGCATAGCGCGTGATGCGGAAGAACCACTGATTCAGGTTCTTCTTGATCACCGGGGTGCCGCAGCGCTCGCAGTGGCGGTCGTCGCCCCACACCTGCTCGCGGGCAAGGGTCGTGTTGCAGTTCGGGCACCAATCGACAGGCGACAGCTTCTTGTAGGCCAACCCGTGCCTGAACAGCTGGACGAAGAACCACTGCGTCCAGCGGTAGTACTCCGGATCGGCGGAGACGGCCTCGCGCTCCCAATCGAACATCGTGCCCAGCGTGCGCAGCTGCCGGCGCATGTTGTCGATGTTCTGGTAGGTCCAGGTCTTGGGATGGATGCCGCGCTTGATGGCCGCGTTCTCAGCCGGCAGGCCGAAGGCGTCAAACCCGATCGGGTAGAGGACGTTGAAGCCGCGCATGCGCAGGTAGCGGGCGCGGGCGTCCGACGGCGCCATCGGGTACCAGTGCCCGAAGTGCAGGTCGCCCGAAGTGTAGGGCAGCATGGTCAGGAAGTAGAACTTCGGGCGCGACGGATCGATGCGGGCGCGGTACAGGTGGTCCGCCTCCCACTTCGCCTGCCACTTGGGTTCGATCGCTGCCGGGCTGTAGCGCTCGGCGTGTCCGCCCGGCCCGTCGGCCTGCTTCGACGTCGTCTGTTTGGCCATGCCAGACCTCCGCCTGAGGCGTGGAAAGCATACGCCCCTTCATCGACAAGGGACGAAGGGGCGCTCCGCGGTACCACCCTGGTTGCCCCCATGCGGGGGCCGCTTGATCGCGCTATCGGGCGAACCCGCCGCCGGCTGGACGCTGTGTCTCACCGGTGGGGCTTGCCCCGCAAGCCTCGCGGGACGGCAGGCGAGTTCGGCCTCGTGGGCGCACCGCATGCGCCGCAGCCTTCTGGCTGGGGCACCCCCGAGCGGCGCCTGCATTGCGCGCGGCCGGCGTGCCCTTGCCGGGCTTACACCCTCCCCGGCTCGCTGGCGGCTGGCCTACTACTCCTGCCCTGGCCTGTATTCGGTTGGAGGTGGACCCAGTGGGATTCGAACCCACGACCTTCTCAATGCCATTGAGACGCGCTCCCAACTGCGCTATGGGCCCAGGGATATCGATCGAGTGGACCTGGAGGGATTCGAACCCTCGACCTCTTCAGTGCGATTGAAGCGCGCTCCCAACTGCGCTACAGGCCCCCGCTTGGGTCTGGGATTGTAACCGACCTGGGAGGCATCGTCAAGAACGGCCGTTCTGTGCCCCACATCTCGGCGCGGCGAGGCGCACCGCCGGCCCTTTTTCTCATCGCCCGCCGGCAAGGCTATAATCCCTGCACCCCGGAGGTCTGATGCTGGATACACGGCTGAACCATCTGCGCCAGGCGCTGCAGCGCGAGTCGCTCGACGGGCTGGTGCTGATTCCCGGTCCCACGTTGGTGCATGCGGCGGGACTCTCCTTTCATTTGATGGAGCGGCCCGTGGTGTTCATCGCCACGGCTGAAAGCACACCCCCCGTACTCATCCTGCCCGGGTTCGAGCGCTCGAAGGGCGAAGCGTGCCCGCTTAAGCCGGTCCTCTTTCCCTACGGCGAAGACCCAGGCGAGCGTCAGCCCGCCTTCGAGGCGGCCGGTCGCCACGCGGGGCTGGCCGGAAAACGCCTGGGCGTCGAGTCGCTGCGGATGCGCTTCCTGGAGCTGCGCCTGCTGGAGGCGGCCGCTCCCGGCGCGCAGTTCGTCGCCGCCGACGAGGTGGTCACCAGCCTGCGCGTCGCCAAGGACGCCGCCGAACTGCAGTCGATGCGCCGCGCCGTCCAGGCCGCCGAGCAGGCTTTCCGTGCGACGGTTCCGCTTCTCAAGCTCGGGATGACCGAGCGCGAGGTCGCCTCCGAGCTGACGCTGCAGCTCCTGCGCGCCGGCTCCGAGTCGGAGCTCCCCTTCCCTCCCATCGTCGCCTCCGGTCCCAACAGCGCCCTGCCACATGGCGTCCCAACCGACCGTCGGTTGCAGCGGGGCGACTTCCTAATCCTGGACTGGGGCGCAATGGTCGAGGGCTACATCTCGGACCTGACGCGCACGCTTGCCCTTGAGCCTGTGGATCACGAACTCAGCCGCGTGCACGCCATCGTGCTTCAGGCGAACGAGGCCGGCCGCGCGGCGGCGCGTCCGGGCGTCGCCTGCGCTGAAGTGGATCGCGCCGCACGCCAGGTCATCGAGGCCGCCGGGTACGGTGCGCAGTTCACGCATCGCACCGGCCACGGGATCGGGATGGAGGCGCATGAGACGCCCTACATTCGCGGCGACAACACCGAACTCCTCGCCCCCGGAATGACGTTCACCGTCGAACCAGGCGTGTATCTCCCGGGGCGCGGCGGCGTGCGCATCGAGGACAACGTCGTCATCACTCCAAACGGAGCCGAAACGCTTTCGACTCTCGACCGCGGCCTGGAGGTGATCGCATGAGCATCGTCCTACCGCGCGGCGAGGCTTTCGTCTATCCTGGCGGGCCGGTCGGCTGTCTGGTGGTCCACGGCTTCACCGGCGCGCCGGCGGAAATGCGCTGGTTCGGACAGCAGCTTGCGGGGGCGGGCTACAGCGTCGTCGGCGTGCGGTTGTTCGCACACGCGACCCGCCCGGAGGATATGTTCCGCGCCCGCCCGCAGGACTGGGTAGCCAGCGTCGAGGACGGCTATCACCTGCTGCGCGGCCTGAGCGAGCACGTCGTCGTGATGGGCCTTTCGATGGGCGGGATTCTGTCGCTGCACTTCGCCAGCCGGCGTCCGGTACGCGGAGTCGTCGCCATGTCCGTGCCCTACGTCCTGATGGCGCCGTGGGTGTCGCGTGTGCGGGCCTTCCTTCCCGCACTCAGCAAAGTGATGCCCTTCTTCGACAAAGACGCGCCCGACTGGTTCGACCCACAGCTGGCCGAGGATCACCTGGAGTACCCCCGGCACCCGGTGCGTGCGGCGGCGTCCCTAATCGATGTGCACACCGATATGCTGCGGCGGCTGCCGCGCATCACGGCTCCCGTGCTGATGATGGCATCCCATGGGGACACCACCGCCCCGCCCTGGCATTCGCAGACGATCTTCGACCGCCTGCAGACGGCCGACAAGCAGCTCCTGCTGTTCGAGAAGGGCGGACATGTGATCACACGCGATGTGGAACGGCAGCGCGTCGCAGACGCTGCCGCCGGGTTCGTCCGCCGGATCACTGGCTGGCCGAAATCACCCGTGCGGACGGGGAGGCGCCGATGACCTCCGGCATTCCCTCCCCGGTGATCCAACCCGGCGCCGAGCCTTTCCTCTTCCGTCGCGGACGCACGGGCTGTCTGTTGCTGCATGGCTTCACCGCCGCACCTCAGGAGGTGCTTCGCCTCGGCGCGCACCTGGCCAATCACGGGTACACCGCCCTGGGCGTGCGCCTCGCCGGGCACGGGACGTCCGTCAGCGATCTGGCACGCACGCGCTGGCCGGATTGGCTTGCCTCCGCACAGGACGGGCATGACGTGCTGCGGGGCATGTGCAACCGGATCGTGCTTCTGGGCGTTTCCATAGGCGGCCTGCTCTCCGTGCTCCTGACCGCCGACCAGCCGCCCGCCGGGCTGGTCTTGATGTCGACACCCATCACCCTGCTTCGGTCTCCGCTGCGCCGTTGGCTCAAGCCACTCAGCCTGATTGTCCCGCGCATCCCCAAGGGTCCGCCCGATTGGCACGACGCTTCGGCGGGAACGGAACGCATCGCGTACACCGCCTACTCGACGCGCGCGGCGGCCGAGGTGCAGGACCTGATCACGCGGGCGCGGGCAACCCTGCCCCAGATCACGGTCCCGACGCTCGTCATCCACAGCCTGAATGACACCTTCGTCGTCCCAGCGAATGCAGAGACCGTGCTGGCGGAGCTCCGGTCGAGGGACAAGCGATTGCTCCTGGTAGAAGGCAGCAATCACTTGGTGACGCTCGACGCCGCCCGCCAGATTGTCTTCGACGCCGCGCATGCCTTCGTCCGCCGCGTAGCCGGCCCTCCCCGATGACGCGCGACCTGCGCCTGGTCGTCCTCTCCCTCCTGATCTGGGGCTTCGGGGAGGGCATGTTCATCTACTTTCAGCCAATCTACCTGCGCCAGCTTGGTGCCGATCCGGTCGCCATCGGCGGCATCCTCGGCCTGGCGGCAGCGGGCATGCTCGTCTCCCATCTCCCCGCTGGCGCGCTGGCCGATCACGTCGGGCGTAAGAGCATGATGGTGGCCGCCTGGGTCGTCGCCACCGTCGCGGCAGGATTGATGGCGCTGGCGCGCGGTCTGCCCCTGTTCGTTGCCGGGCTGGTGCTGTACAGCGTCACCGTGTTCGTCATGTCGCCCATGTCGAGCTACATCACGCAGGCGCGCGGGTCCTGGTCACCGGCAAGGGCGCTGACGACAGTGACGGCGGGATTCTCCGCCGGTGCGATCCTGGGCCCGGTGCTCGGCGGACAGCTCGCCGAGCAATTCGGCCTGCGGTCGGTGTACGCGATCGCGACCGGCACCTTCGTCGTCTCGACCCTGCTGATCATGCTCATTCGGCCTCAGCCGGTCGAGGCGGCGCATGATGGTCACCGCTATCGGGCGCTGCTGGCCAACCGCCGCTTCGGCGGGCTCTTGATCCTTGTGTTCCTGGTCAACCTAGGCATGTACCTCCCCTGGCCGTTGACGCCCAACTTCCTGCAGGAAGTCCGGCACGTGACCATCGGACAGATCGGGGTGTTGGGCGCCTTCACGGGCCTGGGCGTAGTGGTGTTCAATCTGGCCCTCGGCCATCTGCCTGCGAAGCGAGGCATGCTGATCGCCCAGGCGCTCGTTGGCGGCGCGGTCGTGGCGCTGTGGGTTGGGGTCGGCTTCCCGTGGTACGCCGCCGCCTATTTCCTGTTCGCCGGCTATCGCACGGCGCGCTCGCTGATCACGGCCACGATCCACGCGCTGGTGAGCCCGACCGAGATCGGCCTAGCCTTTGGCGCCAATGAGACGGTAGCGGCGGCGAGCCTGATGGCCGCCGCACCGGTCGCCGGACTGTTGTTCGACCGCCAACCCGGGCTGCCCTATCCGGTGGGCGCCGGGCTGATTGTCCTCGGCCTGCTGCTCAGTGCGGCCTTCGTCCCGCACACGCGGGCTGAGCTCGAGCCCGAGCCCCCAAGCGAGCGGGGCGTCGTAGGAGGGATTTGACATGGACAACGCATTGCTATGGGGCATCCCAATCATCAGCTGGCTGCAGGGCCTGGGCACGTTCCTGGTCACGCCGATGAAGCTGCTCTCCTTCCTCGGCACGGAGGACTTCTTCCTGCTGGTCATGCCCGCGATGGTGTGGTGCGTCGATGCCTCGCTCGGGCTGCGGATAGGGCTGGTGCTGCTCACGAGCGCCGGCGTCAACAACCTGCTCAAGGTCGCCGTCGGCTGGCCGCGCCCGTATTGGGTGAGCGACAAGGTGACCGCCTATGCCTTCGAGAGCTCGTACGGATTGCCATCGGGCCACGCGCAGAACTCGATGGCACTGTGGGGACGGATGGCGGCTGGATTGCGCCGAAGGGCGTGGGTGATCGGGTTAGGAGCGCTGATCTTCCTGATCTCTCTCTCGCGCCTGTACCTGGCCGTGCACTTCCCCTCGGATGTGCTCGCCGGCTGGGTCGTGGGGGGCATCCTCCTGGCCCTCTTCCTGTGGTTGGAGAAGCCGGTCGGGGCGTGGATCGGCCGCCAGACGCTGGGGCTGCAGCTGGCCGTCCCCTTGCTCGCCGCGCTGCTGATGATCACCGTCGGCGCGCTTGTCTCGGCCGCGACGGCTGACCGCCTCGTCCCGGAGGAATGGGTCGCCCGCTCGACGGCAGCCTTCCTGGACGAACCCCCCATCGACCCGCAGGCGGTCGACGTGGTCTCCTCCGCAGGCACCCTCTTCGGGCTGGGCGCCGGCGCCGTTCTGCTCCGCCGCTGGGGAAAGTTCAAGGCCGACGGCAAGCTCGGGGCGCGCGCGGCACGTTTCGCCCTCGGCCTGGTCGGCGTGCTGCTGATCTACTTCGGGCTGCGTATGATCCTGCCGGTGGGCGAAGGGCTGGTCCCACAATCGCTGCGCTTCGTTCGCTACGCGCTGGTCGGATTGTGGGTCGCCTATCTGGCGCCGTGGGTCTTTGTGCGGTTGAAGCTGGCCTGACGCCGGCTCACGAAGCCCGGTAGATCACGACGGGCACGAATGGCCACGCCCACTTGCGTGGCCGTTCTATTTGGACTAACACTCTATATCGTGACACCCTGCCACCATGCCTGACGGGGCGAGTCGGTGTCTGCCTCGCCTCAACCTCACCATTCTGAGCCGGATAGTCATATTCCCGCCGGTTTCGTCACAATCCATCGGGGCGACACGTTCCAAGCATGGTGAGCCTGTCACTACACGGGCTCGGCCCGCGCAGGACACTCGACAGGGAGGTGCCCGATGAGACGCTTTCTCCGCCCGGCTGCCCACGCCTGTTTGGCTGCCCCGCCCACCCCAACGCCCACGGCCACTCCGGTCCCGGGCTGCTGGGTCATCCCCCAGGACCAACAGCTGCCTGTCTGCACCGTCCCTTGCCGGCCGAACGCCAAGCCCGGAGGATCATGTACACCGTGACTGCCGAAGCCCGCTTTGACCCAGACGCCTCATCCGGCGTTTCCGGCCGAGGGAACTAGCCATGCACGAAAAACCTATCCACCGTATTCCCGCCGGGTTGGCGGCCGCTGTACTCCTGCTGTCCGTGACGGCCATCCTGCCGGCGTCTGCGGGCACTCTCACCGTGAACACGACGGATACGATCCTCGACGGGCGCTGTGATTCTCATTGCTCGCTGTCGGATGCGGTCATCGTCGCCAACATGCACGCCGGGCCGGATCGGATCACCTTCAGCATCCCTGGGGAAGGGCCCTACATCATCTACCTGGGGACCGCCGAGGGCCGCGTCTTCATGGAACCCAACGTGTGGGATGACGAAACCGAGATCGACGCCACCACCCAGCCTGGGTATCCGGTGTACGTGCATGGAATGGGGGAGGCGGGTTGGGGCCTGATCATCCACTCGAACCGGAACACCGTTCGAGGGCTCGGCTTCCTCGGATTCAACGAGGCCGGCTTGGCCATCGAGGGCGATGGCAACTTCATCGATCGCGTCGTCGCCGGAGACTACCTGGGGGAGGGCCTCATTCCGGCACCGATCGGCAACCATGTGGGGATCCTCATCAACGGCGAGGACAACACGCTCCGCGGGGTCAGTGTCGCGAACAACCACCACGGCATCGAGATCTTTGGCCGGGGCCAGCACATCCAAGACAGCCAGATCGGGTTCCTATCCGGCTCGAGCTCACGCCGTGGGAACGAAACGGGGTTACTCGCCTACGCTGTCGCCAGCGGCAACATCATCGAACGGAATTCGGTGATGGGCAACACTGAGATTGGGATCAACGTGTGGTCCTCCGGCAACATTCTCACAGGCAACAAGATTGGCTTGGACAGCTCGGGGCTGCACTCTGTGGGGAACGAGATCGGCATCCGACTCTCCGTCCTCGGAGGGAATCGCGTTGGCGGGCTCGAGTCGTCCGAGGGCAACATCATCGTCGGCAACGGCATTGGGATCGACATCTTCAGCCCCGGGAACCAGGTGCTGAACAACCGCATCGGCGTGGACTACTCGGGAAGGGCGATTCCCAACGAGACCGGGGTTCGCCTGGGGTATGGAAGTGATGGCACGCTGCTGGGATCGGAGTGGACGGGTGCTCTCAACATCATCGCCCACAACAGCGGCGCCGGCGTCATCACCGACCACTCCATCCGGACGAGGATCGTTGGCAACAGCGTCTTCTCGAACGCCGGGGATGGGGTACGCGTAGAGGTTGCAGAGTCTTCACCTCCGCCGGAAGGCTTGCAGGTCACGCTCCACCGCAACAGCATCTACAACAACGGGGGGTTGGGGATCCATATCCCAGACCCGTCGGTCAACGGGAACCTGGCGCCGCCAGTCTTGGCGAGCGTGGAAGCGGGGGCGGTGAGCGGAACGACCTGCCCCGGTTGCATCGTTGAACTGTTCCTTGCCGCTCCCGACCCGAGCGGCGCAGGCGAAGGTGAAACCTTCCTCATGGAGGCGACGGCAGGCAGCGACGGATCGTTCCGTGCCGAGCTCGCCGGGCTGCACTCCTGTGACGTGATCACCGCCACGAGCACTGATGAAGTGGGCAACACCTCCGAGTTCTCACGCAATGCCGGCGTGGGGCTGTGTGCCCGCATCCCGCCCCTGGCGGCGATCGCCTGGATCATCAGCACGGCAGGCGGCGGTAGCGCCTTCACCGTCATCATCCGGCGGCGGCCCCTGACCCTGCGCACACTTCCCTGGATCGTTGTCGGGGGACTGCTCGGAGCCGGGGTCGGCGTGATCCTCATGCGCCTGCCCTTCGTTCAGGTCAACTGGGGCCAGTCCGGCGCTCAGCCTGCCCCTACCAAGTGCCCGGAAGGCCAAGGCTGCTTTGTCACCACTCGCAAGTACACGAACGAAGTCCTCTCTGACACATCGGACCTGTCTGCAACCTGGTTTCCCTCGACAACGACTCCGCCTATCGACGTCACCCCGGCCCCGGTCCCCGAGGCCATGGCTCGCGAGGACGCCAATTGCCGCCTTGGGCCTTCAACCGAGTACAACGTCGCCACGTACTTGGTGCAGGGCCAGGTCGTCCCGATCACTGGCCGTCTGGCGCAAAGTGGGTGGTGGCAGGTGCAGCCAACCGACATTCAGGTGCCATGCTGGATCGCTGAAGATGTCGCGGAGCCGTACGGCGATATGAGCGCCGTGCCCATCGTGATCCCGCCCGCCCTGCCGACGCCCACACCGACGGAGGAGCCGGTCTCTCCCGCACAAGGCTGCATGTGCTGGACGGGGAACGTGTGCCTCTACACTGAGCCATGCCGGGCCCAATGTACTCCGTGCCCGCCTGGATGATAGACTGCGCGAGCCGCATGCACGCCATGACGCGCCCCGTCTGCCAAAGGAGCAGATAGCATGGACACCATATCTTGGAACCTTATGCGCTCTCGAGTTCTCGCCCCGCTCGTCGTGTTGCTGCTGGCAGCGGGCCTGGCCGCCTGCAACCGCCCCAGCGGAGATGAGCCCGGATCGTGCGCGCCGGAGGACCTGGTCGCGCCGGACCCGACCTACCCGGTGCACAACAGCGTGATCAGCGATCTCAGCCCGACCTTCGAATGGACCTACCCCGACTACTCGTGCCTCCCCTCGGAGTATTCGGTCCTCGTCTCGTCGAGCAACTCCTGGTTCGACTCGGGGCCGATCCTCGCCCGGGCCGTCGTCTCGGGTACGACCAGCAGGTGGGACCCGGGCCTCACGCTCGCCCCGGGCGACATCTACTACTTCATGATCCATGCCCGCGAGGACGGCGAGACCGGTCCAGGGCGGGGGATCTTCTTCTGGACCGGTCCCCGGTGTTCAGAGACCGGCGACGCCATCCAAGCCCCTGCGCTGGTGGCGCCGGCGGACGGTGAGCGCCTGACGGCGATGCGGGCCCACCTGCGCTGGGATGACCCGACCCCGTGCGTCTCCATGTATCACTACTGGATCGAGGTGGCGAGATCACCAAGCTTCGCGGACGCCTACGTGCGCTGGACGAGCATCTTCGAGGACGAGGCTCTGCCCGACGACACCTTCGCCCTCGAGCCGTGCACCACCTACTACTGGCGCGTGCGCTCCGGGTCGAGCGGCAGTTCACCCGACGGCCCCTATTCCGAGACCTGGTCCTTTACCACACCCTCGGAACCCGGTATGGCCTGCTTGATGGTACCGGTGGTCACCCCCCTCATCCCTGTCCCGGGCGCGGGTGTTCCGGCGACCGCCCACGGCGCGATTGCCGGGCATGTCTGGCACGACGAGTGCGCCGTCCCGTATGAGTCAACCGACGTTGCGCCTCCGGGCTGCGTCATCATGCCCGACGGAGGCATGGAAGCCAACGGTATCCTCGATCCCGGCGAATCCGGCATCGAGGGTGTGACCGTCCGCATGTCCTCCGGCGCCTGTCCGGGCGAAGGCAGTTCGTCCTCCATCACCAACGTCAGTGGGCAATACGGGTTCCACGACCTGCCCGGAGGGACCTACTGCGTCAAGATCGACGCCGCCACAGACGGCAACGATACCGTCCTGATCCCCGGCAACTGGACCGTTCCCTACCGCTGGTATGGCCCCGGACCGATCTCAACCGAGGTCACCCTGAGCAGCGACGACGACATCAGCCGCCTGAACGACTTCGCCTGGGACTTCCAGTTCCTGCCCTCTCCGTCCGGCGCGTTGCCCTCGGGCACACCGTACGCCCGCGTCCTGACCGACGCACGCTGCCGCCTGGGCCCGGGACTCGACTATCCGGTCCTGACCTACCTATCGCAGGGACTATCCTTCCCCATCACCGGCCGCCTCGAGCAAGGTGGCTGGTGGCAGCTTCGGGCCGCCGACCTGCACGTGCCGTGCTGGATCGGCGAAGATGTCGTAGAGCCATATGGCGACCTGACTGGCGTTCCGTTTGTCATCCCGCCCGCGCTACCGACGCCCACGCCGACCGAGGAGCCGCCCTCACAGGCGCAGGGCTGCTACTGCCGACAGCCCAACCAAACATGCGCCTACGTCGTGCCCTGCCCGGCTCAGTGCATTGTCTGCACGCCGCCATGATTGCGGACTGCGCGAGCCGACTGCGTTGGCTGGAGGAGGAGCGATGAAACGCCAATCCGCCATTGCCTTGCTGGCCGCTGTCCTGCTCTTGGCCGCGTGCAACCTGCGCCCGAGGGCAGAGCCGGTCACCACCCTCTCCCCAGAGCAGATCGTCGCCACGGCCGTGCAGGCGACGGCGCAGTTCATGCAGCCACCGCCGACGAACACGCCGCCTCCGCCCACGCCCGCGCCGCCGACGCCCCACCCGCCAACGTTGACCCTCACGCTAACGAACACCCCCACGTCCACTGCCGTGCCGATCCCGTGCAACAAGGCTGAGTTCGTCACCGACGTCACGGTCTCCGATGGCTCGGACTTCCCGGTCTTCGAGACCTTCACCAAGACCTGGCGGCTGCGCAACGTCGGCACATGCACATGGACCTCCAACTACCGGGTGGTCTTCGACCATGGCGACCAGATGCTAGCCCCTGCCAGCGCGCCCCTTTCCGGCGGCAGCGTGGCTCCAGGTTCGACGGTGGATGTTTCCGTGCTCATGGAGGCTCCGGGGACCCCCGGGACGTACAAGGGCTACTGGAAGCTGCGCGATACCGGCGGTGTGCTCTTCGGCGTCGGGGCGTCCGGGAACGTGGCCTTCTGGGTCGAGATCGAGTCCGTGTCGTCGCTGCCGCCCGGCCCGAACTTCGACGTGGCCTTCCAGAACCTGCACGTGTGCGGCGGCGCGCAGTACGCCACCTTCTGGGTGGGCGACACCGGCGGCACCTCGTTCGAGTCGGCGCAGATCGGGATCAAGGACCTCGACACCAGCGCGGCGCTTTACGGGCCGGGGGTCAACAACCAGCCCTTCGTGGGAACGGCGAACGACTGCCCGCCGGGCGCCTCCAGCATGGGGCCGGGGTCCGTCTACTTCATCGCCGCCTCGATCGGCGCCAGCCCGCCGCACGGCAACGACGCCCGGCTGACGCTCAAGCTGTGCACGGCCGACAACCTGGGCGGCGACTGCGTCACCAAGATGCTGGACTTCGTCATACCGTAGCGAGGCGCTTCGGCCAATTGACCCAAGGACAAAGGGACCTCCGGGCGGAGGTCCCTGCTCTTTGATCGCCAACGGAAGACCCGGGCCGCCAAGCGGTCCCGGCCCCTCGATGATCTGGAGGGCAGAACGCCTTTCAAGCAGGCGAAGTGCACCTCGGGGGCTGCGCTGGGCCTAGCCGGGAGATTCCACCAGCCGGACCTCGCGCCACAAGTACCAGTGCCCCTTGCGGTCTCCGGCGTTCTCCGGGGCACGGTCGAAGTACAGGTCGAAGGCCCGCCCGTTCTCCGTGCGCACACGGAAGTAGAACCGGCCGACGCCCCACGAGCCGCGACGGCCGGCGGTCTCCAGGTGAGCCGGGGCCAAATTGCGCGCCGAACGACCCTTGCGTCCGAAGTCAAACCAGGTGGAAACGACCTCGGCAATGCTGAAGGTCTCGCCGTACCAGGTGAAGGTGGAGGGAGCCTCGGGCTTCTTCTCCAGCACCGGGGGGCGCCGGAAGCCGACGGCGATCTCCGCATCGATGAACTGGATGGGGATCCAGTCTGGCACTCCCGCCTCAAGAGGGCGCCGAGCCCCAGGCACGCGAGGCCGGGAGCAGCAGAAGTACCAGGACGACCGCCGAGACCACGGTTCCTATGGGGAAGAAGGTCATCGTTAGGCAGGCAACGCCGATAGCCGCCGGCCGTCCCCAGGAGCTGCGCGCCCACAACGCGCCCAGTGCGCCCCACCACAACACCCCAAGCGTGACGACGGTCAGCGCCCAGACGCTGGGCTCGATGCGCAGCGCGGCCGGGATCGCCGTCCATGCCGTCCCGAGCCAGCCGCTCTCCAGAAAGGAACCCGAGAGCCTCGCCAGCAGACCGTTAAGTGCCAGGACCAGCCCCACGCAGGCCCCGCCCAGTGTGGCCACCATCAGGCTGAGAGGTGCGCCGCGCATGTCTTCCCCCGGAAAGAACACACGGGCCGGTTCACCCGGCCCGTGTTCTTGGATCGGACGCTAGTCCGCCTCTTCCTTGCTGACATCCTTCTGGCGGGCAGCGATGATCTGCTCGGCCACGTGCGTCGGCACCGTTTCATAGTGGTCGAGGCTAATGCTGAACACGCCGCGGCCGCCGGTGATCGAGCGCAGCTCGCTGGTGTAGCGCAGCATCTCGGCCTGCGGGACCAGGGCAGTGACAATCGACCGGCCGCGCTCGGTGTCCATGCCCTGGACGCGGGCCCGGCGCGTGTTCAGATCGCTGAGCACGTCGCCCATGCTGGCCTCCGGCACCGTGATGCGCACGTTCATGATCGGTTCGAGCAGCACGGCGCCAGCATCGCGAACGGCAAGCTTGAAGGCCTCCCGGCCGGCGACTTCAAAGGCCACCGCCTTGGAGTCGACCGGATGCTCCTTGCCGTCGACGACGGAGACCCTGACGTTCTCGACCGGGAAGCCGGCCAGCGCGCCGCTCTTCATCACACCGCGTACGCCCTTCTCGATCGCCGGCATGAAGCTGTGCGAGATGTGGCCGCCGAAGACAGCGTTGACGAACTCGAAGTCCGCTTCGGGCAGCGGCTCGACCTCCAGGTGCACCTCGGCGAACTGCCCGGCGCCGCCGGTCTGCTTCTTGTGGCGATGCATGGCCTTGCCCTGGCGGGTGATCGTCTCGCGGTATGGCACCCTCGGCGCCTCGGTCGTCAGCCCCACCTGGAACTTGGCTTCGGCGCGACGGATGGCGACATCAATGTGCTGGTCGCCCATGCCCTGCAGGATCGTCTGGTTGGTGCTCGGCTCCTGCCGCCAAGACAGCGTTGGATCTTCCTCGCACAGCCGGGCGAGTGTGCTGCCCATTTTGGCCGAGTCGCCTTGCGTCCTGGGGTTGACCGCGACCATGAACAGCGCGTTGGGGTAGGACGGTACGGGGAGCGTCAGCGGGTGCCCCTTGTCGCACAGCGTGTCGCCGGTGCCGGTGGCGCCCATCTTGGCCACCGTGCCAATGTCGCCGGCATGCAGCGCCTTGATGGCGATCTGCTCCTTGCCGCGCATCACGTGCAGCGTGCCGAGCCGTTCCTCGTGGCTCTTGCCCTGATTCCAGGCCCGGCTGTCGGAGCTCAGGCTGCCGGAGTACACGCGCAGGTAAGTCTGCTTGCCGACGAACGGGTCCGCGGTCGTCTTCCAGATGTAGGCTGCCAACGGCCCATGGTCGGAGGCCGTGAGCGATTCGTCGCCGGCCTTCCCGTGCGCCATGACGGCCGGCATCTCGGCCGGGGAGGGCATCAGGGTCAGGATAGCATCCAGCAGTGGGAGCGTCCCGATGCCGGCCGTCCCGGCGATGGCGAACACCGGCACCAGCTTCCCGGCCCGAACGGCCAGGCGGAAGCCGCTGGCGATCTCCTCGGCGGTCAGTTCTTCGCCGCCCAGGTACTTCTCCAGGAGCGAGTCGTCGCCCTCGGCGGCGGCCTCGATGACCGCCACCCGCGCCTCGCTGGCGGCGTCTTGCAACTCGGCGGGAATCGGCGCGGTTGACTTGCCGTCCCCCGGCCGGGCCTGCATGCTGAACAGGTCGATCACGCCCTTGAACGCGTGCTTCTCGCCCATCGGGAGCTGCACCGGGATGAAGCGCACATCCGGGGCCAGCTCACGGGCTGAGGCCAGGGCGCGCTCGAAGGAGGCGTTGTCGCGGTCCATCTTGCTGACGACGACGAAGCGCGGCAGATGGAAGGCCTCGCAGTATCCCCAGTCCAACTCGGTGCCCACCTCGACCCCTGAGACCGAATCGACCAGGATCACGGCGCCGTCGGCCACCCGCAGGGCAGAGATCGCCTCGCCGATGAAGTCGGTGTACCCCGGCGTGTCGAGCAGGTTGATCTTGTGGTCCTTGTACTCGAGGGCCAGCAGTGAGGTCGACAGCGAGAGCTTGCGCCGGATCTCCTCCTCTTCGAAGTCGGAGATGGTGTTGCCTTCCTCGACCTTGCCCATCCGGTTGACAGCGCCGGTATGAAACAGCAAGGCCTCGCCGAGCGAGGTCTTCCCGCCGCCGCCGTGCGAGATCAAGGCGACGTTGCGGATGGCGTCGGTGGCGTAGTCCTTCATCTGATGGGGGATCCTCCCGAGGAGATTGGAGCGGGGAGATTCTAAAGGAGGAGGGGGGAGTTGTCAAAGAACCGGCCCGCGGGCCGGCGGAGGGCGCAGGGGGTGACCGAGGCGGGAGCCGAGGCCGCCTGCGTAGGTCCAAACCCGCCAGCCCTCCCCACGGCCACACCGCACCGATGCCCGTGGCAGCCCACCGAGCTTCTTCGGCCGCCGTGCACACCTCCTTCACACCGCTGGGGTATCTTCTCGGGTGAGCGGCACACTGGCCGCGCAGAAAGGTGGACTTGGACATGCGTACCCCTCGATCGCTCTGGCCCGCCCTGCCCCTCCTGGCCATTGCCGGAATGCTGGCAGCCTTCGCCCCTCCTCCCGCCTCCCCGAACGGCCCTGACCGACTCAGAGGCGGACGGGCTGGCCTTCATGCGCGAGGAGGAGAAGCTGGCACACGACCTGTACATGGCATGGGCTGACCTGTACGGGATCCCGGCTTTCACCAAGATCGCCCGCAGTGAAAACATGCACATGCAGGCGATGCTGACGCTGCTGGAGGCCTACGGCCTGCCTGACCCGGCGGCCGGCAAGGCGCCTGGCGAGTTCTCCGATCCGACGCTCCAGGCGCTCTACGACGATCTGCTCGCCCGCGCCAGCGAGTCGCCCGTCGAAGCACTGCGCGCCGCCGCGCTGGTGGAGGAGACCGACATCCTCGACCTGCAGGAGCGGCTGGCACAGACCGACGAGGCGGACATCACCCGGGCCTATCAGAATCTTCTACAGGCGTCGGGCATGCACTTGCGCGCCTTCGCCCAGCAGATTGAGCGCCAGACCGGAAGCGAGTACGAGCCGGTGCTGCTGGATGCCTCGGTGTACGCGTCGCGGGTTGACGGCGCCCGGCCCGGGGGCTCCGGTCCTGGCACGCGCGGTTACCGCAGCGGCCGCTCCTGGTAATCTCCGCATCGAGGCTGGTGGCTGCGGCGGCTCACTCCCTGAGCCGCCGCAGCGCGCCTCGGCACGCTACGAGCACTCCCGGCGTGCGCCTACCGGTATGACCCGGCGCGAGCTCGGACTCGTCGGCATGTTACAATGCCGCGCCGGTGGGGTCCCGCGCGTGTCGGTCATCAACCAGTATTCGTTCGTGTGGCTGTCAGCCGCCGGGGTTGTGATGCTGGCCGTGGTCCTGGCCGCCCGGCGCGCGCCGGCGCGGCAGTGGTTGGCACTGGCCGCATTGGTTCTGGGCCTCGGCGCGGCCTACGCGCTTCTCCGCCCCTCGCCCGCCTCTCCGGACGCCGCCCTGCGGCTCGAGTCTTCGATCGGCGCCGGCACACCAGTGCTGCTCGAGTTGCAGAGCCCGTATTGACTGGCGTGCATGGCCGCCAGCCCCGTCGTGGACGGGATCGAACGCCAGCACGCTGGCCACCTGATCGTCGTGCGCCTGAACGCTCAGGACCCCTCCGCCCTCCCCTGGTTGTCGCGCTTTGGCTTCCAGGCCACCCCGACCTTCATCCTGCTCGACGCCTCCGGCCAGGAAACGTGGCGCAGCGTGGGCTCGATTGATCCGGAGCGCGTGGCCGAGACCCTGGCGACGCCATGATGCGCCGGCTGTTCTTCGAGCTCCGCTACCTGTTTGGCCGCCCGCCGTGGGACACGGGCATCACCCCACCCGAAGTGCTCGCGTTTCTTGAGCGTACGCCACCCGGCCGGGCCCTCGATCTCGGCTGCGGGACGGGGACCAACGCCGTGGAATTGGCGCGCCGAGGCTGGGATGTCACCGCCATCGACTTCTCGAGCTGCGCCGTCGTGGCCGCGCGCCGCCGCGCGGCCGCGGCGCACGTTCCGGTTGTCATCCTCCAGGGCGACGTCAGCGAGCTGCGCGGGGTCCACGGCCCATTCGACTTCGTGCTCGACATCGGCTGCTTCCACGCCCTGATGTCGGAGGGACAGGCCCGCTATGCTGCCCACGTGATCCGGCGCACGCTCCCCGGCGCCACCTTCATGCTGTACACCTTCCTCGACGATGGGGAGAACCGGGGACGGGAACTCCCCACCGAAGCCTCCCTGCGCCGGCTCTTCACCCCGGCCTTCGCCGTCACTTCCGTCGATCAAGGGAACGACCGGCAGCGCACGTCGGCCTGGTTTACCTTCCTGCGGACAGGCTGATGCCACGCCTCCTGTTCCTGTTCCTCGACGGCGTCGGCCTGGGCCGTTCGGATCCGCAGTCGAATCCGCTGGCCGCCGCGCACTTGCCAGCCATCGAAGGCTTGCTCGATCGACGTTCGCTCGTGGCTGAGGCGGCACCCTTCGAAGGCGATCGGGCAACACTGCTGGCGGTCGACGCCTGTCTCGGAGTCCCGGGCGATCCGCAATCGGCATCCGGCCAGGCGACGCTGCTCACCGGGCGCAACATCCCGCGCCTGATCGGCGAGCACTACGGCCCCAAACCCAACGAAGCCATTGCGGCCGCCTTGCGCGAGAACAACCTGTTCATGGAAGTCATCCGCCGCGGCGGCTATGCCCGACTGCTGAACGCCTACCCGCCGCGCTACTTCGAGACGATCCTCTCTCGCCGGAGGCTGTACTCGTCTATCCCGCTGGCGGCGGCGCTTGCCGGCTTGCCGTTGATGACCGCCGACGATCTGCAGGCCGGACGAGCACTGTCGGCCGATTTCACGGGCATCGGGTGGGCGGCACAGCCCGACTTCCCGCCGGCGCCGGTGTATGGACCGGAGGAAGCCGGGCGGCGGCTGGCCCTGCTATCGGAGCAGGTCGACCTGTCCTGGTTCGACTACTGGCCGTCGGACTACGCCGGCCACCGCGCCTCGCTCGAACAGGCCATTGCCCTGCTGGAGACCTTCGACCGCGTGCTGGCCGGGCTGCTCGATGCCTGGCAGGATCGGCCGGATCTGGTGGTGCTCACGTCTGACCACGGCAATCTCGAGAACCTGGCGCACCGCGGCCACACGCTCTCGCCCGTCCCCGCCCTGCTAATCGGCCCTCTTCCGGTACGGCGCGCTTTCGCCCGCGCCCTGACCGACCTGACCGGTTTCCACGACGCCATCCTGCGTACGCTGTTCGAGATGTAGGGGCACGGCATGCCGTGCCCCTAGCCCCCTTCGCCTGCGGTGCCCTCGATACACCACCTGACAGGTGGGGCGTTGCAGCCCTCAGGCTTCGCCGCTCCGTAGCCCCAGGGACACCTGCAATCGCGGGCCGCGGGCTTCAGCCTGCGGCTACGCGCCCGCGATCCCCCTCCCTGCCCTCCGGAGCACTTGCCCCGTGACGTCATGGCCGCGGCCTGGGCGGCGACTGGTGTAGGCAACACATGCATCGTCCTTGCGAATCTCGCCGACGGACGCTGATGCGCTCATGTGCATTAGAACCCACGTGACACGTGGGTCGTCGAAGCGCCTTCCCGGTCGAGCACTGCTATACTTCCCCCGCATCCGATTTGCGGCGTCAGCATGGACAGACCTTCAGGAACGCTGGATACAGAACACCGCACGATTCTCCTGAACCTGGCACGACAGGCCGTCGAGTTGGCCTCCGCCGGCCGGCTTGGCCCCGCGGTGCCTCTCGACGACTTGGCCGAGGCCCTGCGCGCTAGCCGGGCTACGTTCGTTACCCTCACGCGCCAGGGTGCGCTGCGGGGCTGCATCGGCGGCCTGCAAGCCACTCTGCCGCTGGCACAGGATGTCGTCGAGCACGCACGCGCCGCGGCCACCGAAGACTTCCGCTTCTATCCGGTTCGTCCGGAGGAGACCGCCGAGCTCGAGATCGAGGTCTCCATCCTCTCCGAGCCGGTGCCGCTCGACTACCAGCACTCCGACGAGCTGCTCACCCGGCTTCGACCCGGCGTCGACGGCGTGATCCTGACCTCGGGCCTGAACCGGGCGACCTTCCTGCCCCAGGTCTGGGAAAAGGTGGCGCAGCCATCCGTGTTTCTGGACATGCTGTGCGAGAAGGCCGGCCTGCCGCGTCGCGCATGGCGCACCGGACACCCGGACATCCTGACCTACCAGGTCGAGAGCTTCCACGAGGCCGAAGCGGCGACCGCCTGACCTGCGGAAGCCAGCGCCCATCCTGCGACCCACGGATTTGACTCGTGCGCTTCTTCCTGCCACAAATCACTCCGCAACTGCGCATGGGCATGCGCTTGCCGGACGGCCTGCGCTCGCTGCGCCGCCGCAACTTCCGCCTCTTCTTCTTCGGCCAACTGATCTCCCTCATCGGCTCGTGGATGCAGACCACGGCGCAGCAGTGGCTCGTCTACCGCCTCACCGGCTCGGAACTCAGCCTGGGCGTCGTCACCTTCGCCGCCTTCCTGCCCGTGCTGGTCCTGTCGCTCGGCATGGGGGTGATCGTCGACCGGTTTGAACGCCGGCGGCTGTTGGTGATCACGCAGACCTGGTTCCTGCTTCAGGCGGCGGTCCTGGCGGTGCTGACGGCGCTCGGCGTAATCCAGTACCAGCACGTTATCGTGCTGGCGCTGCTGGCGGGCATCGGCAACGCCCTCGACATGCCGGCGCGCCAATCCTTCTACGTCGACCTCGTCGATCGCGACGAGATGATGAATGCAATCGCCTTGAACTCCTCCGTCTTCAACGGGGCGCGCATCATCGGTCCGGCGATCGGCGGCGTGATTGTCGCCCTTATGGGCGAGGCGCCGGCCTTTGGACTGAACGCCATCAGCTTCCTGGCAGTCATTGGGGCTCTGCTGATGATGCAGCTGTCGCCCTTCGTACCCCCGGTGCGGCACGGCTCCGGCTGGTCCGAACTGCGCCAGGGGCTCGCCTATCTTGTCGCCGACCGGCGCGTCCTGGGTCTGGTCAGCATGGTGGCGGCCTTCAGCGTATTCGGATTCCCCTACGTTGTCCTGCTGCCGGTGTTCGCCGGGGAGGTCCTGGGCACCGGCGCCGCCGGCCTCGGCGCGTTGCTCGCGGCACAGGGGGTCGGCGCGCTGGCCAGCGCGCTCGGCCTGGCCTTCCTGGGTGAACGGCGCTCCAAGGGACGGATGCTGTTCGCCAGCCGAGCGCTGCTGCCGGTTTCCGTGCTCCTGCTGGCCGTGTCCCGCACCCCGCAGGTCTCGATGCTGGCGCTGGTGCTTGGGGGCTACACGCTGATCAACCAGTTGGCAATCACCAACACGCTGATCCAGATGGTGGTCCCGGACGAGC
>Ga0315294_10000742_pt1 | contig 35350 bp, 40 predicted proteins | sample YL17G13_40_MG_FD_203626 | JGI IMG/M metagenome (GOLD analysis project Ga0315294, IMG submission 203626) | Sediment microbial communities from Yellowstone Lake, YNP, Wyoming, USA - YL17G13_40 | ecosystem: Environmental > Aquatic > Freshwater > Lake > Sediment | place: USA: Wyoming | collected...
TTTACCCAACACTCAATATTGGGGCTTTATTGTCGTTCTGCCGGTGGTCGGACTCGAACCGACATGAGGCGAACCCCGGGGGATTTTGAGTCCCCTGCGTCTACCATTTCACCACACCGGCTAAATAACCTATTTGGGCAAATATTCTGGCATAGCCTAAGTAGGTTGTCAACTTTATTCTTGATATCCGGCGTCAATCCCTCCCATGTTTGCAAATGGTATTTTACCGGGACAGGCTCTGTCCCAGCCTTTATCGTATTATGGTGCCATTAATGATGTGTGTTGGTCAGTCTTAAATTACAGATGGAGGGGAGAACAAAAAATGGATGAACAGGAGAACGATTTGGCGGAGCTACTCAGTGAATGGCCCGATGTTTTACTGGATAAATGGCTCACCCTGGCACAGATGTATATTGAACGCTACGATTGCTACAAAAATCTCAGTGTTCTGGAGAGGATGACAGGGGTAAAACTGCCAGTTACCAGCGGAGCTAGAGTGAACAAAAGCTTGGGGAGAAAAGCAAGCGTTGCGGTTTATTCGGCGGAGATAAATAAGCTGGAGGAGGAGCTTTTTAGCCATATCAAAGACAAGTCTCCGGAGAAGGAGACCGACTTTGGCAATCTGATTAACCGATATGGACTGGTTGAAGACCAGGTGAAGGTGCTGGTCATCCTCACCTGGCTGGAAATGCAATTTGCCTTTGAGCGCATGCACCACTCAATCAACACCCTCAGCCTGCTGCAGATACTATTCCTCAGGACTCAATGGGCGCTAGAGAGAGCCATGCTCCTGTATGAGGACAGCAATTTAATCAAAAATAACCTTATTGAACAAGTTTCAGTAAATGAAGGACCCCGTTCCGTTCAGAACCAGGTATTTTTCCGCCCCTCCCAACTGGTGCTCACCACTCTGCTCGGTCCATGGGGGCTTGCGGTCTACGATAGCAGAGAGAAAGACTTCTCGCCCGTTCGGGTCCGCCGGAGTGGCAAGCGAGAGAACCTGAGCATATTCTCCCCCCGGGTGAGACTCTCCGAAGTAGCCCTTCCCGAGGATACCCGCCGGGCGGTGCAGGAAGCGCTGGCTATCGTTGAGCAGAGGGAACTGCTCTTCAATGAATGGAAGCTGGGCAAGGTGCTGGAGAAGGGCAAGGGCACCATTCTGCTATTTTACGGTTCTCCCGGCACCGGCAAGAGCATGACTGCTGAGGCGCTGGCAGAGCATCTGGGTAAGCAGGTCTGCGCCATAAACATAGCCCAGTTGGAGGACTGCTATTTGGGGGAGACGGAGAAAAACATTGAGGCGGTCTTTGCCCGGGCGCAGGAGGAGGGGCTTTTTCTGCTCTTTGACGAGTGCGACAGCCTCATCTCCACCCGGGAGGAAAAAGGCAGTCTGCACCGCTATTACGGCAAAGTGGTCAATTTACTGCTCAGGGAGATTGAGGAGTTTGACGGTGTGTTGGTGATGACCACCAATCGCTACGAGGCATTGGATACCGCTCTGGAACGGCGCATTGCCCTGCGGGTGCGCTTCAATCGTCCGGGAAAAGTGGAGCGAAGGGCAATTTGGCAGCGCTTTCTCTCCCTGGAAGGAGCCATCGGCGACGATGTGGATATAGCCCTGCTTGCTGACGAATATGAGCTCTCCGGCGGGGATATACGCAACGCCTTCTACGCCGGCGCCAGGGTGGCGGCAAGCCGGGTGAACGAAGGTCGGGGGGAACGGGTGATAACTATGGAGGACTTGCTGAGAGGAATACATTTGGTGCAAAAGGGTGCCGGTGAGAGTGGACAAGAACGATTAGGCTTTTAATGAGGCGATAGTGCAAACTGTGTTGCCCGAATGTGGATAAGGACTGGATGGAGATAATCAATATTCAAATTACCCCATCTGTGCTATAATTTTGTTATTATTACCGGACCGAAAATATCTCTTCCTTCAGGAGTATCCGCTATGCCCTCACCAAAACCTTCCTCCTCGCTCTCCGCCCAAAAGCTCTCCCGCTTACTGCGCCTCTCCCAGATGCTCTCCTGCGACCACTTCACCACCAAAGAAGCTCTGGCTCAAAGGCTGGAGGTGAGCGAAAAGACCGTCCAGCGGGACATCACCGCCCTCATCACCTACTTCGGCATGCCCATTGATATTTCCAATCAGGGCTACATCTTGACCGAGAGATGCTTCCCCATCCCTACCACCACCCTCACCGAGCGGGAGCTCTTTGCCCTGCTGATTGCCGAGAAGACGCTTTCCGAGTATCGGGGAACGCCTTTTGACGGAGCGCTGACCGGCGCCTTCTACAAGCTCACCGCCCTGTTGGACGACGATGTTCAGCTGGACCTCTCCCGGCGCGGGGAAGCCTTTCACATAGACTTTGACACCGCCCGACCGGTAAATGCGGAGGTAATGCAGGCGGTGAGCGAGGCTTATAGCGGTAAAAAGACGCTGGTAATGGACTACTATTCGGCAAGCCGGGACAGCAGCGAGCGGCGCCAGGTGGACATCTACAAGATACTCAATCAGGGGGGCGATTGGTATGTAATCGGGCATTGCCACAAGCGCCAGGAGGTGCGGGTCTTTGCCCTCTCGCGGATGAGGAATGCGGCGGTTTTTGACACTGACTATGTGATACCGGACGACTTTGATATGGAAGAATATCTGGGGAAAAGCTTCGCCATTGAGCGCGGGGAGCGGGTTTATGATGTGGCTATTTGGTTTGATGAGTATCAGGCGCGGTGGATACGGGAGCGGACCTGGCAGGAGAGCCAGCGGATAGAGGAGGGCGAGGACGGCTCGCTGACCACACATTTTCAGGTGAGCGGGCTCCGGGAGGTTCTGCGCTGGGTGCTGAGCTACGGGGAACATGTTAAAGTGCTTTCGCCGCCGGAACTGGTGGTGGAGGTGCAAAGGAATGTGCAGGCGTTGCGGGGGAGGTATGGTAACATGTAGGGGGGGGACTGTAGGTGGGGTATTTAGCATGCAAAAAAAGATAAGAGAAAAAAGTGGACATTTGATAATCTATGACTTAAATTAGCAGTAACGAACAGGAGGAGGCAATGGCAAAGATTACCAATTTAGCAAACAAATACCCAATAAGGCACTTATCATTGAGAGTTCCATGGCATGACAATAACTGGAATGGCACAGTCTGTCAAAGTCCAAGTTCAAATGTTGATTGCCGAATTTTAAGAAGGATATATGAAGACAAAGACGATGAATATGAAGATGGAATATCTGGAGAAAGAATTGACAAGCTTATTGAAGAAGGTAAACCATGTCCAAGTTGTGTTACAGAACGTGGTACTTTTATGGCAGATTTTAATTTTACAAGAATGACAAATCACCCATATCATGTTACTAGTCCGCAAACCCACGGTCATTTTAAAGACACAAAAATTGAACACCCCGCATATTCAGCAATAGCATTACCTTTTAGATGGATGCTATCAGAGAATGCACCAGAAATTGCTGCGCATTATAATATTGATTTTGATTCTGGTAGAGAATATCAGTTACCATTTAAGACAAATTGGGTTCAGGAAGTGGAAAATCAAAGAGCCTTACTAGATACCTTTTTTAGTTTTATCTACCCAGAAAAATCTTTATGTTTCTTCTATGCAAAGAGGGTTCCATTTATTGAAGAAAATAGGAGAGTTATAATTGGAGTAGGAAGAATTAAAACAATCGGACAACCAATTGAATATAACTATAGTGAACCTGGGGAGATTAGGTCTTTAATATGGGAAAGGATAATTACACATTCTATAAGACCTGATTTTAAAGATGGATTTATTCTGCCTTATAAAGCTATATATGAAAAACTACAAAATAGAGAAATAAATGAGCCGGATAAATTTGTTGCTTTTGCACCTGATGAAAATAGAATAGAATTTTCATATGCTAGTGAGCATATTTCAAATGATTGTGCAATAAAATCATTATTAATTATAAAAGAAACTCTTGGAAACATTAAAAAAGATTTCGTTGGTTCTTGGGATAAGTGTCTACAATGGATAGACAAGAAACTTGGTGAAATATGGAGATTACGTGGTCCCTATCCTGGATTAGGTGCTGCTTTGTCAGCTTTTGGTATTGAGTATAGTCATTTTGTTGCTTGGGAAATTTTCGAAAAAATCAATGAAAATGAAGATCCATGGCCAATAGTTGAAAGTATGCTTAATAGTCCGAATGAGGTGCTTAGTAAATTTTTATCTGATAAAATCGGTGATACTACTTGCAATAAATGGAAAAATATTCCTGATGAAAGAAAAGAATTATTAAAACTGATTAGTAGATTTGATGTTAGCAATGATCAAGCTGAAAGATATTATGTAAAGGAAATAAGAGAAAAAGATGGTTTAACAATTGATGATAAAGAACTATTAAAAAATCCCTACTTAATATATGAATTAGATAGATTCTTTCCAAACCCGATATCTTTCCAAACCGTAGATCAAGGTGTTTTTCCACCACCAATTATTCAAGAAAAACATCCATTGCCTAAACCGTCATTAGTCAATGAAAATAATGACTTTAGAAGAGTAAGAGCGGTCACAATTGATATGCTAGAAAATGCAGCGCATTTAGGAGATACTTTAAGAAGTAGGTCAGAATTAGCACTTTCAATACGTGAGGTTCCTATTGAACCTAAATGTTTAGTAGATGAAGATACCTATAATGTTATTGAAAAAAATTTTTCAAATGCCATAGTAAAAGTAGTTATTAGAGAGAATGAACCAGCATATCAGTTAGAAAGATTCGCTACAATTGGAAAAATGATAAAAGAGATGGTGACAAAACGAACTCAGGGGAAACGGCACAGTATTGATGATAATTGGAAAGAAATACTAAATGAACTATTGCCTAATGATATAAACGATGATTTGGAAAAAGGAGCCAGAGAAGAGAAAATAGTTGCATTAAAAGAAATAGCTTCTTCACGTTTTTCAGTGCTGGTAGGACCTGCTGGCACTGGGAAGACCGAATTAATTGCTGCGCTCTGCAAACATAAACAAATATATGATAATGGCATTTTACTACTCGCTCCCACTGGAAAAGCAAGAGTTCGTATGTCTCAAAGAGTTGGAAAAGATGACATTAAAGCTTATACAATTGCACAGTTTTTGAACCAGTATGGGAGGTTTAATGGAGAAACTCAAAGGTATATCATTAGTAACAATGGCAGGCAATATGATGGGGCAAAAACAGTAGTAATTGATGAGGCGTCAATGCTTGACGAGGAAATGCTAGGGGCTCTGCTCAAAACGTTGAAAGGAGTTGAACGATTAGTGCTTGTTGGAGATCCGAGGCAGTTACCACCGATTGGTCCGGGGCGTCCGTTTGTAGATATTGTTAGCTACCTGACCCCAAAGGATATAGAAGGCAAATTTCCAAAAGTAGGAATTGGATTTACAGAATTAACAATAAGCAGAAGACAATTAGATAAAAAAGATAAACAATACTTGGACCTTCAATTTGCAGATTGGTTTAGTGGTAAAGAATTGAAACCCGGTGATGATGAAATTTTCGAAAAAATGCTCAAAAATAAAAATTTAGGTAGGATTAGGATTGAGAAATGGGAAACCGAAGAAGAACTTAAAGATAAACTAATCTCTATCCTTGTTGGTGAATTACAGTTAAAAAATGATAATGACTATAATTGTTTCTTTAGTTGTTTTGGCGCGGTACTAAAAAATAATTATTCATATTTCAATCTGGGTTGTGGAAGAAATGCTCATAAATGGCAGATTCTTTCACCAGTGCATGGTCGTATGTTCGGAACAGATGCCATAAATTTCTTAATTCATAAGCAATTCTTGTCCACAAACATTGCCTTTGCGAAAGACTGGCAAAAGGGATTAATTCCAAAACCTATGGGAGTTGAAGAAATTGTATACGGTGATAAAGTTATGAATACAATAAATCATAGAAGAAATGGTTTCCCGAGAGATGGTGCCTTGAATTATGTTGCAAATGGTGAGATAGGAATTGCTATCGGGCAGTTTACGAGTAAAGGCAGACCAAAATACCTAAATGTCGAATTTTCGTCACAACCAGACTATACATATGGTTTTACTAGTCGTGATTTCAAAGAAGATGGTTCTTCTTGTCTAGAACTAGCTTATGCTCTAACTATTCATAAAGCGCAAGGGAGTGACTTTGATTTAGTTTTTCTAATACTTCCAGACCCTTGTTGGGTTCTTTCAAGAGAACTCTTATATACTGCTATTACTAGACAAAAAGATAGAATCATTATTCTTCACCAAGGTGATTTCATTAACTTAAAAAGGTTTAGCTCATCCTATTACTCTAATATTGCTAATAGGTTAACTAATATTTTCTTTTCGCCAAATCCAAAACTTGTTCAAGAGGGTAATTTGCAAGGTAAGTTTTTTGAAGATCGTCTTATTAATATTACAGCAAAGGGTGAACCTGTTCGGTCAAAATCAGAAGTTATTATTGCAAATCAACTTTTTAATCATAATATAGAATATACATATGAAAAGCCGTTTTTTGGCAACGATGATATCCCAAAATATCCAGATTTCACTATTGAAGACATTCATACTGGAAGAACATATTTTTGGGAACACTGTGGTCTATTATATGATCCAAATTATAGGAAGAAATGGGAAAGAAAACTATCTTGGTATAAAAAGCAAGGTGTAATTCCTTATCAGGAAGGGCTAGGTGATAGTAGAATTTTGATAACAACTTGTGACACTAAAAAAGGAGGTATAGATTCTAAAGAGGTCGAGAGAATAATAACTGAAGCGTTATGTATTTAACCAATCATCACCGGCTTCGGCGATAAGACTATCTACGTGTTAAGCATTGGCTTGTCGGATATAAAAAAATTGATAGACAATGACTTCAAGGATTTTAAAAATAAATTTTTATCTGTTTAGAAACATTCCCAGAGGCTGGAAGCCTCTGCTACAAATTTAAACATCATCCCTGTGTAGCGGATGCGCGCCTTCCAAAAACAAGGCGAATAGCCTCCGCTAGAGCTGGTAATATTGATGAGGAGGTGTTATTGACGCTACATAGACATATCCCCAGAAGCATTTTCATACCTTATCGGCAATATTTCATAACCACGGTGGTTAATAAAAGGGAAAGGGGCTTTTGCAACCAAGAGATAATCTTCCTGCTATTAAAATGCCTGACCATAACATCAATTCTGAAAATGACAGGACTAAACGCTGTAGCTATCCTTCCGGAACATCTGCATCTTATTCTTACTGTCTCTGAGCATTCAACATCGCGATTTATGCATTCATTTAAATCCTTTTCTTCTCAGATAATCAATTCAAAACAAATTGGCAAATCACCATTTCGCTGGCAGAAATCATTTACCGACCACCTTATCCGCAATGAAGACGAATTAAGCAAATTGATTTATTATATTCTCACTAATCCTCAGCATCACAACACCGAAGGCTTCTCCTGGGTCAGCCCTCCATTCTCTGGTTCGGCTCAAAACAAATTGTATGATGAATTGACAGATGTTGTTAATAAAATGCTCGGTTCAAATCAAGAAATAAAGAATGTTCCTGCGAATATTAATGAGCAATTAACTGCAAAAATAGATACAATCATTGCCCAAATATACAACTTAGAAAAATACGGTTAGGAGGATGTAACAGATAATTTATAATAGCAGAGGCTGGAAGCCTCTGCTACAAATGCGACATAACCCCTTGTAGCGGAAGCTTCTAGCTTCCGCTATAGAAGATAATAATATCAGCAATTCCTTCAACTATTCTCCATCTTCGGGGGCATCTGCGCCATCTACCACGGTTTCTGTCGCTGTATTCGGGTAAAAAACCAACCCTAGCCGGCGGGAGATATTTGAGTTCCGCCGGGTTCACCTGTTAAGCGGAAACTGGAATAACAATGTCTATATATGTGATTGGAAGTTCTTGTGCATTTTCAAAGGAGTCGGTGATGAATAAAAGCTTTTGGCGTGAAATTCTTTTATTATTGACCAGTATTGTCATCTGTCAGTTTACCGGATTCATCGGTTCTCTAGCCACTACTCCCAATATCCTCACTTGGTATACTACCATAACAAAGCCATCCTTCACTCCGCCCAACTGGATATTCTTTCCGGTATGGGTTTCTTTATATCTGCTCATGGGTATATCAGCTTATCTAATTTGGCGACATGGCTTACGAGCAAAGGGAACTAAATCTGCGCTGTTGCTTTTCCTAATACAGTTGATTCTGAATGGATTCTGGTCTTTCGCCTTCTTTGGTCTGCATTCTCCCTTGTTTGGGGGAGTGATTATTGTTCTGCTCTGGTTAGCTATTTTGGCTACGGTTGTTGCTTTTTTCCGTCGGTCATTACCGGCGGGAATCCTGCTTCTGCCCTATATTCTTTGGGTGACCTTCGCTGGGATACTGAATTGGTCTATCTATATACTCAATCATTAATATAATATTATTAAAATTCTTTCATAACTTTCAAAGCGGAGAATAAATAATGTCTGCGGTTGAGATAAAAGAAATATACGACGAATTGACTGATGAAACTTTCTGTCTCCCGGTTCGTCTTATTAATTGAAAATCACCTAACAAGAGAGGTAAATGCTATGAGAAAATTTGCCCTCATCTTCTTTTTCCTTTTGCTGATAGCGCCAGCCTTTGCGGAAGAATCGGATGCCACCCTGGCGACCACCCCCGCCACTGAGGAAACCACATCAACGGAAGTCACCCCAGCATCAGACCAGACTATAATTGAAGGCGAACCCACTTCCACGACCGGCGGCACCGACCAGGGAACGGAGATACAGCTTAAGGAACCGGGTCCGGATGAATTGAATAACGGCCGGGAGATAGAAGCTCTCTTTCCCCATACGCCCAAGGTCACCTTAGGTTATTACGGTGGTTTGGTGATGAAGGTAAGCAAGATAAAGAGCGACTGGGCGCTTCTATTAGGTGGCAAGGGGGGACTTTTGGTCAATCACTCCCTGGGCGTGGGCGGTGCTTTTTGGATATCCACGGAGACGGTCCGACAAAGCGCGGATATTAACTATCCAGACCTTCTGCTTATGTATGGCGGACCTATGGTGGAGTATTGCTTCTTCTCGCAAAAGCTGGTTCATTTCTCCGCTAATACTGTGATAGGCTGGGGAGCCCTGACCGACGAGGAATTTCACCATTATCATTACTATTATGATGGTCACACTCTGGACAGCTTCTTTGTGCTGGAGCCGGGGGTGGATGTGGAATTGAATCTCTTTAAATTCTTCCGGGTCGGCTTGGGGGCTAGCTACCGTTATGTGCGCGGAGTGGAGTTGGAGAATATGAGCGACCAGGACCTACAGGGATTGAGCGCCGAGGTCACCTTTATGTTCGGTCGTTTTTAACCTATCATAATCTATGATAAAAAAGCCTCCGAGTATTCGGAGGCTTTTCACAATTCCCCCCGTCTGAAATTATAAATGCGTGGTGCGAAAAATATGGGAAGGTGTTATTATTTAGCCAATCAGGGCAATTACATTTTCCGTAGACTAGTATAAGGAGGAATTAAATGGCATTAAGATTATGCCTTCAGTTGGTATTGGTCTCCGCAATTCTGACTCTATTGCCAGCTATAATTCCAAATTTTGGCTCTGTTTTTGCTAGTGAAGCAACCCCCTCGGAGGAATGCCAGCAGGCGATAGATATCGCCAATCAGTTCTTACCTACGCTCAACCTCAATCCCGCAGACTACCAGCTCATCAAAGTTGAGAATCTGGTGGTGACCGGCGACCACTACCTAGCTCCCCAGATTTGGCGGCTCACCTACAAGCTAAGAGACCTAATCCCGGAGGATGGTGGGGAGATAGGTGCCGGTGGGGAGGTTTTCATCCAGGTAGATATTTCCACCGGAGTGGCGAGACTTCAAGGTTTTGGAGAATGATAAAATGAACTCTGACGGCCCCATCGTCTGCTGGCTTTTGCAGGGCGACCCGGCGGTGCGCTGGCAGGTTCTGCGCGACCTAGCCGCTGCTCCCCCGCACACCGTTGAACAAGAGCGAAGGCGAGTGGCGGAAGAAGGCTGGGGGAAAAGGCTTCTTTCTTATCAGGAATCTGACGGTAGGTGGGGTGGAGGGCTATACAGCCCTAAGTGGACTTCTACCACCTATACTCTGCTCACCCTGCGCCAGCTGGGGCTTCCCCCAGAACATCCCCAGGCGCTCTGTGCCTGTCGCCTTTTATTAGATAAGGGATTATGCGATGACGGAGGGATAGATTTTTCTCCTACGAATGAACGCAGCGAGACATGCATAACCGGAATGGTGCTCTCCTTACTTGCTTATTTCCGGCTGGAGGATGAAAGCCTGCACCTCATTCGTGACTGTCTTCTTAACCAGCAACTTCCTGACGGCGGCTGGAACTGTCGGGCTCCCCGCGGAGCCCAGCATAGTTCCTTCCATACCACTATATTGGTTCTGGAGGGCTTACGGGAATATCAGCAGGCTTATCCGCAGAAGAGAGAGACAGAAAAGGTGCAGGAGGCGCAAGCCCGGGGGCGGGAGTTTCTGCTGGTGCATCGGCTTTTCTGCTCTCACCGCACCGGCGAGGTGGTGAACGAGAATATGACCCGTTTTTCCTTTCCCCCTCGCTGGCATTACGATATCCTCCGAGCCCTGGAATATTTCCGGGATTGCGGTGCAGAGTGGGACCCTCGTCTAGCGGAAGCCATAGACATAGTGCAGGCGCGCCGGAAGGCGGACGGTCGCTGGCGCCTGCAAAACCACCATCCGGGAAAGGAATTCTTTCGCCTGGAAGAGCTGGGCAAGCCCAGCCGCATAAATACCCTGCGTGCCTTGCGGGTGTTGAAATGGTAGGGGGGCATTTATTGTAAATGAAACAGTCAATTGAACATGACTCAAACCGGGTTTCCACTGGAATCGGCTCTCTCAGACAAAGCTCCCTCCATTCCTCCATTATAGGCTGGTATGCTCAGCCCGGGGACAGACTGGAAGCGAAAGTCGACGATTACATCGTGGATATCGTCCGCGGAGACCTGCTGATTGAAGTCCAGACCGGAAACCTGTCGGCGATAAGGGCTAAGCTATTCCGCCTGGCAGAAAAGCATCCAGTTCGCCTGGTTTATCCCCTGCCGGTCACGAAATGGATTGTCAAAGTGAGCCGACAAGGCGGCGAGATTGTCAGCCGGCGAAAATCCCCCAAAACCGGCAGACTCACCGATCTGTTCAGTGAACTGGTGTATATAGCGGAGATAATTAATTGTAACAACTTCACCTTGGAAGTCCTGCTGGTGGAGATTACTGAGCTGCGCTGCGACGACGGCAAGGGAAGCTGGAGAAGAAAGGGGGTGAGCATTCAGGACCGCGAGCTGATAGAGGTTAAGGAGAGCATCTTATTCACTCAGAGCAAGGATTATCTGGCGCTTTTGCCCCAAAACCTTGCCCAGCCTTTCTCCAACAGGATGTTGGCGCAGGCTCTGGGTATCCCTATCTATCAAGCCAGGAGAATGACCTACGCCCTGCGACGGATGGGGGCGATAGAAATGACTGCAAAATGCGGGAATGCCCTGTTGTATATGATTAGCAAATAAAATTGGTGAAGGTTCTTTGTTGCCATGTGAAATAAATACAAAAGTCAAAACGATTAAATATCACTTTTAATTTTGCCGGGGGACCATCGGATAAAAGAGGGAATATTTCCCCCCTTTTATTTTTATCTCAAAAAAACCTTGAGAAAATTTTCTCTATCTGTTATAATGGGTAGCTTGCAATGCAGGTAGTTCTCGGTATTACCCGTCAATCATTCCCTCAGCAAAGGAGAGGATATTTGATAGAGATTCGCTTCCACGGACGCGGCGGGCAGGGAGCGGCTATCGCTTCCTCCATTATCGCCGACGCCATCTTCCGCATGGGAAAGGAAGTGCAATCCTTTCCTATGTTTGGAGTGGAACGGCGCGGCGCCCCGGTCGCTTCTTTCATCCGCATTGACGACAAACGCATCTATGTGCGCTGTGAGGTCTACGAGCCCGACCATGTAGTCGTTCTGGACCCCACTTTGATACAAGCGGTGGATGTAACCTCGGGCTTAAAACCGGGCGGTATCCTGCTGGTCAACTCCGACCTCAAAGCGGAACAGCTAGGCATCAAGGGTAACTACAAAGTCCTCACCTTTGACGGCAATTCCGTAGCGGTGGAGTTCGGCCTGGGCAGCAAAGCCCAGCCCATCGCCAACACGGTGATGATAGGCGCCTTTGCCAAGGCTTTCGGCCAGTTGGATATGAACCTACTCTACGACTGCATTATGGAGTCCTTCCCGCCCTATCTGGCAAAAAAGAATGCCGACGCCGCCAAGAAGGCTTTTGAGCTGGCTCCTTCTGCCAATTAAACCAAAAGCAACTGCACATAACACTGCGCAAATGGCAAAATGAAAGGAGACACCGAATGTCCAATAAATACGAGGTAAAAATCACCGGCGCCAAAGATATGCCCCCAATGGCGGCATCACTGGGAAAGATGCTTTATAATCTGACCGGCAGCTGGCGCAACATTCGCCCGGTGGTTATACCGGAAAAGTGCACCGCCTGTTCCCTCTGCTGGAAGTTTTGCCCGGATTTCTGCATTAATATTGACGGTGATTTTCCGGTGATTGACTACGACTATTGCAAGGGCTGTGGGGTCTGCGCCCAGGAGTGCCCCAGCGAGGCAATTGTTATGGAGGAGGAGACCAAATGAAAAAAGTGATAACCGGCAATCATGCCGTCTCCTACGCCGCCAAAATAGCCCGCGCCGAGGTGGTGGCGGCATATCCTATAACCCCGCAGACCCAGGTAGTGGAGAAAATCTCCAGCTTCTGCGCCGACGGGGAGATGGAGGCAATATTTATTAAGGTGGAAAGCGAGCATTCCGCTTGCGCCGCTACTATCGGAGCTTCCGCAGCCGGGGCTAGAGCTTTCACCGCCACTTCCTCTCAGGGATTGGCGCTGATGCACGAGATGCTCCACTGGGCGGCAAACGCGCGGGTGCCCATCGTCATCGCCAACATAAATCGCGCTATGGGACCTCCCTGGACTATCTGGACCGACCAGAACGACTCCCTCTCCCAGCGGGATACCGGGTGGATGCAGATTTACTGCGAGGGCAACCAGGATGTTCTGGATTCAGTCATCCAGGCATTTAAGATCTCCGAACAAGTCTCCATCCCCTCAATGGTGGTGCTGGACGCCTTCTTCCTTTCGCACACCTCCGAACCGGTGGACCTGCCGGAGCAAAAGCTGGTGGACAAGTTCCTGCCCAGGTATGAGGCTAAATGGAAGCTGGATATAGGCAATCCCCATACTTTTGGTGGTCTAACCGGTCCGGACCGCTACTACGAGCTGAGATACAACCTGCAGAAGGATTTTATCCGCTCGGTTAAGGTGATAGACAAGGTGCAAGCGGAATTTAAGGAGATGTTCGGCAGAGAATACGGCCGGGTAGAGCCCTTTATGGCTGACGATGCCGAGGTCCTGTTGGTCGTCTCCGGTACCATCGCTTCCACCGCCAAGCAAGCGGTGCTGGATGCACGTAAGGCGGGTTTCAAGCTGGGCTCACTTAAGATACGATTCTTCCGTCCCTTCCCGCAGGACCTGGTGCAAAAACATCTCGCCGGCAAAAAGAGCGTGGCGGTCATCGACCGCAACTATTCTTTTGGCAGTGAAGGCATCTTCTACTCCGAGGTCAAGGGAGCGATGTTTGACCAACCTCATATTCCCATCTATTCGTATATCGCCGGGCTGGGCGGAAGAGATGTGGCGGTCAAAGATATTTTAGGAATTGCCGAACTAGCCAAAGCCGGCAAATGCGATAATCCCACCTGGTGGGGGGTAAAACTATGAAGACCACTATTCCGAAAGAGGAATTAGTCAGCAGCGGACACCTGGCTTGTCAAGGCTGTGGGGCAACACTGGCGATGCGCTACACCCTGAAAGCGCTGGGACCTAATACCATATATACTATCCCGGCTTGTTGCTGGTCGGTCATTGACGGCCCTTTCCCTTACACCTCGCTTGCGGTGCCCCTATACCACACCGCCTTTGAGACCGCTGCCTCTATGGCTTCGGGAATCAAGGCCGGACTGACTATCAGGGGTAAGGGCGATATTAATGTGGTGGCTTGGGCTGGCGACGGCGGCACCGCCGACATCGGCATTCAGGCGCTATCCGGAATGGTGGAAAGAGGGGACAATGTCCTCTATGTCTGCTACGACAACGAAGCTTATATGAACACCGGCATCCAGCGCTCCAGCTCCACCCCGGTGGGAGCCTGGACCACCACCACCCCGCCGCCGCACTTCAAGAAGGAGCTCAAAAAAGACCTGGTGGCGATAATGGTGGCGCACCGTATCCCCTATACTGCCACCGGTTGTATCGCCTACCCGGAGGATTGGATTAAGAAAGTGGAGAAAGCCATCTCCATCGTCGGACCAAAATTTCTGCAGATTCTCGCCACTTGCCCGCCGGGTTGGAAGATATCCAGCGAAATCTCCATTGAGGTAGCTCGCCTGGCTATATCCACCCGCAAGTGGCCCCTCTACGAGGTTACCGACGGAAAATATAAATTCACCCGGATGATAAAGAAGTTCCAGCCGGTCTCTGACTATTTGAAAGTTCAGGGGCGTTTCCGGCATCTTACCGAGGAGGAGATAGATGTTATCCAGCTTCAGGCTGAGGAGAACTGGGCGGAGCTGTGTGCCAAAGCTGGTATAGAAAATGAATTTGCCGCACAGCTTGCCGAATACACCGAGAAAGTGAAAGCCCATCACCCGCAGTGGTTCAAGGTTGAAGAATAACAAACTCATCAAAACATCTCGCCATCAGATAACCCCGCCTTCATCTGGCGGGGTTTTTGTATATTCTATTTGGCAAAAAGATGATGAGATTTTTTCAACCTGGGAAACCATTGAACAATATCCATTGTTAGACATTAAGAATCTATCTGGAAAGGAGGGAAATAGATGAAAAAGCTCATTTTCGCCACTTTTCTGGCGGTCTTGCTGGTAGCCAGCATTTCGGCTAGCTGGGCTGGTAACGGCTGTTGCCAGAAGGGAAGCAGTTGTTGCCAGGAGGGAAGTAGTTGTTGCGGGTCAACCACCGGCAATACTCAGTGCGGCACCAACTGCACCTGCGTTGACGCCGACAAAGACGGTAAGTGCGACAACTGTGGCACGACCTGTTGCATCAGCGGTGGGGAATGCTGTGGTTGCTGCGGTTGCACCCCGACCAGCAAATAACTCAGGCCCAGTAGTAATGTAAGAAAGCCCGGCTTTCCACCGGGCCTTTTTATTTGCTTAATTTTGGCTGGATATTCTGTTCTTATTCTATTCAAATTCCCCCGGCACAAACTGCTCCGCGGGAATCTCCGGCACCTCCCGCACATCGCTAACTGCTACTCGGCTGACCACTACCAACCCCTGCGTAGTGACCCACAGCCGGGGAAGGGAGAATCCCGAGGGGGTTTCTTTATACTGCGAAAATTGAGTGTCCAGAGTATTGCCAATCTCGTCTAAAAGCAGCAGGCGCACCGGTCGCCAATTGCTGGTATCCAGCCAAAGCTGGGGCAAGTTGTCCCCGGGGCTCTCCGCTCCGATGATGGCCAGGTTTTGGCTCTGGAACTGGGTAAAGCTCACCAAAGTGCAATCTACGCCGTCATTCTCCAAAATATTGGTCAGAGTGATTAGGTCCATTCCGTAGGTATCAAAGAGCAGTCTCTCGGTCAGCGGGACGACGCTCTCCGTCTCCATATCCGGGTCGCCGTAGCGCACCCCCTCCAGGTCAATTAGATAACTGAGTTCCTTTCCCCGCTCCATCTCGTAATGCCTCAGGCTCGCCTCCGCCAGCAAGGTGATGAAATATAAGCCCTCACCCTTTCCGCTTTCCTCATTGTAAAGGTCTTGCCGGGCAGTGATAATTAAAGGAGGGCAAACCCTGGCAGAGTTCAAAAAGCTCTGCAGAACCTCGGAAGGAGTAAGCGAGTTGGCGGCACTCCAGCCCTCAACCGAGAACAAGAGGAAAGAAGCGATGATTATTGATATAGTTCGGTTCATAACTTTCATTTAGAGGTCGTTAACAGCTTTCTACTCTCCGGGAAAAACCGCCTACCGGCAGTTTAGGTTTCTATCCTCAACTGCCAGGCTCGCACTTAAGCACCTCAGTCTTGGCGGTAAAATTAACTCCTTCGCCTTTTACCAACACCTCGTAAGAACCACTCTTCAGGTTAGGAATGCGCACCGTCTCCGAATAGTTCACTGTAACGGAAACCGCTTGCGCCTCGGGGTTGTTGCCTATAATGGGAGTAATGGTGATGGTGTTCCCTGCAACGGTGTAGGGCAGGCTGGTTATCATAAAAGCCGAGCTTGCCAGCGTGCCCTTTATGACTATAATCAGGTCTTTGCCCTCGCTTATGGAGGAGGGCACCTCAATCTCCGCAACCGGCGCCGGTCGGCTTATGCCGATAAATTCCTGGTCTCCGGAGCTACCACCGGGAACAGTAGTCTCTTCGGCAAGTGGGGGGAGAGCCGTTACCGATAGCAGGGCAGACAGACAAAATATTGAAAAGAAGAATATTCGCATATAGGAATTCTTCTACTAGGACCGCCTTTTACGCAATGAAATGGATACATTAAATAGACACCATACTACAACTCTCAATCCCAGAACACTACTTCCTCCAACGGTCGCCGGGGACGGGGTGAGGGGTCTTTGGCCGGGTAGCCCAGAGGAATGATGGCAATGGGACGCTCGTTATCGGAGAGGGATAGAGTTTTTGAGCAGGCGGACTCGTCAAATGCGCCCACCCAGCAAGTGCCCAACCCCAGGTCTACTGCCAGCAAAAGTATGAGCTCAATGAGGGCGGCGGTGTCCTGAATGCTGTAGAGTTCCAATCCCCGTTCACCGTATGTTGCCAGCGTGCGCTGACGGTCAATGCAAATCACCAGGTCAACCGGCGCCTGCCCGACGAAATCCTGACCGTGGGCGACCTTGACCAGCTTCTGGCGCACTTTTGCGTCTCTGATAACATGGATTATCCAGGGCTGGGCATTTCCCCCGGAAGGAGCGCGGACCGCCAGTTCTAAAATAGCCCGGATGTGGGATTCATCTACGGGCTGGTCCAGAAAGTTACGAATGCTTTTGCGCGCCAGGATGGCTTCTTTAAGTTCCATATTCTCCAATCACCGATACTTCTCTTTTAGCCAAAATCTTCCGGCTTCAGTTTTTCAATAAACTCCTTGAAGCGTTTGTTTCGTTCCTCCTCGGACAGGTTGCCCTCATCCAACCACTGACCCCGAGCCAGCACATGTTCCTCTACATATATGGGACATTCCACTCTGAGGGCTACGGCGATGGCATCGGAGGGGCGGGAATCAATCTTGGTGACCATATTTTCGGTAGAGACCTGAATCTCGGCGAAGAAGGTGTTGTCCTTCAAGTTATTGATTACCACCTGAGTGATTTTGGCGCCCAAACTGCTGACCAGGCGTTTAATGAGGTCGTGGGTCATCGGTCGGGAGGTATGCACCCCCTCTAGCTCCATCAAAATGGCGTTGGCTTCAAAAGGTCCAATCCAGATGGGCAGAATGCGTTTCTCCTCCATATCCCGTAGAATGACAACCGGGCTATTGTTGGAAGAATCAAAGGTAACACCGGCTACTTTCATCTGCTCTAAAGGCACTACCTGCCCTCCTAGAATGAGCTTATTCGGAGTGCAATTTCAACTGTAATATACCACAAAACCACTCCGTTTTCAAACATTTTCAGCGGTGATTGCGACGGCTAGCTCAATTGGAATAACCAATCTGTTCTCTATCTTCATCATCAGCCAAAAATTTCTCAAAGCCTGATGAGTAATGTGCACCGAGCTCTCCATCTTCTTCCGTATATATTAACACTTCTACCCCGGGCAGTTGTTCCACCAGTGCCAAGCCCGGCTCTATACCCAGCACAAAAATGCCCGTAGCCAGGGCGTCGGCAAGAGCGGCGGTAGGCGCCATCACTGTAACGCTTACCATATAATGTGCCGGAAGTCCGGTCTTGGGGTCAATGATGTGGCTGTAGCGAATTCCGTCCACCTCAAAGTAACGCTCATAATCCCCGGAAGTGGCTACCCCGCAATCGCCGGTTAGCAGGAGTTCCACCAGGGTCTCTTGAGGACGGCGCGGGTCGGCTATTGCCACCTGCCAGGGCTCACCGTCTGGTTTATCCCCGCGGATGGCAATATCCCCGCCAATCTCCACCATCACCCCGGAGATTTCCTCAGCCACTCGCCCGCAAGCCATATCAGCAGCGTAACCCTTGGCGATGGCGCCCAGGTCTATGCTCATCCCGGCGGGTAGATAGACCTTGCTCTTCTCCTCATCCACTAATACCTTACTGAATCCCACCAGGGGAAGCAGGGCGGATACCTGCTGGGCGGTCAGCGGATGGGGTGTGCTTTTCTCCCCGGTCTTGGAATCGTAAGCAAAATTGTAGGCGGAAACCAGGGGCGCCACGGTGGGGTCAAAGGCTCCACTGGTGAGCTGGTATGCTTCTTGAGACTTCAATAGTAAGTCTAACAGTATGGGCGAGACCACAAAACCCTCAGCATCTCCCGCGGATTGATTGAGGTCATAGAGCTCACTACCTTGGCGAAAACCGGCGGCATGTGCAGACACCTCTTCCATGGCCTGCACTGCTTGTAAGTATAGTTGCTCCAGGTCAGCGGTTTGCTCGGCGGAGTATATGCTGATGTTGACCACCGTGCCCATAGAATGGGTGGTGCCGGTGATGAAAGTCTGTGGTTTTTTGGAGCAAGTTGCAAGAGCCAAAGTAACAAAGATAACCAGGATGACTGCCGTCGGCCTAATCCGGAAATATTTTTCATGCGGTCTCATCGCTATCCTTTGCAATTTTTTGCTCTAGATTTTTATTTCCGCCACCATCCGCTTCGCCGCTTTCAGCAAATGCTTCAGACCGGACATATACTTCCAGACGGGGAAATTCTCCGGGTCGGATAGGAAGCACTCCCCGGACAGGCGCACATCGCTTATGCAGAGCAGGGAAAGGGCTTTAACCCCGCACTCCTGTGCCGATAGGTATAGTCCGCTGGTCTCCATATCCACCGCTTGAGCTATTTGGCACCAGCGGTTATGCTCCTCATCGCTCTGGTCAAAGAAGTGGTCAACGGTCATTATTCTACCGCGATGATAAGGATAACTACTACTGGAGAGAACGCTCACCGCCAGGTCAACCAGGCTCTTATCTGCAGAGAGTGTCTTTTTCCCGACGCGATTACGGATAAAGCCGTCGCCGGCTATTGCCTCCTCGGCGATAAACATATCTCCGACACGATAATCCCCAGAGAGTCCCCCGCAGACATCCACCCGCAGAATGACGCGTGCTCCACCCTTAGCCAGACCAAAGGCGTGGTAGAAAGAGGCCGGTGTGCCGATGCCGGACTCCAGCAGGGTGACCCGTCGTAGCCCAAATCCAATAGTATATGTATGCCCATTGGCGCGGACTAGCCAGGAAGTTGAGAGAATGCGCTCCCGCATCCGTTCAATTGCCGGCATCAGGGCGATAGGGCGGACTCTGGGGGTGTCTATGGCCAGGCGGGCTAAGCGGGCGGATTCGTCGGAAGTATCCAAGACTACCGGACGCAGATGGCGAAGAGTTTTGGACAGAATGTTCACTTGACCAATATAGCATAGCCCAGATATTATTAAAAGCCTTGCTTTACCAATGTGGCTGTGCTAGCTTCATAAAAACAGCGGAGGGAGTGTTATGGGGGGCATCATCGCCGGAAAAAAGTTAAAGGAACTGGTTTTTTCGCACCAGCCACCGCTGGTGGAGGGAGTGAAAGAGTTACAGCTACAGCCCAACGGTGTAGAGCTTACCGTGGATAAAGTTTTGGCGTTGAGCGGTGGGGGCTATTTAGGCGCGGATAACGCTGACCGGCAGGTGGCTCCGGCAGAGGAGATAACACCAAATGGTCAGGGCTGGTGGCAACTTCCTTTCGGGGTATACCGGCTGGTGCTTTCCGAGGCGGTGCACATACCTACCAACATATGCGCTTTAGCCCGACCCCGCTCCAGCATTCTGCGCTGTGGGGTTAGCCTGGGAACGGCGTTGTGGGACTCCGGCTACCAGGGCAGGAGCGAGGTGCTCTGCGTGGTGCATAATCCGCAGGGCTTTCGCCTGCAGAAGGGGGCGCGGGTATTACAGCTCATATTCTTTGAGCTGGACGAGGAAGTGGAGGGAGGATATAAGGGGAGGTATCAGGGGGAGAATATGTGATTGTGATGATTAAACATACGAAAAAATTAAGGGGTAGATAAGTAGTCTACCCCTGGTAATTTTTAGGTTTCATTTAATTGTGCAATTTCAAATTACCCTACCTATCTCCTGCTCATCAGCACCAACCTCAACAGCCAAATCAGCGCGGTCAGCGCGGAAGCTACATAGGTGAGCGCCGCGGCGTTGAGCACCTTCTTCGCTCCGTCTATCTCCCCTTCGTGCAATATTCCGCCGCTACTGAGCTGCTCTATCGCCCGCCGCGAGGCGTTGAATTCCACCGGCAAAGTGATAAGGGTGAAAAATACCGCAAAGCTGTAGAGAATGATTCCTATCTGAATGAGAAACCCCCACTGAAAGATAAACCCGCCGATGAGCAGAGGGATGAGCAGGTAAGAGCCGAAGGCAGCCAGAGGGTAGATGGCGGTGCGCACTTTCAAGGCGACATAGCCGCTGGCATGCTGGAGCGCATGCCCGCACTCGTGGGCGGCGACGCCGATGGCGGCGATGGACGGTGAATTATAGACCGGCTGAGAAAGGCACAGGGTTCTGGTGCGCGGGTCGTAGTGGTCGGAGAGCGACCCGGCAGTCGGCTCAATCTTGACATTGGTTATGCCGTTGCGCGATAAAATCTCCTCGGCTACATCGCAAGCCCGCGCCTGGCTGTAGCTGGTTACCTTGGAATACTTGTTGAAAGTAGAGCGCACCTTCCACGACGCCCAGATGCCCAGAAGAATCGCAGGGATGAGCAGAATCCAGGTTGGGTCGTAAAAAAGTCCGTATCCGTAATACATTTTACCTTACCTTGACGTCTTCTTAAAGCAGGTCAATGCCGGCGTGGAAGAGCAGGAACTGGGCATTTTTCTTGGGCATATGCAAAATATCCGTGTCTATCTCGTTGGTGCCGGCGTCTTTGGCGAAGAAGTAGCGCACCCCCAGTGTGGCGCTGATAATCTTTCCGGGCATGAGTATTACCCCAGTATCTATCCCAAACCCGTGGTTATAGATGATATTGGACTGGTCGGTGTAGCCGGGTATGATGGGCAGAGGCACACCGCCCAAGGTAATCCCCCGGCGAAACAGGAAATATCCACCTTGAATATAGGGTGTAGCCAGCTTCTCGGGAGTGAGCTTCACTCGAAAACCGACGCCAGCCATCCAGATATTACTCTTTATTTCCTGCAGGTCGTAGCCCTGGCGCAGATACTCTGGAACCAGAGTTTCAATAGTCTTAATCAACACCTCATCTCTACCCAGGTCGCCGTAGCCCACCTCCAGCGGCATAAAGCTGACGTATTTGCCCATACCAAACTCCAGGGAGAGCATCAGATTTGCCCCACCGGAGTAGCGGTCCTTAGCCCAATCGCCAACCGGCAGAAGATAGCTGAAACTGGGATTTATTATAGCCTGCGCCGAGCTAAGCCCAACGAAGAACAAAATCAACATTGACAAAATTTTCACTCTCATCAGATTCTCCTTTAATCGTTCTACTCCGGTGGTCTCTGCGCCAGCAATCTCTCCCCGGGTTGATAGATACCATAGAGCACCCAGGTTGAGCCTTTTGCTGAGGCGCGGTCCAGGTAGAGATGCAGAACAAAACCGTTTGAGGTTTCCAGCAAATAATGGTTACGGTGGTGGCGCCGTCGCCAACCGGAGGAGGGCATAGGCACCTGACCAAAGCCGGCGTCGGGGAATTGGGCGATGAGCTTTAGGGGAGTAAAACTCTCCGCACCCACAGTAACCTTAGCGGGGATTTTAGTGGTCGCATTCACTTGCACTTTAGCTTCCTTGCCGACGAAACGCATATTTCTGCTTGTCCATTATTACTGCCGACTGCAAAAATTTATCATCATATCCCTAATGTGTCAAGGCATAGACTACGATATTTGTGCCCATTTGCAGGGCTTCCTCCCGTTTCTCCGGGGGGTCGTTGTGCACCTCCGGAGCCTCCCAGCCGTCGGAGAGGTCGGTATTATATGAATAGAGGATTGCCAGCCTGCCGTCTATGAAGATGCCGTAGCCCTTGGCCGGTCCGCTGTGATGTTCGTGAATCTTGGGCAGACCGTCGGGCATATCGTAGAAGATGTGATAGATGGGGTGGGATTTGGGAATCTCCACCAGCGCACCTTCGCCGAAGATGCGCGCAAGCTCCGGACGCAGGTACTCGTCCAAGCCGTAGTTGTCGTCAAAATGAATAAATCCGCCTCTAGCCAGGTATTCTTTTAGTATCGCCGTCTCCTGGTCGCTGAAGGTGATGCGCCCGTGACCGGTGGCTTGCAATATGGGATAGTTAAAGACCTCCGGGTCGGTCAAACTGACCACCACCTCTTCCTTGAGGTCGGGAAGGGGCAAACCAGTGCGAGCGGATACCTCGCGCATCAGGTTAGGTAGAGAGGTGGGGTTAGCATACCAGTCTCCTCCGCCACTGTATTTCAATTTGGCTATAAATATCTCTTTGTTGCCTGCCAAAAGACTACTCAGCTTGCCGGTTTCCTCAGCTGGAAATGCACAGGATTGGTAGACAACGACCATTGTGAACAAAGACCAGGTGAGCCACCATTTGTGTCTATTCTGCATTTATCTTCTCAAATTGGGAACAAATACTCTCCGGAGATAATTCCATCAGTAAGGTAAATACACTAATTGTAGAAAGGATTGGTTTTATCCTCTTAAAATATCCAGAAACATAGCAGGGCTACACCCACACCCAGCATAGCACCGCTGAATACCTCCAGGAGGTTGTGCTCCCCGGATACGATTCGTGACTGGGCGATGAGGATAGCCAGAATAAAGACCAGGGCAGTGATGAGGGGATTCATAAAAAGAATGGAGAGAAAGGTCCAGACGGCAAATGCCAGGGCGGCGTGGCCGGAGGGCATCCCGCCGCGCAGGGGGGTGCCTCTGCCGTAGGCGGCTTTTGCTATTACCACGAAGATGAAGGTGAGCAGGAGAGCCACGACGGCAACATGACCGGGGCTCTGGTGCACTCGCACCAGGATAGTGAGCATGGGGGATTTTAGGCGAGGGAAGAAGACCACATAACCGATGAATACCGCGCTGGCACTGGCAATGAAGACGGCGCCGGCGGACATATCTTTAATCAAGCGGGCGAGGGGATGATAGCGGTCTACAATGAAGTCCAGAGTGAGCTCCAGGGCGGAGTTGAACATCTCGGTAACCAGGACGATGCAGACAGCGATTATGACCAGCAAAAACTCCATTCGGGAGACGGAGAGCAAGATACTCGCCACCAGAACCAATACGGCGATGGCGATGTGCACCTTCATATTGAATTGCGACTTTACCGCGTAGATAATTCCCTCTATTGCGTCGTTAAAGCTGTGCCACAGACTGCGGTTCCCCATTTGTTCCCTCTCGCTATGTAATTTAACAATTATTACTCTACCCAATACTTATTGAGCAGTCCTAATGCCTCGGTCATCATCTCTCGTTCACTCTGCTCCGTATCATCATCCCGACCGGTCAGATGCAATAGACCGTGGACGATGAGCAATGCCAGCTCCTTCTTCTCACTTGAGCCGACTTCTTGACTCTGTCTTTTCGCTACCTCTTGCCCTACATAGACTTCGCCAAAAACCCATTCCCCAAAATCCGGTTTGGTGTTGTCCAGGTTGAAGGAGAGACAGTCGGTAGTCATCTTTTCACCCAGGAACCGGTTATTTAGCTCGGTCATACGGTCATCGTCAGCCAAAATAATATTTACTATGGCTTCCGGAGGAATAGAAAGTCTTTTTGCCACAAAGCGAGCCAGCTCCGCCAGGTCCGGTTCCAGCATCTCTTCGCCAGTTGAATAATATATTTTTACAGGCATAAATTAGTCAAGCGGCTGAGGAATTGAGATTCTACCTTAGGAATATGACTATTCCTTGGGTGGTATCAGCGGTTGCACCGGCATAGATACTTCCTCGGCCAGCAAAGGAGCTTCCTGTTTGGGATAATCTATGCGAGCGTGATATACCGCCGCTAGTTCCTTCGCCAGGCTCTCCTCCACCAGACGGAGTTCTTTTAGGGTTATGTTACTGTCACTGAACTGTCCGTCTTTAATTCTTGTCTCCACGATGGTGCTTATCAGATTGCGCAGGTTGGCCGGCGTGGGGTGCGAAAGAGAGCGGGAGGCGGACTCGGCGGCGTCAGCGACCATCAGTATTGCCGATTCTTTAGTGGCGGGAGTGGGACCGCTGTAACGATAATCGCTCTCATCTAAAACCTTGTGCCGGTCGCTCTGCAAAGCCTTTTGATAGAAAAAGGAGATTAAACTGGTTCCGTGGTGTTGGCGAATCAAATCAATTATCACTTCCGGTAATTTGTAGGACTGAGCTACACCCACACCTTCCTTTATGTGATTGGCAATAATAAGCGTGGAAAGATGGGGGGTGATGTTCTCGTGCGGTTTTAGCTCACTGCTCTGATTCTCCACAAAATACTCCGGATGGTTCATTTTACCAATGTCGTGATAGTAGCCCCCTACCCGGCAGAGAAGACCGTTGGCGCCGACAGCCTCTGCAGCCCGGGCGGCGAGATTTCCGACCAGGATGGAATGATGGTAGGTGCCCACCGCTTCGGCGGCTAACTTTCTGAGCAAAGGCTGGTTGAGATTGGAAAGCTCCAGGAGTTTGATGTTACTGACCAGACCGGAGAAATGCTCAAAGAGCGGCAGCGCCATAGTGGCGAACAGGACACTTCCCACGGCGCCGGCTAAGCTCCAGGCACAACTATATAAAATGCTGCTGAAGGAAGCCAGGTCCACCAGTTTTATTCCCATAATTACTACCAGATTAGCTACAGCGATAGCCGCAGCCGCCCGGAATAGGTCCATCCTTTGCCGAGCGGCACTCAAGCTGATAGCGCCGACGGAAGCTCCTACCAGGCTGACCAGAGCTACATTTATGTCCAAACCGGTGATGATACCGCCGGCAAAACCCAAGAACAGAGCTATGACTATTCCCAGTTCACTGGAAAATAATAAAGTGATAAGAATGGAGCCGGCGGCAGCGGGAAAGAGCAGGCCGGCTTCCGGCAGTTGCTCCATGAAAAGAAAGATGAAAAGGCGACCCATCCCGGCAGTCAACACCACTACCAGCGCCATCACCAAAAGGGAACGCAGACTCTGGTATATCTCGGGAAAGTTTTTATAGACATAGATACCCAAAATGGTGATGATGGTGAACATCAGGAAAGCCCGCCCCATCCACAAAAGAACGAGCCTTCCGGGGCTGGCGTATTCATACATAGCTATTACTGCTTTTTCCTGTTCGGCGGTGATGCGTCTATGGGCTTCAACAATCTTTTCGTCCTTCAGCACCCAGTAGGCGATGGGGGAAAGCTCGCTCTGTTTCTCGGCAATCCGTTCCTGAGTGAGCGTCTTGTTCTCAGCCAGATTGGGACGAATCATCAAACGACAGATGCCGGCTAAAGCCTCGGCCAGGTGGGCGTCGTGGGGATAGCGCTCCTCAGCATACTTCTTTAAATAATTGTCAATATTATGAGGGTCAACCAGGCTGTCCAATGGCACTGAGGTTTCATCGCCAGCCTCGTTCAATAAATTAATCCCCGTTACTCCACGTTTCTGCAATTCGGAAATATCTTCAATAACCCCTTCATCCATCACTCGTTTCACAATGCTCACGGTGGCAAGTTCCAGGTCTTTGCGGGAGGAACTGTTGAACAGTGCCGAGGCGGCAGAAAAAGACAACTTCAAACCTAACCGTCGCGACTGTTCCACGGGATTTCCACCACCACTTTTATCCATACTCTCCAGAACACTGAAAAAATCATTTACTTGAGAGAGCACAATCTCAGTGGTGTATTTATCAATATAAAATACCGGAGTCACTTCCCGCTCAATTTTTGCCTTCTCCTCTGCCAGAGTATCCTGGTCTTTGTAGACGGGAAACTTATAAGGAGCGATGATATCGCCATCGGCAACTTCACCCTCCTGGACATTAATGGGATTCATTACTCTTTCCGGGCTGGAGAATATTAGTAGTGCCAGAGCCAAGCCGATAGCCACCAATATGCGTTGAGCTCCAATATTATGAAGTATAAGAAAGCGCAATCGTCGCACGATGGTGCGCTCTCCAATACTCTTTAATCCACCTTTTGATTTTCTTCTGGGAGCCATAGAAAAATCTAAACAACTCCTTAATTTAACTGAGACCTGATTGTAATTACAGATTACTCTCTGGAATTCTGGGATGCTTCGCTCCTGGGTTTCTTCCTGCTCTCCCATTCCTCGTAAGCGGAGACGATTTTCTGCACCAGCCAGTGGCGCACAACATCGCGCTCATCCAGATAGACAAAGGTGATGCCTGCCAGATTCTTCAGAAAAGACTGCACCTGAATAAGACCGGAGGGTTTTTCCGTGGGAAGGTCTACCTGGGTTATATCGCCGGTAACCACCACCCTTGAGTTGAAACCCAGGCGGGTGAGAAACATCTTCATCTGCTCCACAGTGGAGTTCTGCGCTTCGTCCATAATAATGAAGGCATCGTTTAAGGTTCTACCGCGCATATACGCCAGGGGTAGCATCTCTATTGCTCCCCGCTCCACCGCTTTCTGAATGCGGTCAAAGCCCATCATATCGTTGAGGGCGTCGTAGAGTGGACGCAAGTAGGGTGATATTTTCTCGGAGAGGTCGCCGGGGAGATAACCCAGTTTTTCGCCAGCCTCAATTGCCGGGCGGACCAGGATTAAGCGGTTGACATCGCCCCGGGCTATAGCCGAGACGGCCATAGCCATAGCCAGATAGGTCTTGCCGGTTCCTGCGGGACCGATGCAGAAAGTTATAGTATTATCTTTTATGGCGCGGATATATTTCTTCTGACCGGGGGTTTTGGGGCGGATTATGCGTCGTTTTAGTGGAACGGGGATAGAATCGTAGAGGATAGAAGCCATAGTGGAATCTTTTTCCATAGAAAGAATGGATACCGCACTGGCTATCTCCTCTGAATCTATCCAACCCCGATTTTTTGCCACCTCTAAAATATCCAAAAGAATTGACTGCACTCGGTCGACCTGTTCCTCTTCGCCGCGAATAATAATATCCGCACCTCGAGCCACCAGTTGGCTGGGGAAATATTTTTCCAGCAGCTTAAAATTTTTTTCGCCTTCGCCGACGATATTCAAAAAGAGGTCTGGGTCTTCCACAGACAGACGAGCTTCAATTATTTTATTTATGGTATCTTCCTCCCTTGAATGGACCTAAAAAAATTATACCATAAAAAGAGTAAATTATAAGCATGTTAAAAGTAGATGTAAAATAGAAAGGCTGGAAATAAATGTAAATAAATAGCCGCCTGCAAGCAGGCGGCGATAAGAAATCAAAGTAGATACGAATGCTAGTTATGGGCGAGGTATCTTCAGCACCCAACCGGGATAGATAAGGTCGGGGTCTTTGATGAGGTCTGTGTTGGCATGATAGATCTCCGGCCAACGGGCATAATGGCCCCATCCATAAACCTGAGGATACTCAGCCAGCTTGGATAGCCAGTCGCCAGGGACTACCACATAGGTATCGTAGTCAGGTTTGGCGCCGATGTATTTTTCGTCATCAGCATACAGACCCTTATAAAAGTCCTGAATTTTGCGAACCTGCTTTACGCGGGTATCCAACTCATTGTTCTCTGCGGTAAGCTCTTGAGTTTTCTTGTCCAGATCAGTAGAGTCGTTGATGAATTGAGTGGTGAGGGCTTTGACATCTTTGCCCTTAACTTCTTTTTCTAGAGCTTTCCAATCAACTCCAGCTGGAGCCTTGGCAAAGGAAAAGCTAGCCAAAGATACAATGAGCAAACCCGCCAAAATAGCCACGAAGTTTTTCACTTGTTGATTCACTCCTTTCTTATTGAATTAATCGTAAAAACCTTAAGATACTGGCTTACTTCTTTAGCCAGTCGAGCTTGCTCTCAGGATCCTCCTTGCCGTGTAGCAAGGGAGTCTCTGCTTCGCCCTTCGTCTTCTCTAACGCAACACGCTGGACGTGAATCTCAGCATGCTTGGTTTTGGCGTTCTCCAAAGTCTTGAGCTCGGAGGCTAACTCGTCTTTATACTGCTTGTTCATGTCTTGCGCCTTGGAGTAGGCATCCTCTGACTGTTGCTTCTTCATCTTAGCTTCATAGTAAGCTACTAATTCCTTGCTGGGACCGCATCCGATAATCAAAAGTGCAGTAGCTACAAACACGAAAGCTAAGGAGAAAGCTACGACCTTACGGGTAGTCATCCTTTAACTTTCACCTCCTTCACAGATTAACTGATTAAAGTAATTTTTAGGGATTATTTCCTACTTATACGCTTTAGGATATACTACATAATTATGTCCATTATGTCAAGAAAAAAAGCAATAATATCCGCACTTAATTTCCACCCTTTGACCCATCTGTTTAATCCGTAACTCACTTAGCAAAAGGCATAATTTGCAACAATATGGCCAATCCCCAACCTCCAGATTACCGTTCCTCATCATCTGGTTTCTCTCACCCACTGCTGGACTCCATTTCTCCTAGATTCTATATTCAAATTATGCTAATCTCAAATACTAAACCCGGGAGGAAAACTATGCCGGCACAATTGTTGGAGATTGACGGCTCTTCACTCACTCTGGCAAAGCTCCACCAGGTCGCTTACCAGGAAGCCAAGGTGTCTATTGCGCCCCAAGCTCTACAAAAAGTAACCCAGGGTCATCAGGCTCTACAGCAGCTAGTCAACAAAGGTATGGTTATCTACGGCGTTAACACCGGCGTTGGTGAGCTGGCTAGTAAAGCGATTGATGAAAAATCAAGAGCTGAACTTCAAAAGCGCATTCTGCGTAGTCATTGTGCCGGGGTCGGTGCCACTGCCAGCCAACAACATATCCGCGGCGCTATGCTTCTCCGCGCCAACTGCCTTCTCCAGGGTTACTCCGGTGTATCCCCGCAAATCCCCCAGCTCCTGGTTGATATGCTCAACGCCCAAATCTATCCCCTGGTCCCGGAACAGGGCTCTCTGGGCGCCTCCGGTGACCTGGCTCCCCTAGCCCACATCGCCTTAGCACTCATCGGTGAAGGGGAGGTTGTGTTCCAGGGAAGATTGAGACCGGCAAGTGATGCTTTAGGGGAAGTGGGGCTATCGCCAATAATCCTAGGCTATAAAGACAGCCTGGCGCTGATAAATGGCTCCCAGTTTTTCACTGCTCTGGGGGCACTAGAGGTCTTCCGTGCTAAAAAATTATTGCGCCTGGCCATTATCTCCTCTGCCTTGACCGTAGAAGCGCTGAGGTCGTTACTTGCCCCCTTCCAACCTCAGGTGCACGAACTGCGACCTTTCATCGGGCAAAAGCAAGTGGCGGAGGAGATACTTCGGCTGACCGCGGGGAGTAAAATATTATCTGACTCGGTGAAGAAGGTGCAGGATGCCTATTCCATTCGTTGCCTTCCCCAGGTGCTGGGACCGGTCTACGATGCTTTGGATTTTGCCACCAAACAGTTGGAGATTGAAATGAACTCAGTGGTGGACAACCCCATCTTCTTCCCGGAGCAGGAAAGCTTCGTAACCGCCGGCAACTTTCACGGGCAACCCATCGCCATTATTCTGGACTATTCCGCTATCGCCCTGTGTAGCGTAGGCAATTTGCTGGAACGACACATCAACCGCCTGCTGAACGAGCATCTGTCCGCGGGACTCCCGCCCTTTCTGGCGGAGAAATCCGGCTTGAACTCCGGCTTTATGCTGGCGCAATACAGCGCTGCCGCTCTGACCAGTGAGAACAAGACCTTGTGCAGTCCGGCCAGCGTGGATACAATTCCAGTTTCCGCGGACCAGGAAGACCATGTCTCTATGGGTCCCACTGCCGCCTTCAAGTTGAGACGACTTCTGGACAATCTGGAAAATATCGTAGCCATCTCCCTGTTGTGCTCGGCACAAGCGGTTGACTTCCGCGGAAAAGAGAAATTGGGAAAGGGGACAGCGACCGCTCTGGAGCTCATTCGGCGTGTGGTCCCGCATTGGGAGGAGGACCGGGTTCTTTCCACAGATATTGAAGCAGTTCGTCGCCTGGTTGCTTCCGGCGAATTACTCGCCGGTGTGGAGGAAGCGGTGGGGTGGCGATAGACAGGATTGACAATATGGCGGAGACGCGCTTCGTTTTGGCGAAAGCGCGCTTCGCTATTGCGAAGCGGTGAAATCTCCGCTAAATTATTTTATAGATAATTCCATCATCTACATAATACTATTAAGAACTCATCGGGTTGCCCTTCTGAGTTATTTTCCACTTCCCATCCAGTTTAATTGCATACAGGGAATAGTATGTCATTTTCTCGTCAGAGCCTTCGGAGAGAGATATTTTACCTTTAGTCACTAAGTAGTAATTTATGGTGGCGAAATTTTTATTGACCTTAATCTTGCCAATCTCGTATTCCCAGCGGGTATAGAGTCGGGTTACATCGCTGATATAATTCCCTGGGGCATAAGTGACCGATTCAGCTTCCTCCGGAGCCATATACTTCTGAGCTTTATAGACATCCCCCTCTTTGACTGCGGATAGATACTTATCTGCCAGCTCACCAACCAGTTCCTCGTCGGATTTGGGAGCGCCGGCGCAGGAGGCGATAAGTGAACAAAGAGAGAGCAGTCCAACCACCGAAAGAAATATCCGGTTTAACTTCATCTTCCAGAACCTTCCTTTCAGAAAAGTTAGAGTAAAAAATCTCCAGTATATTAGCATAACTTGCAAATGGATAAAAGCCAAAACTATCCCCGGTCAATCTACTTGCGACTGTAAACCAAAACCCCCCGAATGGGGGGTTTTGACGGTATGGATTGATTAGAGCTTTGTTCGTAGTTACTTCTTTGGCGGGGTAAAGACTAACATCCAGGCGTCTTTGACTTTCGCCATCTCTACCGTGCGCGGTTCCTCAGCTTCGGCGCTGACTTTCTTCACCTTGGCCATAAAGGTCATAATTGCCTTTTCGCCCTCAATTTTGGATTCTTTGTAGGTGCAGTCGGTGACCACATTCTTCTTCAGGTTCTCCGTCCACGCTTTCTCCGCGGTGGCATCAAAAGCCTTCACACTGTCGTCGGTGAGCAGAGACTTGTAGCCAGCGACATCAGACTTCTTGAGAGCGTCAAAATACTTGTTAGCGGTCTCTTTAATCATGTCTTCGTCGGTCTTCTTGACCTCGGTGGTCTCTTTGGTCTTCTCTACTTTCTTTTCTTCTTTCTTGCAACCGAAGAAAGCGATTACCGCTAAGCAGAGGAACAGGACCAACAATACCCGTTTCATGACTCCTCCTTTAAAGATGTTTAAGAGCGTTACTGCTTACAACCTAGCTAGGATTATAGCCGATTTTTGAGCAAATGTAAAGAAAAATTCGTTTAGCAAAAATATAGACTTAAAATCGTAGCGTCAGGTTTAACCCCCGGCCCATATTTGCTCAAAAATTTAGCCCTCGCCGAATGGTGAGGGCATTGCTAAGAATAGCCTACCTATTTCTTTTGCGGTGTGGGCTCTGCAACTGTATTGAAGTAATCTTCCGTGGTTATCTTCCAGACACCGTTCACCTTTACCATTTGAAGGGAGCCGCGCTTGCTCCCCTCTTTACCCTGTATGGTCATTTTCGCTATGTAGTTAACCTTAGCAATCTCATCTGTGACAGTTACATACGTTATTAAAAAATCTAATTTCTCAAGAATCTTCAGGCTTTCGGTCATAACCTTCTCCGCCTCGGGGTCCAAATGCTTGAGGGATTTCTCGTCCAGCAGAGCCTTGAAGGCGTTCACATCACCTTTCTTCACCGCTTCAAAATACTTATGGGCTACTTTCTTAACCTGTTCTTCGTCGGTCTCTTTCTTACATCCGAAGAAGGCGATTACCGTTAAGCAGAGGAACAGGACCAACAACACCCGTCTCATAACTCCTCCTTTAAAGATGTTTTAGAACTATGCTGCATATAACCTAGCTAGGATTATAGCCGATTGTTGAGCAAAATGTAAAGAAAAACCTATTTAACAAAAATATGGAACTAAAATCATAGTCTTAGGTTTAATCCCCTGCCAAATTTACTCCAAAATTTAGCCCTCACCATTCGGTGAGGGCTAAATTATCAATAAATAGCCTACCTATTTATTTTGCGGATTGGTCTATTTGGGGGTCTCCTCGGAGGTCAGTTTCCAGACATCGTTCACCTTTACTAAGGAAAGGAAGTCGTCAGTGCTTTCCTCTTTACCCTGCATAGTCATCTTAACAGTGAAATCAACCTTGGCGGTATCACCGGTGACGGCAACATTCTTTATGCTGAAATCCAGCTTCTCAAAAATCTTCAGGCTTTCGGTCATACCCTTCTCCGCCTCGGCGTTAAACTCCTTGAGGGATTTCTCGTCCAGCAGTGCCTTGAAGGCGGTCATGTCGTTTTTCTTCATTGCCTCAAAGTATTTATTGGCTACTTCTTTGACCTGGTCTTCAGTGCTCGGTTTTTTGACCTCGGTGGTCTCTTTGGTCTTCTCTTCTTTTTTCTCCTCTTTCTTGCATCCGAAGAAGGCGATTACCGCCAGGCACAAGAAGAGAACCAGCAAAGTGCGTTTCATTACCTCTCCTTAATGGTTGGGTTTGTTTAAAAGGGTTTTTGAAATCTAGCATATTCACTCTACCTTGTAAAGTGAAAAACATCACAGCTAGCTCAAGTAATGGGTTAAAATGGCGCCACCAGACGCCACTTACCCTCCTCCTTGACCATCTTAAGCACATCCTCGGCGCTGCCGCTGCTTCCCGCTGCATCTGTCTTGGTATAATTAATTTTGATGGCTACTTTCGCCTTCTCACCGATGATAGTCACCCGCACAATCTCATAATTGAGCTCTTTGTATTCTTGCTGATATTTAGCCAGCGCCTGCTCGGTTTGGGAGGAAACCCTGGCTAAGTCAGCGGTGGTGATTATGGATTTGTAAAGTGCCAGGTCGTTATCCTTGGTAGCGGTAAAGAATTTATTCGCCACCTCCTTTACTGCGTTTTGCTCTTTAGCTTCCTCGGTCACCACCTCCTCCGGCTTGGTCTTCCCCTCACCCTCCACTTTCTTCTCCTCCTTCTTGCAGGAGAGAAGCCAGGGCAGAGAAAAGAGTAAAAATAGGCTGAGTGCCACTGATAGAATCTTGCTCATAGTTTCTCCTTCAACAAAGTCTTTATTACAAATTTTAGACCCCAATTTGCTTGCATTCTTAAAAGCTCTATGTTATAAGTAAAGGTCAATAAATTGCGCCCGTAGCTCAATTGGATAGAGCGACTGGCTACGGACCAGTAGGTTAGGGGTTCAACTCCCTTCGGGCGTATATCCATTATTTATGCCACCTGTGGTGGCATTTTTTTCGGCCGAAATGCTCACATATCAAACAGAAGCCTAGCCTTATACAACCCCCCTTCCAACCTTTCCAATTTTAATTGATGATAGGTGAGCATCTTCACCTCCCCGGCCGGTGAGTGTCGGAGAGCGTCTACCTCCTCACCGAAAAGCCTGCCCCGGCATATAAAACTCCCGCCCTCTTTTTTCACCTCCACCTGGAATGCGGAGAAATACATAGACCGCGTGGAATATAAAAAAATGACCTCCTTCAGCCACCGAATCAACAACTCCAACTCGTCACCTCCGCGCACCTCTACCTCCACTATCTCTTTGCTCTCCACCGCTCCTCGGTCACAGGTTAGCTCAAAGATAGCCGTGGCGCCGGTGGCTAGCAGGGACTCTAGACCTTTAGCCTCCACCTCCACTAAGCCGTCGGCGGTATGTGGAAGGACCACTATCTTTCCGATGGGGGTGAATCCGCCTCCGCTCAATCCCCCTCCTCAGCATAATGGTCTAGTTTTTTGATTCGGTTTATCTTGAAAGTGCGCTCCTGCTCGCGCAAAAAGCAATATGCCACCAGGGAGAGATTGTCTCGGGTATATCCCAGCGGACGAACCACCCTCTCGGTTACTTCACCATTGGCATCCACATATTCAATTATTATCCTTCCCCCGCTCACCATAGCCTCCTCAACAACGGGTAGTTGCGGCTTTTCAATTGGCAGGGAAAGCTCTACGAACTCGCCGAGGGTCTGTCTCTGCAAGCTCAAAGTGCTGACCAGACTCAAGAAGGCTCGCGCTGTCAGACGAGCGTCGCCCAGGGCGCGGTGCAAATTTTCCTGAGCGAGATTTAGACACTCACCAATAGTTGCTAGACGGTAATTCTCCAGATTGGGCAGGAGTCGGCGGGCGATGTTTAGGAAATCCAAGATGGGAGCAGAAAGCTCCGGCTCTTCCAGACAAACCATGGCTTGCGAAAGGAAGCCCATGTCAAAAGGCGCATTCTGGATAAGATAGACACAACCGCTGTTAAGCACTTTTAGTTGAGCGATGACCGAGCGTAGCTGCGGAGCGCAGGAGAGCATAGCATCGTTTATTCCGTGAATCGCCTCCGCCTCCGCGGGCATAGGCGAGGAGATTTTCACCAGGCTAGACCATTCCCCGGTAATGGTAAGATGGCGAATGAAGACCACCGCCAACTCGCAGATTTCATCCCCAGCCATAGGGTCTAGTCCAGTGGTCTCCAGGTCCAGAGTAGCGATGGGAATCTCCGAAATGGGCTGATTTAGGGAAAATTCCTCCATAAATTCATTATAGAGTAATGGCAAGGTCAATTCAAGGGAAATATAACGCCCCCCCCGCCAAAGGCGGGGGGGGTTCTTTGCAAGTTAATCTAATGGGGGAATTACTATTAGCGGGTTACCACCATCTTGCAGCTGGCGTGATAACTGCCGGCGTCTAAGCTGTAGATATAGACTCCGCTTCCCAACTCCTCACCGCTATCGCCAGCCAGATCAAAGCTCACCCGATACTCACCGGCACCCTGCTCGCTAGATACCAGAGTCTTCACCAACCGTCCGGTCAGGTCGTAGACCTGCAGGTTGACTTTCACTATGCCGGCGCTCTCCGGAATAGTATATACCACCGTAGCGGTATCAACAGCCGGGTTGGGATAGCTCTGGGAGAGGGAGAAGGTGGTAGGTAGTCCACTGCCACCGTCAACGGTGGTGCTGCCCAGGGTGGTGGG
>Ga0315294_10000744_pt1 | contig 35313 bp, 14 predicted proteins | sample YL17G13_40_MG_FD_203626 | JGI IMG/M metagenome (GOLD analysis project Ga0315294, IMG submission 203626) | Sediment microbial communities from Yellowstone Lake, YNP, Wyoming, USA - YL17G13_40 | ecosystem: Environmental > Aquatic > Freshwater > Lake > Sediment | place: USA: Wyoming | collected...
GTGCGAATGAAAATCGGCGGAATATATAATAATGTCATGCCAGTAACTGATCATACAGCTGGAACATATAAGGTCATAACTTTCCCGAACTGGATAGTACAACGCGGCACTTATGCAGTAAGTTGTTCGACTGAACTCGCGACTGATATGTATCCAAATAATGATAAAGCGACTAGTCAGGTTACAGTGGCGGTTAGAGATGTTGCAACAACAATGATTGTCTCACCAACCGGTACACTTCTGCAAGGAACGACCTATCCAGTTCACGCAAAGGTTAAAAACCTTGGTACGAATGTTGCATCATTTACTGCTCGTTTCAAAATTGGGACTATTTACAATCAGGTTACAGAAGTTAGCGAACTAAATCCGAATGAAGAGCGTGAAATTGTATTCCCAGATTGGGTTGCGGTTGAGTGTAGTTATGCCACCAGCTGTTCGACCGAATTCGCAACCGACCAGGTGAACGGCAATGACAAGTTGACCAGCTCGATTACAGTGCAGCGACACGATGTCGGACCAATAGCGATTATCTCACCAACCGGTTTTGCCTATACTGGTAATTTCATCATTCCTCGGGTAAAAGTCAGGAACTTTGGTTATCACACGACTGAGACATTTAATGTCACGTTCAAAATTGGAACGATCTACACAAACACCAAGACGGCAACTAACCTTGGTCCACGTGATTCGACGATTGTTACATTTGACCAATGGGAAGCAGTAATTGGCCAATACGGTATTACAACTTACTCATCATTAACTGGCGACCAAACGATTAATAATGACACATTATATAGCAGTTTATTAGTGGAACCACCAGTTGCTAATGTCGGAACAGTCTCGATTCTTGCTCCAGTTGATACGATTCCACAGAATGTTTTGGTTACATCCAGGGCAATCGTTAAAAATTTCGGTTCAAATCCAGCAACCTTTACGGTTAGATTTAGAATTGATGATTTGTATAATCAAGTTGATACGGTTTATAACTTGGCTCCGAATGCACAACAAGAAGTGGTATTTCCAGTTTGGCAGCCGGTAGCATGTAATCATATCGTCAGTTGTTCGACCGAATACGCGCTGGATGTAGTACCTGAGAACGATAAAGTCACTACATTAATTACAGTTCAATATCGTGATGTTGGAGTTGTTGCTACTCTTGTCCCGCATGACACAGTAGTTTCGGGCAATGATTATACACCAGCAGTAATCATCAGTAACAATGGTATTCATTCTTATGCTGAAATCTGTATGCTCTCGATAAAAATCTCCCGATATCCCATTCGTATGGAAAGCAGTTATTGCAATGTCGAACCGGATACAATGCATCCGGTAGTCGTATATGATACCTGGATGATAATAAATCTCCCAGTTGGTGTTGATACAATCTACTTGCCAATATGGCATCCTTATTGGTGGGATCTATACTGGTTAACAAAACCATCGTATCATATAGTTACCGCTACAGTCAAAATGGGTGGTGATATGTATGTCGCCAACAACACACTGACTAGTTCATTTGTGGTCAAGGGAAGAAGTAATGACCTGCAGATGAACTGGACTGGGTTGCTTGATATTGATATGCCAATGCATGCAGAAACGATTGGTGTTCAAACATATAATGTTGCGTCAGTCGTATCGACATCACCGGGTGGTAATGATGCACGCTTCAGAGCATGGGCAAAGATTATCAAAGAAGATGAGAATGTTATTGTCTATTCCCGTTACAAAGACCTTAATATGACCCCTGGAACATACTATTGCGTGCCTTTCCAGAGCGGATGGTCAGCAACCGTACCAGGGTGGTACAGAGTAGAAAGCTGGATTCAGGCGCTCCCGCAATACGATGCGGTCACACAGAATAACCGCTGGGAAAAACGCTACTATGTTATAAATACTGGTCCGATAACTAAAACGAATAATGAATCGAATGGATCAGTTCAAGGGAATTCAATCGGGCTTCCCAATACTTTCAACTTAATGGTGAATACACCTAATCCATTTAATAAGTATACGGCAATCAAATGGCAGATACCGATGAAATCAAGGGTAACAATATCTATTTACGATGCTTTGGGTCGAAACATCAAAACTCTGGTAAATAAGGAAGCAGCCGCCGGTTATTATTGCACAGTTTGGGACCGAACTGATGATAATAGACAAACCGTAACAGCCGGTATTTACTTCTACGAAATGAGAGCCGACAATTACATCGCTCGATATAAGATGGTAATTGCACATTAATAAGAGAGGCACGGAGATAAAGAGAAAATAAGGAAGCCAAGAGGAAACAATTCCTTTTTTCCCTGGCTTCCTTATTAATTTGTTTAATTCCTCTGCGTTCACCAATGATTTAATTCATTTTGTGCTTTCATTATTGGATGTCGTTCCATGCCTTATAATTTAGCGAAGATATGAGATACTATTTTACTTGTAAATCAAATGGGTTCTCGGCTTTCTAGTAAGTACCAGTATTAGATAGAATTATGTAACTTTCTACAAGGTACTTTCGGATCACTTTCAGGTATTAATGGTAATCTAATTTAGGATTGTTTGTAGTTTGGGACTGAACGGGAATCCATGCAGTTTTAAACTTAAGACAAACCTAAACAACAAGACCATTTTATCAATTTTTACCAAGAATTTTTCCTAAATCACTTAATCAAAATCATAATCAATCGCATATTCTATCAATAGATATAAATATGAAAGAATACACGGTAAACGTTTAAGTTCAATCGCAATCCCTTTTTGATCAAGGTTAGGTTTCAGACTTATAAGATATTCCATTTTGATGCGTAGCACAATAAATCGTGCCACCAATCAATACATCACCTTCTAATGCTTCGCGGTTATTAGACGCGTTATAAGAACCTAATAAAAGCAGTGTTGCCTGAGTAATATTATATATTTGCACGTCGTCTTTCCGGCAGAACAGAAATAAGAGAGTATCACCATAAATTTTAGTTCGCCAGGCGGTTGGGACCAGAATTGAATGTGCGGATAGGGTTTGCCGGATTGGAGATATTGTAAACTTCAAGACCACCATTGGCACCGACCGGTATAAAAGCACGGTTACCGGAAATATCTGCGTCCATTAAGTGATTGCGATTTACTTCGTTATGACCTAAAAAACGTAAATTATCAACGTCAGCCAATGTAACATTTAACAAAAAAATAACCACGAAAACATGCAATATTGTAAAGCATGTAACATTTTCATGTTGAGTTAATTTTTGAATGTCGTTTGTTAATCACTCTTAATAGAGTATCGACATAAAATCTTAAGTCAAAAGCAGGATATTAACTATAAAAATTAATTATGGAAATTCAACTCCTATAATTATCTATCGTAAGAGTATCATCTTCTCAGACTTTGTGTAATCTTCAGCTTCAAAACAGATAAAATAGACACCAGGGGGGACTTTCCTACCCAAGTTATCTCGACCATCCCAGACAAAACTACTATATGCAGACCGATTATTAGTTATATGGTTAAAATCTTTAACCAGGCCACCAGTCGCATCGTAGATTTTTAATTTTATTTGAATTGATTTGTTTCTCTGGTTGGCAATTCGGTAACTAATTTCAACTTTTTCTCGAAAAGGATTTTGATGGATTCGAAGAAATGTTACTGTATTAGGTGTTGGATTTCCTTCCAAAATCGCAGCACCAGTATTATACCATATTGTAACATTGTCAGTATCAAAATTCGCACATCCAATATCGAGAGCGCCGTCGCGGTTAAAATCAGCTGTTTCTATTCCCCAAGGCGACTCACCTACATTGTATGCTATAGCACTTGCAAATGTTCCATTGCCATTATTAAGTAACACAACAATCGAATCGGCACCATTAGTGGTAACGGTTAGGTCGATGTCACCATCACCATCAAAATCACCACCATTAATAAATCTGGTATAGCTTCCAGTAGAGTAACCAGATGGGCTGGAAAATGTTCCATCACCATTATTGATTATTACAGTAATGTTGTCGCCGCTGTAATTAGCGGTCGCAATATCAATATAACCGTCGCCATTAAAGTCATTGCCATATAAACTTGTAGGATTATCTCCAACCGTATAGTTTGCAAGATGAGGGAAAGTGCCATCTCCTCTATTTAACAAGACTGAGATATTGTCATTACTGGAGTTTGCAACAACAATATCCATATCACCATCATTATCGATATCTTTTACAATCACACCATTTGCCGCTGCTCCAGCCGAATAGGTATAAGGACCAGAAAAACTGCCGTTTCCGTTATTAAGCATTACCTTCACATTATTACCTGAACCCCAGCCATCAGTCATAACTAAATCAATATCGCCATCCAAGTCTAAATCGCCACCAGAAACAGCTTGCCCAAGGATAAGAGGAGTATAGGATGCAAATTGGGAAAATGTCCCATTACCATTGTTTTTGAGAATCACAAGATGAGAAGGATTTGGTTCATTGTGGACGACGGCGAGGTCGATATCGTTGTCTGAGTCAAGATCAGCTCCATATACTGATATCGGGTCTTGCACAACTGTGTAATATGACGGAGCGGTAAATGTTCCATTTCCATTATTAAGAAGTACTGAAATTTGACCCGGATTCGGCCAATTACTTGAAGTCACGGCTAAGTCGATGTCGCCATCCGCATCGAAATCACCGGCACACATTCCTCGTGGTTCCATGCCAGTCGGAAAATCTTGTCGGTTGTTGAAGGTTCCATTCGAACTGGTTGATATTTCGGCTGTAAAATCCCATGAAAAACCTTGAAGATTAACACCGCGTAATGTCTGTATTTCTCTGGTCAAAAGAGTTGTTATCAATTCGCCATCAAAGAAATTTAGTGATGGGTCAAATGTTGCAGTATGTGTTACACTATCATAATTAAGCGTTCCGGTGTGAGGACCAGACTTCGCACCATAAAGGATGAAACTCGAATCGCATAGTGAATTAGAATTAATATCGATATTGAATGATGCTGATACATTAGCTGATTTTAAGACATCGAGTTGGTTTTGAAGTGGATTGGTCGAAACTATTTCAAGCGCATCTTCGTTAAGAAGTACAGAAATAGAATCAGCAGTATAATTAGCAACACTTAGGTCAATATCTTCATCATTGTCAAAGTCTCCCAGACAAACTGAATAAGGATTGTTGCCGGCTGGATAGTTAACCGCGGTGCCAAAACTTCCATTACCATTACCGATAAATATTGAAATATTATTCGATACCCGATTTGCTACCACCAAATCAAGACTGCCATCACCATCAAGGTCAGATGTTACAGTTGAACGAGGGCTATTGCCGGTTGGATAGTTTATTGCTGTACCAAAACCACCATTACCATTACCTAATAGAACCGAAAGATTGTTAGAGCCAGAATTCGCAATCGCTAAATCAAGATTACCATCTTCATTAAAATCACCAGGACATAGTGACATGGGATTCGTACCCACTGAAAAGTTAATCGCTGCGTTAAAAGTACCATCGTTATTACCCAAAAGTAATGAAATATTATTTGAGTTCTCATTAGAAGTTATCAAGTCAACTATTCCATCGTTATCAAAGTCACCAATGCATATCGATGAAGGTTGGTTTCCTACTGAATAGTTAACTGGTAGATTAAAACTGCCATTACCGTTGCCGAAAAATACTGAGACATTATTCGAATTCCCATTTGCTACTGCTAGGTCTAAGTTTCCATCGAGATTAAAATCACCACTGCAAATAGCAAGAGGAAGATTACCGCAAGTATAGTTAACTGCAGTTTGGAATGTACCATCGCCATTACCTAAAAGGATAGAAATATTGTTTGAACCTTTGTTTACTACTGCTAAATCAAGCATGCTGTCTGAATTAAAATTGGCCGAGATGATTGCGCACGGTTCAGTACCGATTAAATAGTTAGTAACTAAATTAAAGTTCCCATTACCATTTCCTAAAAGTATTGATACACGATTAGACAACGCATTGGTTACAGCTAAATCCAAATTATGGTTAAAATTGAATTCACCGGTTACTACACAATTTGGAGCATAACCCGCGCTATAGAAGGATGGAGTCCCATAGTGACCCGACCCGCTTTCGAGTTTAGTTATGAATTGCCAGGTAAATCCCTTTATCGAGTCGCCATTGATTGACCGGACGCCTCTGGTTAAGGTAGCAGTAACCAACTCGCCACACCGAAAATCGGTATTAGGATTAATTGTAGCCATTCTTGCTGAACTGTCATAAATAATCGTGCCAGAATATAGACCGCTACAATTACTACTGACTCTAAAAGTAAGTGGTGTGAAACTTAATGAGTTCATTGCCAAATTAAAAACTGCGGAAACATTAGTGGTGCAGGCAACGTTTAGTTCGTTCTGAGATGGAGTCGTCAAGGTGACTCGAGGTAAATTAATAACTGCACCTGGTCCGCCATAAGCTCCCATATCATTTTTTGACCCGTCAGGATCATTATATTCGGGCAGCGGATTGCCGGTATCGATGCAAGGTGAAGTCGGTTGTAAGTGATAATTGCCATTTAAAGTATCCTGATACATTGGATTTGTTGATATCGAACCGATACCTGGTGAACAATTACTATAATTCGTAGTATTACCCCACACATCATTATAGGTAAGAACCGGTTGGGTACCAACTGCTCTTATTCCGTAAGTCCAATTGCCGGTCACAATGTTATTCATAACGGTCGGGCCATATCCGCCACCATCGTATATACCATAACGATTCCCGGCAATTGTATTGTTAATTACTGGTGCATTCGCACTCAAACTTATTCCTGAATAATTATTATTTATAATTACATTGTTGTGAATGAAGGCACACGATTGATTCCACACTGCAATACCCTGGTCATTGCCTTCAAGTCGGTTATTAGCGATTTCAGGGTCGGCACCAGAATTACAAAAGATACCGCCACCACCTGGCATGGACCCACCAGAAATTGCACCGGTAACAGTGAATCCTTTAAATTTAGTATTATTGTTGATGTTATTACCAATTGCTTTCACAACATCACCCGCATTACCACCACCATCGATTATCGATAGACCTTCTCCAGCACCCAACACGACCACATCTGCTTTTAGAAGTATCTCTTCCATATACCTGCCCGGCGCCACCATTACAATATCGCCAGCACTAGCCGCATCGATTCCTTGTTGGATTGTTGGATACTGTGCTGGCACATGGATTATAACTGCAAAGACCGATTGATAAAAAAGGAGACTCAATACTGAGAAGAAAAGAATTGTCTTCATTTTTTTTGCTTTATTTCCTTGTTTTTTATAATATATCATATTTCCTCCGATACTCCGCTTTTCGCGCACCGCGATTGTCCGGAATTTTCCCTACCCAAATATCAACACTCATATTAGTTTACCGTAGATACAGTATAGTTAGATACATGATTTGTCAAGAAATCGCTATAATTCTCAATGGTATTCAGTAAGATGGGATGGTAAAGACAATATAGGAAGAGCGTATCCCAATGGTATCTATTTCTACCGATTAGTTACAGACGAATATCAGGCAACAAGAAAGATGTTAATGCCGAGGTAAATTTACTGGTATTTTAAGGAACTAAGTTAATCTAATTTAGATTTGTATGTAGCCTGGGACTGAACGGTAATTAAGGGCGGTTGATAATTAGACAATTTTGCTTCTTTTGACTAATAAAATGGTATTAGGTATTGGCGAATGTGGGGCAATCATTCACTTTGATTTTTGATTTTCTATCTTGTTACAACCAGTTTTTCTTTTATCATATCATCGCCAACTTGCACAAAACACACACCATATATGCGTCGATTCCATAGGTACTGGCTGAAAAAACCTTAGCAAGCATATTGCGATACTACCATATAATAAAAATCTCATAAGTCAATAATAAATCAAAAAACTTGACTTATAATTATTTCTCTTTAGAATTTGGCGGTGCCGAAACAATCAATGAATCGGAGGAAAAGACCAGTAAACGCAACTTTAATTCTTAAAGACGGCAGTAAATTTCACGGTTTCTCATTCGGCGCCACAAAAGCATCTGCCGGCGAAGTTATTTTTAATACCGGGATGGTTGGTTATCCGGAAAGTTTAACCGACCCCTCTTATTTCGGTCAGATTCTAGTGCTGACTTATCCACTTATCGGAAACTACGGCGTCCCTATGTATAGCCAGCATCGCCTGCAGGAAAACTTTGAGTCACGTGGCATTAAAGTCAAAGGGCTGGTTGTAAGTAACTATTCTGAAAACTTTTCCCATTATTCGGCAAAGCGAAGCCTCAGCGAGTGGCTCACGAGCGAAGGGATCCCGGGAATTTACGGAATCGATACCAGAAGCCTGACCAAAAAATTGCGAGCAAAAGGAACGATGCTCGGTAAAATAATCGTCGGTGCCGACAATCGAATAAAATTCGATGACCCCAATAAAAGAAATTTAGTTGCGGAAGTCAGCAGCAAAAACCTTGAAGTCTTTGGTCAGGGCAGGATACGAATTCTTATTGTCGATTGTGGCGTAAAACACAGTATCATACGCGCCCTATTGAAGCGAAATGTGCAGGTAATTAGAGTTCCCTGGAATTATAATTTTGCGGCATTAAATTATGACGGTCTGATCATTTCCAATGGGCCCGGTGACCCCAAGCAGTGTCAAGAGACAATCAGACATGTAAGAAGTGCCATCGCAGACGAAAAACCAATTATGGGTATCTGTCTCGGCAATCAAATCCTTGCGCTGGCGGCAGGCGCAGATACTTATAAATTAAAATATGGGCACCGAAGCCAGAATCAACCCTGTATCATGAAGCGGACCAAAAAATGCTTTATCACAAGTCAGAACCATGGTTATGCGGTTAAAACAAACAGCTTGCCCGCTAAATGGCAAGAATGGTTTATCAATGCGAATGACCAAACTAACGAAGGTATTATGCATCAGAGTAAACCATTTTTTTCGGTTCAGTTTCATCCCGAAGCCAATCCCGGTCCGCAGGACACTGAATTCCTGTTTGATAAATTTCTTGATATGATAAAAAAATGAAGAGCCAGGATAAAAAAATCAGGAAAGTTCTTATTTTAGGTTCGGGCGCGTTAAAAATCGGCGAGGCTGGCGAATTCGATTATTCGGGTAGTCAAGCCCTCAAGGCGCTCAAGGCAGAAGGCATTGAAACGATAGTTGTTAATCCGAACATTGCAACGATCCAGACATCCAAAGAACTAGCGGATAAGATTTACTTTCTGCCGGTGACACCGTATTTTGTGGAAAAAGTTATCCGCAAGGAAAAACCCCAATCGATCCTCTTGGGTTTTGGCGGTCAAACCGCGTTGAATTGTGGCGTCGCCCTCACCGATCAAGGAGTGCTGAAAAAATATCGAGTGAAAGTTCTTGGAACATCAATCGAGTCAATAAGACTCGCGGAAGATCGCGCCCTGTTTGCTCGGGCAATGAAAAAAGCAAAAATTAGCGTGCCGAGGAGCAAAGCGGCAACCAGTTTGAAAAAAGCGTTGTCTGCTGCGCGTCAAGTCGGTTATCCGGTCATTGCCCGGTTTGCTTTTTCGCTGGGCGGCAAGGGAAGTAAAATCGCTAGAAATGATCGCGAGCTCGAATATATTGTCAGCCGGGGTCTTGCTCATTCTCAGCAAGTACTAATTGAAAAGTATCTCGAAAAATGGAAAGAAGTCGAATATGAAGTGATGCGTGACCGCTACGACAATTGTATAACGATCTGCAACATGGAAAATATTGATCCGATGGGCATTCACACCGGCGAGAGTATCGTTATCGCGCCTTCGCAGACCTTAACCAACAAGCAGTATCACAAACTAAGGACAATCAGTATCCAAGTCGCGCGCACCTTGAACATTGTTGGCGAGTGTAATGTGCAATTTGCCCTAGATCCGAAGAGCGACGATTACTATGTGATCGAAGTCAACCCGCGCCTGTCCCGGTCGAGCGCGTTGGCTTCCAAAGCGACCGGTTATCCAATTGCTTTCATTGCGGCAAAACTTGCTTTGGGCTACAGTATCACCGAGTTGAAAAATAAAGTTACTGACATAACCACGGCATGCTTTGAACCATCCTTAGATTATGTTGCATTAAAAATTCCGCGTTGGGATCTTCAAAAGTTTCCTAAAGTCATCAAAACCTTAGGGAGTGAAATGAAATCAGTTGGTGAAGTCATGTCCATCGCACGGAGTTTTGAAGAATCTTTGCAGAAAGCAATACGGATGCTCGATATTGGTGTTGAACTATTGTGTAACGACAATGATTTCAAAAATATTGAAGAAGAGTTAAAAAAACCCTCGGATAAAAGAATTCTAGCCGTCGTCCAAGCAATAAAAAATGGAATAAGTATTAATAAAATACACCGATTAACCGGCATTGATAATTGGTTTCTCTATAAATTAGACGGCATTGTTAAAATAGAAAAACTAATTAAACGACATACGATTGATAATATTCAAAAAGCGCTATTAAAGGAGGCAAAACAAAAGGGATTTTCTGATAAACAACTTGCCGATTTACTAAAAACAACCGAAGAACAAGTAAGAAAAAAACGAAAATTATTTAGAATAGTACCTCATATTAAACAAATCGATACGCTCGCCGCAGAATGGCCAGCAAAAACAAATTATCTTTATATGACATACAATGCCGAAACGGACGATTTAGAAATCAGGTCCAATGCCCGCAGTATCATTGTTCTTGGTTCGGGTTGTTATCGCATTGGCAGTTCGGTCGAGTTTGACTGGTGCGCCGTCAATACGGTCTGGGCTTTAGAAAAATTGCGGCGCGGCACAATAATGATAAATTGTAATCCGGAAACGGTAAGCACCGATTATGACATCTGCGATAAGCTATATTTCGAAGAACTTACATTTGAGCGAGTTGCTGATATTTATGAAAAAGAGCGACCAGCGGGTATAATTTTAAGTGTTGGTGGTCAAACGCCAAATAACTTGGCTTTAAAATGTTCTCGAGCGGGGATGAAAATTTTAGGAACAAGGGCAAAAAGTATCGATATCGCTGAAAATCGAGAAAAGTTTTCTTGTTTACTGGATAAGTTAAATATCGTACAACCAGAATGGAAAAGACTCAAGAGTATAAGCAAAGCAAAAGAATTTGCCCAAAAGAGATATCCCGTGCTTATTCGACCAAGTTACGTTTTAAGTGGTGCTGCGATGTCGGTAGCTTTTAACGATAACGACCTCGATGATTATTTGAAAAAAGCGACCGAAGTTTCTAAAGAATATCCGGTCGTAATTTCAAAATTTATTGAAGAAGCACGAGAATTAGAGATTGATGCGGTTGCTCAGCAAGGAAGTCTAATTGTCTATGCAATAACCGAACATGTCGAGAATGCAGGAGTACATAGCGGTGATGCAACAATGGTATTGCCAACGCATAAGACTTATGCCAGCACAATAAAACAAGTTGAGGACATAACCAAAAAAATCGCTGCGGCTTTATCAATTGACGGGCCTTTCAATATTCAATTTATTGCTAAAGAAAACAAGGTTAAGGTTATTGAGCTTAATTTGAGAGCATCTCGTTCTTTACCATTTATTAGTAAAGTCAGCCGGATAAATTTTATTGATTTAGCAACGAAAATTATGTTAGGTAAGAAAGTTAAACCAATCGGTCATATTGAACCTAATTATGTAGGAATCAAAGCACCTCAATTCTCGTTTTCAAGGCTTGTTGGCGCCGACCCTGTTTTAGGAGTAGAAATGGCATCCACCGGAGAAGTTGCCTGTTTGAGCAGTGATTTTGATGATGCGTTGCTCAAGGCACTAATCGCAACTGGTTACTTAATGCCCCAAAAAAATATTCTTGTGAGCATAGGAAGTTCTGCGCATAAGCAGAAATTTATTAATTCGGCAATAATTTTAAACAATCTTGGGTTTAATTTGTTTGCTACAAAGCATACCCATCATTTTCTAAAGAAAAATGGGATATACTCAAAAATGCTTCATAAAATTACAGAAAAAGAACCAAATATATTAAGTTATATTCAGAAGAAAAAAGTTGATTTTGTTTTTAATATTCCGGACATTCTGGAAAAAAGGGTCTTTGAAGATGAGTATATAATTAGAAGAAAATCTTTAGATTTTAATATACCTTTAATTACAGACTTAAACCTTGCAATAGCATTTGTAAATGCCCTTGCTCGCAAAAAGGGTGTTGAACCAGAAATCAGGGAATGGGACGAGTATTGATATTTTGATTTTTCTTGACATGAAAAATTAAAGTTCGAAAAGTCAGTAATAACTTCTTGACTTACGAATTTTTACCTCAACAAAAACAATCGTCTCTTTTTCTCGGGCAACAATATCAAGCTCACCAAGCGAACAACGGTAATTTTTATTAATATTTTAAACTGGTTCGATTTTAGATATTTCACGGCAAGGTTTTCACCAGCCGGACCAAAATCTTTTATCTGACTCATAATATTGGCAGGAGCGTCTCAATTTCGTAACTGCTGATTTCGAGCTTGGTTATATCTTTTTTCTCCTTAAAACTTTTTTCGTACTCGCTTAAATGTATTTTTTTATTCTCGACAAATTTACTAAAAAGATGCTCTCCGAACACTTCTCTCACCAGTCGGCTTTGCTCGGTTAATTGCAGTGCCTGATTAAGCGATGAGGGCAAACATCTGATTCCTCTTTTTTTTCTTTCCTTATCAGATAAATGATAGACATTTTCCTGCTCTGGTCTGGGTGATTCAATTTTATTCTTGACCCCTTCTAATCCGGCTTTGAGCATTAAAGCAAATGCAAGATAGGGGTTACACGACGCATCCGGACTGCGCAGTTCGATACGGCAACTGTTTTCGTTTTGTATGTTCGGGATTCTAATCAGGTCGCTTCGGTTTTTGAATGCCCAGGTAATATAACAAGGCGCCTCATATCCCGGGACAAGTCTTTTATAAGAGTTTACATATTGGTTAAAAACCGATGTCATTTCTTGGACATAATACAAAATACCGCCAATATAATATTGCGCCGTGCTCGACAGGCGATTTTTACGGTCGCAGAATAGATTCCTGCCGTTTTTAAACAGCGACTGGTTGGTATGCATGCCGCTGCCATTAATTCCCATAACCGGCTTGGGCATAAAACTGGCAAATAAACCGTATTTCCTTGCAACTCTTTTTGTGATGTATTTCAAAAGCAATACTGTATCCGCCATTTTTAGGGCATCCATATACTGATAATCAATCTCGTGCTGAGAAAAGGCGCATTCATGATGGTCATATTCTGGTATAATCCCCATATCTTTTAAGATAAGCTGAACCTCTTTTCTCAGTTCGCCAAACCTTCCGCCTTTGAAATAACCACCATGGTCTACCAGCACTGGTTTTTGATTAATCATCAGCGGACCGCCATCTTCATCTGCCTTAAATAGAAAAAACTCAAGTTCAGAACCAATATAGAAATTATCAATATATCTCTTTGTTCCTTGTAGTATTTTCTTGAGAACAAATCTTGTATCTCCTTCATAATGCTTGCCATTCGGCAATAGGATATCACAGAAAACAATCGCCTCTCGCCATCGTTTATTAATCGTCTTACATTCGTATTCCCAAGGTAAGATTCGCAACGTCGACAAATCCGGTTTAGCAATCAGGTCGGATTCATCAATTCTTGCCATGCCGTGAATTGAAGACCCGTCAAATCCTTTACCGGTTTTTATGCTATTGATAAAATCATTGACCGGGATCGAAAAATCACATGTTTCGCCTAATATATTTGGAAAGAAAAATCTTACAAATTCGACATTGTTTAATTTAAGACTTTTAATTATTTTTAGCATTTCAGTCCTTTAACTATAATACTAAATTTATTTTATAATACAAGGACGAAAACGTTTCCGATGCAGAAATGACGGTCCGATCTGTTTTAAGATTTTCCGGTGATATAGTGATGGATAACCTTTCTTCTTGAGAAAATCATATTGCGGATATTGATTATGCATTGCACATATTAATCTGTCCCGCGTCACTTTGGTAATAATTGAAGCGCAGGCAATCGAGATGCTTTTTTCATCTCCCTTAATAATGCCTTTATTCGATTAACAGAAATCCGCTATGGAATTCCATATACAAGTAAAATAAATATTATTATCTTTAGTTCGACTGGGGAAGAAATAATAAGACTTGTTAACAATACTCATAATCCTGGCTGGTATTTGGTAAGATGGAATGGGAAAGATAGTAAAGGAAAGGTTTGCCCGAATGGTATTTACTTCTATAGATTAGTATCTGATGAATATCAGGCGACAAGAAAGATGTTGATGCTGAAATAAGTTAATCGAAATAACTTTGTTCTGTTGCAGTACATATTAGAAAATCTTGCTTCTTTTGAGTAAAAAACAGTATAAGAAAAATTAATATTGACAAATGTATCGGCAATCCTATAATAAGGTGAAGTCTATAAAGGTATAATATGATGAATATTAAATATAAAAACCAGGAGAAAGCATAAGAAGATTCAATAAAATATTTTTATTTATCATTACTGTTTGTTTTTTTGTATCCTATAATATTATTTGCACAACAAGGTACAACGAAATATAAAATCTTAGAAAAATAAATTAATTCGGAGGCATAAATGAAAAAAGCAGTAGTTGTATTAATGCTACTATTAGTTGCTTTATATGCAGCTAATAAAAACAATACACAGGTTCAAACTGTGTTACCCAAAACAGATGACGACCGAATCCAAACCATGGGAACACCCGTTGCGCGACCGAATACCGTTAATCCGAATGCCGGCGATCTTATTCTTGGTCGACAGGAAGTAATCGGTTATACAACTTTAGACTGGCAGCTTAATGGTGCGATTGATAACCGCTGCCATTATGACGCAACTGCTAATGGTATTCACTGTTTATGGATGTGGAGTGCTGGTGCACCGGCAACCGACCGTAACGAAAGATACAATTTCTATGATTTTGCAACGCACGCTTGGAACTGGCCTGATGGTATCAATGTTTATACCACCCGGAGTGGTTTTGGTGCCATCGATTATAATCCGATTTCTGGTTGTGCTTATACTGCTACTCATCAGGGTTCAACCGGTGCGATAAATTCGTACCTTGCAAGAGACCAGGCACCGGGCGCGGGACTTTTTGAATATCATCCTGCGTTGACTGCTCTTGAATGGCCCTATATCAGTGTTGACCATAATCAAGCAGCTCATGTTGCTGCTATTAACTGCGTAGACCAAGATTCGTTATGGTATGCAAGAAGTAATCCCTGGGGTACCTGGTCGACTCCAATCCGCATTCCGTCACCGGGTGCATCGCCAATGTTCCCAACTCAAAATATTGCTGCTTCCAAAACTTCTAACAAAGTCATCATTGTCTGGAATTGTTCAGATGACCCTTATCCGGAACGCGCATTTTACCGTCTATCAACCGATGGTGGTGTAACCTGGAATACCCAGACTCAGATTCCATTTCCACCCTCTATCAATATGACACCTGCTTACAATGTTTCATCTTTATTCGCAATGTTTGATGCGGCAGATAACTTTCATATTGTCGCATCGGTTGCTGAGACGTCATTCACTATTCCTGCAGAAATTTGGCACTATTGTCCGACCAATACACCTCGATGGACTTTGGTTCACCGATATGACCATACCGGCGCGCTCACCGCATCACCTGGTTACAACGCACTTTTCGCAACACGACCATCAATAATTCAGGACCAAACCGACCCGTCCGTTTTTTATGTTGCATGGGAGCAATTTGATTCACTTAACTATGAACCAATTACTAACTTGGCACGCAGTGAAATCTGCCTCGCTCAATTGACTAACAACGGAACTACCGTAGCACGTAAAAGTACAATTACTGACCCCAATACCACCTCAAAGCGTTTCCCCTGCGTTGGTGGTATTAAGGATGATACCATATTTGTTATGTATATAATCGACTCAATTGCCGGCTTTGAAAACTATACTCAAGGTCCAGCTACGAGAAATCCGGTAATTCTGCATCGTGTATATAAAAACGATCTACACATTGTAACCGGAGTTGAAGAAAATCAAACTGGTAATTATCATAGATTAGACCTTATATCAGCAACACCCAATCCTTCGAATCTGACAACCAACATAACCTATAGCCTAAATAAAACCGCAGATATTAACCTGACAATTTATGATGTGTTAGGCAGACCAATTCGAACTTTAGTATCTGGCACCAGAGCTGCGGGTGAATATAATATAATCTGGGACGGCAGAGATGCAAATGGTAGAAGAGCTCAAGCCGGAATCTATTTCTATACAATGAAGACATGCGATAAATCGATTTCTCGGAAACTAATCCGTACTAACTAACAATGGTATTTTCTTATTTGAAGGTAAATTGTGTGTGAATCAATTGAAAAATATAAAAGAAAGGCAGAGAAAGTAAAATGCGTAAAATAACAATTATTTGTATTCTGATGTTATTAATTAGTTTTGCTGGTGCAATTGACTTGTCAAATGCTGATGTTTATGAGAAGGCTGGCTCAGTTGTACTACCCAATAAATTACCGACAATAGCATATACAATTGAATGGACGCTTAACCTTAACCATACGTCTTGTCTTGGATGTACGCCAGTCGGAGATACTTTGCTTTGGGTATCTTCAGCTGGTCGGACCGGGACAGCTGATCCGAACTGGATTCTTATTTACAATTTGAGAACAATACCACCGACATTGATTGATTCTTTTCTACAAACTCCGACTGATGCGTGGGGTTATCGTGATATGTGTTTTAATAACGGCTATGTTTATGCTGGCTCAGGGGCTGACTCAACGCTTCATAAAATCGACCCCGCCACCCATACCGTCGTCGGAACTTATCCGGTTACTGGAATCTCGGGTGAAGCTATTATACGTGCTTTAACTGATAATGATGTCGAAGATTCTCTCTGGACCGCTAACTGGAATTCACCGATTTACAAATTTGGGAATCAAGGCGGTGCAGTAAGAACTGTGGCAAATAACACTTTTTATATTTATGGATTAGCATATGACCCGCATGGGTTTGTTTGGGGTTCATCGCAATATAATGCCAACTTAGTCAAATTCAGTTATCCTGCATTTACGATTTTAGACTATTGTAACATTCCGGAGTTGGCTGGTCTTGCGGGTGGCTGCGAAATGTGGAAAGATACATTTTTGCTTTATTTGACTCAAGGTACTGCCAACAAGATATATTGTTTCAGGCTCTATACCTCTTCGTTCACGAATGATGTTGGAGTGGAAGCAATTATCGCCCCAGGTGACTTACATATACCCAACACGCCAATGGCACCGATTGCGTTAGTAAAAAACTATGGAACTGCTGCAGCAAGCAGCTTCCCGGTTACCTGCTCAATTTTTGGCACGGGTGATACATTAAGGTATGCCAATGCCCAGACTGTTTCATCGCTTGGTGCCGGTGATACAACACGGATAAACTTCGCGTCATGGACGCCATCCATTCAAGAAAACCTTGCAGTGAAAATGCGTACTGGTATGACCGGTGATCAGGATTCGAGTAATGACCAAAAGACTACAACAACCGCAGTTGCTTCGTATCTGTTGTTCGAAAAGTTTAATCTAATGGCTTTTCCGCCCATCGGATGGCAAGCGAATATTATTTCGGGTACCTATAACTGGCAAAGATTCTCCGCGGGTACTTTCCCAACCTGTACGCCTTATGAAGGCAGTGCAATGACGGGATATAACTCATATAGTGCTAGTGGTGGCAGTGAAGCACGATTGATATCACCGGCAATCGTATTAGGTTCTGCACCGAGACTTTGCACGCTCAAATTCTGGATGGTGCATGACCCAGGATATGGATCCGCACCGGATAGCGTAAAGATTCAGATTTCACCTGATGGTACATCTTTTACCCAAGTAGCTTCAATCGCGCGTTATGGCGTGACATTACAATGGACCGAGCATACTATTGTTTTAGGCAATCTATCTGGAACACTTTATATCGGATTCTTAGCCCATTCCGGTTATGGAAATAATATGTATATTGATTATGTTAGTTTGTCCGCTGGTGGTGTACCAACACCGCAAAGAGACGTTGGTGTGAATGCGATCAGATATCCTATGGCGACCCATTCGAAAGACGTTCCAATGATTCCAATTGGAAAAGTGAAGAATTTTGGTTCAGCAGCACAGACTTTCCCGGCAGTTTGTTCAATTCTTGGCGCGGGCAGTGCAGTTCGATATATAAATACTCAGACGGTTCCGACCCTTGCACCGAACGACACCGCTCTGGTAAACTTTGGAAGCTGGACGCCTACTATTGCTGAAAATATAACCGTAATCATGAGAACCTTACTTACTAATGACTCTAACCCTGACAATGACCGAATGACTCAATCTTCGACAATTATCGCTGGCTTTTTGTATGAAAGTTTCGAATCGACAACTTTCCCTCCCGCGGGTTGGCAAACGGTAATTGGAAACGGAACTTATAACTGGACAAGAACTACTGCGGGAACAAATCCGACATGTTCACCTTATCATGGCACGGCAATGGCAACTTATTCCTGCTTTGATGCTGCCGCGGGTAGTTATGCTCGACTGATTACACCACAAATTCCAGTGGGAAATAATAACCCCTGCACATTAAAGTTTTATATGTACCACAATGATGAATATTCAGGCTCCGGTGGCTATGGTCCGGATAGCGTAAAAGTCGAAACATCAACCAACGGTACAACCTTTACCCAAGTTGCGGCAATTGCCCGTTATGGAACGGTTAACCAGTGGCAAGAGCATACCGTGTATCTCGGTACATTCTCGGGTAATCTCTGGGTTAGTCTGTTAGGCTGGTCTGATTATGGTGGAAATATCTTTGTCGACCTAGTTCGAATTAATGGTAGAACTGGTATTGAAGAAATTAAGCCGAATATAATCACTATGACTACTCTTCATGCGCCGAAACCAAACCCAGCTACTAATGGTTTGGTAAAAATTTCATTTACGATTGCAGCGCCGACTAAAGCTAGTTTAAAGATTTATGATGTGTCTGGGAAATTAGTGAAAACGCTGGTGGACAATAATTTGAACACCGGCATTTACAATAACACTTGGAATGGTACTGATGACAATAACTATGAAATTGCAGATGGCATCTACTTCTGTACCCTAAAGACCGACAATAATAACTATACCAAGAAACTGGTATTTACTAGATAACGACTTAATATAACAATTAACCGGGCTGGGAACAAAACCCCAGCCCGGTTTTTTAAAAACACTTATTAATATTTTTACTTGTAAATAATCAGAGTATAAAGGATTTGATGTATATGAAAGTAGACTTAGTTGATTAGGACTACTGGTTTGATTAATCTTTTGTTTTCTACATTTAAGTTCACAAAGTAAACACCAGCGGGTAGGCGGGACCCGTGTTCGTCTGTACCGTCCCAGACAAAATGGTTGTTAGTAGCGTGGGGCTGGAGATTGGTAGCAGAAAAAGTTCTGACTAATTTCCCGCTCACATCATAAATTCGAACATTAGCAGCTTGAGTAAGAATAACCGTGCGGTTGATAATCGGGTTGGGATATACCTTTAATGTTAAACGTGAAACCTCTGGTACTGGATTTTGTTCTTCGATGCCGCTTGAAAAGAGACCAAAAAAGTGCATAATTGAATCTAAGAGCACTGCCTTGGTTGAAACGCCGACCCCATCAGTCAAGCCACCCAGTTCAAACGAAGTGCCAACCGTACGATAATTACCTGAATTATAAGCTACGCCGCAGTTATATCCGTTATCGCCGTCATGAAAGATAATAGAACCTTGTGTTGGAACAAGATGGTCAATAGAACTATTTTCACCGTAATAGTCAAAATTCATCTCTTGCGTGAAACTTCCAGTCTGACCAACCACTGGTCCTAAATCACCATTCCCATCCGCAATGCCGTTAAGTCCAAACAGCGAGCCGAAATTATAACCGCCAACAGTTGGGTTATAATACCAGACGTCACCACCCTCAAGATAAACCCGACCTCCATTATTCAAAAAACTAACTATTGCAGTTGCTTCCGCACTCGCAGTATCGATACGAAAAGTATTAGGATAGATTCCGCAGCAGACAAATAATGCTCGATACAAATCAAGATCGCTTGGTAGTGATATTGTATAACAACCCGCATAACCAAGAGCGGTAAGAGTGCTATCTATTTGTAGTCCAGAACTTGGTGTTATATCCGGGTTCCAAACAAGGTACTGGTAGGAACCAATAATGAGGTAAAATTCAAATGTATCAGCGAATTGACCTTCAGTCGCAATTATTCGTAATTGTGCGCGGTGTCCTTGTGGACAAGTCGAGCTAACGGTTATAGTATATCGGTCGTCAGTATTTTCTTTTGTACTGTCAACCATTAATGTACCAAAATATCCCAAGTTGTCGTTGATTGTTATATAAGAATCGTGACACTGGAGTATGGTTGATAAATTGGTAAAGTCAGCTCCGCCAATATTTCTTAATATTGCAGTTAGCTCAACCGTTTCTCCCGGGTCTAATCGACCATTATTATTGCCTTGAATGTCGTATACTTTAGGTTTTATAAAATCGAGATAACGATTTTGTCCGGTATAATTCAGGGAAACGTCATCGGCGAGGACCCTCGCCTCACAACGACCAGTAGTTCAGCACCCGATTGTCGTGTCTAAAAGCGCGACCTGTACTTTCTTTATATTCGATGGATTTACTCCTGGCAGATTATTCAATTCATCAGCAACCACAAACGTGTAATTATACCAGTTATTGGTGTCGGGAACTTCAATTAAATGAACTGTACTAGAATTAGTCAAAGGACAATGTGGTGATTTATAAACAATCCGAGTTTCGCCCAGTAAATTACTATCATTATCAAGATATCTTAAGGTAATTGTTGCCGCTGACCAGTTGCTTGAGGTAGAATCAAGTTCGTGAGCATACAGCTTGGCAAAAACTGAAAATTGAACATCGATTGTTGGTATGTTAATGGTTTGAAATAATATTGCATGCGTTGCTTCGTATTTTTTTACCCTTGCTTCATAATCTGAGTCAGGGTTAAAATAAGTTTGGCGGTCGATTGTATCCTGAATATATGGTGTTCCTATATGTTGGTTCCAGCCTACGGTCAGTGGCTGTTCAAAGTCACCATTTGTGAGCAAATGTACCGCAAAGCATAGTTTCATCACCGCAAGTAACAAAACTAAATATCTATACATGACATATTATATAGCTTCCTACGTGCTGGTGTCAATAGTTTTTGGACAGCCAGCTTACTTAAAATCTCTTCCCGTTTACCGAATTTACATCTTAGGGACTATTCTGCTCCAGCACATATTAGACAAATTGGTTAAAATCTGACTTGCACCTTAATTCAAGCAGAAAAGGTATTTTATGTAACCAATCCACTGACTGTGCCATATTTGTGCCATTTTCTCACCAAAACAGGTCGTAATAGCCGTAATCACCGTAAACAATATAAACGGGCTAACGCTTAGGTTTATAAGCATTTGTCCTTAAATTTACTATATGTGTGATACTTAGAAAAAGCACTCTGAAAGGATTATGAGTCAGCTGCTCTAACCAACTGAGCTACGGACCCGCACTACTGTTTCAATACCTTATAGAAATTGCCATTATTGTCAACCTCCGTATGTGCCGTATTTGTGCCATTTTTTCTCATCACTGTAAGCATACTGTTATTTGTGTTCTAAATTAGTAATGACACCAATTCATCCATGACAAAAATATTTGAATTGACAAACGTATTAGTGGGTATATAATCAGGCAAAGATAGTAAAAGGTATATCAAATTGATATCAGATAAAAAAGACCTTGGGGAAGTATGAGAAGATTTCATAAAGTGAATTTTGCGATGGCCGCTATTTTGCTCATAGTCAATATAATTTTTGCCGGAAGTCTTATTAAAGAATTTGAGTTTCCTGCTTATTTACTTCAGTTCGATTATCGTGATGGCTACAGTTTGATTACTTTAAAAGGGTGTAATTTAACATTACAAGAAGTTGGCAAGCCAATTATTCCGTTTGCGAATCTCAATGTTTTAATTCCGCCATCTGCCGAGATAACTAACATTGAAATACTTGATTTAAAACGAACTGAAATCCCAGGTGAATATTTACTCTATCCGGCTCAAGAACCAATCCCAACATCATTTCAGGGAGAAAAACCATTTATCAGTCCTGATGTCGCCACTTATCAATTAACAAGTGAATATCCGGCTAAAATTACCGAGATTATTCCGAGCGGTAATAAATCCGAGTTCAGAATCGGTGGTGTTTTTCTGTATCCGGTGCAGTATATTCCAAATCAGAAGAAACTAGTACTATATGAGAGAATTAAAATCAAGATAAACTACGAGAAAGGAAAACACGAAGTTCAACCATTAACTCAATCGCAAAAGGAACTTTTTAGTAATGAAGTAAAAACTCTGGTTATTAATCCCGAAGATATTAATAGGTTTTCTCCACCGATACGGGTTACGGATAATCCGGATGCGGATTATATTATTCTTACATCCTCGACGTTAGAGTCAAGATGTACGCCATTAGTAAACTGGATTCGTAAAACAGGTATGTGGGCAGACACTTTTAATACGACTTGGGTCAGTTCTAATTATACAGGGCGAGACTTACAAGAAAAAATTAGAAAGTTTATTATAGATTATTATACTAATCATGGATTGAAATATGTTCTTTTGGCGGGTGATGTTTCAGTAATTCCCCAACGCGGTGCGTATGCAAATGTCAATACATCACCAGCAACAATTGACAGTTTCATACCATGTGATTTGTACTATGCTGATTTACAATACAGTTGGGATGGCAATCAAAACAATATTTTTGGTGACAATTTTACGATTAGCGGTAAGAAAGATACGGTTGATTTATATTATGATGTTTATCTCGGTCGCTGGCCAGTAGAAACGTCAGCTGAAATTGATACAATGATTAGAAAGTATATGACTTATGTTAAAAATCCGGACACGTCATATGAAAAAAGAATGCTTTTGCCGTATGGTTCTTTATGGGCTGGATATAGCGGAAAGGCATCACAGGATTCGATTGCGAATTATACGCCATCCGGTTGGACCGACCGATATATAAATAACACGCAGGTAATCAATGAAGTCAGGGATTCGCTCAATAACGGGTTTGGTTTCTGTCATTTATGCGGGCATGGCAATGAATATGGTGTTTATTGGACAAGTTCTGGTCCGGATATGTACACGACAACTTATTCTCATCCGTCATCGCAAACCAACTATAACAAACTTGTAATAGCAAATTCCAACGCCTGCTATTCTGGAAGTTTTGATTATTCCGACTGTCTTGCCGAAGAGATGATGAAAGCGAGAGGTAGTGCAATTGCAGTAATGATGAACTCAAGATATGGCTGGGGATATAGTACTGGTCCGATTGGTCCTTCTGAATTACTTGATGTTCAATTCTATAATTATGTGTTCTGTCGTGATTCAGTTCGGATTGCTAATTGTCATCAGGCATCTAAACAGGTTTATCGAAGTTCAGCATATAGTGACCAATTATGGCGTTGGTGTTATTGTGAATTAAATCTATTTGGCGAGCCGGAGATGATGTTGTGGAAAGATAATCCTAAGAAAATCGTTGCTAAATTCTCTAATTCGATTGGTACTGGAAGTCAATCATTTGCCGTTATCTGTTCGTCTCAAAGTACGCCACTTTCAGGGGCGATAGTGTCTTTATGGAAAGGGAGTGAAGTCTTTATTCATGGTACGACTAATGCAAGTGGTCAAGTGAATTTATCAATCAATCCGACATCTACTGGCTATATGTATGTTATAGTGACTGCCAAAAATAAAATTCCTTGCGAAGATAGTTGTAATGTTTTAAATTTATATTTGAATGATGTTGGAGTTGATGCGATAATTTATCCGACTAGTTTGCATAGTTTAAACACACCCGTGGCACCAATTGGCCGTGTGAAAAATTACGGTTCTTCAACACAAACGAATTTCCAAGTTATATGTTCAATTGTCGGAACAACATCCAAGTCAAGTACTAAGAAAATTGGGCAAGGTTTTAGTTTTGTAAAATCTTTAAACGACCTTAGTATGGAAAAGGTTTTGTATCAAGAATGGACGCCCTTCAATTCTAATGAATATATAATAAGATATATTGATACTCTAAGAGTAACATCACTTGCTCCTGGTGAAACAACCAGAGTCAGCTTTAGGTCTTGGACCCCTACTTTTGCTGAGATGTGTACAGTTAAAATGCGAACCAACCTGGTCGGTGACCAGAACTCTGCTAATGACCTTACGACACGAACAACCCAGATAACCGTAACAATAATAGTTAGTTCGCCCAATGGAGGAGAAACCTTGACAGGAGGAAGTAATCGGACAATCAAATGGCGGACAGTCGGATATGGTGCTTATCGTATTATTCTTTCAAGGAATAGTGGTTCTACTTATACTGATACGATTGCCAATAACGTTGCCCTAACTGAAACGACATATAACTGGTTTGTGCCAACTCTAAATCTTAATACTTGTCGGGTGTTGGTGCAAATTTTAGATGCAGGTGGTTCAGTTATTGCACAGGATGCGAGTGATGCGGATTTCACTATTGACTCTGACCCGCCGAGTGTTCCAAATCTTGCGAGCCCAATAAATGGTGCTATGATCAATAATGTTAATGTATCTTTTATCTGGAATCGTTCAACTGATAATTTGAGTGGTATTTTGAGATATACATTGGAATACGCCAGAAACTCAGGATTTACTAGTCCTATCGATACTGTAGTAACTGATAGTTTCATCACGCTCACTTTAACTGATACGACTTATTATTGGCGGGTGAAAGTTCATGACCGAGCGGGCAATCAGAGCAGCTGGTCTTCGAGCCGAAGCTTTGAAGTAGACACAAGAATACCGAATGCGCCGACATTAACTTCGCCAATCAATGGAATTTGGTCAACGAGCACCGAGGTAATCTTTAATTGGTCCCAAGTCACTCTTGATGCCAAATCACCAGTGCGATATATCTTGCAGGTCGACACAACAACAAACTTTAATGCTCCGATAAACGATACAACAAGTTATGTTTATGACACACTGGTTTTAACTCAGGCTCGATATTATTGGCGGGTTAGCGCATACGACTTAGCCGGCAACCAAGGTAATTTCTCTCAACGAGATAGTTTTAGAGTTGACAATACTACGCCGAGCGTTCCAAATCTTATATCGCCAGCAAATAGTGCAATGATTGATAACGCAAATATTTTGTTTGTTTGGAACCGCTCAACTGATAATCTAAGTGGCATATCAAGTTATATATTACAATATGCAAAGAATTCTGGTTTTACTACACCACGGGATACAATAATTTCTGACACAATGTGCACAATTACTTTAACTGACACGACATATTACTGGCATGTCAAAGCACAAGATAGAGCGGGCAATCAGAGCAGCTGGTCTTCGAGCCGAAGCTTTGAAGTAGATACAAGAATACCCAATGCACTAACTTTAGTATCTCCAATTAATGGTGTGTGGCTGACTAATACGACTGTTATTTTCAACTGGTCATCTGTTACTTTAGATACTAAATCTCCAGTTCGATATATAATACAAGTTGATACATCAGCTACCTTCACCAGTTCACTTACCGACACCACTAGTTATTTGTGTGACACTTTAACTTTAATCAATGCTCGATACAATTGGCGTGTGCGTGCTTATGATTTGGCTGGGAATCAAGGTGCTTTCTCTAATCGAGATAGTTTTGGTGCGGATAATACCGATCCGAGTGTGCCTAATCTTATTAGTCCGGCAAACGGAGTGATTCTCATTGATTCATTTGTTAGATTTTACTGGAACCGCTCAACTGATAATATCAGTGGTATTAGAAACTATCAGATTCAGATTGCTAATAATTCTAACTTTGTTAACCCGATTGATACATTGGTGTCTGATTCAACAATTATGAGAAGATTAAGTGATACGACTTATTACTGGCATGTTAAAGCTATAGATAGAGCTAATAATGAAAGTAACTGGTCTAATCCGAGAAGCTTCAATGTAATAACAACAAGTATATCTGAAAGTTACGAATATTATCCATCTCGTATTACTGCACTAAATGCATTAAACCCAAATCCTGTTACTAATGGTCGGGCACATATTTCCTTTACTCTTGCGGAACCATCACCAGTCTCGCTGAAGATATATGATGTATCGGGTCAATTAATAAGAACTTTAGTTAATACTCACTTACAACAGGGTATTTATGATTACTCTTGGAATTGTCGAGATGATTATGGTCGAAATGTCGCAGAAGGAGTTTATTTCTATACCCTTGAAACACCGAGACAAAAATTCATCAAGAAACTGATATTTATGCAATAGCGAATATATAAGTTTTCCTTGACAAAAATATTTTTAGATAGATAATTTTGTAAATATACTATTATTAAATAGTTGGGGATATTTATGCGTTATGTATTAGTCCTACCATTATTACTCATTACTACCGTATTAGCAGTCAACAGCCAAGAGATAATATTCACTGACAATTGGGGTAAAAACCCTATGTTCAACATTGCATCAAAATCGGATGCTGGATTGGAAATTGTTTTCAGCATCCACAAGATGGTTGTGGAAGAGATGCAGATTGACGGTGTACCAATGAAAACCTATGGTATTCCCGGCATCTTTTTGCCCAATAATGAAGGTGCTCCGAATTTAGCTGGAACTGGTCGTTATATTGCAATTCCGCAAGGCGCGACTGCAAAAGCATCGATAATTGATGCTCGAACCGAAATTTATCACAATGTTGAAATTGCATCGGCACCAAACATTCCAAGTGATAATGATGATTCTCCACAGAGATATGTCAAAGATATGAGTATTTACGGTAAGAATGAGTATTATCCTGAAACACCAGTCAAAGTATCCGAACCGATGCAGATGCGTGGTGTTGATTGTGTGGTTTTGGGTATTACACCTTTCCAGTATAATCCGATTACCAAAGACCTGATCGTTTACAAAGATATACGTGTGCGTATTGATTTTGAGGGAGGTAACGGTCATTTTGGTAATGATGCATTACGAAGTATTTACTGGGAGCCAATTTTACAGGGTAATTTATTAAATTATAGTTCTCTACCGCAGATTGATTTCTTTGCACCTTCAAGAGTCAAAGCGCGCGATGGGTATGAATATATTATCATTGTGCCAGACGACCCGATTTTTCAGGCATGGGGAGATACAATTAAGAACTGGCGACAACTGCAAGGTATATCAACGCAAGTTTTTACTTTATCTGAAATCGGTGGTTCATCTGCTAATGATATCAAGAATTTTTTAGACAACGCTTATAATACATGGAATCCAAGACCAGTCGCATTCTTGTTGCTTTCTGATTATCCTAATTCCGGTGAAAAGATTTACGGTATTACATCACCGACCTGGGATAGTAGCTTTGTTGCGGATAATATTTACGCAGATGTAAATGGCGATAGTTTACCGGATATGTATCACGGTCGAATCTGCGCTCAGAATGAAGAACAACTTAAAGTGATGGTAAATAAATTTTTAAGTTACGAACGTAACCCATACACAGACACCACATTTTATAATCATCCGATTATTACCGGCGCATGGCAAACTGAACGCTGGTTTCAATTGTGTTGCGAAGTAATAGCAGGTTTTTTTTACCATGGTCTTAATAAAAACCCGATTCGCCAATATGCAATCTATTCCGGTAATCCAACACCGGGTTGTCCTTGGTCAACCGGAACCGGGACATCGGCGATTGTTAATTATTTCTATAATTTAGGTTGGATTCCTTTAACCAATCCTAATCCAGCAAGTTGGTGGAGTAGCGGTTCATCTGCAGGAATTACCAATGCGATAAATAGCGGGTCATTTATGATATTACATCGCGACCATGGTTATGAGCAGGGCTGGGGAGAACCATCTTATAACAATTCACATATAAACAATTTGAGGAACGATAAATTAATATTTGTTTATTCAGCTAATGATTTAACAGGTAGATATAACTGGTCTAGTGAGTGTTTTACTGAAAAGTGGCATCGTTATCATATTGGCGATACATTGAGCGGTGCTTTAGGAGTATTTGCACCAAGCGGAATCAATTTTACATATATTAATGATATCTATCTTTGGGGTAACATAGACTGTTTGTGGCAGCAATTTATGCCAGACTATCCAGCAAGTGAAACACCTCCAAGTAATCTTTGTCCTTGTATTGCGATGGTATATGCAAAATATTTCCTACATGCATCGAGCTGGGTTCCTCTCCCGCAATATAATGTTTATACATATAATATCTATCATCATCATGGTGATGTTTTTAATCCGCTTTATAGTGAAGTGCCTCAAAGTTTGACTGTGTCTCATTCCCCAATTCTTGTTGCAGGCGCGACAAGCTTTACGGTTACCGCAAATGACAGTTCAATTATTGCTTTGACTGTAAATGGTGAAATAATTGGTGTCGCACAAGCAACTGGTAATCCCGTGACAATCACCATTTCTTCTCAAACCCAAGGTAGTAATGTGATTGTTACCGTATTCAAACAAAATTATTTTCGCTATCAAGTAACTGTTCCGGTTGTTTCGGCTTCAATTATAGAAGATACAAAACCAATTAATAAATTAATTACAGTTCTTTATGAAACTAGACCAAATCCAGTAAATAATTCGGTTCAAGTCTCATTCAGCATCGGTGAACCATCAAAGATATCCTTGAAAATCCATAATGTATCAGGAAAACTGGTAAAGATATTAGCCAATGAGTTTAGGAGTCCGGGAGTTTACAGTGTTAATTGGGACGGTAAAGACGACAATAGACGAACTGTTGCGGAAGGGGTTTATTTCTATACTCTTGAGACATCAAGACAGAGATTTACCAAGAAGTTAGTGTTCTTCAAGTAACTTTCATAAATTATACATATTTAGTTTTCAGGTGGGGTATCTTATTCAGTATCCAGTGCACATTTTTACGTAGGATTATACTTTCTGACTGAATCCATATCTAATTCACATCTATATTCTGTAAAATATCGGGCTTTTAGATTGTGATTATGTGACTTATTTTATGCGGTGTTCGTATCAGGTTTATATCTAAGATTTGAATTCCCCTTAGACGCGGATTTCAATCTGAGTCTCATACTCATTCTTGATTCAGCACCTCATTCAGGGATTGCTACCCCTCACTAAACAGGAAAACAGCATAACAGCATACAGGATACAGGATTAGAGGAAATATTCGCTTGACAAAAGCGTTAGTTATAACTAACATATTCTAATGTTCGTTTTTACCAAAGAAATGGCGGTCTTGCTTAAGATTTTTAGGAGTCAAGCCGCATTAACTCAAAATGAGGTTGCCAAGCGAATCGGAATCAAGAATAAATCAGGACGAAGTTTTGTCGCACAACTGGAAAATGGTTTGATTAAGAATCCGACCATAGCAACTCTTTTTGATTATCTTACTGCGTGTGGTGCTTCGTGGACTAAATTTGTCAGTGAAATCGAATCGGGTTATAAAAAATCGAATCGCGAAAAACTTATGTCGCAGGTGAAACTACCCGGGAACGCTAAACTGCAAAAGAAGATTAGCCGTGACACCGCATTATATGAAACCAAAATTCAGGGCGTTCCTAAAGGTTTGCGCACACTTGATATTGACCGAGTGAAGCATAAGATTAAGCATCAGGTAGAATTATTATTAGCCGGTCATCATACTGACCAGAAACTGGTTTTAATTTATCTTGATTTTGCCTGGCACATGCTTGACCGCGAATTAAATCCTAATCCAAATCCGCCTCTTGATAAAAACCCCTGGATTCGGTCTGGTATTAGCTCGGCTATTTTTACACCGATATCTCAGATTGTTCACAAAGCAGTCTGGTATGAGAAAAAGCGGTTGATTAAACAGAAGCCATTGAGTGAAGAAAAACGCGCTAAGATGACGGTTCGGTTTGGTACTTTTCGTTCTAAAATCGAGCCGATTGAAACCGCAGTGCACGCATTACTTTGTACGATTGTAATTCCGGAAGTTCATTTTCCTTTATATAAAGCATACACGCGGGAATGTTATCGGATGATACAGAAATATTTTGCGAAACAACCAGATGTTTACAAGCAGAAAATTTCAGAGATTGATGAGCGATGGCTTAAAAGGGGACTAAAACCAGAAGCGCTTGATGGGATTAAAAATACCGTCTTAGCCGAATTTCAATTAGGATAAAGATTAACCACCCCGCACCTATTCTCAAATGCAGTGTAGATAAACTGAACAATAATATTTCAATTACACAATCTCAAGAATAGGTGCGGGGTAAACCGCAGAGTTCGCAGAGAACGCAGAGGATAAATCTTTAATGAAAATTAATTATCTGTGTAATCTTATTTGGAAATCTGTGTAATCAGATTATTAACTTTCTCTTGACAAAACTTAGGTTGGGTTTATTATTAGGCAGATATTAAAGGGGAGTATGCTGTTTCGAAAAATATTATTAGTAATTTTAATGGGTGGGATATTTTTATTTCTTACTGCTAATGATATTGGTATTGACACAATAATTTCTCCAGGTGCAACACATCCGCTTAATACTCCGATAACAGTAATTGCTCGGGTAAGAAGATATAGTGGAGGAGCACCACCAAGTTTTCCAGTGGTTTGTTCCATTGTCAGTTCTAACGGTTACTTAAGATACACCAATACCCAAATGGTTCTCTGGCTAGAACCTTTAGATACAGTGCGAGTTAGTTTTGCCAACTACACACCAACTTTCTCTGAAGTCGAATCTGTGATATTGCGAACTTTGTTTGCGAATGATACTAATCCTGCTAATGACCGGATGAGTCGAGCCTGCGCAATCTACCAATATTACCAAGACTTTGAAGCAAATAATGGCGGTTATGTTCCGAACCCAGATACAAGTTGGCAATGGGGTCAGCCAATACCACCGCCTAATCCTCATTCTGGAACAAATCTCTGGGGGACAACATTAGCAGGAAATTATCCTAATGGTGACAATGCAAAACTGACAACTTCAGAGTTTATTGTTACTAACAACAACCCTGTGCTTATATTCTGGCACTGGTATTACACAGAACCGGCGTGGGATGGCGGAAATGTAAAAATCTCTACGAATAGCGGTTATACTTGGAGTCTCGTTCACCCGGTTGGCGGTTATCCTTATTATTGTTATCCAAGCCCAATGGAATCTTGTTATAGTAGTATATGCACAACTTGGACTGAGGCGGTTTTTAACTTACCTCTTGTTTCCGGTCAACAATTTTTAATAAGATGGCATTTTTGGAGCGATGGTTCAGTCGCTTATCGTGGTTGGTTTATTGATGATGTGATGTTGAATGGTGCAACTCCGACCGCAATTACAGAAGATGAACCGAATAATCTATCATTTACGACTCTCAATGCACCAAAACCAAATCCAATACTTAATGGTTTGGTACATATTTCCTTTACTCTTGCTGAACCATCACAAATCTCGCTTAAAATCTATGATGCTTCTGGAAGACTAATAAAAACTTTGGTTGACACTCATTTAAAACAAGGCATATATAATTACTTTTGGAATTGTCGAGATGGCTATAACAGACAGGTAGCCGAAGGTATCTATTTTGCTACACTTGAAACACCAAAACAGAAGTTTACGAATAAGTTAGTTTTATTCGAACGTGAATAGTACATATATTAATAATAAATAATAAAAATTAATTGAGCAATTTTAATAAATTATGAGAAAAAAATGAGTAAATATATAATAGTCATATCCGCTCTTTGTATTCTATTATTAGGAATGGAAGGAAAGGGAATCGTAAATGTTGCACCAATAACAAACGAAACAGGAAATATTTTTAAAACCAATATCGCGCCATCAACACCTATACCAACTTTTCAGAATTGGACTGCGATTGCTGCCCCGACAAATAATTCTAATCGATTAATCCACGCTACAGTTTATGATCCGGTCGAAGATAAAATCTACATGATTGGTGGGACTCCTAATATACCACTCAATAATGTGTCTCTTTGTCAACAGTATGACCCGGTAACAAACACCTGGGTGGATAAAGCATCAATGCCAACTGCAAGGGGTTGGATTAACGGTGCATATGTGAGAGGAAAAATTTATGTTATCGGCGGTGTAATTAATTCTCCTCCATCTGCGGTAGCGGTTAATGAAGAATATAATATTGCGAGTAATTCATGGACAACAAAAGCACCATCGCCTCGAATTCGTTGTGCTGATATGGAAGTTGTTTGGCGCGACTCCTTAATTTATGTGATGGGTGGATGGACCAATATGAGTGGTTCTTCTGGTTACACAAATGTTGATATTTACAATCCGTTTACTAATACTTGGTTGGTCGGAACTGATTTACCATTGCCAGGATGTCGGGGAACTGCGACTATTATCGGCGATACAATTTTTATTGCCCAGGCTTGGACAGGAACTTATTGCTGGCCTAATCTGTACAAAGGTGCAATCGATCCTGCGAATCCAACCCAGATTACCTGGATAGCGGGACCGACACTCAGCCAACCAGTCTGCCATGGTGGAACCGCAGTACTCGATGGTAATGTTTATTGGTTAGGTGGATTTCTGAATGCTACAACGGTAACAAATAGTTGCTGGAAATTCAACTCTTTGACAGGCACGATTTCAACGGACGTCGCTTATCCTCAAACTTTGGCTCGCTGTTGTTATATGGTTGCACGGCCATCCGCACACGAGTTATATGTAATCGCGGGTGATGCTGATGGAGACTGGAATCCACCCAATAATTTCTACTACAAAATACAGTTTGCTCAATTGACTTCGCGTGATGTCGGTGTTGATGCAATTAGAAGTCCGGGTGGTTCACATCCAGTCGGAACGGTTATGGCACCAAAAGCATTGGTCAGAAATTTTGGAACCGCCACTCAAAATAATTTCACAGTGGTCTGTTCAATTGTTGGAGCTGGTGGTGTGATAAGATATACTGATGCTAAAACTATTACAACCGGAATTGCACCAGATGATACAGTTCGCGTTAATTTTACATCCTGGACACCAAACATTGCTGAGATTGAAACGGTTAAAATGCAGACCAATCTTCCTTATGATTCAAACCCAGCAAACGACCGAAAAGTTGGCATAACCGAAGTCAGCGCATTTTTATTATCCGAAAGGTTTAATGGCGAAGTGTTCCCACCCGTGGGTTGGCAGGCGAATATTATACAAGGAACGTATAACTGGCAAGGATTTACTGCTGGAGTCAATCCTACTTGCAGTCCTTACGAAGGTACAGCGATGGTTGGTTATCGTTCATATAGTGCATCATCAGGTTCAGCGGCAAGACTAATATCGCCAGTAATTATGCTTAGTGGCGCGGTACCGTGTACGTTAAAATTCTGGATGTATCATGACCCCGGCTTTGCAACAAGCCCGGATAGTATTAGAATTGAAACTTCAACTAACGGCACAACATTTACACAAGTGGCATCGTTCTTGCGCTATGCAGCGTCAGCAGCTTGGTCCGAGCATACAGTTGAGCTTGATTCGGATAGTGGAACTCTATATATTGCATTCCAAGCTTATTCTGGCTATGGTAACAATATGTATATTGATTATGTTCGTTTATCAGGTGCAGGTCTAGGAATTAATGAAAAAGCTCATATTAACTTCATATCTTCAGCTCTTAATGTATCAAATCCCAATCCAATAACTAATGGTATAGCACATATTTCATTTACTCTTGCGGAACCATCACCAGTCTCGCTGAAGATATATGATGTATCGGGTCAATTAATAAGAACTTTAGTTAATACTCACTTACAACAGGGTATTTATGATTACTCTTGGAATTGTCGAGATGATTATAACAGACAGGTAGCCGAAGGTATCTATTTTGCTACACTTGAAACACCAAAACAGAAATTTACGAATAAGTTAGTTTTGTTCGATCGTAAATAATAAGTACATTAACAAGAGGTAATAAAAATTAATTGAGCGATTTTTATTAAATCAGAAAAAATGCGTAAATACTTAATAGTCTTATCCGCTCTTTTTATTCTATTATTTGGAATGGAAAGAAACGGAATCGTTAATGATACAACGATCTTTGTTGCACCATTAACAAACAAAACAGGGAAAATTGTCGAAACCAACAACGTGCCATCAACATCTACGCCAAATTTTCGGAGTTGGACTGCAATCGCCGCACCAGCGACGAATGCTGACCGAATATCGCATGCTACTGTTTATGACCCGGTTGAAGACAAAATCTATATGATTGGTGGAAGTCCAGCTGGTGGCGCTGGCACGGAACTTGCACTTTGTCAACAATATGACCCGGTAACAAATACCTGGTCTGATAAAGCATCAATGATAACTGCACGCGGTTGGATTAAAGGTGATTATGTGAGAGGAAAAATTTATGTGATTGGTGGTCTCAGTAATAGCGGCACTGCATTAAATAATAATGAAGAATACACAATCTCATCTAATACCTGGGCAACTAAGACTGCAATTTTAGGTGCTCGTCTTGCAACGATTGAGGATGTTTGGCGGGATTCGTTAATCTATGTAATGGGTGGTTGGGATGGAGCTTCAACTAGTGGTTATACCGATGTTGAAATCTATAATCCATTCACTAATACGTGGGCGACTGGCTCTGCATTACCAATGAATGGCGATATGGGTTCTTGTGCTATTGTCGGTGATACCATCTATATCACTAATGCAGTTAACCGTAGTGGCAGTGCTTACTGGCCAAATATCTATAAAGGTGGTATCAATCCAGCTAATCCAACCTTGATTACATGGTCTCCAGGACCAGTACCTCCAATATTAAGTTCAGGTACAGGAACTGCTGCAATCGGAGATAATATTTACTGGATAGTTGGCACTACCTGTTTTAAATATAACCGAACAACTGGTGTCATTTCTACAGTTGACCCATATCCTATTGCAACTTGCCGATGTAATTTCTTGGTTTCTCGTCCAAGTGCATATGAATTATATGGTATTGCGGGTGATGCGAATGGCAACTGGTCAACTCCAAATAATTATTATTATAAGAATACTTTCCCACCGCTACAGTCGAATGATGTCGGAATGTATGCGATTCGTACACCTGGCACTACTGCTTCTATAAATGTTCCGATTACACCAATTGGTGTAGTTAAGAATTATGGTATAACTTCAGAATCCTTTGCAGTTGTTTGTTCCTTTATTGGTGGTGGAGTAACCAGATATACTACGTT
>Ga0315294_10000745_pt1 | contig 35306 bp, 32 predicted proteins | sample YL17G13_40_MG_FD_203626 | JGI IMG/M metagenome (GOLD analysis project Ga0315294, IMG submission 203626) | Sediment microbial communities from Yellowstone Lake, YNP, Wyoming, USA - YL17G13_40 | ecosystem: Environmental > Aquatic > Freshwater > Lake > Sediment | place: USA: Wyoming | collected...
GAGAGAACGCTCACGGGTTCCGACGTTCCAGAGCGGCCTTCAGCCGGGCGATGCGGTCCATTCTCGTCTGGCCGAGTCGCGCGATGGACTCTTCGGCCACGGGGGAGATGCTTCCGGCGTGAACGCGCCGAGCAGCCTGCTGCGGCGAGTATCCTGGTTGGATGGCATCGAAGCCACAGCAATCGGCCAACTGGGAGACCTTTGGGTCGTAGGCGAGCGCAACCAGGGGAGACCGCGCAGCGACTGCCGCAGCAGCCATATGGTATCGGCCCGCGACCGTCAACGTGGCAGAACTGCAGAGGTCCAGCAGCGCTAGTGGCTGAGGCGAGATGATGAGTTCTGACGGCGTGAGCAGACGGCTCCGGACAGCCCGTGTAAATGCCAGGTCTGTTGATGGAAAGAGCACGACGAGATCCAACCGGACAGATGACTGGGACCCCAGGCAGTCGAGAAACGAGGCTGTCTCCTCAGGCGTCCACCCGAACCGTTCGTTGACGCAGGCAACGATCCGGGACTCGCGACGAGTGGCCGCGACAGGTTCACCGCGTCGGGCGACGAGATAAGAAAGCCCAGCGTCGGACGACACGCAGATGTCCTGCGTTCGAACCCCGCAATCGAGCAGGAGGTCTCGCGAAGCGTCGTCGCGTACATCGATGAGGATCATGCGACCAAAGACGGTCCTCACAAGACGACGGATCCATAACCGCCTGACGGGGCCGACACCCTGTGCGTAGGAGAGGATTCCCTTCTTGTGTAGCGCGGCCAGCAGAGGAATTCCCAGATAGTATAGGCTGCTTCGCGAGCTGGTGACGTCCTGGATGAGGCCTCCCCCACCCAGCATCACATAGTCACACGCCCAGAGAGCTGCTCTCATCGCTGTTGGGTCGTGCCGATCGACGAGCGTGTGTCGCGGGCAGACGGGGCTGGCATACTGACCCGGTTCATTGACCGCGAACACCGCTTCACAGTTGATACTTGTCAGTTCATCCTGTACCGCCGAGAGAATGAGCTCGTCGCCAAAATTGCCAAAGCCATAGTAGCCCAGGACAAGGAGTCGGGTCATCTAGCTCCTGGATGCTGTCCGACGATGCGCAAGCACGCGGAACATAAAATAGAAGATGCTCCCTACGCGCCGTACGCGGCTTGGCTGGACGACCAGTCTGTACAACCACTCCGTGCCGGTCTTCTGAACGAATCGCGGCGCGCGGCGGACAAGTCCACTCCAGACATCGAACGTGCCGCCTACGCCGATTGCGATAGGGATACCCATGTCGCGGTGGTGCCAGATCCACTTCTCCTGGGCTCCTCCGCCCATGCCGACCAGGAGAATGTCGACGTGCGCTCCCCGGATTTCCTGGATCATCTGTGCTTCCTCTGCTGCGTCAAAGTAGCCGGAATGGAAACCGACGACATGAAGACCTGGATAACGGGTCATGACGTTGGAGGCGGCCCGTTCGACGATATCCGGCTTTGCACCCAGGAAGTACACGCGGTAGCCCCTGAGCTCGGCGAGTGCCAGCAGAGAACCCGAGAACTCGATGCCCGGGATGCGGTTCTCAATGCGTGGGCCCAGCATGCGCGCTCCCCATACGATGCCAACGCCGTCAGCAACGACCAGATCTGCCTGCTGGACAATCTCCAGAAACTCGGCGTCCCTGAACGCACGAGCTGCCATCTCGCCATTGAGCGTGACGACGAGATGAGGCACTCCGCTTTCCACGAAGCCGTCGGCTATCTCGAGAAGCTCGTCAACGTCCCTGTTGCTGATAGAAATGCCAAAGAAGTCGATCTTGTCGACATGTTCCCGGGGCGAACGGAGCACAATACCGACGAACCGCGGAAGCGAAAGGATGCGAGGCAGCCGCTTGGGATCAAGCACAAACCGGTACAGCCATTCAAGACCGAGTCTCTGGACGCGGGCAGGTGCACGTTTGAACTCACCCGATAGGACGTTGTAGCTTCCTCCCACACCCATGGCAAACGGGATACCCATCGCGGAAAGGTTGCCAGCAAGGAACTTCTCCTGCTTGGGACTGCCCATGCCGACGAAGATGATGTCCGCCCTGGCAGCGGCGATCTCTGCAACCAGGCCGGGTTCGTCGGCAGCAGTGAAGTATCCGTCGTGTGAACCAGCTACGACGAGGCCAGGGTATCTCTCCTTCACGATTGTCACAACTCTGGAGAGTACTTCCGGGCGTGATCCAAGAAGAAAGAGCCGCCATCCACGAGCATCTGCCAGCTCGAGCAGCCGCAAGAACAAGTCGACACCCGTGACCCGGGACTTGATACGCTCGTGGTAGAACAGCCGCGAAGCCCACATGATTCCTATGCCGTCGCAGAAATTCAGGTCGCTCTTTCGCAGGACCTTCTCAAGGGCTTTGTCCTGTTTGGCCTTGATGACCTTCTCAGGATTAATGGCCACACCCATGTGAGGGGCGCGAGAGGCGACGAAGCCCTCGACAGCAGCGAGAGCCTCGTCCATGTCCAGGTTGTCGACCGGAACACCGGCGACATGGACTCGTTCAGCCATTGCTCGGTTGACAGGCCAGCGTTCTACAGACGAACGTACCAGGGTTGCTGGAAGACGTCGCCATCATGTTCGAACACTCCCCTGAAGTCATATAGAATCAGGCGGCCAGCTGCTGCCATGGCCATCTTCTTGACGCGCTCATAGTCTACATTCGCCTGTCGGATGGGCAGGACGAGTGCGTCTGCCCACAACGAGCCCGCATCGATGTCCGTCTCGCGTCCAAATTCCCTTGGTGCCTCAGCGATGCTGTCGAGAACACGCACTTCAGCTCCCGCCTTCGCAAGCGCTGTGGCAAGGTCGACGGCCGGACTCAGGGTGACATCGTCCGAGTAGTCCTTCATGGCGATGCCGACGAACAGCACATGCTTGCCCCCGAGCCCCCCCATCCTCCTGGACATGCGCTCGGCAATGTAACCAGGCTGAGCGGCGTTCGCCTGACGTGCGGAGACGAAGGTCGGCAGCAAGTCGCGCCATTCGTCCTGGCTTGAGAGCGAACCGAACAGATAGGGCGAGGCATAGGGGATGCAGTGCCCCCCGACGCCGATGCCAGGCATGAGAATCTTGACTCTCGCGTGGGTATTGCAAGCCTCAACCAGTTCCCACGTGGGAATGTCGAAGTGATTCGCGAAGCGCGCCAACTGATCGGCGATTGCAATGTTGACGTCCCGCTGAGCATTCTCGAACATCTTCGCCGCTTCCACAAGTTCGAGGGAGGACGCTTTGAAGACGGGTTCATGGTTGACGGCTCCGAGCACTTGAGTCGCGCGGTCGAGACTCCTTCCATTGATTCCCCCGACGACCAGTGGCATACTGCGGAACTCGTCATAGGCGTGCCCTTCAGCTATCCGCTCCGACGAATACGCGAGGTCAAAGTCGGTGCCTGCTACGAGCCCGCTTGCGCGCTCCAACGTGGAGAGCACGAGGCCGCGAGTTGTGCCAACAGGTACGGTGGACCGGCAGATGACGAGATCCCCTTTCTTGAGCAGCTTGCCCAGCTCCGTACAGGCTCCAGTGAGTATGCTCATGTCCAGGGCCCATGAATTGTCGATTGGGATGCCAACTGTAATAATGAAGGTCGCCACGTCTTTCGGGAGTTCGTCGAACTTGCTGGTGACGTTCAGGCTGCCATTTGCAAGACACGTTCGGAGGACGTCATTGACCGGTACGCCGTCGAAGTCCTCGCGCATACCGAGCGAAGATGCGTTGATCGACTCGATGCGACGCGGGTCGATATCGACCCCGGAGACCTGAAATCCGTCCAGCGCATAGGTGAGCGCAAGAGGCAGACCAACATTGCCAAGACCGACAATTGCAAGCTTCCTTTCCATTTCTTCCTCCATATTCAGGACGGGTGGTGTGTCAACGTGTCGAGCACGCGATCGAATTCGGTGATCCGGAACGACCAGTCAAACCGTCGGGACGACTGCACGCGGTAGCGACGGAGCTCGAGTGAATCTGTATCGATGCTGTCTTGCACTGCGGAGACGAACTCCTGAGGGGTGGACGCGAGTCGCACCATGTCTTCGCCGAATGACCCAAGGGCGTGGATTGTCGACGAGACCACGGGCAGTCCAGCCGCAACATATTCATAGAACTTCAGTGGGTCGACGCCTAAGGTCAGCGGCGATTCACGGAAGGGGATAAGCGCGACGTCGTAGTGGGGGGCCTCCTGCGCGATCGCAGCTTGGGAGAGTGTCCCCTTGAAGACGATGTTGGCATGGACGGCTAGTTCATCACGGACAACCGGCAGGGCCTCGCCGAAGCAGTCGATCTCGCAGTCTGGATAAGCGACAGCCACGGCGCCAAGTACCTGCACGTCGAACCATTCGCGCATTGCTCCGACGTACAGGAATCTGCGCTGCCTCGGCAGTGTGGTCAACGTGTCAAGCCAAGTCATGGCGGGCGCGGCGAATACCTCGTGGTCCACGCCATTTTGGATCAGGCTGACCTTGTCCTCGTGCGACGAAAACTTGGCGGCAATGGTTTCATTGGTCGCGATCACAGCAGATGCAATGTCGGCAGTCCGGCCCTCGAGGCGGTCGACGGTAGCCTTGTCGAGGAGTCCAGGATAGGCGCTGTGGTCGTCGACACAGTCGTACACGACCGGAGCGCCAAGCAGCCGAAGAGCTCTCGGGACAAACGGCAGATACGTGAGGACGATGCCGGCATCGGCCGTCCAGCCACCAGCGAGACTCCGCAGGTAGCGGTAATACGTGAGCGAGTCGTGGTCTGCCACGCGCTCGTACTTCTTGAAGTAGGGAAGCCACGGCGTGGGCGATGCGGTCCAAATGTGGTCTCCTTGCTCGTGCGTGCCGGACCGCCAGGCATTCAACTTCCACCACAGCTTCGGGCGGGCTGCCGCTAGCCAGGTTACCGGCGCCTCGACGTAGAGGACGTCGTAGCCTCGTTCGGCCAGTCGGCGAGCAAAGCGCTGTTTTCGGCTGGGGAACGAGCGATAGTTGTTGGTGCTGAGGACAAGCGCCTTCATTCGTCTGCCTCGGGAGCAGCGCCGAGCGCGAAAAGACTCCACATAGGAAGCGCTATTGCCCACGAGTTGAGAAGGTTGTCGGTGAACAGGTTGACCAGAAGCGCAAGAAGACCCACCGACGCGAACAGCCAGAGCTTGTCCTTCGAGCGGAAGAAGCGTGTGGTGACGCAGGCGAAGGCACTCGACAACCATGAGACATACAGAGCGAAGCCGACCATGCCTGTCTCAGCAAGCACGCGAATCCACACGGAATCCATGGAGATACCCGTGAAGTAGCCATACTTCTGCGCGGCGGAGCCTCCAAACGTGCCAAGACCGCTTCCAAGAAGAGGGTGATCAGTGAGATTCACAAAGGCCTGCCTCCAGCGGAACAGACGACCGAGGTTGTTGCTTTTGTCGACATAAGTTGAGCTGAGCAGGTTGGTCATGCGGAGTCGGAATGTCGGGACAGCGATGAGGATACCAGCGCCGGCGGCGGCAAACACCCCTGCAAGTGCGGGGTTCAAGATGAGGAGTCCGACGAAGAAGGACCCCGCTGCCGACAACCAGGCGGCTCGCGTCAGCGTGAGAAGGAATCCGCTACCCATAACCAGGACGCATCCCACTGCAATCGCTCGCTCATACCACGTTGTCCGCACGACGGCCACGTACACGCCCAGGGGGATGATGGTCTCGAGGTAGGCAGCGAGAACATTGGGGCTGCCGAAGAGCGAGAACGCCCGAGTACTGATGACCCCACTCTCTGTGTCTTTGTCAAGCCACTGAGCGGGGACCGGAACCTTCCGGACATACTGATAGATACCGATGAACGCTACGATCGTGGCACTCACCAGAAGGTGTGGAACCGTCTCACGGAGGAGACCGCCGGCATCCCCGTCGACGAGGAGCCAAAGGATGACAAAAGCCATGAATGGTTCAAACGCCAGGCGGGCTTCATGAACGTAAGCGCCGATGTAGTAGGTATTTGCTGCGTAGCTCAGAAGCGTTGCCGAAACAAACAGCAGAGCTGTCAGAACGACGGGTGAAGTCACGAGACGTCCGATCTTCCGCCAGCTCGTGGCGACGGCGAAGGAAAGGAAGAGCAGGAGCATGATCTCTTCCCAGAGATTGGCAAGAGGCAGATTGGCCTTCCGGATCGTCCAGTTGAGAAGTGGGTAATAGGCAACCAGCAGGAGGAAAACTCTCGCTGCCAACCGCCTCTTGGTGGAGTTGAGGTTCATTCCGTGCCTATGGGAGATCGTGCACCGTCAGGACACGTGTCCATACCTTCCAGGTGTCTCCGTACAGGGCAAGGTTCGCACCGGCGAGAATCTTGTCGCGGCCGTATATGTACGCCCACGCGACCTTCGCGTCGATGGACTGTGCCGTGATAACGACGTCCTTGAGGATCGGGTGCCCGACGACATGCAGCTCCCCTTTGCTGTCAAACGCGTCCACCTCGGCTGGTGATGTCGTGATGCCGGTAATCGCAAGACACTCCTTGCCCGTCTCGTCATAGATGGGGGTACCCATCTTGATCTCTGCAGCTGTCTCCGGCTGGATTCCATACGCGAGGAACGTGGCCTCGATGCGCTTGCGGCTGAGACCCTTCGCCCCGGTGGAGGGACGCGTAAGCTTGTAGGCTGCAGCGATACCCGCGATGATGACGAGCGCAAAAACGACTCCGATAATCCATTTGTTTTTCATCTGGTACGACCCCCTTGTGTGAGTTCGCCCTTTCGGCCGCGGAGGCCGTCCGAGACACCCCTCACGAAGTAGTGCAGAAAGGCACGACGATTATTGTAGAGAAGCACAATCGAAATGAAACGCCGAACTGCGAAGAGAGGAAGGAACAGGGCCAGAAAACGGGACCGCGCGAGGAGCCGGCGCTGCGTCAGAATGCAGTTCCGGGTGCCATAGTACAAGCGCCACGGCTGGTCGACGAGGACGGCAAGGGACCTTCCGAGAAACCGCATCTGTCTGCGGTTGGCCGAAGGGTGTAGCACCCGGCTCGCGGGGATGGCGTACCCATGGAACCCCGCCAACGTTGCTCTCAGAGTGAACTCTGTGTCGTCATACCAGCCAAACAGCGACGCGTCGAAGAGACCGGCTTCGAGGAGCAGGGAAGACGGGACAAACAGGCCTGCCATAGCACAGGTATCAAAGGGGAATTCAGGCTCCTGATAGCGTTCCCGGGGCACTGGCTTGAGCATCCCAGTCCGGCGACTGTATGTGAACGAGTTGAAGAACGGGAGTTCCGGCTGTGGCGTATTGTAGCATACAGAGCGGAAGTACGTTCGCACGCCGTGCATGTCGGCGCCTCGCAGGAGACGCGCCAGGGCGTCTGGGTCGACGATAGCATCGTCGTCGAGCATCCATACCCAGTCGGCTTTGAGCTCGAGTGCCTTCTGCTGGCCTATGGCTGCACCTCCTGCCGGCCCACTGTTATGTTCCAGGCGAACAACGTCGACATCCTGCCGGTATTCCTGGGGAGGCGTGTACGGGATGGCGGACCCATTGTCGACGACGACGACCCGGTCGGGTCGCTGGGAGCCGTGCAGGATCGACGACAGACAGCACGATGCCGTTCCAGAGCGGTCCAGGGTGATGACGACGGCAATGACAGTCATTGAGGAGCGGTTTGCCTAACTGGGCAGGGCGACCGCGAGCCTGCACGGGCCGGTGGTGCGGCCACGCGCACACGGACCGCAGTATCACAGACAGTGTCCAGGCTGAAGGAGAACTCAGCGAGATTGTGCCAGGCAAGGTGTGCGCATGCTCCGGAAAGAAGGCACATCCGGGGTCGTTGCCAGCACCACGCAGAGACTCCGTTCGTCAGGGCTCCTGGTTGGACGGAACTGCCGCACTGAACAGCGGAGCAATCTTCGATCGCAAGGCATCCAGGTCCGGGATGACGTACGCCGTTCCGTCGACATCCCCTGGCTCTCCAGGGAACGGGATCGTGGTTACTTCCTTGTCGCTCGTATTCTTGAAAGCAAGGGTGACACGAAGCATGTCATTGGGGAGAAGGTCGGTCACAACGGCCTTCTCGACAGCACGGATGACGGGCGGCAGTAGCCAGACGTTGCGAAGCGAGGAGGTCTGGGCTACGATAGCCTTGAAAAGAGCCTTCTGACGAACAACACGTCCGTATTCTTCTCCGTTCCATGAGCCAAAGTCACCGACTGCATCGTGACGGAAGCGAGCATATCCGAGCGCTGTCTTCCCGTCCATGTGCTGTACTCCTGGTTTCAGGTCGATGAGCGTGTCCTCTGCTTTGTAGTACATCGCCATCTCGACATTGATGGTCACGCCTCCCAAGGCATCGATGACCTGCTCAAACCCCGCGAAGTTGGCCTTCACATAGTAGTTGACCTTGATGCCCGGGATCATTGCCTCGACCGTCTTCTCGAGGAGCTCGATTCCACCATCGGAGAAGTAGTCGGAGTTTGTCGTGGCGTTGATCTTGTCATAGCCGTGTCCAGGAATGCTGACGCGAGAATCCCTGGGAATCGACATGACCGACATGGTCCGGGAGACCGGATCGAGACCGATAAGCATGATGCTGTCGGAGCGACCCGGGTCACCTTCTGCGCGAGAATCCACACCCACGACGAGGATATTGACCCTTTCGTGGAGGTTGAGAGCCGATCTCATGGCACCTGCGTTGGGGCTGATCGAGCGGAGAGAACTGTAGAGAGAGATGACGCTGTAACCGGCAAAACAGACCACAATGGCCAACATGGAGACAACAGCTATGAGAAGCGTCTTGCGGACCTTCGTCGAGCGAAAGGAGCCCGTCAGTCCCTTGGTTTCTGTTTTCATTGGCACGTTCCTTCACCTGAAAGTCCAGACGTATTTATCTGTGTACTCAAAGAGTACGCATTTGGACCGACAGTACAAGACGCAAACACTGAAGGAATGCGTCGGTCTCTATGGACTGGTCCTGCCTATTTCATGAACAGGGGAAGGAAGCTGAGCGAGACCACCGATATGAGCTTGATAAGGATGTTCAGTGAAGGTCCTGCAGTGTCCTTCAGTGGGTCGCCAACGGTATCCCCGACGACGCTTGCCTGGTGCTGCAGGCTACCCTTTCCGCCGAGCGATCGCTCGATAAGCTTCTTCGCATTGTCCCATGCTCCGCCGGCATTTGCCATGTAGAGCCCGAGCAGCGTGCCGGTCACCGTGGCACCCAGAAGAAGACCACCGACGGCTTCCTTGCCCAGCAGAAAGTACGTGACAAAGGGAGCCGCGATACCAAGGAAAGCTGGCGGTACCATATACTTGAGAGCGCCTCGCGTGCTAATGGCTATACACGCATTTGGATCCGACGGAGCGAGACCCTGCAGAAGACCAGGGATCTCGCGGAACTGTCTGCGCACTTCGGCAACCATGAGCATTGCGGTAGAGCCGACAGCCTCGATGAGAAGCGCCGAGAACCAGAATGGCAGCATCGAGCCAAGGAATATGCCTGCAACCACGCGCGGATCAAGAACGTCGAGCACCGACAAGTTGACAGCTTGCGCGAAACTACTGAACAGTGCCAGCGACGTCAGGGCGGCGGAGCCGACCGCAAAACCCTTCCCCATTGCAGCCGTCGTGTTGCCGAGCGAATCGAGCTGGTCCGTGCGCTCTCGGACAACAGGGAGCTGTCCCGTCAGTTCCGCAATTCCACCTGCGTTGTCAGCGATTGGACCATAGGCATCGACTGACAGGGATATGCCAAGGGTTCCCAGCATCCCGACTCCCGCTAGCGCAATACCGTACATCCCGAGGCCGGCATAGGCTGCAAGCAGGGCCGCCGAAATCGCGACAACTGGAATGACGACGCTGCGCATTCCGGCAGACATGCCGCTGAGTATGTTGGTCGCTGCACCGCTCTTGGATGCAAGCGCAATCTGCGCGACGGGTCGTGACGACGTAAAGAATTCTGAAGCCAGGCCGACGACGACCCCGGACACGACACCCACGGTGACAGCGATGGCTGCCTTCATGTCGCCAAATACCCCGAGAGAAAGAGGAATCGAGGTAGCCACGAGCGCAACAGAAGCTCCAATAGACCCATAGCGCAGCAGGGACTCGGGCGAGAACCGGTCACTTCTCGACAGGAGCTTCACCAGGAGCACGGCCATCAGGGAGAACATCAGGCCCGCCCCAACGACATAGTAGACATAGCGCACCGGCAGGAGGACGTCAGCAATTCCATGCTGACGGGCGAACCAGTAGCCCAGAATGTCGGCGGCCAGGATGGCCCCTACGTATGACTCGTAGAGATCGGCACCCATGCCTGCAACGTCGCCGACGTTGTCGCCCACGTTGTCCGCTATGGAGGCGGGATTACGAGGATCGTCTTCCGGGATACCGGCCTCAACCTTGCCGACGAGGTCTGCTCCTACGTCCGCCGCCTTGGTGTAGATGCCTCCCCCGACGCGGGCAAACAGTGCAACGAGGGATGCTCCCATGGAGTATCCGGTTGCAGCGACGAGAGCCTTCTCCGGACTCTGGAGGATGGACAATGTGCCAAACATCGAAAGGAAGGACCCTGCAACACCAAGACTGCTCACGACGATCCCCATGACGGACCCGCCAGAGAAGGCCATGTTGAGAGCCGCCCCCAAGGAGCGTCGTGCCTCGAGAGTAGTACGACCATTGGCCATAGTCGCAATCTGCATTCCCACATAACCGGCCAGTACCGAGAATCCCGCTCCGGCGATGAAGGAAAGTCCTGCTACAAGCCCGTCCCCCAGCGCGAGAAGAACGCCCACGATCGCCAGGATTGGGAACAGCACCGCATATTCGCGCGCCAGGAACGTGGTGGCACCACGATGGATGGTGAGAGTGATCTGGAGGATGGCCTCGTTGTCGAGTGGATGGCGGGCGATGGATCTCGCCAGAACAGCTACGAACAGGAGCCCGACGAGTGAGAGGAGTGGGACGAGAATAAGAGGAAAGGCAATGGCTGCTTGCGAAGGAATACTCATTACAAGGTTCCTCCTGCACTGGGTATCGCCAAGTAGGAGCGAAAAACAGTGGAGCCGGCGATCTGATTTGAACAGACGACCTGCTGATTACGGATCAGCTGCTCTACCAACTGAGCTACGCCGGCACACAAATAGCCAACTGGCCAGAACAAAAAAATGGAGCGGAAGACGGGATTCGGACCCGCGACAACTGCCTTGGCAAGGCAGAGCTCTACCCCTGAGCTACTCCCGCTCTGGCGGGATCGACGGGATTTGAACCCGTGGTCTCCGGCGTGACAGGCCAGCGTGTTGGACCAGCTACACCACGACCCCGTACCATACTTAGTATAGATTGTTCTACAAAAAGTCAAGTGAGCATCCGGTGTCTCAGTCTCACTGGGCGCGCAAAGCTGTCACCATATGCGATACAAGAAACGTGGTGGGCGGAACAGGGTTCGAACCTGCGACCCCCTCCGTGTGAGGGAGGTGCTCTACCGCTGAGCCATCCGCCCATACGTGGTGCCCTCGAGGAGAATCGGACTCCTATCGCAGCCTTGAAAGGACCGTGTCCTGACCATTAGACTACGAGGGCTTTGGTGAGCCGTACAGGACTCGGACCTGTGACCCTCTGCTTAAAAGGCAGATGCTCTGCCAGCTGAGCTAACGGCCCGCGCACGAGTTCATTCTACTGAGAACCCGCTCCTCGTCAATAGTTAGGACGGTCGAGTGACTGCGCTCAGTCCTCTGCAGTCGTGTCGAGAGACTCGAATCGGGTGTATCTTTTGTCGAACATCAGCTTCACCTTGCCCTGCTTGCCATTGCGGTGCTTGGCGACCAGTGCGTTGGTGGGCGTCCGGGTGCTCACCTCGGAAGTGTCTATCGCTTCGTCGGTGTACAGGAAAATGACAATGTCGGCATCCTGCTCGATTGCTCCACTCTCGCGAAGGTCGGACAACTGAGGCTTCTTGCGGTCTCTCTTCTCGATGTCCCGTGACAGCTGAGAAACGACAATGATCGGCACATTGAGTTCGCGGGCCAGGTTCTTGAGCATGCGAGTGATCTGTGCCACTTCAAGGACGCGGCTCTCGGCCTTCTCGCCAGAGGCGGCAAGCTGGAGGTAGTCGACAATGAGGAGTTCTACCTTGGCTGTGACCGCAAGACGCTTTGCCTTCGCCCGTATCTCGAGAGCCGTTAGCCCCGCCGCGTCGTCGATATACAGGGGTGCCTCTGATAGCCTGTTGCTGACCTGTGTCAGCGCCTGCCAGTCCTCCTGCGACAGATAGCCCGACCGAAGCTTGTCCGCCTCGATCATCGCTTCTGACGATATGATACGTTCGGCCAGCTGCTCTCTGGACATCTCCAGACTGAAGATGCCCACGGGCTTCTTCAGGCGGACCGCGTTGTACGCTGCAATGTTCAATGCAAGCGACGTCTTTCCGACGCTTGGCCGCGCGGCCAGGACGACCAGTTCCTGGGGCTGGAACCCGCCGATCTGGAGATCCAGATTCTTGATACCAGTGGCAACCCCGCGAATGGAACCTCTATGGTCATAGCGCTCCTCCAACACCTGCAACGTCGTCGGGAGGATGCGTTCCAGCGGCTGGAAGTCACCGCGTACCATACCCTGAGATGCCTCGTAGATGAGCTTCTCGGTCCTGTCGATGAGCTCCATGGCCGTGACGGTGGGAGAAAACCCAAGCTCGTAGATGTCTCGGCCCGCGCGGATAATACTGCGCTTGACCGACGACTCCTTGATGATCTCGGCGTAATACTTGACGTTCTGGGTTGTCGGGACAAGCTCCGTGAGTTTGGCCAGGTATGCCACACCGCCGATGCGATCGAGGTTGCCATGACTCTTGATGTCGTTGCTCAGAACGATGACATCGACAGGCTTGTTGGATGCTCGGAGGCGAAAAATGGAGTCACAGATGGCGACGTGTTCATCGAAGTAGAAGTCGTCAGGCTTGAGATAGTCCATGACCTCATCAACGGTGGCATTTGAGACAATGAAGGAACCGAGTAACGACTGCTCGGCTCCCATATCATATGGTGGAACAACGTTCCCCGGATTCGAACCGGCTTCGTTCTGCCCGGCTCTTGGACGGGTTTCGCTTACCTGGACATCACTCCGGTCAGGCATTCTCAGACAGCTTCCGCAACGGTGACGGAGACGAAGGCAGTGACCTGGGGACTCAACTTCAAAGCAATCGCATACACGCCAAGTGCCTTGATGGGTTCATCGGTACTCACGGTTCTCTTCTCCACGGCGACACCGAGTTGACTGCCAATGGCTGCAGCGATTTCGTCCGGAGTGATGGCGCCATACAGTCTCCCCTGTGGCGTCGCTTTGGCGCGAACGGTAACCGACTGACCTGTGAGTTTCGCTGCCAAGTCCTGGGCCCGCGCAAGCACAACATCCTTTTCCTGAGACACTGCCATCTTGTGTTTGCTGAGAGAGGCGACTCTCTCGGATGTTGCATCGATGGCCAGACGCTGGGGAAGGAGGTAATTGGCAGCATAGCCCGCAGAAACGCTGACCACGTCATTCTTGTGGCCCACGCCCTTGACGTCAGCGAGCAGGATTACCTTCCTGTCCATAGTTGGTGTTGAACTACCGATTCACAAACGGCAGGAGAGCCATGACGCGAGCTCTCTTGACGGCACCCGCAAGGGCACGCTGGTGCTTCGCACACACGCCTGTCGCCCGGCGAGGAAGGATTTTGCCCTTATCGCTTACGAAACGGCGCAGCCGTGAAGCATCCTTGTAGTCGATATCATCAGTCTTGTCGGCGCAGAATGGGCAGAACTTCTTGCGCGCGCGAAAGTAAAATGATTTCTTCTTGCCGGTCTTGCTTGGTTTCTTGAATGGTGCGTTTGGCATAGTAGTTCACTCCTTCATCTCAGTTGAATGGCACGTCGTGGTCTTCAGAGCCGGATCCCTGCTGCAACGATCCCTCGGGGACTTCAAAGTCCTTGAGAAGGTCATCTTCGCCGGGCGCTTCACCGGGCTCACCAGCACTCTGACGATTCTGCGGAGCGCCGATGACCTCGAATGTCGTAGCCACGATCTCGGTAGCACGCTTCTTGGTTCCGTCGTTGGCCGTATATTCCCGAATGGATAGGCGTCCTGTCACGAGAACGCGCAGGCCCTTCTCAGCCGACTTCTCGATCTTGTCGGCGACGTAGGTCCATGCGTTGACGTCAACGAAGAAGGCTTCTTCCTTCCAGTCACGGACAGACGGGTCTTTGGACGCGTTCCAACTCCGGTTCACAGCAATTGAAACACGAGCCGTCTTCTTGCCCGACGGCGTGTACCGGATGTCCGGATCCCTGGTGATTCTGCCTGTGAGGACAACCTGGTTGAGGTCGTTCATCCTTGCGCCTCAGGTGCAGGGGTGGCTTCAGATACCGGTGCAGCTACTGGAGCTGGTTCAGGTGCAGGGGTAGCCTCCTGAGGGCCAACTGTCTCGACGGCAATGACAGTCTTCTTGTGCTCGGGTCGCGTAACCATCCACCGGACGACGTTTTCGTTCACTCTCAGCTGCCGCTTGAGAGCGTCGACCTCGCCAGGCTCGCACTCAAATGCGATCGCCCAGTAGTAGCCATCCTGCTTCTTGTTGATCGGATACGCCATGCGACGACGACCCCATGGGTCTGCCTTCAGAATCGTGCCCTTTGATGAGATGAAGGACTGAACGGTAGTGGCGACAGCCGCAGCTTCTTCCTCCGGCATTGTCCCGTCCACAATAAACATCAACTCAAACTCTCTCAACAGTTCCTCCCTTTGGACTTAGATTTCGGCCGTCTTCACGACGGCAGAGAGCAACAATAGTATATGCAGGAGCTGCAGCGATGCAACCGGAGGGACCCTTCACGGGAGCATCCGACTACACGCTCTGAAATGAGATGAGCTAGCGGGCCTTCTCGAGAAACGTCTTGTAGGCCAGATAGCAGGCATACAGATCCGCCTTGCTCGCCAGTTCCTGTGGGGCATGCATCGACAGAAGCGCAGGGCCGGCGTCGAGCGTTTCGATACCACGCTTCGACAGGAACTTCGCTACAGTGCCACCTCCGCCGACGTCTACCTTGCCCATCTCAGCCACCTGCCATGGGACCTTGGCCTCGTCCAGCAATCCGAGCACTTTGTGGAGAGTCTCGGCGGAGGCGTCATGGGCTGAGTACTTGCCTCGAGAGCCGGTGAACTTCGTGATCACAACGCCGTTGCCGACTGTCGCAGCGTTTGTCGGTTCGAACACGTCCAGGTAGTTGGGGTCCATACCGGCATCGACGTCGGCGCTGAGTGCCATGGAGCTCCAGAAGACCTGTCTGGCCGTGGTTTTCTCTCCAGTTTCCAGGATAAGCCGCTCAATGACCAGCTCAAGGAACTCGCTCTGCATACCGGTGTCGCCGTCGCTGCCGATCTCTTCCTTATCAGCGAGGAAGACGACCTGCGTGCGCTCAGGCTCCTTCTTCTGGTCCATCAGGCCGCGCAGGGCCGTGTACGCACAGATCCTGTCGTCGTGCCCGTACGCGAGGATGAGTCCGCGGTCGAAACCGACTTCCCGCGGCTTCATTGCCGGCACGAGCTCCAGTTCAGATGCTGCGAAGGCTCGCTCCTCGACGTTGAGCTGCCTGGCAAGTATCTTCAGGACATTCGTACGAACAGGCGTCTTGTCGTCCTTGTCATCAGCGGGCACATGGCCGACGATTGCGTCGAGCGCCTCGCCCGAAACGCCTTCGCTCAGCTTCTTCTCTCCCTGAGCCTGCCCCAGATGTGGAAGGATGTCGGAAATGTTGAACACAGGATCACTATCTTCCTCACCGATGCGCAACTGAAGCTTCTTCCCTGCCTTGTCATAGATCACGCCGTGCAGGGCAAGGGGGATCGTCACCCACTGGTACTTCTTGATTCCACCGTAGTAGTGGGTCTGGAAGAGGCCTAGCCCAGTGCTCTCGAAAAGCGGGTTCTGCTTGACGTCGATGCGCGGAGCGTCGACGTGTGCAGCTACGATGTTGACACCCTCGCCAAGAGGACGCTTGCCCAGCCTCACGATCACGGCGTTCTTGCCCCGGTTGATGAACAGCAGTTTCCCCCCTTTGGGCAATGCTTTGGCAGAGAGAGCGTCGGCAGTCCTGTAGCCGCTAGCCTGAGCAATGACCGTCGCTGCCTCCACGAACTCGCGTTCGGTCTTGGCATCCTTGATAAGCGACATATACTCCGCAGCCAGCTTGTCGGCCGCCTTGCGATCGATGCTGCTCCAGGCAGACGTCTTGTTCAACCCGATTTCCTTGGACTTCATTACTGTTCACCTCCGAGTGTGTCAGAAATTCAGCATACCTTGAAATCGGACCGAAATCAAATAGCATGCTAAGTTAGAAGAATGGAGGAATCCTATGGAATTGCGCGGTGACGTGCAGAGCTTTCCGCTTGCCCAGCTTATTCAGACCCTGGACAACGCTCAAAGAACTGGAAGGTTGGACATAGAAGGACATCTGGGCGGCTTTGCCATCTTCTTCCAGAAAGGCAAGGCCATCCATGCGCAGTCACCATACAGCAGCGGGCTACCCGCTTTCTTTGATGCCTTTCTCGAACGTGACGGTACGTTCAGTTTCTTGTCCAACGTCATCATGCCGCCTCGAAGGATCACCCAGAGCAACACGAGTCTCCTCATAGAGGCAACGGGACTTGCTGACGAATACACACGGTCAGGAATCCAGACGGAACCGTCCGAGCTGCAGGTAAGCCTGGCCGAGAATGACTCCGACGCAGGCGTTACGGTGACCGCCGATGAGTTTCTCCTCCTGTAGAAGGCTGGCGAGCAGGAGTCGTTCGATAGGATCCTGAAGGAAGCTGAGTTTGGGTTCTTCCGCGCATGGACAGCTCTCAATGGTCTTGCGGACAAGAAGATGGTTACGGTGTCGAAATCGGAGGCATAGATGGAAGGTCAACTGTCTTCACTGGTGATCACGAAGGAAGATATCGAAACCATCGACGAACTGTTCTCACAGTACCTCGTGGATTCGCAGGCGAAGGACATTATCCTCCTCAACAAGAGCGGCGAGCTCCTTGCGAAGAGCGGTGCTGTCACGCGGGAGTCGGCAATCGCTGTGTCCGCCTTGGCGGCCGGTGTCTTCTCGGCCACGAATGAGTTGGCGAAACTCCTCGGAGAACGTGAGTTTACCCTGACGTTCCACCAGGGCAAAGAGACCAACATCCATATTTCCCTCGTAGACCCCTTGATCCTGCTTGCCGTCATTTTCGACAACAAGGCGCCCATCGGCGCCATCAGGTTCTGGGCCAAGAAGATCTCGGGTTCGATCAAGCCGGTCCTCGAGAAGATGGCCACGGGCCGGCGTCAAGAGCCTTCCCAGGACTTCAGGAAGGGACTTCAGGATGAGATCGACAAACTCTTCTAGCGAATTGATGCGAGCCACCATATGTCTCTGATCGACTTCTCCAAGTCTGAGATCACGTTCAAGGTCGTCTACTATGGCCCGGCAATGAGCGGCAAGACGACTAACCTCAGCTGGATCTTCCGGACTATCCCTGAAAAGGTGAAGGGTCAGTTCACGTCCATCGCGACCGAGACAGAGAGGACGCTCTTCTTCGACTTCCTGCCAGTGGAACTGGGGACCGTCAAGGGCTTCAAGATCCGCCTGAGCCTCTATACCATGCCGGGCCAGGAACTGTACAAGCTGACGCGCAAGTCCGTGCTCAAATCTGTCGACGGCATCGTCTTCGTCGCAGACTCGAATCGCGACCGGCGAGAGGACAACATCAAGAACCTTGCGGATATGTTCAAGAATCTCGAAGACTACGAGTTGCCGGATACGCCCATCATCTATCAGCTGAACAAACGGGACATGCCCGCCATCATGCCGGTCGGTGAGCTTGTCGATGACCTGCAGCTCAAGGGGAAGGCCGTCTACCTTGGCATAGCCAGCAGTGGAGTCTCTGTCATGGAGTGCCTCAAGGGAATCACTCGCGAGGTTGTCAGCAAGATCTGATCTGTCGCTCACGGGCGAGTGATGGCAGGATGCCGGGGTTTGCGCTCTTCCTGCTCTGCGTTCGCTCAGGCTCCCCCGTCGTTGTCGATGTCCTGCACCCATCCATGAACCAGCCCTGATCGGGACCACGTTCTCATGACGCGGTCGCACTCCACATCAGTGAGTTTCCGCGAGATGCCCAGTGCACGGTCGACTGCTTTGTAGGCCGGGAAGTACTGGGTCATGACGCTCACGTATGTCTGAAGTGAGAGCCGGCGGGAAACGAAGGCAAAGACCTCTCCAGCCATGCCGGTATGGCGTGGGAGAATGAGGTACCGCACGATGAGTCCTCGGGGGACATATCTGCCGTGCTCGTCTACGCTGATGTCTCCAACCTGGCGATGCATCTCGATAAGCGCATGTTCAGCGACCTGAACATAATCGGGGACGCCCGAGAGCTGCATGGCGACGCCTTCGTCCGTGTATCGAAGGTCGCCGAGGTAGATGTCCACGATTCCATCCAGAAGAGCCAGCGTCGACGGCTCGTCGTAGCTGCTCGTGTTGTAGACGATGGGAATGTGCAGCCCCTGTTGCCGCGCAGCAAATACTGCTGCCAGCAACTGCGGTACCTGGTGGGAGGGTGTGACAAAGTTGATATTGTGGGCTCCCTTCGCCTGGAGCTCGACGAGCGCGCCTGCGAGCTGCCCAACCGGCATCTGTGTTCCATGGTGCAGTTGACTCAGTGGGTAGTTCTGGCAGTAGCAGCAATTCAGGTTGCAGCCGCTGAGGAAGACCGTGCCTGACCCTCGTGTCCCGCTGACGGGAGGTTCCTCACCACGATGCAGATTCCAGACAAAGACGTTGGCCTTGAGAGCGGAGCCGCAGTAGCCAGCATCTCCAGAGAGCCGATGGGCCCCGCAACGTCGAGGACAGAGATCACAGGCCGCCATGCGGCGATACGCTTCCCGGATCCGGGCTCGGAACTCCGCATCCGACAACCGGAGATACGACCCGTCAACGTCAGTCACCACTTCCGGACTCGTCGCAGCGTCCTGCCCCGGTACGACAACCGCGTTTGAGTCTAGAGGTTCGTTTTCTGTGCGGTCCATGCTCCAACCTGGTCGGCAACTTGCCGGATATGTTCCAGAGCCACAACAGCGAACGCTTCACGGTCCACGGCCTTCTGTTTGGGGCCAGGCTCGAGCGGGAGAAGCCCGTAGTTGGCGTTCGTGGGCTGGAAGTCCTCTCTATCACACGTAACGTAGTCGACCAGAAGGCCGGTCATTGTCTGGACAGAAAAGGCTGGCCGTGGGAAGCCGCGCAGCGATGCGGCAGCGTTCAGTGCCGCAACGAGTCCCAGTGCGGTCGACTCCATGTATCCATCGACGCCGCACAATTGCCCCGCTGCCCACACGCGTGGAAATGCTGCCAGTTCAAGGTCCTGAGACAGCACTGAAGGGCCGCGCAGAAACGCATTCCGATGAATGAGGCCATACCGCACGTATTCAGCGTCGCGCAGGGCTGGTATCATGCCAAGCACTCTCTGTTGCTCGGCGATGGCCAGCGAAGTCTGAAATCCCACCAGGCCGAGGACGGTTCCTTCGCGGTTCTCCTTGCGAAGCTGAATGACGGCGAAGCAGTGTTCGGGTCTCTCCCGAAGGCCGACCGGGCGCATCGGACCAAATCTGAGAGCGTCATCGCCCCTTCGCGCCATTTCCTCGACGGGCAGACACCCCTCAAAGTACTTCTGTTCATCTAGAGTCTCGGGGAGGTGCCGTCTGGCAGATTGGAGGGCATGGACAAATGCGTAGTACTCCTCCCTCGTGAGGGGACAGTTCAGATAGTCGGCGGCATCTCCCCCACGGGAGCTCAAGAACGAAGAGTTGCGGTCGACGGAATGGGCCCAGATGGACGGAGCGACGGCATCGTAGAAAAAGAGATTCTCGCATCCGAGGCGCTCCCGGAGCTCACACAGAAGATCCGGACTGGTAAGAGGGCCTGTAGCAAGGATGGTTGGAACCGACGAGTCGAGCCGTCTGTATTCCTCCCTGCGAATGGAAATGAGCGGATTGCTCTGGATGCTCTGAGTCACCAGGGCGCTGAACTGGTCCTTGTCAACCGCGAAGGCCTTGCCTGCAGGAAGACGGCTCGCATCAGCGCACCGCACAATGGCGGAACCGAGGAGTCGAAGTTCGGCTTTGAGAAGGCCTCTCGCGTCCCGCAAGGCGTCAGAACCAAGGGAATTGCTGCAGACAAGTTCTCCGAATCGGTCGGTTTCGTGGATGTCGGTCTGGTGCGAAGGCCGCATTTCCCATAGCTCCACCGACAGCCCAAGGCGAGCCAGAGTCAGCGCAGCCTCACTGCCCGCCAAACCACCCCCGATGACGCGGATGTCTATGCCCATGCTACCGTGGCTGGACGATAGCAAAGCTGTCCGGTCCCCGGCGTACCAAGAGACCCCGGAGTTCAAGACTGGTCAAGACGCTGAGAACCTGGGGTGCAGTACAGGCTAGGCGTTCGCAGAGCAGATCGACGGAGGTACACCCTGTCTGTATGCAGCCGACGATCGACTGTTCCTGCTGCGACAGTACCTCGGACGGGCGTTCCTCGGGGGTGGCAACGGCCTTGAACCCCGGGAGTTCATCGAGAACGTCGCGTACAGACTGTACCAGTTTGGCACCAGACTTGATCAACGCGTTCGTTCCGACGTGCTGAGGAGCGTAGATGGAACCCGGAATCGCAAAGACCTCACGATTCTGTTCCAGGGCGAAGTTGGCTGTAAGCAGAGATCCACTCTCCTTCGCAGCTTCTACCACGAGGACTCCCAGCGAAAGACCGGAAATGACGCGATTGCGCTGTGGGAATGTATAGACCGTCGGCTGTGTATGAAGATGGAACTCCGAAATGACGGCTCCCCCGGCGCTTCCTGCAATGGTCCGCGCAATTGGACCATGAATAGCAGGGTAGATCTCGTCCACACTGGATCCCAGGACTGCAATTGTTTGGCCCCCTGCGTCAAGACATCCGACGTGGGCTGCCTTGTCAATTCCATAGGCGAGGCCGCTGACTACCACGAGACCTGCTGCTGCCAACTGCCCCGCGAGGTCAGAGGCGGCTCTGACACCTTCAGGCGTCGGTTTTCGGCTTCCTACGATGGCAATGCAGTCCCTGAGGAGAACTGTCGCATCACCCAGAATCTGAAGGAAGAGCGGGGGGCGGTAACATTCGAGGAGGCGACCCGGATAAGTCTCCGGCCCGTCGAACATCGTAACAAGAGAGGCTCCGAGGCTGTTCAGCTCGGCAACCTCTCTGTCGGCTTTTTCCACAGCACTGTCCCGTTCAGCTGGCGACAGACGCTTCCCGCGCGCCGAAGACGACGATGAAAGCAGTTGGTCGAGCCTCTCCTGTGACGCGGTCTCCAATTCATCCGGCGCCTCGAGCAGGGCCGCGAGGTCCCACTTGCATACGCCAAGAGGCAGGAGGTCGAGAGCAAGAGCCGCTCGACCAAATGGCGAGATCATGAAAGCACTAGACAGTCAGCTGTTTCTTCGCCTCGGCGACAAGGGTGACAAACGTTTCCTTGTCGTGTACGGCCATGTCAGCCAGAACCTTGCGGTCAAGCTTCACGCCGGCCTTCTTCAGGCTTCCCACAAACTGGGAGTAGGTGATGCCATTCGAGCGGCACAGCGCATTGATACGCACAATCCAGAGTGCTCTGTACTCGCGCTTCTTTTCCTTGCGGTTGAAGTACGCATGACGCTCAGCCTGCTGAACAGCTTCCCGCGCAGCCCTGTACCGGATAGAGCGTGCGCCGACATAGCCCTTGCTGAGCTTCAGTATCTTCTTGTGCCTTCTGCGGATCGAGCTTCCACCTTTAACTCTCGACATCGTGAGCCTCCATTAACCCTTGAGATACGGCACAAGTCTCTTCATGTTGCGAGCGTCTGCGCCATGAAGAACACGCTTCTTCAGCATCAGTTTCTTCTTCCTCATGGACTTCTTGCCAAGCTTGTGGCTATGGTTGGCGCCATATGCCTGTAACTTGCCGGTGCCGGTTACCTTGAACCTCTTGGCGGCTCCCCTGCATGTTCTGATCTTGGTCACTTTGTTTTTGATAGCCATGTCCTACTCCTTTCCGGGTCCTTTCATCTTGGCGAGCACTTCTTTAGATGGTTCCATCATCATTGACATATTGCGGCCCTGCATCTTGGGTTCCTGAGTAACTGTGCCGTACTCGGCAAGATCAGTGGCAACCCTCTTGAGCAGCGCACGCCCCTGATCGGGGAAAGCCATCTCACGACCGCGGAACATGATCGTCACGCGAACACGGTTTCCAGCCGACAGGAACTCTTTGAGGTGCTGATTCTTCACGGTCAGATCGCCAACATCGATGCGCAGTCGGTATTTCATCTCTTTCATCTCGACTGTGACCTGTTTCTTCCTGGCTTCCTTCTGCCGCTTCATCTGCTCGTACTGGTACTTTCCCAGGTCCATGATCTTGCAAACGGGTGGAGTGGCGTTGGGCGCCACGACGATCAGGTCGAGCCCCTTCGAGTACGCAAGTTCAAGAGCTGCTTCGGACGTCAACAAACCCAGCTGGCCATTGTTCTCGTCAATGACGCGGACTTCCTTCCAGCGCACTCTCTCGTTGTAAATCAGATCTGAATCTTTATTGATTCCACACCTCCAAAAGAAAAATGGCGGCCGCTGCAAAACGGCCGCCATATAGTTGAAATAGCACATTGGCGAACTCAAGAACCTCTTTGCCTGAAGCTGGAGGTAGAAGCCTGCCCGGCTTCGTTTTACAGTGGCTCTGCTCTTTCGAGCCGTTGTAAGTATAGCAACGTTCTCGTGCAAAGCAACTAGGGGAAGATGACCTTGCTCTTGATCTCCTCGAGCACACGCTCGATGAACTGGTCGACGGCCACCACACCCTGATCGCCTTCGTGGCGCATGCGCACGGCCACGGAGTCCACTGCTGCTTCCTTGGCGCCTATGACGGCAATGTACGGGACCTTCTGCATCTCGGCATCGCGGATCTTCGCCTGCATCTTCTCTCGGCGGATATCGACCTTGGCACGGATACCGCGCTCGACGAACCTGGCGGTGATTGCCTTGGCATACTCCTCCTGCACGTCGGTGATGGGAACCACTTCGACCTGCACGGGAGCAAGCCAGAGAGGGAATGCACCAGCATACTGTTCGATGAGAGTCCCGAAGAACCGTTCCATGGAACCCAGCACAACACGGTGCAGCATGATCGGGCGGTGTTCCTTGCCGTCTTCGCCGATGTAGGTGACGTCGAAGCGCTCAGGAAGATTGAAGTCGACCTGGACCGTCGGCCCCTGCCACTCGCGACCAATGGCGTCCACAAGCTTCAGATCGATCTTTGGCCCATAGAAGACACCTTCGCCTGGATCGACCTTGTAGTCGAGATGCATTTCCTCAAGAGCCACCCTCAGAGCCTCAGTCGCCATCTGCCACCCTTCGTCAGTTCCGACAGAGTGTTCCGGACGCGTGCTGAGGTAGATATTGTACTTCGTGAACCCGAACGTCTCGATCATGTGACGCGTGAAGTCGAGCACTCCCTTGACCTCATCATCAAGCTGGTCCGGACGAACAAAGAGGTGAGCGTCGTCCTGAGTGAACCCACGCACGCGCAGAAGACCATGAAGGACTCCCGACTTCTCGTAGCGATACACGGTCCCCAGTTCAGCCCACCGGAGCGGAAGATCACGATAGCTGCGGACCTGCGATTTGTAGATGAGAATATGGAAGGGGCAGTTCATCGGCTTGAGCATGTACTGGTCCTCATCGACCTGGATCGGCGAGTACATGTTCTGCTGGTAGAAACCCCAGTGGCCAGAGGTCTTCCAGAGCTCGAGATTCGCTATGTGGGGCGTGTAGACGAATTCATACCCACGCTTGATGTGCTCTGCACGCCAGAAATCCTCGATCTCCTTGCGAACAACGGCTCCCTTGGGATGCCAGAAAACCAGTCCAGGGCCGGCCTGCTCCTGAATGCTGAAGAGGTCCAGCTGCTGCCCCAGCTTGCGATGGTCGCGCTTGGCAGCCTCTTCCCGGGTCGTGACAAAACCGGCCAGCTCTTCCTTCGATGGGAAAGCCGTGCCATAGATGCGCTGAAGCATCTTGTTCTTCTCGTCCCCTCGCCAATACGCACCTGCGACCGACAGAAGCTTGAAGTGCTTCAGGTAGCTGGTGGAAGGGATATGCGGTCCACGGCAGAGGTCCGTGAACGATCCCTGCGTGTAAAGCGAGACGGTCGTCGCAGGTATCTCCGAAAGGATCTCGACCTTGTACTGGTCGCCGCGTTCCTTGAAGAATTCGATGGCGTCGGCTATAGGCTTGTCTTGCCGGGTGAAATGCTCGCTGCGGCCAGTGATCTCGTGCATCTTCTGTTCGATTGCAGCGAGATCATCGGGGCACAGCGTCTTCGACATGTCGATGTCGTAGTAGAAACCATTGTCGATGGATGGTCCGATGGCAAGCTTGGCGTCCGGGTAGAGCTCCTTGATCGCCTCGGCCATGATGTGTGACGTACTGTGGCGAAGGATTTGGAGCCCGTCGCTGCTGGCGGTGCTCACAAGCTGGATGTCGTCGACCGTGGATGGAATCGTCGTCAGGTCCACGAGCAAGCCGCCAATCCTGGCAGCAACGATAGATCGCTTTTGCTGGGGAAAGAGCTTCTCAACAGCCATGAGGATGGACTCGCCATCATTGAAGGAGTACTGAGACGATGCGTCGTCAACAACAATTCTGATATCCATGTCCGCTCCCAAGAAACGCAGATGGTGGGCGATAGAGGAATCGAACCTCTGACCTCTTCGGTGTCAACGAAGCGTTCTACCTCTGAACTAACCGCCCACAAAACCGGACTCGCCTAGTATACACAGAACACGCTCGGCTGCAAGCCCTCTGACTCGGGGCTGCCCGCATACTACAACCCAAGAGGCCTTGAACCCTCGGGTTGTTGTTCGAGCGGGTCAGAGCAGCAATCTCGCTGCTATGACATAGGAGTATACTGTTGTTTACATGCAAACGTCAAGTGAGGAGACATGGAGATGACATTCACAGCGCAGAAGCACGTTCGACAGGTCGTAACCACACTCGAGAAAACCTATCCCGACAGAGGCACCGCTCTAGAGTTCACGGATCCATGGCAGCTGCTTACGGCAACGATACTCAGCGCCCAGTGCACAGACGTCATGGTCAACAAGGTTACACCACGTCTGTTTACTGCCTATCCCGGTCCTTGTGCTCTGGGCCACGCCGATATTCTTGCTGTCGAAGACATCGTCAAGGCGACCGGCTTCTTCCACAACAAGGCGAAGGCGATCATTGCCGCATCGCTCGAACTTTGTGAAAAATGGGGAGGCACGGTGACTCCTGAGATGGGTTTTCTCACGGGACTCCCTGGCGTCGGACGCAAGACCGCCAACGTCGTCCTTGCACATGCATTCGGTAAGCAGGCTGTTGTTGTCGACACGCATGTGAAGCGTCTGGCCTATCGCATCGGGCTCAGCGAGAGCCTTGTTCCGGAGAAAGTGGAACAGGACATCATGGCTGTGGTTGCCGAGAGCCACTGGAACTCACTCTGTGACGCACTCATCGCCCACGGACGATCCGCCTGCAATGCTCGCAGACCGGATTGCCACGCCTGCGCCATTACTGGGCTTTGTCCGAAGAACGGGGTGCCACAGGCCAAGGCCCCACGCTGACAGGAGGAATTCCCAGTTGTGCGAGCAGGTCCAGGAACCAACGGGATCGGTAGCTGAGCCGTAGGTCTACTACAGCTGACGAAGCAAGCGTACGCGATTCGTCGACAGACGGGAAGAGGCACAGCTCGCTGACGTGCGCTATGTCAGGAGCAGCCACGCCCGACAGCATGCAAGAGGCCACGGTCCCGACACCTTCTCCTGTGGGGGTCCGTGGCCTGGTTGTACCAAGGTTGCTCTTGCTCAGGGTTGCTCCCAATTGCCGAAGGGGTGTCTGAAAACACCACGTTCAGTGACAATGCCCGAAAGCAGCTCGTTGGGTGTCACATCGAACGACGGGTTATACGCATGTGCGCCTTCTGCGGCAACACGCCGGCCCGCGAACGACAGGACCTCGTTCTCGTCGCGCTGCTCTATGGGGATTTCGGCGCCCGAAGCAATCGAGAAATCGAAGGAACTCAACGGTGCCGCCGTGTAGAACGGCAGCCCGTGGTACTTGGCCAGGACGGCCAGCTGGTAGGTCCCAATCTTGTTGGCGAAGTCACCGTTCGAGGCGATGCGGTCGGCGCCCACGATGACCTTGGTGACCATCCCATGCGACATCATGAAGCCGGCCATTCCGTCAGTAATAAGATGGAACGGGATACCTGCGGTCACGAGTTCCAGAGCGGTCAATCGTGCTCCCTGAAGATACGGCCGCGTCTCGAGGGCAATGACCTGGATCTTCCTGCCTTGCCTGAACGCTTCGTTGATGGAACCAAGCGCTGTGCCATATCGATAGGTCGCAAGAGCACCGGTATTGCAGATGGTCAGGATGGTGTCTCCGTCTTCGAACAGTTCGGCACCGTACTTCGACAGAGCGAGATTGCGGTCCTCGTCGTCCTGCGCCAGCCTGCCGGCGAACGCGGCAAGCTCGTCCACCACAGCCCGTGGGTCCTTGCCGAGACTCGGCGCTCCCTCGGCAAGAGACCGATCGACAGCCCAGGCAAGGTTCACGGCAGTGGGTCGGGCACCCTTAAGATAGACACCGGCGTCGAGCACGAACTGTGCCGGCTGGAAAGCCGTCAGCGCCTCTCGGGCAGCCAGAGCCATGCCATATGCGGCGGCGACGCCGATTGCGGGAGCCCCGCGAGTGTTCATATTCTTGATAACCGAATAGATGTCCCTGTAGGACGTACACTCGATCCACTGAGTCTCGAAGGGGAGCCTGAACTGGTCGAGTACACGCAAACTAGAGCCTGTCCACAACAGGCTCCGGAGTTCTTCACTCATTCGTCGAACCGTGGAATCAGGCTGTGGCCTTCAGTTTCTTGAGACACTTGCCGCACACGCGAATCCTCTGAACCTTGCCGTTCATCTCTACCTGTACTGTGTGAAGATTTGGCAGGAAACGACGAGAACTGCGCTGAACGGAATGGCTGACCGTGTTGCCTACCATTGGACCCTTGCCACAAATAGTACATACTCTGCTCATTTCGATGAACCTCCATGAAAATGTAGGTTAATTCTATGTCAAAGGCCAACGAATTCAAGTTTGGTGGTATAATCGAATACCACATTTTGCCTGGAGAGTGGATATGACTGATACAAAAGGTAAGCTCGTTCTCAGCAGGAACGCGATCGAGGAAATCCTCCGGCTGGCCACCCTGAATGTCTACGGTGTGACAGGACTGGCTCCCGTCACATTCGCCGAACGCTTCACCCGCGCTCTTGCGCTTCCGTCGACACCGAAGGGTGTCGACGCTCAGATCAGAAAGGACGGTACAATCGTGGCGACCGTTCATGTTCGGCTCCAGTATGGTGTTCGCGTTTCCGAAGTCGCCCGTACCATTGCATCACAGGTTCGCTATGTCTTCTGCAGCATGACGGGGATCTCGCAGGAGAGAGTCGAGCTGAACGTCGTGGTCTGGTCCATTCGCGTCGAACACGAAAACGAGTAGCAGCACTCCCGGAGGATATCTTGAAAGAAATCGGTTACAGTGAGTTTGAGGCGCTGTTCACGGCTGCTCTCGCCAGCCTTGAATCCCGCAAAGCCTTTATCAACAGTCTGAACGTTTTCCCTGTGCCCGACGGAGACACCGGCACGAACATGTCCCTCACCCTCCGGACTGCTCTGGACGAAGTTCAGAAGAGCCAGCCCAGATCCATGAAAGAGTTCATCTCGACGTTGTCCGCCGGATCCCTCATCGGGGCGCGCGGAAACTCAGGCGTCATCCTGTCACAGATCATCCGCGGCATGGCGGCGGCAGCTGACAGCAAGCCGGTGCTGACGACGACAGATTTCACACAGATGCTCACCAAAGCGACCGAGGTAGCATACAAGGCGGTGGTCACGCCTGTAGAAGGAACCATCCTGACAGTCGTCAGACGCATGGCCGAGAGTGCGGCCGGGCTGCACCAGGAAGACTACACGGATTACCTGGCCGAGGTCATCAGGACAGGAAGACAAGCGGTCAAGGAGACGACGGGGCAGCTCCCCGCACTAGCAGAAGCCCATGTAGTGGATGCCGGGGCCGAGGGCCTTGTGACACTCCTGGAAGGTATGTTGATGAACCTCCGGGGTGAGTCGGTCGCCTCCAAGAGACTGACGCTGGAGAATGAGCCTGAGGAGCATGTCGGCCCTCAGGGCCTGACATACCGCTATGACACTGTGATCCTGGTGGCTTCCGACACGCTGCCGGAAACCGAAGTCCGCGCGAAACTGACCGAACGTGGCGACAGCCTTGTCATGGCCTCGGCGGGCGGCCTTACCAAGATCCATGTTCACACCAACGAGCCATACGACGCCATCCAGTACCTCATGAAGTTTGCGCCGATACGGGAGGGGCGCATCGAGGATATGCAATACCAGGCAAACGAGTATGCCAGCGGCCCGGCATCCGGAGCGGGTTCTTCCTCGAAGCCACTCGTTTCGACGGAGGGCTGCGCTGACGACAACGTGCAGCGTGCATACGTCGTGGTCTCTCCAGGGCCCGGATTTGACGAGATTTTCCGGAAACTTGGAGCGCAGATCATTGTGGGCGGCGGCGACACCATGAATCCGCCGACTGAGGCTTTCCTGGGTCCCATCAAGGCGTGCAAGGCCAAGTCCTTCATTGTCTTCCCAAACAACAAGAATATCATCATGGCCGCACAACAGGCAGCCAGCCTCATCGACAAGGACGTGCAAGTGTTGAACTCTCGCCACCCGGTGCAGGCAATTACTGCGCTGGTCCAGCTAGCTTCGTGTGGTCCCGATGACGACTGTATGGCGGTCGCGAACCAGGCTATCGATGCGACAGACTTCTTTGCGGTCACGCGTGCAACCAAGGATGCTGCGGTCTCTGGAATGCTTGTCCACGAGAGCGACTACATGCTGCTCATGGACGACCAGCTTGTGGGACTTGGACAGTCGGTCGAGGAAGCGCTGGTGCACCTCAGCGAGTTTCCTATCGCTTGGGGCGACAAATCTCTAGTATCAGTGTACCGGGGCGTCGACTTCGCTGAGGCGTCCTTCGACGCGCTCGTTGCGACATTGACCCAGCAATTCCCTGACCTTGAGATTCAGTCCTACTATGGAGGGCAGGCTTTCTACGGCGTCGTGGGGTCGGTCGAGTGATGGACAGCGCTCAGCTCAGACAACGGGTGACTATCGCCGTCGAGAGCCTGATACGCCGTATCGGGCAGTCGTACGAGTTTACTGTCGTCCTCGGATCTGGTCTGTTGAGCTTCGTGGACCGGATAGATGGGCCGACGGTCGTTCCGTACGCCGAGATTCCGGGGTTCCCTGTGTCGACGGTCAAGGGGCATGCCAGCGAGATTGTCGCAGGGAGCATCGGTGGGCACAGAGTGTTGTGTTTTGCGGGTCGCTTTCACTACTACGAGGGCTACGACGCTGCCACGGTGACCATCCCTGTCCGGGTTGCCCAGGCTCTGGGTGCCCATACCGCCCTCTTCACGAATGCGGCGGGCGGCATTGCGGATCGCCTGCGACTGGGGGACCTCATGGTCATCGAAGACCATCTCAACTTGCTTACCGCAGACAGCCCGCTTCGAGGTCTCGCAGATGAGGTCTTCGGCTCCAAATTCGTAAACATGTACACTGCGTATGACCCCACGATCACCCGAGCGCTCAAATCAGTAGGCGAACGTCGTTCTTTGCCGATTGCGTCCGGCGTCTATGCGGCACTGTCCGGGCCTCAGTTCGAGACCCGTGCAGAGATTCGCATGCTGCGGATTCTGGGAGCCGATGCGGTCGGCATGTCCACGATTCCCGAGGTGATTGTGGCAAACCAAGCAGGCATGCGCGTTGGCGCCGTCTCGGTCATTACCGACCTTGCGACCGATACGGTCACCGAGCTGAGTCATGACCAGGTACTCGCCACGGCGAGACGTGCCGATGAACACTTGGCAGAGTTGCTGACCGGTGTCATCGAGGGGACCGAGTGCTGAGCAGGAACTTTGCAGATCTTATTCAACAAAAGAAATCCGGCAGCGAGCTCTCGGAAGAAGAGATCTCGTGGTGGATTGATGGCCTTGTGAGTGGCTCCATTCCCGACTACCAGACGTCGGCAATGCTCATGGCCATCTATTTCAGGGGGATGAATGCTCACGAGACTTCCTGGCTCACACATTGCATCAGCACAAGCGGAGACGTCATCGACCTCTCTTCCCTGAGCGGAGTGAAATGCGATAAGCACTCATCGGGGGGGGTCGCCGACACAGTGTCCATCCCCCTCATCGCCATTGCCGCAAGCTGTGGTGCCGTGATGCCCAAAATGTCGGGAAGGGGCCTCGGCCACTCCGGCGGGACAATCGACAAGCTTGAGTCGATTCCGGGTTTCGACGTGAACCTGACGCCTCTGGTGTTCACGGAGGTCGTCAACCGTCTTGGTGGAGCCATCATGGCTCAGACCGGCGATATAGCCGTAGCCGACAAAAAGCTGTACGCTCTCCGTGACGTGACTGCAACGGTGGACTCTGTGCCTCTTATCGCATCCAGCATCATGGGCAAGAAGCTTGCGTCCGGGGCCGACGTGATCGTCCTCGATGTGAAGTGGGGATCGGGAGCTTTCATGACAGGCAAGTCGGAGGCCATCGAACTGGCGAAGACCATGGTTGGCATAGGAGAGGACAATGGCAAGACGACAGTGGCCTATGTGACGGACATGAATGAGCCGCTGGGCAACGCAGTGGGTAATGCCCTCGAGATCGTCGAGGCCATCCAGGTTCTCAAGGGGCGTGGCCCGGCCAAACTTGTCGATGTCATTCTGACACTCTGCGACGAGATCCTCATGCAAAGCGGAATCGTTCAGAAGCGCGAAGACGCCAGAACAATGGCGATGAACGCCATCGCCAGCGGGAAAGCGCTGCAACGCTTCGCGGATATCGTCAGGGCGCAGGGAGGCGATCCCGCATTCATCGACCGGCCCGAGGTTCTGCCACAGGCCGCAGTCAGGCGGCCGGTCTATGCTCCACGCAGTGGATTCGTCACGAGCATTGATGCGAAAGGCATTGGGCTGGCTGCCATGCGCCTTGGTGCAGGACGCCGAACGAAGGAAGACGTCATCGATCTGGCCGTCGGCCTGGTGCTGGACGTCAAAACTGGCGATGCAGTGAGTGCCGGACACCAGATTGCGACCGTTTACGCACGCGCAGACGACGACGCACGCACGTGCGAGCAGGAGATCCTGGGGGCAATCGTCGTCGGGCAAGCGTCCGTCCCCCGGTGGCAGACCGTCGTAGCAAAGATCAGCCGCGCGGACGGTGTGGTGACGTACGAGCATTCGTGAAAACGGTTATTCTTGGCCATGCAGGTGCCGACTTTGATTGTGTAGCCTCAATGGCTGGACTGTCTCGGCTGTATGCCGGGGCCGTCCCGGTGTTGCCTGGGTCCCTCGAGCCGAACGTGGAGGAGTTCCTCCGGCTCTACGAGGGACGTTTTCGTTTTGTGCGCATGCCTGCGCCGGTTTTGCTGAAAGAAGACATCGGAACGGTCATCCTGGCCGACACGATTGTCGCATCCCGTCTCGGTGAGTACAAAGAGGTCCTCTCGCTGCCCGGGACAAGGCTGGTTGCCTATGACCATCATGAACCAAACTCCGCGAGCCTGGCACATATTGACGAGGGACATATCCGGAAGTGTGGAGCGACGGCGTCGCTTGTGACCGCCGCGCTCCGCGAGCAGCTAGTTCCCGTGAATCCGGACGAGGCCACACTTCTTGCACTTGGCATCTATGAGGACACGGGCTCATTGCTGTTTCCCGAGACGACAGCATTCGACGTCGAACAGGCGGCCTATCTGCTCAAGGCCGGGGCAAGTCTTTCCATGGTCGCCCGCTATGTCACCACCTACCTGGTCCCGGAGCAGCAAACGGCTCTCGAGAGCGCGCTGAGCAATGCACAGGTCAGGACAGTAGCTGGAGCACAGATAGCATTTGCCATCGTGCATGCAGAACGGAACGTGGGCAACCTCTCGGTCATCGTCCACCGGCTGGCTCAGATCATCAAGGCAGAAGCGTTGTTTCTCATCTACCAGACCCCCGAGACGCTCTACGTTCTCGGGCGCAGTGACCGCTTGCTCAACGTCGCAGAGTTGCTCGCTCCTCTGGGAGGAGCAGGTCGGATCCATGCGGCAGCATCCATCCTGCGAGACGGAACATCCGCTGAGACTGCACAGGAGCACATTGTATCCGCGATAGCCGCGACGCGTACCCAGTGGCGTCAGGTCGTGCGCGATATCATGACCCCCCATCCTGCGACAGTCTCCCAGGACCGGCTCGCCGAAGAAGCCTTGCAGATCATGGTCAATCTTGGGTTCTCGGTCCTGCCGGTCGAACGGGATGGCCAAATTGTCGGCGTCGTGGCCAAGAAAGGTCTCGAGAAGACTTCCCTCATGCGGCTCCAGCAGAAGCCTGTGCATTACTTCCTGAATACGCGCATTCCGGCCGTCCCCCCCACTGCAACCGTCGAAGAGCTCATACAGGCGTTTGGTACCTACAACACAGGCCTCCTGCTGGTGATGGAACAGGACCGTCTTCTGGGCGTGGTGTCGAGATCCGACGTCCTGCGCTACCTCAACAGCACAGCACATCCACAGAGCGTCGTGGGTACACCAGGCGTGCGGGTCATCGCGCGTTCCGATCTCGATCGCCTGGGCGGAAGCGACACGGCAGCGACACTGGTCAGAATCGGTCAGATTGGGGATGCCGAGGAAAACCGCGCCTACCTGGTCGGCGGCTCGGTACGCGACATCCTCCTCGGCAGGCCTCCCAACGATTTGGACATCGTCACCGAGAAAGACGTCTCGGGCGTTGCCGCGGCAGTCGCCAAGTCCTTCAACACCAATGTGATCTCCTATGGACGCTTCATGACGCACAAGGTTCGTATCCGAGAGCGAGAGTACGATTTTGCAGGCGCTCGCCTCGAGTACTACGACTTTCCAGGCTCGTTGCCCACGGTCGCCCCTGCATCATTGATGAAGGATCTGCTGAGGAGGGACTTCACCGTGAATGCTCTTGCCATGTCCCTCTCAGAGAGGGATTTCGGCACCATAGTCGACGCCACCGGAGGGCTGAAGGACCTCGAAGCTAGGACCATCCGGATGACCTATTCCGACAGCTTCATCGAGGACCCCGCGCGGATACTGCGTGCCGTGGCAGCCCAGACACGTCTGGGTTTTATTCTTGAGGACGGCACCTGCGAGAAGGCGAGGGAGGCCCTTGAGCTCGGGCTCTTGAACGTCCGCAGCAACAGACGTGCACAGGACGAGTTCAAGGAGCTGCTCTCGGGAGTCAGGGGCGTCGCATGCATCAAAGCGCTTTGCATACTCGGATGCGGACTCATTGGTCTTCCACTGGTTCCGCCGCGGGCCGCAAAACTCCGACTCCTGTCCGCCCTCGAGGAGGGCCCCCACGCGGCCGTAAACGGCCCGAACGCTCCTCCATGGGCTGCGCCGCTTCTCGTGTGGCTGGGCAACATTCCTTCTGGAGAATTGCAGGAGGTCCTCAAGGACTTCGGATTGAGCGACCGGCTGGCAACGGCGTGCCGGTCATGGCAGCGAAAGGAACGAGCACTGCGCCGCCTTCTCGAGCAACGATCATGCAAGGTGAGCGCTGTAGCTGCGAAGCTCGAGGGCATTCCCTTGCCCATTCTCTCGATCCTGGAGGCCCATCTTGCCGGATCGGAGACCACCGGACCCCGCGCCCTCCTCATGACAGTCCTTTCACGCATGGACGAGCCACCACTGGTCTCAGGCGAGGACGTCATGAGCCTCGGCATTCGCGAGGGACAACAAGTCGGACTGCTTCTCGACCAGGTACGACGCCTCCAGTTGGACGGTATGATCGGCTCCAGGGAGGAGGCAGTGGCGTATCTGTGCGCGTCGAAAGGTTGACGCACGGCGGCGCCCGCCTATAATACGAATGGCGCAGGCCCTTTCCTGACGTGCGCACAGCGCAGGGGCCCATAGCTCAACGGTAGAGCAGGTGGCTCATAACCACTTGGTTCTTGGTTCGAATCCAGGTGGGCCCACCATGATGTCACAATCGTCGATGAGGTGGATTGATGCTAATAGACAAGCTTTGGGAGCTTCAAGAACTCCAGTTGGACTACCAGCGGAAGGAACGCCTTTTGGAGGAGTCGGACCTTTCTTCATTGCTGAGTCACAAGATCGACGAGACGGAGGAGCAACTGGCAGGGTTACGTGGGCTGCTGGAAACGTTCAGGGCCGACGAGGCCAGGATCGGGGAGAAGCTGGACGACCTGTCAGCGAAGGTTCACGAAGCCGGCGCCAAGCTCGGGAAAGAAGAAATGTCCGAGGACAAGGTCCAGAAGCTCGAGGAGAAGATGAAGAAGCTGACTCTCGAGAAAGAGAAGGTCGAGGATGCGCAGGGGAAGAATTTCCACGACCGGCAGGACGTCGAGGATCAGACCAGAGCCTCGGAATTGCTGGCAGAAAAGCTTCGCAAGGAGCTCGAAAGCATTCCACACTTGGACAAAACCTCGAGAGCAGCCGTGAAGAAGTCTCTTCCAACCTTGCGCAAGGAGATCGAGAATCGCAAGTCGAACCTGCCGCTCAAAGCCAAGCTTATTTTCGAAAGCCTTTCGGAAAAGTTCAGCGGAGCTCCTGTTGCAAGAGTGGCCAGTTCGACCTGTGACTACTGTCACGTGAGGCTTCCCCAGAAGACACTGTTTAGTCTTCGCAATACAGAGGGCGGTAGCGGTGATGCTGAAGAGCTTATCCGTTGCGAGATTTGCGGCAAGATACTATATGCCGGCATCAAAGACCGCGAATGAGTCAGTCGCAGGCGGGAGATTCTCCTGCTTGAGGAAAGTCCGGGCTCCAAGAAGCGAGTTGCTCGGGAAACCCGAGTGGGGGTAACCCCAAGGAAAGCGCAACAGAAAATATACCGCCCCGCAAGGGGTAAGGGTGAAATGGTGGTGCAAGAGACCACCGGCAGACCAGCGATGGGCTGCGCATTGCAAACCCCAACTGGAGCAAGACAAAATAGGAAGGCACACAGGGCTGCTTCTCCCTGCCTTCGGGTATGTCGCTTAGATAAATGACTGACCACGACAGAACCTGGCTTATCATTCGCGGAACATGAAGAGACCCCGACCGTACTTCGGAAGGGGTCTCTGCGTTT
>Ga0315294_10000746_pt1 | contig 35264 bp, 34 predicted proteins | sample YL17G13_40_MG_FD_203626 | JGI IMG/M metagenome (GOLD analysis project Ga0315294, IMG submission 203626) | Sediment microbial communities from Yellowstone Lake, YNP, Wyoming, USA - YL17G13_40 | ecosystem: Environmental > Aquatic > Freshwater > Lake > Sediment | place: USA: Wyoming | collected...
GACATCCATGCAGATATGTCGCCTGATCCAGATATTTTTGTAGTGCCTCTTTTTTGTCAGAACCAAAGTAATACATTTTTCCTTTGATCTTCTTACAGTATTGTCCTGTCGTATGAAGCGTAAGTGAAAATTTGTCTGAGCGTGATTTTCTTTTTAAGGTTTTCATGGTACTACCTCCGTAAAAAATTGTTTTCATTTTCAGATAATCCCAGATTAGTTGTAGTATCGGTTGTTATTTTCAGTGATGCTGCAACAGTCGATAACTACAACTAACTGTAATATATCAGCTTATGATTATTATACGAAATGAAAGTCAATAGGTTATATAATCCGGCGTATCATCCGTTCAATTGGCGCGGCTGGCTGGACTTCGGCACAGGCGCTTTGGGCGATATGGGCTGTTACAGTTTCGATACGATTTTCCGCGTTTTGAAGCTTAAGGCCCCGGACACAGTCCAGGCAAGCTCAAGCGGAATCAACAGCGAAACTTATCCCCGCGCGTCGGTAGTCACATACGAATTTCCCGCCAGGGGCGATATGCCCGCCGTGACGCTTACCTGGTATGACGGCAATCGCAAGCCGGCCAGACCGCCCGAACTCGAAGCGGGCAAAGGTATGGGCGACGGCAACGGCGGAATCCTGTTTGTGGGCGATAACGGCAAGATTCTGTGCGATTTCCAGGGAAGTAATCCGAGAATCATTCCCGATGCCAAAATGCAGGCGTTTAAGCAGCCCCCTCAAACGCTGCCGAGGTCAATAGGCCACGATGAGGAGTGGATAGAGGCGTGCAAAGGCGGCAAGCCGGGCGGCGCGAATTTCGAAATCGCCGGACCGATTACAGAGGCCCTTTTGCTGGGAAATGTGGCGTTGCGTTTCAAAGAGCCATTGGAGTGGGACAGCAGTTCATTGAAGGTGCCGAATATCCCGGAGGCCAATAAATTCATCCAGCGCGACTATCGTCAGGGCTGGACTTTGTAGTTGCCAGGCGGGCGGAAATTGGGTATTATTGAACAGCATTGTTGGGCGGGGTTGAAGTGTATTTGGTCAGGTTTTGAAAAGGGCTACTATGAGCAAAAACAAGGCAACACAGGGGATTAACAGGCGGGAATTCATTCGTTCGACAGCGGCAGTTGGCGCAGGGCTGATATTTTCGCCTATGGTTCTTGGGGAAACGGGAGCCGGCGCCAAATCAGACGATATAAACGTGGCAATAATAGGCGTGGGCGACCAGGGCAGGGTGCTGCTTGAGGCGGCGGTGAAAATCCCCGGTCTTAAATTCAAGGCCCTGTGCGATATCTGGACCGGGTTCAATCAGCAAAACCAGTCGAAATTCCTCAAGGCCTATAAGCACGAGCACAATGTCTATACTGACTACAAGGAGATGTTAGACAAAGAGAAAGACCTGCAGGCGGTCATAATCGCGACGCCTGATTTCTGGCATTCAGAGCAGACGGTTGCGTGTTTGAAGGCGGGGCTGCACGTTTACTGCGAGAAGGAAATGTCGAACACGCTGGAGGGCGCCCGCAAAATGGTTACGGCGGCGAAGGAGACCGGCAAGCTCCTTCAGATAGGTCATCAGCGACGAAGCAATCCTCGCTATATTCACTGCAAAGAGAAGCTTTTGAATGAAGCGGGCATACTCGGTCGTATTACAACGGTCAATGGGCAGTGGAATCGTTCGGTTCAGCCGGCGAAAGGTTTCCCGCAAGGAAAGGGAATTGACGAGGCCACACTGAATAAATACGGTTTCAAGTCGATGGAGCAATTCCGCGACTGGCGATGGTATAAGGGGCTTGGCGGCGGCGCGATAGTTGACCTCGGCTCGCACCAGATTGATATTTATAACTGGTTCCTCGAAGCGACGCCGAAAGTTGTCATTGCCAGCGGCGGGACAGATTACTACGACAAGAAAGACCACGAGTGGTATGATAATGTTATGGCTGTTTACACCTACGAGACCAAGAAAGGAACCGTAAGGGCGTATTACCAGACAATCACCACGAACAGTTGTCAGGGCTACTTCGAGACATTTATGGGCGACCAGGGTACGCTGGTGATTTCCGAGGCGGGCACCAGAGGTGAGGCATATCGTGAGCCGACAGCTCCTCAGTGGGACCAGTGGGTTAAGAAAGAAATCCTGCTTGCGCCTCCTGAAAAGAAGGAAGAAAAATCGGACTCAGGCGCATTAGTTGACGTTCGTGAGTCGCCTATTCCGGACGCGTATAAAATCGGCGCCGAATTCAAGGACCTGTATCACAAGCCGCATTTGGAGAATTTCTTCAACGCGGTTCGCGGCAAAGGAAAGCTGAATTGCCCGGCCGAGGTTGGATATGAAAGCGCGGTTAGCGTCCTGAAGGTCAACGAGGCCGTCGAGGCGGGCTGCAAACTCGAATTCAAACCGGAAGAATTTAAGGTTTAATGGTTCAAGGGACTGATTGAACATTGAGAAATGGATTGATGGCTAAGGCGTTGCTTTTATTAGTCGTCCTGGCGACAGGGGTGGCTGTCGGTGCGGAGGAGAAACTTGGCGATGTCCCCGACGGCAGCAGGAGCAATTTCGTTCACCTGATACCGCTGCTTTCAGAACCGCTGGCGGGCAAGGAGCCGGACCAGATTCATCCCGATGCCGAACCTGTGCTGCCTTTCTCAACTAAGGCGACCTGCGGCGGGGCTTGTCACAGTTACGACAAAATCAGCGCCGGCTGGCATTTCAACGCGATTGACCCGAATGTTAATCCGGGCCGAAAGGGGCAGCCCTGGATATTCGCGGACCCGACAAGCGCGACTCAAATACCACTGTCGTATCGTCAATGGCCGGGGACATTCAGACCTGAGCAGATAGGCCTGACGCCGATGGCGTTTTTGCAGTCATTCGGCAGGCAGATGCCGGGCGGCGCTATTGGCGAAATGGTCGATAAAAGCGATAATCCAGACGAGTCGCTGCGTTCGGATGTTACCGGCAAGCTGGAGATAAACTGCCTTGCCTGCCACGACGGCAGCCCGGGTATGGATATGGGCGGGGCGAGCGGCTATTCGATTAATGTAATAATACGGGGCAATTACCGCTGGGCGGCGACGGCTTCCTGTGAGTTCGCTTATGTAACCGGCTCGATAAAAGGATTGCCCAATGAATATGACTTCAGGTCGCCTTTTGTGTCTGCCGATTCGAAGGCCAAGCCGCCTGTTGTCGCATACCGCAAGGGAGCATTCGGGCACAACGACTGGGCCGATTTTGATATCCGCAGAGAATCGCCGAAGCAGCGATGTTATTTTTGCCATTCGAATGTTGACGTCCGCGATGGTAAAACGGAGAAGTGGATTTCGGATGAGGACGTTCATCTTGCCGCGGGCCTGAACTGCGTGGATTGTCACCGCAACGGCCTCGGGCATAACATCACACGCGGCTACGCAGTTGAGTCGCGAGACAGCAATAATCCTTTAACAACGGTTTCATCGTGCGAGGGTTGTCATCTTGGTAAGAACGCCGAAAAACCAGTCGCCGGACGATTCGCCGCGCCGGTGCCGAAACACGCCGGTATCCCGCCGACTCATTTTGACAAGCTAAGCTGCACGGCGTGCCATTCAGGGCCGTGGCCCGCGAATGAGACGATACGGACAAAGACCGCAAGAGCGCACGCGCTGGGTATCGCCGGTGCCAGCAAAGAGGGCGAAATACTGCCTCATTTACTTTACCCGGTTTTCGCGAAGGGGCAGGATGGGAAAATCGGCGTATTCAAGCTCTTATGGCCCGCGTACTGGGCGACGATGGCGGACGGCAATGTAACGCCTCTGGCAATGGAAACGGTCAAGTCGGCCACTTCAAGAACAATCACAAAGGCGGCGTTCTCAAAAACGGGCAGTTGGCCTGATTTGAAAGAGGAAGATATCATTAAAATCCTGACCGCACTTGGCTCGAAAGTTGACGCGGGCGCCAAGCCGGTTTATGTCGCGGGAGGCAAACTGTATTCGCTGGATGAGGGCGGGAAACTTGCTTCGGCGGATAATAAAATGGCGGAACCGTATTTGTGGCCGATTGCTCACGACGTCAGACCCGCGGCTCAATCGCTGGGGGTCCGCCGATGCGAGGATTGCCACTCGACCGGGGCGCCATTCTTCTTCGGCAAAGTGCTGGTTGACTCGCCGGTCGAGGGCAAAGGCGGCTTCAAAGTGATGAAAGATATGTACGAATTTGCCGGCCCTGTATATGTGCGGGTCAACTGGTTTTTCAAGTGGCTGATTATCGTGGTGATGACTCTTTTGATAATGCACATTATGGGCGACCTGTATCGTCGTGGCTTGTTGTGGCTGGCCAGGATGTTCAGGCGGCAGTCCTGAATCCGCGGGCCAGGGAGTGAACAAAAATGATGGGACAAACAAGCGGCGCAAAAGCGGAAGAACGTCCGGTTCCGGCTCGCCTTGCCGGTACGAGCGAATTCTTTCAGCGGTTCAGTTTGCAGTTCCGCGTTCAACATATATTTGTATTCCTGAGCACAATCACTCTAATAATTACGGGTATACCGTTATGGTGCATGGGACACCCCGGGTATAGCTGGAGCCCGGCCGTAGTAAATGCCTTCGGCGGCATTGAGACGATTCGGTATATTCACCGCGCCGGGGCGGCCGTCCTCATCCTGGTTTCGATATATCATCTGTGCTATACGATGTTTACTAAGGAAGGGCGGCGTGAATTAATCGAGCTGCTGCCCCGCCAGAAGGACGTCGCCGACGTGACTATCAACTCCCTGTATTTTATCGGTTTGGTGAAGCATCGCCCCGGTTTCGGGCGGTACGCCTACTATGAGAAGTTTGATTATTGGGCCGTGTACTGGGGTTGTGTGATTATGATAGGGACGGGGCTGGTGCTGTGGTTTCCCGAGGTCGCGGCCAAATATGTTCCGTGGCTTACCTACGGGTTATCTGCGGAAGTGCACGCCGATGAGGCCATATTGGCGGCGCTGGCGATATTCGTCTGGCACTTCTATAATGTTCATTTTAACCCTTCCCGCTTTCCCGGGACGATGCTGTGGTGGCATGGGAAGATATCTCGCGAAGAGATGATGCACGACCACGTGCTGGAATACTACAAGAAAGAACTGGCCCAGACGAAGGCCAAGGGCCAAAAAGCGGAGCCACAGAATGGCACCGCCGTGTGATGAGCATTGCCGAAATGCCTTCGTCGCGATGGGCGAATCGGTTGGCAGAGAGAAATGTCCCCGGCTGTTTGGCCGGGTTAGGCAAATATGAATTTATAGTTAGGAGAACAGATTATGAGTAACGGAATGTTGCCAAGCTACCTGAGTATGGCAAAACCGAACCCCGCCGACAAGCGAGCGCCGTGGTATAAGGGCACAGCGCCTGTTTACGCGGGCATCTTCCTGTGGGTCGTTTTTTATATGAATATTGCCGACGGGACGTTGTCGAAAGCGGGTCTGGGCTTAAGCTTGCTCGGTTTGGTTGTTGGCGCGCTGATATGCTATTTCCTGTTTTACCTGGTCCCTGGTCTTTTGGGTATGAAGACGGGTTACCCGCTTTACGTCGTCGGCTCCTCGACGTATGGCTCAGTGGGCGGCTTTTTAATGCCAGGTCTGCTGATGGGGCTTTTGCAGTTCGGCTGGCTTGCGGTTAATTCAGCCGTATCGACAAAGTTTATTCTTCAGGCGTTTGACGCCAATGCCACACCGGGAACGCCTACGTTCATAATCGTAGCAATAATCTGGACGGTACTCGCCGTGTTTGTCGCGCTTAAGGGAATCCAGTATGTCGGCAAGGTCTCGACGTTTTTGCCGATTGTCCCATTGGTTATGATTCTGCTTGTGTTTTTCACTAACGTCGGCTCGGCGGGCAATTTTAAGCCGACACCCGGCGCAGACGTGTCTGAGGGATTTCTCACGATAATAACTATTGTCGTGGGCTTCTTTGCTACCGCGGGCGCGGCGGGCGTTGATTTCGGTATGGGTAATCGCGACACGAAAGATGTTCAGCTTGGCGGTATTTTTGGTATAGCGCTGGCGATATTGGTCGCTGGTGGTTTGCCTCTGATAGCCATAGCAGGCGCTCACGCGGCCAATCCGGCGATGACAAGTTTTTCCTTTGACGCCGTCATTGGCGCACAGGGCGGGCTTTTGGCAAAATCGATGTTCATACTGTTCGCGATAGCGAGTTTTGCTCCCGCGTGTTTCAGTACATTTATAGCCGCCAACAGTATCGGCACGATGTTCCCCAAGGCAAACAAGGCCGTTATGGTTTCGATTGGCGGAGTGATTGCGATTATTCTCGCGGCGACCGGCAAGGCGCTGGATCTTGTCAGTGTTTTCAGCATTATCGGCGCGTCGTTTGGGCCGATTTGCGGCGCGATGGTAGCGGATTATTTCCTGAGCGGCCAAAAGTGGGCAGGACCTCGCAAGGGAATTAACCTGGCGGGGTATATCTCCTGGGCCATAGGATTTGTCGTTGCGATACTGCCGACGATTAACGCCGAAAAATTTGGCTTTATCAGTCCGGCCCCGGTCATCGCGTTCTTTATAGGCCTTGTTGTTTATGCGGTTCTCGCCAAGGCAGGTTTACAGCCGCCCGTTGTTGAGATGACGCAGAACAAGTAGTTTGATTCGGCGGGGCAAGCTCCGCCCTACGGTTACTTATTATATGGCAGGGACCTGGGACTTCGGGTCCCTGCCGTTGCATTTTGACGCGGAAGGGTACAATGGCTAAAAGATATGGCGGGTTATCAAGACGGGCTTTTTTGCGGAAAGGATTTTCTGCAGGTGCGGCTTTCGCTTTGCCTGTTATCGTTCCATCTTCGGTATTTGGCGAAAACGCGCCGAGCAACAGAATTACAATTGGCATAATCGGCACGGGCAGCCAGGGTGTATTGAATCTTAAGGCGTTTTTGCGTAAGCAGTCCTCACAGGTTGTGGCCGTTTGCGATGTTGATTACACGCATCGTGAGGAGGCGAGGAAAATAGCCAGGTTGGCAGAAGACGCATCATATAATGATTTTCGCGGATTGCTTGCTCGGCCGGATGTTGACGCGGTAGTGGTTTGCACGACGGACCAGTGGCATGCGCCCATATCAATCGCCGCGGCAAAGGCAGGCAAAGACATATATTGCGAAAAACCGCTCGCTTACAACGTCGCCGAAGGCAGGATGTTGTGCGATACCGTAAAACGATACGAGCGTGTTTTGCAGACGGGGGCACATCAGCGGTCGGATAGTAATTTCAGGCATGCCTGCGAGCTTGTTCGCAACGGCAGAATCGGGAAGCTGCAAACAATCAAAGTAGAAATCCCGGAAAACAGCAGACCCAATCCCCTTACCTGGAAAACTGAGCCGCCGCCGGCAGGTTTGGATTATGACCTGTGGCTCGGCCCGGCGCAATACAGGCCTTATATCCAGCAGGGATGTCATTACAACTGGCATTTTATCTACGATTTCGGATGGGGACAATTGACAAACTGGGGAGCGCATGTGTTCGATATCGCTCAATGGGGTAACGGCACAGATTTGACCGGCCCAGTGGAGGTCAGCGGGACATGCGAGTTTCCTAAAGAAGGACTTTTTGAAACGCCGTTGAGTTACGATATAGAATACAAATACGCCAATGGGGTTCGCCTGTTATGCACAACTGGCAAAGCAGGAATCCCGGAATCACCCGTTCGCTTTGAGGGGACCGACGGCTGGATATTTGTAAGCCGGGACAGATTAATCTCGCAGCCGGCGTCGGTTGTTCAGTCGAAGATACGTCCCAATGAAATCCGCCTTTATCGCAGCAGGGACCATCATCAGGATTTTCTCGATTGTGTTCGGCTGCGGACAAAGCCGGTTGCGGACGTCGAAACGGGGCATCGTTCCGCGACGGTTTGTCACTTAGGCGGTATAGCGGTTCGGCTTGGCAGAAAACTGCAATGGGACCCGGTAAAAGAGCACTTTACAAATGACGCCCAGGCGAATAAAATGCTGGCCCGGCCGATGAGGTCGCCGTGGTGTTTGTAAAATGATATTGTTTTGTAGGGTGGGGTTTACCCCACCAGTTATTTCGGCGGGGCAAGCCCCGCCCTACAATATAGTTGGTAATACAATATAGTCGGTAAGGAGTGAGCCGATGGCGTTATTATTCGGTTATGATATCGGCAGCTCGTCGATAAAGGCGACGCTGATGGAAGCGGAGTCAGGCAAAGTGCTTGCGTCGGCGACGGTGCCGGACAGGGAGATGGAAATCATCGCAAAAAAGCCCGGCTGGGCGGAGCAGCATCCGCAGACCTGGTGGGAAAATGTCGTTACAGCCACACAAAAAATAAAGGCGCAGACAAACTTTGCCGCGGGAGACGTCAGGGCAATCGGAATATCGTACCAGATGCACGGGCTGGTGATTGTTGATGCCAAACACGAGGTACTCAGGCCAGCGATAATCTGGTGCGACAGCAGGGCGGTCGAGATTGGCCGAAAGGCGATGAAAAGTATCGGCGAGAAAAAATGCCTGACGCATCTTTTGAATTCCCCCGGCAACTTTACCGCGTCAAAACTCAAGTGGGTGAAAGACAACGAGCCGAAAATTTATGCGAAAATCTACAAGATGATGCTCCCCGGCGATTATATCGCGATGAAAATGACCGGCGAAATCAGAACGACGCCTTCGGGGCTTTCGGAAGGCATAATGTGGGACTTCAAGGAGGAAGGGCCGGCACAAATCGTTTGCGAGGAATACGGGATTTCGCAAAACCTTGTCGCGGAGGCAGTACCGACCTTTTCGGTTCAGGGGCATCTCACTAAGGAATCAGCCAACTTGCTGGGGCTGAAGGCGGGCACCATTGTTTCTTACAGGGCGGGCGATCAGCCGAATAACGCCCTGTCGCTGAATGTCCTCAATCCCGGCGAGATAGCGGCCACCGCGGGGACATCGGGCGTTGTGTATGGAATCGCCGCCAAGGCGAAATACGATACCAAATCGAGGGTCAATATATTCGTCCACGTCAATCACACGGCGGATAAACCCAGATATGGCGTGCTGCTGTGCCTCAACGGAACGGGAATACTTAATAGCTGGCTCAAACACAATACGGGGACGATTGATTATCCTGAAATGAACGCGCTTGCGGAAAAAGTTCCGGTCGGCTCGGATGGGCTTGTGATTTTGCCTTATGGCAACGGCGCTGAGCGGACTCTCGAAAACAAAAATCTTGGCGCTTCGATACACGGCCTGAATTTCAATATCCACAATAAGTCGCATTTGCTGCGGGCAGGGCAGGAAGGTATTGTTTTTGCACTGAACTATGGGCTTGAGATTATGAGAGGAGCGGGCGTTGAGGTGCGGACGGTTCGAGCCGGCTGCGCGAATATGTTCCTAAGTCCAATTTTCGCGGAGGCGTTCGCTACGGTTACAAAATCGATTGTGGAATTGTATAACACCGATGGCTCGCAGGGGGCTGCTCGCGGGGCAGGCATTGGCGCCGGGTTATACAGAGACGCCAAAGACGCGTTCGCGGGCCTGAAGCCCGTTAAAACCATCGAACCCAGTAAAAGTTTGCGTTCGGCATATCAGCAGGCATACAACACATGGGAGAAAGTCCTTGAAAATGAATTGCAGAAGTAGTGTATGCAAATTTCCTGTGGTCGTTGTCTTTGTCTTGTTAATACCTTTCGGCAGTGTCTTATCGTCAGCGGGGCAGGTAACTGTTTCAGGCGAGCTGAAGAAGTGGCACAGGATTACTTTGACCTTTGAGGGGCCTGACAGCGGTGAGCAAGCGGCTCCAAATCCATTTCTTGATTACCGGCTTGATGTTACCTTTCAAAACGGGGACAAACGCTTTGTAGTTCCGGGTTTCTATGCGGCGGATGGCAACGCGGGCGAAACAAGCGCGACTGCCGGCAACAAATGGCGGGTTTACTTTATGCCCGCTCAGACGGGGTTATGGAGTTATCAAGTTTCTTTTCGCACGGATGTAAATGTCGCGCTATCGTCTGACCCGAACGCCGGCAGGGCCGGGCCGATTGATGGGCTTACGGGAACATTTTCGGTTGCTCCGACAGACAAAAAATCACCGGACAATCGGGCAAAAGGTTTGCTTGGTTATGTTGGCAGGCACTATCTGCAATTTGCCCAGACAGGCGAATATTTTATAAAAGCGGGTGCGGACAGCCCTGAAAATTGGCTTGGATACGCAGATTTTGACAACACATACGATACCGGCGCAATAAAAGGACTGAATGAGGGAGCCGATACGGAATTTATTCATAAATATACGCCGCACGCTGCCGACTGGAAGTCGGGCGACCCGACGTGGAAGGGCGGGAAAGGCAAAAATATAATCGGTGCGTTAAACTATCTGGCCTCAAAAGGAGTCAACAGTGTTTATTTTCTTACCTATAACCTCGACGGAGGAGACGGCAAGGATACGTGGCCCTGGACGGACCCGAACGAAAAATTCCGGTTTGATTGCAGCAAATTAGACCAGTGGAAAATCTTTTTTTCCCATCTGGATAAACTTGGCATAATGATGCACGTTGTCACCCAGGAGACGGAGAATGACCAGGGGCTGGATGGCGGCGAGCTTGGTATCCAGCGAAAGCTTTATTATCGCGAACTGATTGCCCGGTTTGCTCATCATCCGGCTCTACAGTGGAATCTTGGCGAGGAAAATACAAATACCCATCAGCAGCGGGTCGATTTTGCCCGCTTCATAAGGAATCTTGACCCTTATGACCACCCGATTGTAGTTCATACTTTTCCCGGCCAGTACGATAGAGTTTACAAGCTGCTTTTGAATTTCGAAGATTTTGAAGGGCCATCACTGCAGATGGGCGATGTAAACAGGGCGCACCTCGAAACTCTCAAATGGGTCAAGATGTCGGATGCCGGCAGAAAGTGGGTGGTGTGTGTTGATGAAATAGGGCCTGCCGATACCGGCGTAATGCCCGATGCAAATGATTACTGGCACGACAGGCCCCGCAAACTTGCCCTGTGGGGAAACTTAATGGCGGGCGGCGCCGGATGCGAATGGTATTTCGGCTACAAATACCCGAACAATGACCGGATGTGCGAAGACTTCAGAAGCCGGGAGCATATGTGGGACCTGACCCGCTACGCGGTTGAGTTTTTCAAAAAGTATCTGCCATTTACCGAGATGAAGCCCAATGACCAGTTAGTAACCAACGGCTGGTGCCTAACAAAAGAAGGTGAGGTTTATTGTGTTTATCTGCCTGTTGGGGGCACCGCGAATTTGCAGTTGAAGGAAGGGAAGTATTCTGTCGAGTGGTTTAACCCGAGAGATGGCGGTGCACTCAGGAGCGGGTCGATTAAAGACGTCAACGGGCCGGGCGAGATATCAATAGGCCTGCCGCCGGATGAGCCGGACAAGGACTGGGCGGCGCTGGTTCGAATAAAAAAATAAACGTGAAAAATGGCAGCCAATAAGTTATTTTATATGTTTTGAAATATCGGGTGTTTGTGATGAAAATTGAAAGGAGCATAAGAAATGGCTGAGACACGAAGCGGAGCGAAGAGCCCCGAAGGGAAATCATTGCATAGTATATGCAGGTGGACGTTTAATCCGGGCAAAGGCGGTTTTGTGCCCGGTGATATGAGACCCGAATGGGGCGGCAGGTTCGGCACGCCGGAGATGATTGAGCTGGTGGCGAAGGAAATTCGTCCCCGATTGCCTAAAAATGTCGAGTTGGGTATCGAGATGCACTACGACGCGGAGGTCAGCGATAAAAACGCCGCGGCCGTCGCCGATGCGCTCGTTAGCAACAAATTGCATCTGGCGATGATAACGCCCGGCGCCCACAGTCACTTCGCTTATGGCGGAATTGTGTCGCTGGACCCCAGTGAGCGAAAGGCCGCTGAGGAACTGGGAACAAGGACCGTTGATTTGGCATACGGGACGCTGAAAAAAGCGTGGCATCCGGATATCAAGAAGGCGCCGGCCTTTGTAATCTGGAACGGCTCGTTCGGATACGACATCGCGACGGTAGGTGTCAGGCAGATGTATCAAAACCTGAAGGAAAGCGTAGCGGGCCTGTGCAAGTATGAGCAAAAAAAAGGCGGCAATCTTCATATAGGTTTTGAGCCGAAACCAAATGAAGGGCATCCCGCTATGCTGATACCGACTGTGGCAAGCGCGATATTGTTCTGGAGGAGAATCGAGGAGGAATTCGGCGTTTCGCGAAAGAACAAGGGCGTGAACAAGGAATTCGGCCATTCGGAAATGATTGGGCTGGACCATGTCTATGACAGCGTCGAGGAATTAGACAACGATATGATGGTGCATATGCACCTTAACAGCCAGGGCTACAATGACGGGATAATTCTCGGCGGGCCGGGCAAGTATGATATTGACCACGGCGCGAGAATCAACGGTATGAATATCGCGATTGCCGGGCTTATTCAGCAGGCGGGGTATGCCCGCTGGAAGGGCCACGATATGCAGACCCGCGCTTATGACAATGCGGTGCAGGGAATAGACAGGGTCATAAGAAGCGTATTGAGCTGGGAGGCCTGCGAGAAGGCCGCCAAAGAGTTGAATACAAAGTCGCTGATGGCTTTGCTTGCCAAGCGTGAAACCGCCAAGGCCGAGGATATGATGCGGGCTGCGGTTGTTGCCGCCCAGAAGCATTTTGACGAGATGTACAAGTAGCCGATTAGCTGCGATTGACAAGCTGCCTGTTTTGCGATAGGATAGGATAATTGGCTGGTCGGCAGGTTTTCGATTTTGACGAAGGAGATAAAAATGGTACGCAGAAGCATTCGCATAACAATTAGTATTACGTTTGTAATGCTTTTGGGATTTGTTCTGGTCGCGGCTTCCTGCAAGAAGAGTTCCCCGCAACCTGAAAAGCCGCAAGCGGCTTCAGCCCCCAAAGCTGACACACAAACTCCGAAACCAGCCCCCAAGGTCGAGGTCAAGGCAGATGTCAATGCTGTGGCTGCACCAAAGCCGGCTGTGCCAGCTAAACCGGATGTTAATGTTACTGCTCCCAAACCCGCTGTGACGGATACCAATAATGTTGCGGCCGTTGTGAAACCCGCCGGCGATATGGCGCCGATACCGATTGTGTTGCCAAAGCCGATGTTCGTGGGCACTCCGGGGAACTTTCAGGGAATCACAAATCTCGAAAAGCCCCTCGGCAAACCGAGAGAGCCGTTTTACGCCCCCAAGGGGACTACCAACGTTGCTTCTAAAAAGCCGGTGAAAAGCTCGGATGAGCAGCCGATTATCGGTGAAATCGAGATGATTACCGATGGGGACAAGGAAGCAACGGACGGCAGTTACGTCGAATTAGGCCCGTTAAAGCAGCATATAACCATCGACTTGGGAGCGTCATACAATATCTACGCGGTCATTATCTGGCATTACCACAAACAGCCCCGTGTTTACAAGGATGTTATTGTGCAGGTTGCTGACGACCCCGATTTTATTACCAACGTGAGGACGATTTTCAACAATGACGAAGACAATTCCTCCGGGCTTGGCGCCGGCAAAGACAGAAATTACGTTGAGACCGCCGAGGGTAAACTCATCGACGCCAAAGGTGTGGCGGCCCGTTATGTCCGGTGTTACAGTAACGGGAACACGAGCAACGACCTGAATAACTATATTGAGGTCGAGGTTTACGGCCGGCCCTGAGCTTGCCTGTGGTGAGCTTGTTTATCCTGAGCTCGTCGAAGGGGTCGAACCAGTCGAAGGGAACGCCTGCGAAATGAAGTAGATGAGATTTTTGTGTGCAGTATCAGTCGTCCTGATTTTGGCCGTGGCATTGCGGACTTCGCATTTGGATGTCCGCCCGATGCACGGCGATGAAGCGGTCCACGCTTACCGATTCGGCCAGCTTCTCGAGGCAAATAATTATCGATATGACCCCACCGAGTTCCACGGGCCGACGCTGAATTATTTTACGCTGATTCCCGCTTTGCTTTCCGGCCAGCATACATACGCTTCTCTGACAGAAATTACTCTGCGAATTGTGCCGGTCTTTTTCGGCTTGGTTCTGGTTCTGATGCCGTTATTGCTGCTCGATGGCCTGGGCAAACCAGTCGCGGTGGTTGCCGGCGCGATTACCGCGATATCACCCGCGTTTGTTTTTTACAGCCGATACTATATCCCGGAAATGCTGCTTGTGTGTTTTACTTTCGGGATGATTGTATCCGGGTACAGGTATGCTCGCAGTAAAAAGTGGATATGGGCGCTGCGAACGGGTGCCTTTGCGGCGTTGTGTTTTGCCACAAAAGAAACGAGCGTAATTGCCTTTGGGGCGATTATCGTTGCTTTGGCGATTGTGCTGCTTGTCCGCAAAGACGCTCAGCCGACGCTTAACCTGGTGCGCCGAGGCCATTTACTTTTGGCGATTGCGGGCGCAGTAGTTGTATGGGGACTGTTTTATTCTTCTTTTTTTACGAATCCGGCGGGATTGCTCGATTCATTCAGGAGCTACGCGACGTATTTTGACCGTGCCGGTAACAACCAGCTTCATATTCATCCGTGGTATTATTATTTTAACCTTCTGCTTTACAGCAAAGCCGATGGTGGGCCGCCGTGGACTGAAGGGTTTATAGTGGTAATGGCTTTGGTCGGCCTGATTTTTATTGTCAGAGGGCGAAACATATTGGGTCTCGATGCCGGCCTGCTAAAATTTATTGCTGGTTACACCGTGATAATGACTATCGCCTATTCCGCTATACCTTACAAAACGCCGTGGTGTCTGCTGAGTTTTTATCAGGGGATGATTATTCTGGCGGCGGTTGCCGTCGTCGCGGTATTAAAATCACTTCGACTGGCGATGTCCTGTATAATTATGGCTGCGTTTTTTATTGTCTTCACGGCAGACCTGACTTTGCAGGGATATATGGCGGGCCGGTTTTTCAATATCGACCTTGGCAATCCTTATGTATATGCCCATCCGACGAAAGACGTGCTGACAATCGCCCGGCGAGTCGAGGAATTTTCAAGAGCGTCTCAGGCGGGGCGTGATATGCCGGTGCTGGTGGTTTGTCCTGATGGGGATTACTGGCCGCTGCCGTGGTATCTGCGATCATTCAATAACGTGGGCTATTATAATGATGTTAACGAGATTCGTTCGCCTGCCCCGGTCGTAATCGCGTCCGCAGGTTTTCAGGACCGGCTTATCGGCAAATTGTTTGATATTTCGCCGGCCGGCCGGAAAAACCTTTATGTCCCCTTGTCTGATAAAGGTATCGAGCTTAGGCCGCAGGTTGAGCTTCGCGGCTATGTAACAAAAGACCTCTGGGACCAGTGGCAATCGAGCAAATCCGATAATCAGGCCGTCAAATGAGAGCAAGTTATGGCCGAGCGGCAACCTGATACAATCTCGTTTGAAAAAGACCTGTGCGGAATTGCCAATCTCAGTTCTTTTAAGCATAACGCAATGGCGGCGACGTTCGAGATTTTCATAGTTCATCGCGATGCCGTTTACGCCGAGCAGGCCGCCTGGGCCGCGTTTGAGGAGCTTGACCGCGTCGAAGGCAATCTCAGCCGATTTATTGAAAATAGCGACGTTTCCCGTATCAATTCCATTGCCGCCGGTCAGCCGCTGCAAGTCGGGCTGTCGGCCTTTGAATGTCTCCAGACAAGCGTTGAGATGTCTGTGCAGACAAAGGGCGCGTTCGATATTACCATTGGCCCGTTGTATGACTGCTGGCTTGATAAAGACCGGATGCCGCGTAAACCATCGAAAAAGAATCTTGATGCCGCACTCAAAAATACAGGCAACAAGTTTCTTGTGCTTAACGAATCCGAACACACCGTTACATTGAAAGGCGATGACGTTCGAATTGATTTCGGCGCGGTCGGCAAAGGTTACGCCGCGGATAAAATCGCACAGTTACTCGGCGAGTGGGGGATAAAAGTCGCTCTTATTTCCGCGGGGCAAAGCACAATTTTGCCGATTGGCATACCAGCGGGATTGCCCGGCTGGCCCTTAACGTTGTCGGACCCGGCGGATTACAGCCGGCTCATAGCGAAGATTCATTTGGCGGGCAGGGCGATTAGCGCATCGGGACTTCGCAAAGGCCAGCACATAATCAATCCTCGTTCCGGGAAACCTGTTACAAGACCGGGCGCCTGGTCGATGGCAAAAACGGCAGCCGAAGCGGACGCTCTGTCAACAGCTTTTATGGTGATACCCGTTAATGCGGTGCGGTCTTTTTGTGAGAAACACAAGGATACTTCCGCAATACTGGTTCTATCGGGAAAAAGCAAAAAAACGGGCAGTCAAATCCTGCGTTTCGGGCGGTGGGGCAAGGCAAAATTTTACTCGAAGTGATACGCGAGGTTTGTCTAAGTTGCTTTTCTTATTTTTAGCAGTTCGGAAAGTATTCGCCAAAAACTTCTTGTTGGTGAAAGTCGGCTGTCAGGGTCGCACGTCCAGTCGATGGGGAATTCCGCAATCCGGTAATGCTGGTGTATCGCTCGCCTGATTATTTCGATATCGAACATAAATCCGTCGGTTATGCACTGACTATACAGCAGGCGAGCGACGTCGCCGCGGTAAATTTTGAAGCCGCACTGAGTGTCCGTGAGCTGGACCGGGATTTTCATCACGTGTATCACAAACCAGTGAAAAAGCACCGAGCAGATATGCCTGTAAAGCCCCTGGTCTTTTATGAGGTGCGTCCCGGCTAATCTGCGCGAGCCGTTAGCGATATCGCATTTGCCCGCATTGAGCAGTTCCAGCCCGCGCAGGGCGTTATCCAACGGGACGCAACTGCCGCTGTCCGCGAACATTACGTAATCGCCGGTTGTCTGTTTTATTCCACTGCGGATGGCGTATCCCTTGCCCCGGTGCTGCTGGTTTCGGATTACCTTTACATTGACTCGATTGCGATATTTATCGCCGACTTTTTTGGCCTCATCAGCCGTAGCGTCCCTGCTGCCGTCGTCGGCGACTATAATCTCACCCTGGAAACCATTTCTTTGCAGGAATTCGCAGGCGGATTCGACATCGTATCCAATTTTGCCGCATTCGTTAAACGCCGGTATAACAATGGATAGATTCATCCGTTTCCTTGCTTATGTGCAGGGGAAAAAGTTGAGTCGCAAGGGCAAGGGGTTCAGCTTGTCTGAAAGCGGACCTTGGCCTGGCCTATCAAATAGAAACTGCCCGTAATACAAATGAGGTCTTCCTTGTCCACTGCGCTTTTAGCTAATCGCAATGCCTCTCCAATCGCTGGAGCGCTTTGGCACATCTTGCCTGATATGGCGGCATACATTTCGACCAGCTCATCCGGCGACTTCGCCTTGGCGGAGTTGCTGCGGGTGAAAATAACTTTGTCGGCCCCGTATTGCAGCTCCTGGAGCATTCCTTTTGCGTCCTTGTCTTCATTGCAGCCGAAGATTACTATCATCGAATCGTAAGGGATGCTCTGGCCTATCGCGTGCATAAGCGCCCGGATGCTGGCGGCGTTGTGCGCCCCGTCTATGAGGATTCGCGGGTCCTCGCAAATCATCTCCATCCGGCCGGGCAGTTTGACTTTGGCAAGCCCCGCGATTGATTTGTCGTTGTCTATGTCGAACCCGCAGGCCTTGAGCTTGTCGAGCATCGCAAGGGCCAGACCGCAGTTTACCGCCTGATGAATGCCATGCAGCGGGACGCGAAGGTGCTCAAATTTGCTGGTAGGCGTCGTCAAACACACGCGATTATGCGGCCCGTGTTCAGATGACGTTTCAAAGCGATGTGAGAAATCTATATCGACTCCGGTTACGCTAAAGGGGGCTTTGACTGCCGCCGCATGTGCTTTCAATACCCGCATTGCGTCCGGGTCCTGCTGGACCGTTACAATAGGCACGCCCGGCTTGAAAATCCCGGCCTTTTCCTTTGCGATTTCTCCAATCGTGCTTCCTAATTGCTTCTGGTGATCGAAACTCAAATTGGTAATGCCGATGACCTTGGGCTTGATTACGTTGGTGCTGTCTAATCGGCCGCCCATGCCTGTCTCAATGACCGCAACATCCGCCTTGGCGTCCGCGAAGTGCATAAATGCTATCGCCGTCATTATTTCGAAGAAAGTGGGGGCGCCGGTTTTTGTAACGGTTTCGACCGCTTTGTATATTCGGTTCAGCAAACCAAGCATCGCGGTTCTGCTTATCATTTCAGAATTGACGATAATTCGTTCGTGCAGGTCAACCACGTGCGGCGAAGTGTACAGGCCCACCTTGTAGCCGTTTGCCTCGATCATCCTTGCCAGCATCGTTGCCGTGCTGCCTTTGCCTTTTGTGCCGGCTATGTGGACTGTATCGACTTTCGTGTGTGGATTGCCTACCAGCGAAAGCAGATGCTCCATTCGCTTCAGGTTGAATGTATCAACGTTGTACCGTAAGTGCTTTTCCTGCTCATAGTTAGTTCTGTTAAAAAGGTACTTGATTGCCTCGTCGTAGGTCTTGAAGGGTTTACGTGAGGCCACCACTGCCGTTTTGGAGGCGCGGCCCTTGGCCTGTTTCTTCCGAGTTTTAGTTACTATTCGTGCCATGAGACGACCAGTATAACACAATATCTTGTGCGTTTCAACCCTGTATGCCTACTAATCGCACAGAAAGCCATTTTATCGGCCAAAAATAAATGTAACCTCTTGGTAAACAAAAGGTTGCGAACTTGCAAATGATTCGGTTCTTTTGTCCCAGGCAGACCATAACATTAGAAAACATAAAATCGCCATTATGAGTGCTTATAACAAGACAGATTGTTATATGTTGCCAAACCCGGACTGCTTTTATTTACGAAATTGCCGGGGGTTTGTTCGCTTAGCAACAAGCGTCGCGTTGCAAATGCGCTATGGGATATATTCCGCGTTCACTCTTATACTTTGCCGTCACCGATAATTCGGCTTGACCTTATACAAGGGGGGCATATACTTTTGGTCAGGTTATTTTGTTTATTTCAGGATGTCCGGACTTGCACCCAAATTCACCAGATATCGAGAAGTGGCTGAAACTGGCAGGCGCAGATGGTGTCGGCCCAGTTACTTTCGGCAAGCTGTTAAATTATTTTGGTTCGGCGGAAAATGTTCTTGGCGCATCGGCTTATGAGTTGTCAAAGGTTGAGGGGATAGGTCTTCACACCGCGGAAAAAATAACGGCCAGTCGTGACAAAACAGATACAGATGCCGAGATAGCATTGGCTGAAAAACTCGGGGTATGGATTGTTCATCTTCAGGATGAACGTTATCCCGCCCAGTTAAAACTGATTTACGACCCGCCTCCTGTTTTATACGTCAAGGGAACTCTCGTTGAGCAAGATAATCTCAGCGTGGCGATAGTGGGCTCTCGCTGGTGCAGCTTATACGGCAGCGAGCAGGCGTCCCGATTCGCGCACATATTGGCCGGCGCGGGTTTTACTATATGCTCAGGTATGGCTCGTGGCATCGATACCGCGGCTCATCAGGGCGCTCTCGCGGCGGGCGGCCGCACCATCGCTGTCCAGGGCTGCGGGTTGGCCAATGTTTTTCCGCCCGAAAATAAAAAGTTATTCGATTCGATTGCCGAATCCGGCGCATGTATAAGCGAACTGCCTCTTCATTATGAACCTTTGGCAGAGAATTTTCCTCCTCGCAACAGGATAATAGCCGGCCTGTCACTGGGGACAATTGTTATCGAGGCGGGCAGCAATTCAGGCGCGCTTCATACCGCCAAATCGGCCCTTGAGTACAATCGCGAGGTTATGGCGGTACCTGGAAAAATCGACTCTCCGCTTAGCCGGGGTGCCAATCGGCTGATTAAGCAGGGGGCCAAATTAGTTGACTGTGTTGAGGACATAATGGAATCACTGGGTTACATAGGTGACAAAATCGGCGGGCACGTCAACCAGGCGGCCGATTTGCTTACAGCAAAAGCCGAAATGCCCTTGTTCGATATCGCCCAGTTAAATCTCAGCGTCCACGAAAAGTCAGTGTATGATTGCCTGAATAGCGACCCCGTTCATATAGAACAGGTTATCACGGATTCGCAGTTGCCGGCAGGCAGCGTCAGCGCCTCAATCGTCTCGCTTCGACTAAAAGGCCTTATAAAGCAGTTGCCGGGCAGTATGTTTGTGCGGAGATAAAAGCATGCTCTGTTGAAAAGACCTAAAGTGGATGAAAAATTTAGTATTGCTGAAATTCTATTGACAACAGTGGGTATCAGGTGTAGTTTCAATAAGGCTAAGGAGGCATTTATGAGAAAATCAATTTTAATGCTTGCATTCTTTTTGCTGATTTTAACCCTTCTTATTTTACACCTGCATACATACAATTCACCAGATAACCTTTTGCATTATAAACAGAAAGGCAAGGATTTTGAAAGGATTAACTTAAAACAGTATAAGGAGTATGTATATGCCAATGGTGGTTATGAGCCGCTGACGATTATATGGTGGCAGGAAATGGTTTATCCCTTTAGGCAGGTAGATCGTCCTTTTAAGAAATTCTGGGTCACATCGGATTTAAGAACAATTATGAAAGAACTTGATGAACTGTCACATGATAAAAAAACTCAGTCGATGATGCCTGCTCAGTATGAAAAAAACACCCTTCGGATATATTTATCAAGCGAGACTCAAAAACAATTTCTAATCCTTGAGATTGAATTTGCCCTTGATGACACGACTAAAGAATTTGTTTGCAATTACGGCAGAAGCGCAAAACTCTGTGAATTACTTTCTTCAAAAGAAAAAAGCGAACATTTTTGGTCTTCTCCTTGGGAAGATAGGGTTGACTCAAATGAGTACAAAGAGCATTTGATAAAAATGAGGGAACTTGTGAAGTCAAGGAGAGAGGATCCTAATCGATACGAGCCAAATCAGTAAAATTACTTGTTCGAATCTGAAAAACTTCAGTTTCGCAAGTCCGCTGAAAAGTCGGTTTTTGAATGTCTGCATAGCGAATCCGTTCATATAGAACAGGTTATCACGGATTCGCAGTTGCCGGCAGGCAGCGTCAACGCCTCAATCGTCTCGCTTCGACTAAAAGGCCTTATAAAGCAGTTGCCGGGCAGTATGTTCGTGCGAAAGTAAGGGTATTTGCTTCCTATAATAACAGATTGGAAGCCGTTGCAGTGGGCGAAAGGGGCTTATTAGTGTTGAAACCGCCTTTTGCTCGCTCACAATAAAAAATACTCAACTTGTGTTGTCAATTTTCCGTATTATTATAAGATAGCATATTTTCTAACGTCCGAGATAGTTTAAAAATCGGTGAGGTCAGACAATGAATAAGAAACGAATGGCAATGATTTTTACGGCCGCGATATTCGCATGCGTTCTTTCCATAGGTGTCGTTGCGGCAGCCGACGAATCGGAAATGGTTCCGGATACAGACGCTCAGGAGCAACCATCATATACTGAATATCCGGGGGAAATCGGCGATATTGCGAAGCGGGCGGAGGTGCAAATAAAGGAAGCAAACGAGGCCTCCGAGCTTGAAAAAGAGAAGCTGGAAACGGTAAAGCGAGAGCAATATTTCGAGGACAATAAGGAGGAGCCGGCGGTAAGTTTGCTTTCGAAAGATGATATTGCCGAACTGGAAACTAAGCGAGCGCAAAAGGAGAATGCGATTCGAACAAAAGTCGGTTATGAGATTAAATCTCTTGAGGCCGAACAAACAGCCCAGCAGGGGGTTTCCCCGGCGGGTCCCGGTCCGCGTATTTTGTCACAAACATCGAGCCGCGGCATAGTTACAGGTATTGTTTTCTGCAATAACAGGGGAGCTGCGCTGGTTGCCAGCGAAATCGTAAGGGAAAATGATGAGGTGCTGAACGTCAAGGTGGTCAGGATAACGGCTGACTTCGTGGAGTTTGAAAAACAAGGCAACAAGTGGAAGCAAGTGGTCGGACAGACGCCGCCGGCGTCATACTGGGAACAGCCACAGCAATCTACCCCGGTCCAGCGGCCGTCAACTGTCCCCAAGGCCAAAGCCAAACCCAGCCGATAGGCGTCCTGACTTGCACTTCGCGGTTTTGCGGCGATATTCATACGCATAATCGATTCTGTCGCATTTTCTGTATTTCCACAGGTAATCCCCGAACATTACGTGTCCTCAAATAGCATTGACGGTTGAACCCCGGCGGTATATCCTGTCGCGTATATGACGGATTATATTGACGATGAGATTCTTGAAATGGCCGTTGCACGCGAGGTGGACGCCAACAGGTTTTACCTTGTGCTTGCGGAACGGGTGGAAAATCCCCGCATACGAAAGGTATTTGAGGAACTGGCGGCTGAGGAGCTTGAACACAAGGCCAAAATCGAACTGGAGATTATGAAGACGGGCAGGGTGGTTAATACGGACAAGACCCCGGCCGGGTTTAAGGATGACAGGGCCGATTATGTGCCCCCCGAAATTGAAATGGACTACAAAGATATTCTGCTTATGGGGATGCAAAAGGAGGATGCGTCATTCCGGCTTTATGTTGACTTGGCGGGGATGACTTCAGACGCTCATTCCAAAGAGATACTGCTTGCCCTGGCCCAGGAGGAGGCCGGACACAAACTGCGTTTCCAGACCGTTTTAGATTACCTGTCCAAGGGCATATAGACGCTGTTAATCGCAACTTGAAATGGCATTTAAGACCTTTGAGCGGGAATGGCCGTGAAAGGCGGAGAAATCGTGGGTTTAAGGGCTATTACGGGGCATTTTATGAGCAATTACGAGCCAAAATTCAGAAGGTCTTAAAGTGGCGGAAGATTGGCATATAATATCGGCGATAATGAAGCGATATCCGGGCACGTCCGCATTATTAAGCTAAAAACGAGGAAGTGAGAAAAAAGAAAATCGTATCCAGAATACAACGTCGTTTTTAAGCCGAAAACAGGAGTGGGCTAAAAATCTGCTAAAAATCCAAAAAAATCCTCACTACTTTTTTGAAGATTTTGTTATGGGACTATTGGGGTTTTATTCAAAGGCCCTGCCCATTGGTTCGAGGACTTCGTTTATATGTCTCCGAAGGTCTTCTGCAAATTGGCGTGAAGATTTAATCTCATTGCTAATTTTTTCAATATCTCTGCCGCAATCGTGGCCGACTGATTGGCGTAGCTCAAGAGCGGCAAGTTGCATTTTCAAATCATCGACCTTTCCATATACCTCAGCAATATGGGCGGAGGCATACATTCTAAGCCGTTCCACAGCCAATGAGGGGTTCCCAGTTATTAACCAATGGAGGTCGATATTTAAAATTTTTGCCAGGCAGCATAAAATTTCTATTGAGGGGGAGCTAATACCTGCTTCAAACCGATAAACGGCTGTATTGCCCTTAAAACCGAGTTTTTTCCCTAATTGTTCTTGCGTTAAACCTGCCTTAATACGTGCATTTCGCAGGCGAAGAGCAAATTTTTCGTCAATTTTGTTCATTTTATGCTTGACTGAACACCGATAACGAATAATATGGAAGCCGCAATGAAACAAATACACGATAAACGCGCAATGTCGGTTCGCATTACCGACAAAGAAGCCGTTGGACTCATAAACAACAGAGCCGCTTGCGAACACAGGTCCGCGAGCAACGCAGCAACTCTAACCGTTATCGAATCGCTCAGCAAAAAGCAAAACCCCGGCCAAGCTAAATTTCTTGACGTTGTTGTATTGAAAGGCGGGGACGCGAAAAAGTCAAATGAAAATTTATGAACCGGCACGACAAGCTGAAAAGATAGCCCGGCTGCATAACGTCGAGGCGTTAGACCGGGGGCGGTTCAAATGCGGCGCTTGCGGTCACGTCTGGCGGCCAAAGGTGTCGCCAAGCGGAAGGCGTTTCCGGTTTTGGTGGCGTTGTCCAGAGGGCTGCAATTCGGGACAAGCGTTGTCGGTAAATGACAATAGTGGCGGGGAAAATTTTTAGAAAGGGGGCGAAGATGGACGCGATAGCAGAGAAGGAAAATTTGGTGGGGTTGACGGGAGACGATGAGCGGTTTGTTAAACAAACAAGAGAGTCGTTCCGCGAGCTGCGGAGGTCTGTGTATCAAAAAGTTTGCGCTATCTGCGAAATTGACAAGGCCGCTGAAGTTTTGTGTGAGGACGACAAAAGAACGTTGCGAGAGCTGCGGGAAAAATGGGCCGACTGGTACGTGGCGGATTTGCAGCCGGAGCAGCCAAAAACGCCTGATGAGCGACATACTGAGGTCACAGAGGACATAATAGAGAAGCTTGAAGGAATACTGTCGGATTATTTGCCGTGCTGCCAAAACGATGTTATTGCCAAACTGGCAGACCGGCTGCCGAAACGCCTTGCCGATGATGAGCAGGAAGAATTGCGGGATACTGCCGGTTGCGAGATTACGAACGCGGTTATGGCAAGCGGATTGAATGTTAAAGGGCAAATCGTGGTTTTGAAAAAGATGAGAGAAGCTTTTCTCAAAGCGAGAGGGAATGATGCCGCAAAAAAGTAATATAGTGTTCAAGGAGTTTGTTTCGAAATCATCGGGGCCGGTTGATGCTGAAAATCGGCAGATTAGATTTTTGGCAAGCACGGCGGATGTCGATAGGGATAAGGAACGTATTTTGCCCTCAGCGTTTGAGCCGTTTCTAAAACAATATATGACTAACCCTGCGATTTTGTGCTCACACACTCATCGGCTCGATAGCGGTGAACCATCGGTTGTTGGCCGTGCCGTGAAAATCTGGATTGATGAAAAGGGCTTATGGGTCATTATTGAGTTTGCTCGCAGCGAGTTGGCCGAGCGCTATTGGAATTTGTATTCCACCGATTATATGCGGGCGGTGAGTGTGTCTTTTTTGCCGATTGCCTCGCACAACGAAATCATAAAAGGCGAACAGGTCCGAACCTATACCCTCGTTGAGCTAATCGAAATATCGCTCTGTGCTGTACCCTCAAATCGGGGGGCCTTGGCCCGCTCAAAGCAGAATAAACTTACTTTCGTCCAGGAAAAACGTGAGGTCCGCGAGCTTGAAAAGTTTCTTGCTTCAGCTCGGCAGCAGGACCCTTCCTTCGACGCAAAATGCCGCGAATTCGCCGAGATTATTATGACTGGCGATTTTGGCCTGGGCGAAATTCCCGACCGAAATGAGATTGATTATGCGGAGTGTATAAGGCGATGAATTTTAATTTTCTAACTTTTGTGGCGGTTTGTATCGAGCTGATTGTTCACTGGATTCCGTGCTCTGCGGACAATCTGGACTCAGACCGCGCACGGCACAAAAGATGTGTACCTTTCTGAATGTGGGCCGGGGCGTGTTGGCGGCCCCGGCCTTTTAATCGCCAATTAACTATCAATTATTGAGGTGCTAAATGCCTTTTGCAACACAGGAAAAAGTCGAGGCGGGCTTTACCGCTGTCGATGAGCGAATAGGAGAAATCGAACAGAACACAAAGGAATTGAATACTGGCCTTGTTGAGCTGGCGGATACCATCAAGGCGATTAAGCAGCAGAGGGCAACGAATCTTCTCGCTGCGAATCGCCAGCCAAGCAACGAAGAGCGGACGCGTTTCTGGCCCGATGATGAACAGGCGAAAGCTTTTGGCAAAGTGGTCCTAAACGCCTTGCAGCGTAAGGCACTTTCCGAAGGTTCACAGAGCGAGGGCGGCACACTGGTCCCGGCTGAAATGGCTACCTTCATAATCCAGAAGATGAGTGACTATGGCGTATTCCGCCGCAATGTCACCCGCGTCCCGATGAGTTCGGATACTTTGAGCGTGCCAGAGGTGACGGACGATATGACCATTTATTGCCCAGGCGAAGGCGGCGAGATTGACGAAAGCGACGTGGGAGCTGGTCAGGTCACTCTTACAACCCGCAAATTCGCCTGCCTGGGACGTGTATCCTCGGAGTTAGAGGAGGACAGCGTCGTTGCTATCGGCGAAGTCATGGGGCAATCAATTGCCCGCTCGATGTCGAAGGCCGAGGATTTGGTTGGCTTCCTGGGTGACGGCACAAGCACGTATTACGGTATGCAGGGAATTTGCGGTGCGTTGCGAGCCGTTAATGCAACAATCGCCAATATCAAGTCGCTCATTGTCGGCAGCGGCAACGTTTACAGCGAATTGGTATTGGCGGACTTCCGCAAGGTTTGCGGGATATTACCTACAAGCGCCGATATGGGCGCTCGCTGGTATATGCACAAAGCGTTTTTCTACAACGTGGTTTTGCCGTTGTTATGGGCCGAAACCGCTGGCCAGCCGATAATCGGGACGCCTACGTATTTTGAGCAGGGACCGTCAAAGTTTTTGCTCGGCTATCCCGTTGAATTCACCCCGGCAATGCCAAAGACCGAAGCCAACAGCCAGATTTGCGCATTGCTCGCAGATTTGCGGCTCGGCGCGTTTTTAGGCGAGAGACGTTCGCTGAATATCGCACGCAGCGACCAATTCCATTTTGATACCGATGAAATCGCCATTCGCGGCTTGGAGCGAATTGCTATTTCGATTTACGGCGAAGGTGACACGGTAGAAGCAGGGCCGATTTGCGGCCTGATTACAGCAGCGGCTTAACCGGCGAACGTGAAACATATCAGGACCCAGGGCGGGTTCGGTATAATGCATCGAAATCCGCCCTGGATTTTTGAGGAAATATGTCCAAAGACGTAAATATACACGTTAAAACACAGGGCACCCAACAGTCGGCGAGCGAGCTGGGCCAGGTCGGTCACGCCGCAGAGGAAATGGGGTCAAAAACTGCGAGGGCAACAAACTGGATTGTCGAGGGTTTTAAATCGCTTATTGGTCCTCTCGGTTTTGCTGCGATTGCTACTGGCGTAGCGACAGCAGCAGGTAAAATAGCAGAGTTTTTTGACAATATAAAAACCCGCTGCGATGAATCGGTGAATCGTCTTAAGGAAGTCCGAAAAGGATTTCAGGATATTTTTGAGGCGATGAATGCGTTTGACGAAAGTAGTCGAAGGCAGATTACCAAGGGTACAATATCGTTACTTAAAGAAACGTCCGTTTCACGGGAAATCGGCTTGCCTGTCATAAATGCTTATACCAGGCAATTTCGAGGGGCCATAGAATCCGGACAAATCACAGAGGAGCAATACAATCAAGGATTAAAAGAGATGCTCGGCTATGCCGAGAGGCATGGCGGCGCTGCCACGCCTGAATTGATTACCTTAATGGCTGGATGGGGGATGAACAAGCCGGAACAACAAGGCAAGTTTCGTCGCCAAATCGGCGCAGTATCAGGCAAGTCCGGACTAACAGAGGAGGAGATAATTGCCGCGCTGGGTCGAAGTGCGCCAACGGTAAAGGCAATGGGCTGGACGCCTGAGCTGGCGCTCGAAAACATCGGCATTATCGCAGCCGGGGAAATAGGCAAGAAAAAGCTATCTTTGCCTGCTACAACCATCGAATCGCTTGTTAATCCACAAGTCAAAGATATCGATAAAACATACGGCATCTCAAAGGGAGCCATCTCCGACCCGCTGGAATTACTGGGAGAAGTGACACGCAAAACAGGGCAAATGAGTCAAAAGGACTCCTTGAGGATGTTGACCGATATCTATGGTGCGGACGCGGCCACTGGTGTATATAAACTTATAACCGGTCGGAGGAAAGAAATGTCTCTCGCCATATCGCAGGCCGGCTCTCCCACGGGTATGGCGGCGGAACAAAAAGAAGAAAGTACGTCGAGGTTGACACTTGAGAGGCAAAGCGCAAAACTCGATGCTTTTAAAGTTGAGGAAGATTTACGACGGGGGCGGGAAGATGTCGCGAATCAAAGTATCCGTGCTATAGGCGAATCGGCCCGGACGACATTACGAATCGAACAGCCGAAAATGCAATGGTATAGAGAACGTTTCAAAAGAGATAATACAACAAAAGAAGAGGCAGCATATCGGCAGTGGGTAGAATCGCTAACGGAGGGAGAAAAAAAAGAGTTATTCGACGAATGGGTCAAGAGTAGTACCGAGCCGGACGTCAAATTGAGACCCGAAGTATATCGAAACGCCCCGGACCCTTATATGAAGGCCTGGCGTGAAATGTCACCGATTGAGCAATACGATGTTTTAACCACTGACCAGCGAGTGCCTTCCCAGGTGAATATTCATTATCATCACGATATGAACTATTATCCTTCAACCGGGGACAAATTGACAGGTCCGCGAGCTGACAGGGATTTTAAATGATAACGGCAAACGAACAAAAAAATTGCAACGCGGCTTTATCCGAAATACCGGCGGACAAGCGAGAGGACGCACAGAATCGCGTCGGCATTGTTCTCGAATTTGAAAAGTTTTCGGGCGGCGTTGTGCGGGAAAACGGGACGCGGATGGAGGCAATTGCGGTGTATTGCCAACAGCATAATATAAAGCCGAGAACGCTGCAAAGATGGATTGCCAGGTTACGAGACGAAGGATGGACGGGGCTTGTCGATACGCGGGGCCGGGGCAGCGGTGACAACGGCTCTATCAGTGATGAGGCGCTCGAGCTGTTCAAGTCGATGTGGCTTGACCCTCGGCAGCCCTCGGTGGTGATGTGCTTGCGGAATATCAGTTACGAAAATCGCAGACAAAAAAAGGGCTGGACGATACCGAATTTGCGGACAATGTATAACATCGTAAGCAGGCGAATTCCGTATCCTTCGCAGGTTTTATATCGGGAGGGGCTTGCTGCCTATGAGGCAAAATGCGCTCCGTATATTCAGGCGGACCCGGACAGCGTAGAGCCGGGGCAGATATGGGTGGGGGACCATCACCAATTCAATTGCTGGATACGTCATAGCGAGCAATGGGTAAGGCCGTGGGTTACGGCCTGGGAGGATATGCGGAGCAGGACAATCACGGGCTTTTATATTTCGCTGTCACCGAATCAGACAACAATTATGCTGGCAATGAAAAAGGGTGTCAAGGCATACGGTCCGCCTGATTCAGTCAAAATCGACAACGGCAAAGATTATGACAGCGAAATGTGGACGGGTATAACTAAGGCCGAGCGAAAATCTACTCCAAAAGCTTTGCGAAAAGGGTACATTGACGAGCGAAATATGGCCGGGCTTTACGCGATGATGCAAATATCCGTTTCGTTTGCGATACCGTATAACCCGCAAAGTAAGCCGATTGAGCGGTTTTTTGACACGGTGGATTGCCAGTTTGTGAAGACAATCCCTACCTATTGCGGCAAGGACACAGAGCGAAAACCGGAGGACTTGAACGATATGCTTGCGAGCCAAAAGGTTATCGCCAAAGCGCTTGATTTGGAAGGGTTTACAAAGCTGTTTGGCCAATATATCGAGGTCTATAACAACAGCTCGCACAGCGGTATCGGGATGGACGGACGAAGCCCGTTGCAGGTTCTGGCGACGCGGACTTCAAAGCGGATAATCCTGGACGATGTTTTAGAGCTGCTGATGAAGGTGTGGAGCAGGGAGCTGATAGTTCGCAAAAACGGCGTGAGATTAAGAGGGATTTATTTTGGCCAATACGACACTGACCTTATGGCCTGCCAGGGCAAAACGGTCCGCCTGGCTTATGACCCGGCAGATATGCGGCGGGTGGATGTTTATGATGCAGTAACGCGAAAGCTGATAACCATCGCCGAGCAAAATCAATTCATAAATTACGGCTCTGCTATCAGTGAAACGCATGTACGAAACGCGATGCAGCAAAAGACAAGAGCAGTTAAACTAATGCGAGGGTACAAAGATTCATCATTGATTGCGAATACAGATTTGACCACGCAGGCGATTAAGGCAATGCAGAGCGAGCAGATAAGCAGCAGTGAGCAGGCAAATAAAACGTTACGGCCCGTGCAGACGCCGTTGGACGGGCAGATAGTGGCTCATAAGCAGCTCAGGGCAAAGGCGAAATTAACAGCCGGGCCCAAAGAAGAATCCCTTGACTTTGACTTTTCGTTATTGAAGCCAAAGAAAAATTTGCCGATTTTGGACTTTGATTTTAGTAAATTGAGGAGGAGAAACAGTGCATAATGATGAAATCAAAAAAGGGTTAGAGCGTGAAGCTCAAATCATACAACATCGTTTGCCCGAAAACGTCACGGCAGCCGAGGCACGCGGAATAGCCGAATCGCTGACTGTTTTTATGGACCGGCACGGGCTTAGTCAAGCTCAGGTTGCCAAAGCCCTTGCTTATAGCGGCTCAACAATCAGCAAATTCCTTGCGGGGACATACAAGGGGGATTTGCAAGAGCTTGCGAACAAGATAATCAATTTTATGAATACGGTTGCTCGCAGGGACGAGAAGCGACGGCCTTTTGTCCAGACAACGGTTGCGCATAAAATCGGAGCTTTGATTACGCAGACGGATGCTTTCAGCACTGAGGAAGGGAAAATTGCCCTCATAATCGGGGATAGCGGTCACGGCAAAAGCGTCTGTCTAAGGCAATACAGTGAGGCGAATAAAAACACAATATACGTCCAGCTCGACCAGGCAATGCGTTCTTCTCTGATATTTTCAGAGATTGCCAGGGCGGTGGACATTGAGACATTCAGTTGGCTAAGCAGAATTTCGCATTCAGTTATTCGCAAATTAAGGGAAAGGCACGTCATAGTCATACTCGATGAAGCATCGTCTTTGAAAGTGCCACAGTTGGATTTGTTACGACAGATAATCACCGTCAAGTCACGTTGCCCTTTGATTCTCGCGGGCAACAGCGACCTGCTAAAAACCATTATGGGGCCGACAGTAAAAAAGGGATACGCGGCGCTCGACCAATTTCGCAGCCGTCTTATGGCGATACTTAACCTGGACGAGCTGGCAATCGACGATAACGACGGCCTGTATTCGGCGAAGGAAATTCGACGGCTCTACGAATACGGTGGAATCAGATTGCTCGATAGCGCCGTCTCGACGCTCAAACGGATTTGTATGACGCCAGGCACAGGGCGATTGCGGACCTGCTCGCATATAATCACGGCCCTGCATACGTCGAACGTTGTGACCGGCAAGGGCTTTATTGACGGCTCGTTAATCGTCGCTGTTATTGAACAGTTGGATTTGCCGATGCGTTCGCTTTTGCCGATTGCCACAATGGAATCGGCAACGGGCGAAGATACAGAACAAACGCTTATTAAGGCAGGTTAAAACGGCAGTTAATAACCGTTTTTAAGGGCAATAAACAATGGTTAATGAATACAACATCAGGTTAGAGGTTCGTGGCAAGACCAGTGAATTCGGGGCGGATAGCGTGACTGAGCTTTTGCTGTTTATGGCAACAGAGCTTTTCTCGCTGGACCTGCAAACCTCGCCAGCGAACGTAAAAAACAACGTCGATACAGCCGCGAAAAAACTGATTGATGAGTATTACCAGCATTTTGTGAATGCGAACAATAACCGCTCGCGTTCGCCGATTACCTGTGCCGGTTTAGAGGTGGATTTGGCCAGGTGTTATCTCGCAAGAATGGCTATTGATGAGGTAGTTAATTGGCTAAAAAGGGAAAGGAATTTTAAGACGAGCCAAACCGCTGTCGGGCGTTACTGGACGAGATTTGCCCAGTTGCCGACAGCCGCCAGAAGAGCTTAAAACGACCACCGTTGCCGTCTGAAACCGTCAAGCGGCGACGGAAATTTTCTGCGCAAAGGGTTCTCGCCACTTTATTTGCACGCGGCGCCACTTTAACTTACCAACTACTGTTAATCGCAACTTGAAATGGCATTTAAGACCTTTGAGCGGGAATGGCGGGAGTTAGACGAGAAATAGCGATTTTTAGGGGCATTAACGGGCATTTAACGAGTAATTACGGGCCAAAATTCAGAAGGTCTTAAAGTGGCGGAAGATTGGCATATAATAAATGCGATATTGAAGTAAAAACGAAGCATACCCGCATTATTAAGCTAAAAACAGGGAAGTGAGAAAAAAGAAAATCGTATCCAGAATACAACCCCCTGCTTGAGCTAAAAACAGGGGTGGGCAAAAAATCTGCTAAAAATCCAAAAAAAACCTCACTTTTTTGAAGATTTTGTTATGGGACGGTCAATACTCTATACGAACGCCGCCAAGGCGGTCGATTGCTCGCTGTAAGTGCTCTTTAACCTGGTCGAGTTTGCTTTGTCTATCGCGTATCAATTCAGTAAGCATTTCAACTGTGAAGTGGTTAACGGTGTCGCCATTACATTCTTTTTGACGGAGTTCATTCAATTCTTTGGTCCGGTCGGCTATTTCGCCCCTAAGACGGTCAATCCACCATCCACCATCGGCACTATACATACGAAATAAATCGCCATAGCTTTCCCGCCAGGCCTCGCCGTCCGGGGACATCTTACCAGTGATAAGCCAGTGAAGGTTCGCATTAAAGCAAGAGGCGATTTTTTGAAGGATTTGAATATCCGGGGGACTTTTGCCTGTTTCTAAGTTTGAGACCGAACTACTGCGTTTATAGCCCAATTTCTGTGCTAAGGCAATTTGGCTTAGACCGGCCTTTTCTCGCAAATAGCGTAGCCGCTCTCCAAAGGCAGAATCTCCCAAAAAAAATTGTTTATCAAGCATATTTTTCTAAATATTGTTATTGACAATGCTAAACTATGCCGATATTATTCAATACGATGAATATGAACGACAAGCCAATCCGCATCGTCAACCGCGAGGCAATCCGGCTCGCGAAACTCAGAGCACAACGCGAGGGCAGAACCGCAGCTAACGCCGTCTCAATCACGATTATCGAGGCGCTCGGCAAAAAACAAAACAACAAACGAAACCCCGGACAAGCCGCGTTTCTCGACGGCGTTATATTGAAAGGCAGCGAGGCCGGTTTGTCAAACGAAAAAGGAGGTCCATAGTATGTTGAAAAAAAGTATGGTCCCTGAAAAATTGGCCAAGAAAATAATCAAAACAATGAATGATACTTGCGAGTTTCGCCGCAATGTCGCCCGCGTTCCGATGGGTTCAAGGTCGATGCAAGTGCCGAGAGTCACAGGCGATTTAGAAATTTACAAGCCATAAAAAAATGAAAAAATATGAGCCGAAAAAACAAGCGGCGAAGATAGCCCGGCTACACAATGTCGAGGCGCTAGACCGGGGACGTTTTCGGTGCGGCGCTTGTGGCCATATCTGGAGGCCGAAAAAGTCACCGGACGGGAGGCGTTTCCGTTTTTGGTACAAGTGCCCAAAATGCAATTCCGGACAAACAGTGTCGGCGAACGATAACAGCGGCGGTGAAACTTTTTAGAAAGGGGGCAAATATGGAAGCAGTGACAGAGAAGAAAAATTTGGTGGGGCTGACGGGGACGGATTTGGATTTTGTTGCAAAGGCAAAGGCGTTCTCAAAAGAGTTGCACCGCGAGGTGTATCGATGTCTGAACATAATTTGCGAGTTGAACGCAACAGGTGAATTTCTTACTGAGGACGATAAAGATAATCTCAACGAATTGCGCGAAAACTGGGCAAGCTGGCACGCGGAAAGCTTGAAACCGGACGCGACTACTGAGACGTAGAAATGGCGACAGACGCGGAAAATTTGTTGGGCGATATCGAAAAGCTTTTGGAGCCGTTCAACTTCGATTTTCAAGGGGACATATTGAGGAAGGCGATTTTTGGAATACCTAAACGGCGAGCTGCTTATGAAGCGAAGCTGGTTCGAGATAACGCCTTGGGCGAGTTGAGTATTGCTGTTGATTCATCTGATTTGTCTCTCAGGGAGCAAACGAGATATTACAGGAAATTGAGGCGGATTTTGTTGAGACGGATGGGGCGTGCTATGAAAAACGAAAAAAAATTAAAGGCCCGGCTACCTGTTGAGGATTAAGATGCCAGAAAAAAACAAGTCAATCGTTAAAGAGTTTTTGACGAAATCGGCGGCGATAGACGAGAAGCTGAGACAAATCAGGTTTCTTGCCTCGACCCCGGACCCGGACCGGGACGGCGAACGAATTCCGCCGACGGCCTTTGAAAAACATTTGCCGGGTTTTATGCAAAACCCAGTTTTCTTGGCTTGCCACGCTCACCGACTCGACAGCGGCGAACCGCCTGTAATCGGCAAGATAATCCGTGCCTGGGTGGAAGCCAAAGTAGGACTTTGGATAATCGTCGAATTTACAACAAGCGAACTGGGCGAGAAGTATTGGCAACTCTATCGGGACGGCTTTATGAAGGCCGTGAGCGTGGGCTTCATACCGATTGAATGGCACGATTTAATCGAGAACGGTGAAACAGTGCGAACATTCGACGAAGTTGAATTACTTGAGGTCAGTGCCGTTGCCGTGCCTTCAAATCGCGGGGCGTTGGCCCGCTCGAAGCAGAACAAGTTGGCGTTCGTCGAAGGCAAACGCGACGAGGAAATCTTAGAGAAAATCCGCAAGGACCTTGCCAAACAGGGCCGCGATTTTGACGCGGAGGCCGAACAATTCGCAGAAACCCTGTTATCTCATAAAGGCCTGGGCGAAATTCCCGATAGAGCTGAGCGCGATTACGCGTCTTTGGTAAAACGATGATATTTGGTTGTTATAACTTTTGTGATGTTTGCGAACAACTGATTGCTTGCTGGATTCCGCGTACTACGAGCAATCTGGACGCAAACTGTGCGCGGCACAGGAGGCAAGTACCTTTCCAATGTTAGCCGGGGCTTATCGGCAGCCCCGGCCTTTTAATTGCCGATTAACTATCAATTAACGAGGTGTCAAATGCCTTTTGCAACACAGGAAAAAGTCGAGGCGGGCTTTACCGCTGTCGATGAGCGAATAAATGGAGTCGAAACAGAAACAAATATAGCCGTCAAGGAATTGGCGGAAACTCTGAAAGCAATTCAGCAGCAGCAAAAAATGTATCGCAATGCCGCTCTGAATCGCCAGCCGGGCAACGAGGACAGGACTCGTTTTTGGCCCGATGATGAACACGCGAAGGCCTTTGGCGAGGTTATAATAGCCGCCTTGCGTCACAAAACAATGACTGAAACTTCGCAAAACGAGGGCGGCGTTTTGGTCCCTGCGGAATTGGCTACCTTCATAATCCAGAAGATGAGCGACTACGGCGTTTTTCGTCGAAACGTTACTCGCGTCCCGATGGGAAGCAGTTCTTTGCAGGTCCCGCAAGTCACGGACGATATGACTATCTATTGTCCAGGCGAAGGCGGTAAGATTGACGAAAGTGACGTGGGAGTTGGCCAGGTTAATCTTGTGCCCCGCAAGCTCGCTTGTTTAGGGCGAGTAAGCTCCGAGCTTGAGGAAGATAGCGTTTTTGCTATCGGTGAAGTATTCGGGCAATCAGTCGCCAGAAGTATGGCGAAAGCAGAGGACCTCTGCGGCTTTTTGGGCGACGGCTCAAGCACGTATTACGGTTTTCGCGGTATCGTCGGCTCTTTGCGAGCCGTTAATGCAACAATCGCCAATATCAAGTCGCTCATTGTCGGCAGCGGCAACGTTTACAGCGAATTGGTATTGGCGGACTTCCGCAAGGTT
>Ga0315294_10000747_pt1 | contig 35253 bp, 33 predicted proteins | sample YL17G13_40_MG_FD_203626 | JGI IMG/M metagenome (GOLD analysis project Ga0315294, IMG submission 203626) | Sediment microbial communities from Yellowstone Lake, YNP, Wyoming, USA - YL17G13_40 | ecosystem: Environmental > Aquatic > Freshwater > Lake > Sediment | place: USA: Wyoming | collected...
GTCTCTATCTGCTGTGGGCGTTCGATACTTGAGGGGAGCTGGTCATAGTACGAGAGGACTTGACTGGACGAACCTCTGGTGTACCGGTTGTCATACCAATGGCATTGCCGGGTAGCTATGTTCGGAAGGGATAAGCACTGAAAGCATCTAAGTGCGAAGCCTCCCCCAAGATTAGGTATCGTATCCCGAAAGGGAGATAAATTCCTGGAAGACTACCAGGTCGCCGCAAGGCGCTCCAATCTTTTGACGCAAGTCAAAGGAAAGGAGGATAGGCTCTAGGTGGAAGTCCAGTAATGGATTAAGCCGAGGAGTACTAATCAATTGAAACAACTTTCCTATCTTTAGTGAAATGACTTTCCTGCCTGCGCAGGCAGGTCCGCTGGTGTTTAACTCGATTATGGTCCACCTCTTCCCATTCCGAACAGAGTCGTGAAAGTAATCGGACTCGATGATACTCTTTATGGGGAAAGTAGAGTATGCCAGCGGTTTTTTAATTGGCAGAGATAATAATTTATGCTACAATATTTTTAATGGATAAACGTCTACGCAAGCAATTAATTATTGGGGCAATTTTCTTAGCGATTTTTTTGAGTATTGGCGCAGGTATTTATTTAGCTGTAAAACCACAAACCACTTGTTTTGATAATAAAAGAAATCAAAGGGAAACTGGGGTTGATTGTGGTGGTCCCTGCATTTCCTGTGATTTAAAAAATAATCCACCAATTACCGTTCAAAAACAACCAACTTTTTTCATTACTCAGGATAAAAAGATTAATATCTTTTTTCAATTGATGGATTCTGATGCTGAATGGGGAGCGAAAAGTTTTTCTTACCAATTAACTTTAAATGGCCAAAATGGTGAAATTCAGGAATTAAATTTTTCTGATTTTATTCTTCCTCAAGAAATAAAGTACGTTCTTTTACCTCAAATGGAAGTTAATTTTATTCCCCAGTCAATAACTATAACCATCGATCCAAAAACTATTATTTGGAGCAAACCTATCGAAGGAATAAATTTAAAGTTGGGTGAACTTTTTATACTTACTGGAGTAAAAATTCTCGAGCCAGAAACAAGCACTGATATTTATAAAAATGTTTATACTTTTACTAAAACTTTAAGATTGGGGATGAAAGATCCAGAAGTTTATAATTTACAAAAAGTATTAAGCCAGACACCAAGTATTTACCCCGAAGGTCAGGTGACAGGTTACTTTGGTAAAGCCACTGAAGCAGCAGTAAAAAGATTTCAAGTAAAATACGGCATTAGGGCAGAAATAGGCGGCACTGGAGAAGTAGGGCCCCAAACCAGGGCCAAACTAAATGAACTCTATGGGTCTAAAGGACAACAACTCTTTAGTTATACTTTTGATACCAAGAAAATTTTAAAAAGAGGAATACAAGGAATAGATATTATTAATTTACAACAAGCTTTAGCTTTAGATTCTGGTTATAACCCCAAAGGCATGGTGAGCGGCACCTTTGATAAAGTCACAGAAGACGCAGTGAAAGAATTTCAAAAAAAATATAGTATTCAGGTCACTGGTCAAGTAGGACCATTAACTGCCGCTAAATTAAATGAGCTTTTCAGTCAACCTTCTCAAACAGGTTCTCAACTCACCACAGAAACCTTCGAACCATATGAAGCAACATTAAAAGTTGAAGGTAATCTTTATAATAGCGCACCTTTTAATTGGAAAAAGGGAGAAATTGGCGTGGTGTTGTGTGATGAAAATAAAAACCCAGTCACCATAGGAACAACGTCATTAGAAAATATCATTTCTGGTAAAACTACTCCTTTCACTATTATTTGGCGTTATGATTTGTCAAATAATCTAATAGTTTGCGAAAAAGAAGCTCATATTAATGTTTTAGATATAGATAATGCCTTTGTTACTCAAAATAAATGAAAAAAAGCGATAAATCACTTTACTTCTCGATTTTTTTATTAATTTCTTTAGGGCTACTCATTTTAGGGAGTTTATCAAAAAATGATTCTCCAAGATTTTTTTCTTTGGAAAAGCAATTATTCTTTGTTGGTTTAGGGTTTTTAATATTTTTTTTCCTTTCTTCTCTTGATTGGCGTTTTTTCAGTACCTCTTCTTCTCTTTTAATGACTTTATACTTTTTAAGTCTATCTTCTTTATTTCTTGTTTTGATTTTTGGTAAGACCAGTCGCGGGGCAACTGGTTGGTTTAATTTCGGTTTTTTTACTTTCCAGCCAATAGAATTTGCTAAAATTATTTTACTTTTAGTTCTGGCAAAATATCTTTCTTCACGGCACAAAGAAATCTGGCAATTTAAATATCTTTTTACTTCTGGTATTTACGCTGTTTTACCTATCGGTTTAGTCATTCTTCAACCTGATTTAGGCGGAGCGATTGTTTTAACTTTAATTTGGTTTGCTTTGGTTTTAGCTTCAGGCATTCGTTGGGAACAGATATTTCTTCTTTTAGTTATTTTTGCTTTAATTGTTAGTCTTGCCTGGTTTTTCCTTTTAAAACCTTATCAAAGAGACAGAGTTTTAAATTTCGTCAATCCCCAAAAAGATATTTTGGGGATTGGTTATAACCGTAACCAAGCTTTAATTGCTATCGGCTCTGGTCGAATTCTTGGTAAAGGTTTAGGATGGGGAACCCAAACTCAGTTGCGTTTTTTACCCCTAGCTAAAACTGATTTTATTTTTGCTGCTTTAGCCGAAGAATTAGGTTTTCTTGGTATTTTAATTCTTTTATCAGGTTATCTTTTACTTTTCTCCCGGCTTTCTCATTGGGTTAATGTTTTTGATAATAATTTCTGCAAGCTGTTTACTTTTGGTTTTGCCATGAAATTATTAATAGAATTTTTTATTAATCTTGGGATGAATACAGGGCTTCTGCCAATTATTGGTCTGGCTCTACCTTTTATTTCTTATGGCGGTTCTCACTTATTAGCTGATTTTGTTGGTTTAGGCATTATTAATAGTATGATTCGTCATAGAACATAAATAAAAATTTTCAATTTTCAATTTACAATTTACAATGAAGCACCAATCTTTTATTCAAACAATGGCTTTTCTTTTTTCTCTTTTGATTGTTTTTGGCTTTTATTTTACCATTAATCTCCCTTCTTCTGTTATTACTCCCCAATCTTTTTCTATTAGTAAGGCTGAAACTATAAGAAGTATAGCTGAACGTTTAGCACAAAATAAACTCATCCCTTCCAATTTGATTTTTCAATTTTATGTCAAAATAGCTGGTCAAGCCAAAAATATTAAAGCTGGTTATTATCTTTTGTCAGCCCATACCAGTATTAAGAATATTGTTCAGATTATTACTGATAATCATGTTTCAGCTGATGGTAATTTTTTAATTAAAGAAGGCGATACCTTAAAAGAGATTGAGAATAACCTGAAACAAAAAGAAATTCTTCTTTCTTCTCAAAGTTTAAATCATTGGCAAATAAAAGATTTTTCAGCAGATTATTCAGCTTCATTTCAGAACGTTGCTCCGGATAATTCTTTGGAAGGTTATCTTTTTCCTGATTCCTATCATTTACCTCAGGGCTTAAGCGAGAAAGAAATAGTCGATGCTTTTTTAAATAATTTTTCCAATAAAACAAAAGATCTAAATATTCCTTATAAAGATTTAATTATGGCTTCTATTCTAGAAAAAGAAGTGCAAACTGAGATTGATAAACGAATGGTGGCTGATATCTTATGGCGGAGATTAAAAGAAAATATTCCTCTTCAAGTTGATGCGACGATATGCTATGCTCAAAATCAGAGTTTTAGCGATTGCCAATTAACGGAAAAAGCTTTTAAAATCGATTCTCCTTATAACACTTACCTTTATAAAGGCTTGCCACCAACTCCCATTTGTAATCCCGGATTAGAATCCATAAAAGCGGCTTTAAATCCTTTACCTAATCAATCCTGGTACTATTTAACCGATAGAAAAACTGGAAAAACTATTTTTTCTAAAACTTATGAAGAACACTCCCAAGCCCGGAGGAAATACTTGTAAGACTGTACGTGTATACTGTATGTTATTGCGAGCGAGGTGAAGGATCTCTTTTAACTTTTTGAGGTATTTGTGGTATTATAAAATTAAATAAAATTATGGATTATAAAAATGCCTTTGAAAACAAAATAATTTTAGTAACCGGCGGCACCGGCTCTTTTGGCAACGCGGTGGTTGACAAGTTATTGCAGTACAATCCCAAAAAAATCATCATTTTTAGCCGCGATGAGAAAAAGCAGTTTGATATGGGTAATAAATATCATGATGACAGATTAAGATTTATTACCGGCGATGTCCGAGATAGGGACGCGGTTTCTCACGCAATGTACGGCGTGGACTACATTTTTCACGCTGCCGCCCTAAAGCAGGTTCCAAATTGCGAGTTTTTCCCCTATGAAGCGATTAAAACAAATTCCCTGGGTGCTTATAATGTTATTGACGCAGCAATTGAAAACGGTGTAGAAAGATTAGTAATTTTAAGCACCGACAAAGCCGTTTATCCGATAAATGTAATGGGAATGACCAAGGCCTTGATGGAAAGAATAATGATTGCAATTTCTCGGGAAAAAAGAGGTAAGACAATTTTATGTGGTACCCGTTACGGCAATGTAATGTATACCCGGGGTTCGGTTATTCCTTATTTTGTGGATTTAATGAAAGCCGAAAAACCATTAACCGTTACCAATAAAAGTATGACCAGATTTATGATGCCTTTGGCTCATTCAATTGACTTGGTTCTTTATGCTTTGACTAATGGTCAAGATGGTGAAATTTATGTTCGAAAATCGCCGGCAGCCACGATTGGCGATTTAGCCGAGGTTTTAGTGGAAATTTTCAATTATGACAAAGGCATTCAAGAAATTGGCATTCGGCCCGGCGAAAAAATGCATGAAACTTTAATTTCCAATGAAGAAACGTTTCGGACAGAAGATTGCGGAGATTATTATAAGATAATTCCAGAAGTTCCGGGAATGGATTACCGACAGTATTATTTTAAAGGCCAGAAAAATAACACTCTGCCGCATGAAGGATATACTTCGGCTAATACGAAAAGATTGTCTAAAGAAGAACTTAAAAAATTACTCCTTTCGCTTGATGAAACAAAGGAGGAGTTAAAGAATTTTAAAAAGTGAAACAATGAGCGAAAAACTAGAGATTAAGCGAGATGAAAGAGGAGATTTAATAGAGATTTTTAAAATTCCGGGAGTCGGTCAAATTTTTTATGCGACAACTAAACCAAGAGCGATTCGCGGCAACCATTATCATAAAAGAAAGAAGGAATATTTTTGCGTTATTGAAGGCGAGGCGAAAATCAGATTAAGAAATAGGGACAATAATGAAGTAGAGGAACATATTGTTTCAGGCGACCGGCCGGAAATTATTGAAATGAAAATCAATTGGACTCATAATATTGAAAATATCGGCGATACGGAAATGAAATTATTAGCTTGGACGAATGAAGTTTTTAATCCTGAGGATCCGGATACCTACATAGAAGAAGTTTAAATAATTAAAAAATATGGAACAAAATAAATCTAAAAAACTTAAAATAATGACCATTTTCGGCACGCGGCCGGAAATTATAAAGCTTTCGCGGATCTTCGCTAAATTTGACCAGTATGTTAACCACATTATGGTCCATACCGGGCAAAGTTTTGATTACGAAATGAATAAGATTTTTTTTGATCAACTGAAAATAAGAAAACCTGATTATTTTTTAGGAGTTAAATCTGATACTTTGGGCGGGCAGATTGCCAATATAATTTTAAAAAGCGAAAAAGTTTTATTAAAAGAAATGCCGGATGCAGTTTTTATTTTTGGAGATACCAACAGCGCTTTGGCGGTCATTATTGCCAAAAGACTGAAAATACCGATTTTCCATATGGAGGCCGGAAATCGTTGTTTCAGCGAAGATGTTCCAGAAGAGATAAATCGCAAAATTATTGACCATATTAGCGATATCAATCTCCCCCTTACGGAAAATGCCAGGCTTTATTTAATCCAGGAAGGCATTCATCCGGGCACGATTTATGTTACTGGTTCGCCTACCGCGGAAATTTTAGATTATAATAAAAAGCAGATAGAGGCATCGAAAATTTTAAAGGAATTAAAATTATCACCGCGAAAATATTTTGTTGTGAGCATCCATCGCGAGGAAAACGTTGATAGCTTTAAACCATTCACAAAATTAATTGATTCTTTAAATGCCGTAGCCGAAACTTATAAGATGCCGATTATTGTTACCACTCATCCACGGACCGCCAAAAAACTTGAGGAATACAAAATAGAGGTGAATAAACTGATAAATTTTCATAAACCTTTCGGTATCTTTGATTACCTTAAATTACAAAAAAATTCTTATTGTGTTTTATCTGATAGCGGCACCATTCAAGAAGACTCATCTTTATTAGGCTTTCCGGCTATTCAGGTAAGAAACAGTTCAGAACGGCCTGAGGCTTTTGACGAAGGAGTTTTGATTCTTTCCGGCTTGGATAAAGACATTATTTTGCAATCAATTGAAATTACCGTCAAACAGTATGAGGCTGGCGAAAAATTCAATATACCAAGAAATTACCAAGATAAAAATGTGTCTAGTAAAGTCTTAAGACTTGTTGTGGGGCTGACAAAAATTGTTCAAAAAAAACGAGGATATCAAAAATGAAAATTATAATTCTTGCAGGCGGAAGAGGCACAAGATTATGGCCATTGTCGAGAGAAAAATATTCAAAACAATTTCTCAAACTTGTAGATGGCACTTCTTTGCTTGAAACTTCTTATCAAAGAGCTTTAAAAATTGTTAATCCTGAAGACATTATTACGGTTACTAATAAGGATTATTATTTCTACACAAAGGAAATCTGCGAAAAATTTTCAAAGTCTCTGTCGCAAAATATTATTACTGAGCCCGAAGGCAAAAATACCGCACCGGCTATTGCGCTTTCAGTGCAGTATTTGATTGATAAATTGAATACAGTTAGAGATGAAATTATTTTTGTCTTTCCTTCAGACCATATTATTAAACCTCTTGAAAAGTTTATTGCGTATATAGAAGCTGCAAAGAAGGCAGCAAATGAAGGTTATCTTGTTACTTTTGGAATAAAACCGATAAAACCTGAAACAGGTTATGGATACATAAAAATAGGAAAAAGCCTCGGTAATTTTAGTTTAGTTGATACATTTGTGGAAAAACCTGATTTGGAAACTGCAAAAATGTATCTTGATTCTGGAAAATACTTTTGGAATTCGGGTATATTTGCCTTTAGGATTTCCACTTTTCTTGAGGAATTAAAGCAGTACCAACCAGAAATTTTTAAAAACATCCAAAAAGGTTTTGATACTTCTCTAAACAATTTTCAAAATATGCCTTCAATTTCAATAGACTATGCAATAATGGAAAAGTCCAAGAAAGTCATAGTAGTTCCAATGAATATATTTTGGAGCGATATTGGGTCCTGGGATTCATTTTATGACATTAAAGATCATGATCGAGATGACAACGTTTTGGTGGGAGATGTAGAAGCAATTAATGTAAAAAATTCTCTGGTATTTAGTAACGATAGATTAGTTGCTGTAGCTAATGTAGAAGATTTAATTATTGTGGAAACTAATGACGCAATTCTCGTGATACATCGTGAGAATGGACAAAAAGTTAAGGATATTATTGAGAAGTTGAAGAAAGAAAATAGAAAAGAACTAATTGAGCATCAAGAAATCTTTAGGCCCTGGGGTGGTTATAAAACTCTTGAAACAGGTGATAGATATAAAATAAAAAGAATTATTGTAAAACCGGATGAATCTTTAAGCCTGCAAATGCACCATCACAGAACCGAACATTGGGTTGTTATCAGAGGTACAGCGAAGGTTACCATCGGGGATAAAACATTTTTTGTTCATGAAGGAGAGAGCACTTTTGTTCCAAAAGCTACATTACACAGATTAGCCAATCTTGGAAAGGTGCCACTTGAGATTATCGAAGTACAGAACGGGGAATATGTTGAGGAAGATGATATTATAAGATTCGAAGATAAATACGGAAGGGTAGATAAAATAAAATAAAATTGAAATGCTTAACAAAGAAATACCAAAAGAAAAATTGGAAAAATTGCGACTTTTAGTTTTAGATAGCGATGGCGTGACGATTCCACGAGGAACGAAAATTTCTGAAAAAGAAAATGGTAATTCTTATGAAGTTTCTTTTAAAACTGAAGTAATTTCCGATGAGTTAGCAAAACTGATAAAAAAACTAAAAAATAAAATTAGAATCTGTATCTGCTCCGGCCGAAGTCTAATATATCTCCAATCGATGTATTCCAAAATCGGTCAAGAGAGAATAATCCTGATGGCCGAAAATGGAATTATGGTAATGATTGACGGAAAAATCTACCAACTCTTTATGTTTGAGGAAGAATATTTTCGAAAGATCGCCAAAATAAGAGAGGAAATAAAACACCTTCCCATTTCTGGTTTTGAACCAAAACAATTTATTTTAACTATCCATTCGCCAACAGAATTAAAAGAAGTATACGATATAGTCAAGAAAAATGACCCCATTGGCGAATTAAAAATAATGTGGAACGGAGAAGCCTTTGATATAATGCCTAAATACATTTCCAAAGGCGAGGGTCTCAATTTTCTTTGCCAGTTCCTCCAGATTGATCGGGAGGAAATCATTGCCATAGGCGATAGAATAAACGATAAAGAACTATTAGAAGTCGCCGGTATAGGGGTTTCTGCCGATCAGTCAAACCTCCCAGCCAAGTATTTCACAGTTGGAAAAATTTTGCCGGGGGAATCTTTAGTTGAATACCTACTTTCAGCTCTAAAGAAGCATTGAAAAAGTATGAAAAAAGTTTTAAAATAACTGTACTAAAATAAAATATATGAAAAAAGCTTTAGTTACTGGAGTAACAGGTCAAGATGGTTCTTATTTAGCTGAGTTTCTTCTTAAAAAAGGATATGAAGTTCATGGTATTAAAAGACGGGCTTCTTCTTTTAATACAGAAAGAATAGATCATATATTTCAAGAACCTTATCAGAGAGAAAGAAGATTTTTTCTTCATTATGGTGATATGACCGATGCTACTAATTTGATTCAGATTGTCCAGAAGGTTCAACCTGACGAGATCTATAATCTTGCTGCTCAAAGTCACGTTAAAGTTTCTTATGAGACGCCAGAATATACTGCAAATACAGATGGTTTAGGGTGTTTGAGGTTATTAGAGGCTATCAGGATTCTCGGTCTAGAGAAAAAGACAAAATTTTATCAAGCCTCAACCAGTGAATTATTTTCCGGCAAACCGGATGAGACGCCGCAGAATGAGGACACGCCTTTTCATCCGAGAAGTCCTTACGGAGTGGCTAAATTATATGCTTATTGGATAACTATCAATTATAGAGAGGCATATAATATCTTTGCCTGTAACGGGATACTTTTCAATCACGAGAGTCCACGGCGTGGGGAAACCTTTGTAACTAGAAAAATTACTAGAGCAGCTGCTAGAATTAAATTGGGTCTGCAAAGTAAATTATATTTAGGTAACCTTGATGCTAAAAGAGACTGGGGGCATAGTAAAGATGCTGTTGAAGCGATGTGGCTGATGCTTCAACAATCAGAGCCAGATGATTTTGTAATAGCAACAGGTAAGCAGCATTCAGTCAGAGAATTCTGTCAGCTTGCTTTTAAAGAATTAGGCATTGATTTGAAATGGCAGGGAAAAGGATTAGATGAAAAGGGAATAGATAAAGAAACTGGTAAAGCAATAGTAGAGGTTGATCCAAGATATTTTCGTCCTAATGAAGTAGAATCATTATTAGGCAACTCAGATAAAGCAAGAGAAAAATTGGGATGGAAGCCAAAAACAACCTTTCAGGAGTTGATAAAAGAAATGGTTCAATCCGATTTGGAAGAAGCGAAAAAAGATATTCATCTTAAAAATGGTGGTTTTAAAATAAAAAATAGTGAAGATAATTATTAATTATTATAATAATTAATTATAATTAATTTAATGATAAAACTTATCAAATCTACTTTTTATAAAGAAGAAAATACCAAAAAAGCTTTAATCCAATTTATTTCTTCTGCAAAGAAATTAAGTTTTGATCAGGAATGCGAAAAATTTGAGAGAAATTTTGCTCGTTATCAAGAACGAAAATATTGTATTTTTTTTAACAGCGGTAGTTCAGCCAATCTTGCTCTTATTCAAGCCCTTTTAAACTTAGAAAAATTTCAAAAAGATGATAAAATAGGATTTTCAGCAGTTACCTGGTCTACAAATATCATGCCTTTAATTCAACTAGGGCTTCGGCCAGTTCCTATTGATATTGAATTAGATACTCTAAATATTTCTAGTCAAACTTTACAAAAAGTTCTTCAAACTACTTCCTTGAAAGCTCTTTTTATAACAAATTTACTCGGTTTTTGTGATGATATCGATACAATAAAAAAGATTTGTGATGAGAAAAATATTATTTTAATTGAAGATAATTGTGAATCTTTAGGTACAGCCTATAAAGGTCGTAAACTTGGCAATTTCGGTTTAGCAAGCACATTTTCTTTTTTTGTAGGCCATCATCTATCTACAATTGAGGGAGGTGCTGTATGTACAGATGATAGAGAACTTGCTGAGATGTTGAAATTGGTGAGAGCGCATGGATGGGATAGAAATTTAAATAACTATCAAAAAAAATTACTGAGAAAAAAATTTGGCATTCATTCAGATTTTTATGGATCCTATACATTCTATGATTTGGGTTATAATTTTAGGCCTACGGAAATAAATGGATTTATAGGTAACTACCAGTTAAAGTACATAGATGAGATATTGCAAAAAAGAAATGCAAATTTTATAAGATTAGCCTCTATCCTTTATAAAAAAACAGAACAATATTATCCGATTAAATTTGACCATATAGATTTTGTTTCCAATTTCGCTGTACCTTTAATTTGCAAAACAGAATATCTTCGAGATAAACTAAGAAAAAAATGCAAAAACAAAATTGAGATTAGACCAATTGTTGCAGGTGATTTAACCCAACAGCCATTTTTTAGGAAGTATATGCCATCTTGTGCAAACAATTTTGTTTATCCTAATGCTCAAATTGTTCATAAACAAGGGTTATATTTTGGTAATAACCCAGATTTAACAGAAGAAGAAATAAAAGAAATTATTCATGTTTTTACTGAGGAATAAAAAAATATTATTAACTGGAGGAAATGGTTTTTTAGGCCATTTTGTGTCCAAAAAACTTTTAGAAAATGGGGTTAAAGAGAATAATATTTTTATTCCCAGAACAAAAGAGTGTGATCTAAGAGAGAAGGAAAATTGTTTAAAAGCCACAAAAAATATAGATATAATTATTCATCTCGCCGGTAAGGTAGGAGGAATTTTATTTAACAAGAGTCACCCTGCGGAAATTTTCTATGATAATGCAGCAATGGCTTTAAATATTATAGATTCTGCTTACAAAAATCATGTAGAAAAATTTATTGGTATTGGAAGTGTTTGTGAGTATCCTAAATTTACTCCAATTCCTTTTGAAGAAAAGGATTTATGGAATGGTTATCCTGAAGAAACCAACGCCCCCTATGGATTAGCAAAAAAGTTTATGTTGGCTCAGTCGCAAGCCTATCGTCAACAATATGGTTTTGATGCCATTCATATTCTTTTATTAAATCTTTACGGTCCGGGAGATAATTTTGATTCACAATCCTCGCATGTCATTCCAGCTTTAATTAGAAAAGTGGATGAAGCAAAGAAAGAAGATAAAAATTATATCGAAGTTTGGGGAAGTGGTAAAGCGACAAGAGGGTTTTTGTATGTAGAAGATGCAGCTGAAGGAATCATCATAGCTGCTGAAAAATATAGTGAATTAGAGCCATTGAACTTAGGAACTGACTTTGAAATTTCTATAAAAGATTTAGTAAATTTAATTTGTAAATTAATGGATTTCAAAGGAGAGATTCACTGGGATACCACAAAGCCCGATGGTCAACCTAAACGTTGTCTTGATACTTCAAGAGCCCAAAAAGAAATCGGTTTTGTGGCTAAAACAAATTTTGAAGAAGGATTAAAAAAAACAATAGAATGGTATAAAATGAAATTTAATCAAACTTAATTTTAATTATGAATAATAAAAATATTCCAATCATTATATTATGTGGTGGCAAGGGAATGCGTTTACTTGAGGAAACCGAATTCAAACCAAAACCAATGATAGAAATAGGAGGGAAACCCATTTTGTGGCATATTATGAAAATATATGCCCATTACGGATATCGTGATTTTATTCTAGCCCTCGGCTATAAAGGTGATTACATTAAAGATTATTTTCTAAAACAAAAATATTATGAGTCAGATTTTTGTCTGAATACAGAAGATGGAGAAATTTCGAATGTCATTCCAAATAATAGTTTTGAAAAAGATAAGTTTAATATAATTTTTGCAGATACTGGTTTAGAAACACCGCATGGTGAGAGAATTTTAAAACTTAAAAAATATATTTTAGGAGATCTATTTATGGTAACTTATGGCGATGGAGTAGCGAATATTGATATTGATAAATTAGTGAATTTTCACAGAAGCAAAGGAGTAATAGCAACAATAACCGGTGTTCACCCAACTTCGCGTTGGGGCTTAATAAATACCGATGAAAATGATATTATTACTCAATTTGCCCAAAAACCTGTGCTTTATGATTATGTAAATGGGGGGTTTATGGTATTTAAAAAAGAATTTTTAGATATTCTGAAAAAAGGGGATATGATAGAAGATGCTATTTCAAAATTAATTTCCCAAAAACAAGTAGCCTTATATAAACATGAAGGTTTTTGGTATGGAATGGATACTTATAAAGATTTTGTTTTTCTAAACAAACTTTGGGATGAAGACCCTAAATGGAAAATTTGGGGTTAAAAAAATAAAATTAAAGCAGATTTTGTTAATAAAAAAGTTGAAAAATATTAAAAATGTGAAAAAAATCAATATATTTATCGGAATTGGAATAGGATTAATTATTATTACTGCAGTTTGGGGGATATTGTCTGGCAAGATTGGTCGGTTTGTCCCTGACGGAAAAGTCAAAATTTCTCAAGAAAAAGCTGAAAAGAGAGTAATGCTGATTATAGACAGCGGTGAAGAATTATTGTCTAAAGCGATTGAAACTGAATTTAAAGAGGGAATGACCGCCTTTAATCTATTGAGCGACGAAACAGAAAAATTAAATTTAACTTTAAAGTTTAAAACCTATGATATGGGAGTTTTTATTGAAGCCATTGGTGATAAAGAAAATGGAGAAGATGGAGAATACTGGTTATATTATGTTAACGGAGAAATGCCCCAATTAGCCGCTGATAAACAGTTGTTAAACCCGGGAGACAAGATCGAATTTAAATTTGAAAAATCACCTTTTTAAAAATATGGAAATTTCAAAACAAGGAAAAATTTTAGAATTTTTAATTGGAATACTCTTTGTTCTAATTGGGGTAAGCTTCCGGCTTTTTCCTCACCCTCCTAATTTTGCTCCAGTCGCTGCAATAGCTCTATTTGGAGGAGTTTATTTTTCAAAGAAGATAGCTCTTACTCTGCCGATTTCGATAATGTTAATTTCCGATATCTTTATTGGCTATTACGAGATTAGCTTAATGGCTGTAGTTTACGGAAGTTTTTTACTCTGCGTTCTTTTGGGGTTTTGGTTAAAGAAAAACAAGAAATGGTATACGATTGGAGGAAGTGCAATTTTAGGGGCAGTATTATTTTTTCTCATTACCAATTTCGCTGTCTGGGCTTTCACTCCTTGGTATGCTAAAACCCTTCCTGGGTTAATTCAATGCTATTTTATGGCCCTGCCTTTTTTCAAAAACACTTTATTGGGGAATTTGTTTTATGTTTCTGTTTTTTTTGGAATTTATGAATTGGCTAGAGCTTGGGTTAGAAATTGGATTAGAGAAAGGCCTAGTGAGCTTTACCCTATTAAAATATGAATTCCCATATTACATTCTAAAAAGTAAATAATTTTTAGGACATGGAAAATTTACTAAGTTTCTATCAAAATAAAAGAATTCTCATTACTGGTCACACTGGTTTTAAAGGCGCTTGGCTTACGCAAATATTATTAAATTGGGGGTCTCATGTTGTTGGTATTGCGTTAAAACCAGCTACAAGCCCTAATTTATTTAATTCGCTTGATATAAAAAAACATATAAATAATTATTTTGTTGATATTAAAAATTTTACAAAAGTTAAAGAGATAATTCAAAAAGAAAAACCGGAGATTGTATTTCATTTAGCCGCCCAACCCTTAGTCAGGGATAGTTATGATAACCCTTTATACACTTTTGAGACGAATATTATGGGAACTGCTAATATTCTTCAAGCGATTAAAGAGACAAATACAGTAAGAGCGGCTGTAATAATCACCACCGATAAAGTCTATGAAAATAAAGAATCAGATCGCCCTTTTAAAGAAAATGACAAACTGGGAGGTTATGACCCTTATAGTGCCAGTAAAGCAGCCGCCGAGATAGTAATAGATTCTTACATTAAATCATTTTTTAATCCGGCTGATTATAATAAAAAGCACAAAACTTTAGTAGCTTCAGCAAGATCGGGAAATGTCATTGGAGGAGGAGATTGGCAAAAGGACCGATTAATACCAGACATCGTAAGAGCGGTTTTTGAAAAAAAAGAAAACATCATCATAAGAAATCCTGATGCTGTTAGACCTTGGCAATATGTGCTCGAGTCCTTGTATGGGTATATTTTACTTGCAGAAAAACTTTATAAAGCCAAAAGAGAATTTTCCGGGGCCTGGAATTTTGGCCCTCATAATAAAAATTATCTGACCGTAGAGGAGTTGATAAAGAGGGCTTTAAAAATATTAAAGAGAGGCTCTTATTTCGAGCAAAGCGAGAAACAAGGTTCTGGAGCGAAGCGAACAGGTTCTTATGGGATAAAAAGAGATCTTGATAAACACGAAGCTCAGTTGCTGAAATTAGATAGTAATAAAGCCAAAAAACTTTTGGGTTGGCAGTCTCAATTAGATATAGAGACAATTTTAGAATTCACTTTCAATTGGTATAAAGCATTTTATGAGAAAAAGAATATTATTGATTTGACTAATCAACAAATAAATGCTTTTCTAAAATTATGGCATTAAGTAAAAAGAAAAGAGTTTTGATTACTGGAGGCGGTGGTTTCATCGGCGCAAATTTTGCTCGAGAATTTGTAAAACTAGGATATAAAACTTATATATTAAAACATACATCTGATTCTTGGCGATTAAAAGGAATAAAAAGGCAATTAAAAATTGGTTACATTGATTTAAAAAATTATAATGAGTTGGAATCATTTATTTTAAAAATTAGACCCCAAATTATATTACATTTTGCGGCCTATGGTGTCTATTCACGGAAACAACAAGATACGAAGAAAATGATTGATACTAATTTAATCGGGACTATAAATTTAGTAAATGCTCTAAGTAAAATAAAGTTTGATTGCCTGATTTATACGGGAAGCACTTCTGAATATGGGATAAAAAATAAGCCGATGAAAGAAACTGATTTACTTGAACCAAATAATTTATATGGTATTACAAAAGCAGCAGCTACTATGTATTGTCAGTATATGGCAAAAAAATTAAATTTACCTATTGTTAACACTCGGCTCTTTGCCCCTTATGGTTATTTTGAAGAAAAAGAAAGGCTTGTTCCCACTATCATAAAATCATGTTTAGAAAATAGCGAATTAAATTTATCGTTTCCGAATTCGGTTAGAGACTTCATCTTTACCGAAGATATAATTGAGGCCTATTTAATAATAATCAAGAATATTAAAAAAATTAAAGGAGAAATATTTAATATTGGGACTGGAACTCAGACCACAATTGATGAATTAGTTAGCATAATTAAGAAAATTACCGGTTCAACCATAAAACCAAAATATGAACAAGTAAAAATAGCTCAGATAGAGCCAAAGAACTGGATGGCTGATATTTCGAAAATAAAAAAAATATTAAATTGGCAGCCGAAATACAAGTTGGAAGAAGGGTTGGAGAAAAATATAAAATGGTTTAAGAAGAATATTTATTTATATAAATAAAATAAACTTATTATTATGGTAAAAATTAGTCAAGATTATAAGGAGATAGCAAAAGAAATAAGAAAAAAAATATTAAAAATGATATTTACTTCGCAGGCCCCTCATATTGGCTCTGCCTTATCCTCTGTTGATATCTTAACGGTTCTTTATTTTAAGATAATGTTATTAGATCCTAAAAATGCTTTAATGAAAAATCGGGACAGATTTATTTTAAGCAAGGGACACGCTGCCAGTGTTTTATATGCAACCCTTGCTCAAAGAGGATTTTTTCCAGAAGAAATACTTAATACTTATTCACTGAATGGGAGCAGATTAACGGGCGAGTTGACCAATTGGGTTCCGGGGGTCGAAGTGTCTACTGGTGGGCTAGGACATGGTTTGCCTATGGGAGCAGGCATGGCTCTTGCTTCAAAACATGATGGTATCGATTATAGGGTCTTCGTTTTATTGGGTGATGGAGAATGCGACGAAGGTTCGGTTTGGGAAACAGCTATGTTTGCCAGCCATCATAAATTAGATAATTTGATTGGGATTATTGATTATAATAAACTTCAAGCCTTTGGCCGGACAAATGAAGTTATAAATTTAGAGCCGATTATAGATAGGTGGACCGCTTTTGGTTGGGCAGTAAAAGAAATTGACGGTCATAATCACTTTCAAATAGAAGAAACCTTTAGTAATCTTCCTTTTACAAAAGGTAAACCAAATATGGTTATCGCTCACACTATCAAAGGAAAGGGCATTTCTTTCCTGGAAGATAAATTAGAGTCGCATTATAAGTCACCAACAAAAGAGCAATATGAATTGGCTCTTAAAGAATTAAACCAAATATGAGAAAAACTTTTATAAAAACCCTTATTGAGTTAGCCGAAAAAGATGAAAATATCTATCTTTTGACCGGAGACATAGGATTTTCTTTATTGGAAGATTTTGCTAATAAATTTCCTAAAAGATTTATTAATTGCGGGATTGCTGAACAAAACATGATAGGAGTAGCAGCTGGATTAGCCATGAATGGAAAAAAAGTTTATGTTTATTCGATTGTGCCGTTCGTTACGATGCGCTGTTTTGAACAGATTAGAAATGATCTATGTTTCCAAAACTTAGATGTAAAAATTGTTGGATGTGGCGCTGGATTTTCCTATGGACCCCAAGGGACAACTCATCATGCCATTGAAGATATCGGGATTTTAAGAGTTTTGCCCAATATGACCATTCTTTCTCCAGCTGATCCGATAGAGGCCGAAGAATTAATTTTACAATCATATAAAATAAAAGGTCCGACTTACATTAGGCTAGATAAAGGTAGTAAGAAATTATATGATTTTAAACCTGATATTGCCATTGGAAAACCGTCGGTTTTAAAAGAGGGCAAGGATGGGGTTATAATTATCACCGGTGCCTATTTAGAAACAGGATTAAATATAGTAAGACGGCTAGAACAGAGGGGCTATAATTTTAAATTAATAAGCATGCATACTCTAAAACCAATAGATGTGGCATCATTGCTTAGAGAGATAGAAGGAAGAAGGTTGATATTTACCCTAGAAGAACACAATATCATCGGTGGTCTGGGCAGCGCCATTGCCGAAATTTTATTAGCTAATAATATCAGTAATATCACATTTAGGAGTATTGGTGTTGACGACAGGTATCCAGATATTGCCGGCGAACAAAATTATTTAAGGGACTATTATAAAATAGACGAAGAAAGTATATACAATAAAATAACCGGGTATTTGGTAAAATAAAGGATTTTGGATCCATAGATTATAAGTATTTGTCTGATATTTAAGAAGAATTTTACGAGAGGATGAAAAATATATTAGTTTCCAGGGGAGTTTTATTTTTTATATATTATTAATTCTTCGGAAAACTAGTTATTAAATTATAAAAAATGAAAACAGAGAAACAATTTAGAAAAGAAATTTTTGAGAAAGTTAAAGAACTGTATAAATTAAGTAGAAGCCAAGAAAAATTTATTCCAGGTAAAACCAAAATTGATTACGCTGGTCGAATTTATAATGAAGAAGAGATGATAAATTTAGTTGATGCCTCTCTAGATTTTTGGTTGACTGCTGGAAGATATGCTCGAAAATTTGAAGAAGAATTTGCTAAGTTTTTAGGAGTAAAATATTGTTTATTAACTAATTCTGGTTCCTCGGCAAATCTTTTAGCAATTTCTGCTTTAACCTCACCAAAATTGGGAGAAAGAAGATTAAAGCCCGGTGATGAGGTAATCACTATTGCCTGCGGTTTTCCAACCACTCTAAACCCTATTTTGCAAAATAATTTAATCCCCGTTTTTGTTGATATAGATCTCGGTACTTACAATATTCAAGTTGATAAAATTGAAAAAGCAATTTCCAAAAAAACAAAAGCAATTTTTATTGCTCACACCCTTGGTAATCCTGCTAATCTTGGGAAAATTTTAAAAATAGTGAAAAAATATAACCTTTGGTTTATTGAGGATAATTGCGATGCATTGGGTTCAAAATACAAAGGAAAATATACTAGCACCTTTGGTCATCTTGCCACATTCAGTTTTTATCCGGCTCATCAAATTACAATGGGAGAAGGCGGAGCAGTAGTTACAGATGACCCATTACTTAAAAAAATAGTTGCTTCTTTTCGCGACTGGGGAAGAGATTGTTGGTGTGAACCCGGTCATGATAATACTTGTGGCAAAAGATTTGGCTGGAAACTAGGAAAATTGCCATTTGGTTATGACCACAAATATGTTTATTCCCATATTGGTTATAATTTAAAGATTACTGATATGCAAGCAGCAATAGGGGTAGCGCAACTTAAAAAACTGCCATCTTTTATCAAAGCCAGAAGAAAGAATTTTACTTTCCTTTACAAATTTTTTAAGAATTATCAGAATTATTTCTTACTTCCACAGCCAGAAAAAAACTCTGAACCTTGTTGGTTTGGTTTTCCTCTTTTAGTGAAGAAAACCGCGCCTTTTACTAGAGATAACATTGTGCAATATCTTGAAGGTAATACAATTGCTACGAGAATGCTTTTTGGGGGTAACCTAACAAGACAACCTGCTTATCAAGATACAAAATATAGAATTTTTGATTCTCTAAAAAACACGAATTTAGTAATGGAAAATCTTTTCTGGATTGGCGTATACCCGGGGATAACGGAAGAAAAATTGAATTATGTAATCAAAGTAATGAACAAATTTTTTGAAGAAAAATGAAAATAGTTCCAATACTTCAACGCTATGATTATGGTATCAAGTCTCGTGGTGATTCATCAGATTATAAAGTTTTGTATCCCGCTTTAAAACAGATAACGGATGAGGTTTATCCATTTTGGTATGACGAATATTTAACTAAGAAGGACGAACTACAAAAACGCGTTATTAAGTTTGTTGATGATATCCGCCCTGATATTGTTTACTTCACTTTAATGAAAGATGAATTTTCATTTCAAACATTAGATTATTTGAAAAGCAAATACACTACCATCAATTGGTTTTGTGATGATCAATGGCGTTTTGATAGTTTTACAAAATATTATGCTCCTCATTTTTCTTATGTTATTACTGTAGATAAGTTTGCTTTGGATAAATATAAAAAGATCGCATATAAAAATGTGATTCTTAGTCAGTGGGCATCGTTTGGATTTAATAAAGAGATTGATTTTGACAAAATATATTATAGATACGATGTCTCGTTTGTCGGGGCAACCAGTGGTTATAGAAGATGGATTATTAGAGAGTTGTTAAAAAAAGGAATCAAAGTTGTATGTTTTGGATATGGTTGGAAAAATGGAAGAGTTTCTTTTGAGAAGATGGCTGAGATTTTTAAGGCCTCTAAGATAAATTTAAATATTTCAAACAGCGTTTCTTATGATATCCGATATATGTTCTCTTCCATTAGAACCTTTAGGGAATTTTTAATATCAAACAAAAGAACTGAACAAATTAAAGCAAGGAATTTTGAAATACCGGCTTTTGGTGGATTTCAATTAACTAATTATATTCCTTTTTTAGAAGATTACTTTAAAATTGGTGAAGAAGTAGCGATTTATACTTCATTTGAGGATTTATTGTTGAAAATAAGATATTATCTTGAAAATGAACCAGAGAGGAGAAGAATATTAGTTAAGGGTTATAGTCGAGCTATAAACGATCATACCTATCCACATAGATTAAAGAAAATCATAGAAAAAATTAGGATTAATTTATGAAGAAAGTAACTTTTTTTACAAATTCGTTTTATTTGCATAACCGACAATTTAATATCTCGGATGAGATTGCTAATAGAGATAATTGTCTATATGGACTTTATTTACTTAAGAAAAAGTTTGCAGAAAATGGTTTTGATTTAAATACCCAAGATATTAATTTATCGTCAGAATCCCAATTTATTATTTATAATGAAATGCCTAAGATCAAGGATATTTCTTTAGATAAGGATAATTATTTATTAATTTTTGAATCTGAAATAATAAGACCGGATAATTGGAATCTAAAAAATCATAAATATTTTAAAAAAATTTTCACCTGGAATGATAAATTTGTAGATAATAAGAAATACTTTAAGATAAATTTCCCAAACAAAATGCCCACGGATTTAAATTTTGATTTGAATAAAAAAGATAAATTTTGTACTACGATAGTAGCGAATAAATTTAAATCTCATCCATTGGAATTATACATGGAAAGAGTAAATACAATTCGTTGGTTTGAAGTAAATCATCCAGCAGATTTTGACTTATATGGCATAGGCTGGGATAGGCATTATTTTAAAGGTATGCTATCGAGGTTAAATAGATTTGACGCTTTGACAAAACTTTTAAAACCAAAATATCCGTCGTATAAAGGAAGAATTAAATCAAAAAAAGAGGTATTGCAAAAATACAAATTCGCTATTTGTTATGAAAATGCAAAAGATATCCCAGGCTATATCACCGAAAAGATATTTGATTGCTTTTTTGCCGGCTGTATTCCTGTTTACTTGGGTGCGTCAAATGTAACTGAACATATTCCCGAAGATACATTTATAGATAGAAGAAACTTTAATACTTATGAGGAACTTTATAATTATCTTAAGAATATACCCGATAAAGAATACCAAAATTATCTAGAAGCAATAAAGAATTTTATTAAAAGTGATAAAATATATCCGTTTAGTGCGGAATGTTTTGCAGAGATTTTAGCCAATGAAATTTTAAGAGGAGAAAACAATGAATGAGCTAATAAAAATATGAAGAAAGTTTTATTGGTCAGTCCTCCTTTGCAGGTTAACACGCAGGTCCACTCAAAGGATAATTCCTACGGGCTTGGGTTATGTTACTTGCATGCCGTTATAGAAAAAGAAGGATATCAGATAAGGACTTTCAGCTACAATAACAGCGATCCGCTGGAGGCCGAGAAGGCGGTAACGGCTGAACTCATGGATTTCAAACCAGACTTTTTCCTGGTACAGATCTTTACCATGAATAGGGTAGAAAGCTACCGTATCTTAAAAAAGGCCAAAGAGTTAAGGCCAGAGATGAAGATTATCGTAGGTGGAGTGCACGCCTCAATATATCCAGGTCAGATGCTTGAGAACTTCCCCGTTGATTGCGTGGTGATTGGTGAAGGTGAAGTGACTATTGTGGAACTTCTGGAAACACTGTCGGCAGGGCGAGACCCGTCAGCCGTAAAAGGCATCGCCTATAAAAAGAAGGGGCGTGTGGTTATTACAGGGGAACGGCCACTTATCGAGGATCTGGATTCGCTTCCTTTTCCAAGACATGAACTTTTTATTACGCCAGAACGCAAAATGGCTTGTATCCTTACTAGCAGGGGCTGCCCTTTTAAATGCAGTTTCTGCTGCCTCCATACTATTTCCCGGCGTAAGTTCAGGGTGCGGTCTGCAAAAAATGCTGTAGATGAAGTTGAATACATAGTGAACACTTTCAAGAACATAAAGATCATCCAGCTCGCCGATGATACTTTTACCCTTGATTCGCAAAGAGCCATGGATTTCTGCAGGGAGATAGTGCGGAGAAAAATAAAGATCCAATTCTGGTGCTCCGCCAGAATAAAGCCCGCCAGTGTGGAATTGTTCAGGCTCATGGAGGAGGCGGGTTTCAGGTCGATAGGTTTTGGCCTTGAAACCGGAAGCGCAAAGCTGCTTAATAGCATACATAAAAGTATAACCAGAGAAGATGTTATAGAAACCTTTGAAATGCTGAAAGATATCAACATTAACATCTCCACTTATCTGATGGTGGGATTCCCGGGGGAAAACAAGGAAACGGTGGCTGAAACCATAGACCTGATAAAAAAACTCCAGAAGATAAAATATTTTGAGTTCGCGGGTGTGGCGCGCCTGTGGGTTTATCCTAATACCGAGGTTTATGAACAGCTCCGCGACGTCGGCAGGATAGATGACAGTTTCTGGTTGACCGATAAGGATGTTCCATATTTCACCTTGGAACATACTGAAGAGGAGCTGGAAAGGATGGTTACTGATATTACCATGGCCTGTATGCCCAAGAGACAGTGGGCTAAGCGACTGCTGAGTGAGCTTCTATGTCCCTCCTTGTTTGTCCGGAAGTTCATGCCACGTCTCAGAAAACTGAAACACTGGCTTATTTTTGATAAATTATGAAACTATCAATTGCAATTCCAACTTATAATGGCGCTAAATATATTCGAGAAGCTTTGGACAGTATTATTTCTCAGCTGGATGATATTAATGAAGAAATAGAAATTGTCGTTTCTGACAATGCATCTACCGATCAAACGCCAGAAATCATCAGAGAATATCAGAATGAATACTACTGTATTAGATATTTCCGCAACGATGAAAATTTTGGCGCAGATAAGAATTTTGATTTGGCGGTTAGACATTCAATTGGTAAGTATGTATGGTTGTTTAGCGATGATGATAAAATGTTGCCTGGCGCTATAAAGAAGGTTCTTGATGTAATAAAAAATCATCCTGGATTAGCGGCGATTTTTGTGAATTGGAGCAATTACAGTACTGATTTAAAACGATGTAATATTAGTCGCACTATTAACATTCAAAAAGATATATTTTTCAAAACAGCTGACGATTTTTTATCAGTGGTTAAACTTACTGCTATATTTGTCTCATCAAATATCATTTGTCGTTCTTTGTGGGAACAGGCTCATTCTGAAATTTATGTAGGATCTAATTGGATTCATTACGCCACTTTGCTTACTTTAATTGTAGGACACCCTTCCTATTGTATTGCCGAACCTTATGTTATGTATCGTACTGGAAATATACATTGGGATAAACATAGTGAAATAAATGTAAAGAATACCATAAGTTTAATGAAAATTCTCAATAGTCTCACGGAAAAAGGGTACAGCAAAAAGTCTATTAACAAAACTATTAGAGTTATAACTCATCATCTACCTATGGAAATTATTAGATTTAAAAAGAATGGTTTAGTTTTAAGACAGTTTCATATAAAAGATATGATAACGCAATTTAAATTCTACCCGTCTTTTTGGTTGATAGATTTTCCTTTATTATTTCTACCAAATATTTTCTATAAAATTCTTCATAGATTTATACTACAGGTGAAAAGAGTAAAACAAATATATGGTAAAGGAAAAATTGATTAGCATTTGTATCCCAACATATAATGCCGAGAAAACCATAGAGAAAACGCTTCAATCAATTTTAAATCAGACATACAGAAATCTTGAGATTATAATTGTTGATAATGCTTCTACTGATAATACTTTGTGTACATTAAAGAAATTTAAAGATTTTAGAATCAAGATATACAGAAACAGCAAGAATATAGGTCCCGAACACAACTGGACTAAATGCGTTAGACTGGCCACAGGCGATTATATCGCTATATTTCATGCCGATGATCTATATAATTACCGTATTATAGAGAAACAGATTAAAATTTTAGAAAATTACCCTTCTGTGTTGGCCGTTTTTACTATGGCAGATTATATTAATAATTATGATAAAACAATTGGGGGATGCAATTTACCACCAGAATTAAAGCAGAGGAATATTTATAACTTTTTAGAGATATTTATTCCAGTTTTAAATCAGAAAAATATCTTTATAACCCCAAGCGCTATGGTAAGGGGTGAAATATTTAAGAAATATATGCCATTTGATTGGGATCATTTTAAGACAGCTGCAGACTTAGATCTATGGCTTAGAATTTCAAAAATGGGTCAGATTGCAATTTTGAATGAAAAACTCATAAAGTATAGAAGGGGTAGCATAGGTTCTTATCAATATAATTATTTACGCGTAACAGAGGATAATTTTTTTAGGGTTTTAGATCACCATCTTTCTATTAAACCTAAAAACTTTTGTATACCTAAAAGTGCAATAGACAGATATGAGATTCGAAGGAGCGTTGATTATCTTAAGCGGGCTATGAATTACTTAATAAAAGGCGAGATTGAACCATCCAGGCAGCTCCTTAAAAAATTGCTTTCAATGAAATTATTTTTGTCTATTCTAAAAAACATTAAACAAATAAAATTACTTATTTATTGGTTTTTGGGAGTTATAATATTGTTGTTAAGCTATTTAGGCTTTAGTAAGTTCTTAGGAAAAATATTATATTGGTATTTATATAAATGGAGGATGAGAAAATTATAAAGCGCGGCGAATATGTGCTGATTCGTAACATAGTGTCGGCAGGATTTCTGCTTTGGCTGGTTTTGTTTGTGAGCGGGTTAGTTGAATTTTCTGGCTCCAAGCCAATCTATGCCCTGTTTTCCGTCGTCTTTCTGGTAATGTTGGCGAGTGGATTTTACCGCCAAGTCAGTTATAGCTATCTTTTCCTTGTCATCTTTCTATGGCTGGGTTTCTGGCTTAAGCTGACAGTTCACACAATACTTGGTTACCATTATATAGAGCCCATTGGATCTTTTAATGGGACGGCTGTAGCTTGGAATGAAGTCCTATGGGTAGCCATAGTCGCGAGCATAGGTGTGATCGTGGGACGAATTTTTTATGAATTTGTGCGTGGTAGATCCACCATAGTTATGCAGAATGATAGATTTAAAGCGCCAGGGTGGTATCTGGCAATACGAAAATGGTTATGGATAATCATAATGGTTGTAACTGGAGGTGTTGTTATTTTTAATGCCGTACATAGCATCCATCAAATTGGTTTGGTGCCTCGCACTATATTAATGTGGCCGTTAAATGCGGTGATTGCCTGGATGCTGAACATAGGGCTCGCTACTGGTATAGCGACGCTGCTGTGGTGGGATATATCCTTGAAGAAAAATATATCTTTGCCAATTTACGCCATTCTTATTGAAGGATTTTTAACCAGCGTATCAGTTTTAAGCCGAGGAGTTTATACTGGTCATGTAATTCCACAGTTATTTGCACTTTATAAAAATAAGAAGACACTAATCGGAATTTCATTAATTAAAGGAATATTTATAGCTGTCATTTTCATCGGTCTCTTTATTGTTTCGCAATCAGCAGTAGATACTCTCAGGACTTATCTTTATCAAAATGACCATGGTTTCTCTGCTAAAATGCTACTTGATGAATTTGTTTACCAAATGAGGGGGGGTGTCTTTGGGCACATATCGCAATTAGCTATTGATCGCTGGATCGGATTGGAAGGGGTTATGGCGGTGCAGTCTTATCCGAAAAAAGGAAATGTTTTTTTTCTTGACGGGATAAAAGAAAAACGCGAGATAGGGAGAGTGACTCTATATCAAGAGGTAAGTAAATCCAATTACCGTGGGACCTCTAGTACATTTCAGTTTGCCAGCTTGCCAGGGGCTGCAGCTTTTCTGTATTACAGCGGTTCATTATGGGTTGTGATGTTAGGGATGGGGGCATTTTCATTGTTTATATTATTGATTGGGTGGGTGGTTGATATGCTGACAGCTAATCCGCTTCTTTGTTCTTTGATTGGATTTGGTGCGGCGAGTAATGTGGCGCAGTTTGGTCTGGCGCCGGTGCAGGATATCCCATATTATTTCATGATTTTTTGTTCGGTTTTACTTATATGGTTCGTTCAATCCAGGTGCTTAAAGAGCTCCTGAAATATTAAAGCATTACGATTGACATCATGATTCTTAAAAAAAGTTTTATTTGCATTCTCAATAAATTGTTCGGCGAATTCTTTGTCAGTGAGTAATTTTCTAATCCCTTTTTTTAACTTTTCTGTGTTTTCTTCATCAACCACTAAAGCGAAATTATTCTTCTTCGCATATTCTACAAGAAATGTTGAAGCTGGTGCATGGATTAAAATTGGTCTTCCGGCGATTAGGTAATCGGTGAGTTTAGCTGGAGTGGCCGTATTTATAATGTCGGGGCTTTTTGTTTTCCAAGAGAGCGGCAAAAACAGAATATCAGCTTGAGTTTGAATTTCTGGCATTTTTTCTGGAGGAGCTGTTGAAATTGTAACTTTTTTACTTTCTGTAATTCCAATCTTGTCTAAATAATTTTTTGGATTAGGACAAAAGATTATTAATTTCATATCAAGGTCGTCTATCTCGTTAACAGCCTTAATTAAATTTTTTAAACTTTCAATTTGAGCCCAATAAATTCTGCCGGTATATACTATTTTATATGGTGGTTGGGGATTATAATCAGTATTAAGTTTTAGATATTCTTCAGGGAAAATTGAATTATGAATAATAGCTATTTTTTCTTTTATTTTTTCTCCGTATTCTTGAGCATAAAAATTTAATGTTCCTTCGTTATTAACAATTATTCTTTGGGCATTTTTAAATAATTTAGGTTCAAAAATATTAGCTAAGATTTTTGCCGGGAAAACAGGATAAAAATTATTTTTATAAATATCAAAAAGGAATATATAATAAGGTTTTTTAGTTATTTTATACAGGAGGTAGGTAGAAATCATTGCTGGTCCGTAATCAGAAATACCAAGTATTAATTCTATTTTTTCTTTTTTGATGGTTTTAATGCCAGTGCGAACCATCATAATAATTTGAGAACCGATGATAAAAATTCCACTTAGAAGACCTAAAAACCAAATACGTTTTATTAAATGTTTTAATTTATTCAAAAATGAACGGAAAGGTTTGTTTTTAACTGCTTGTGGTTTGTCTTGAATAAAGCCGGAAAAATGCGGGTTATCATAAAAGATATATTTTCCTTTTAACCATTTCCCGACTTTGGCTGAAAGATTGTCAATATTATAAAAACTTGTCATAATACAATAAGAAGTTTCGGGAAAATCACGTAAGAGATTAAATAGCATTTGCGGTCCTCCTATGGCCGGAGGAGCATAAGAAGATATTATTAATGTTTTTTTAAGACTTGAGGTCATAATTATTTTATGGAAAAGAAAAAATTAGTTTTTATATGGAATAATTTTTTAATCGGCGGAACAGAACAAGTATTGTTAGAAATTCTAAAAAACTTGGACAGAAATAGATTTAAGGCAAGTATTATAACGATTTTGGGATCTGGTCCCATGGAGTCAGAGTTTAGAAAGTTGGAATTTCCAATTTTCTTCGCCGGTCCCAAAAGATATTCCCAATCTTTATTTTTTAAAGTAAGATGGATTTTAAGTACTCCTTTTATCTTTTTAAGAATAACAGTTTTCTTAAGAAAACTCAATCCTGACGTTGTTATTACTTCTTTATATCAGGCCGATATTTTGGGCATTTTTTCTGCTTGGTTATCTGGTGTAAAAAGAAGAATTATTATTCATCATGATGTAGTTAAGATAAACCCAATAATTAGATGGTTAAAAATAAGAGCCTTGAAAAAGACAAACAAAATTATAGCTATTTCAAACGAAGTTAAGGTTTTTTTGATAGAATATTTTAAAGTTTCTGGTTCAAAAATAGAAGTAATTTATAATGCTATAGATTTTGAAAAATTTTTATGCTTTCAAAAATCAGATAAGGATTGGGAACCGGTTTTTGGCATCATTGCCCGCTTAGATAAAATAAAAGGCCATATTTATATTTTAGAAGCCTTAAAAAAAATAAAAAGTGAGGGAGTTAAATTACCAGCATTTATTTTTGTTGGAGATGGCCCTGAAAGGAAAAACTTAGAAATTTTTGCAGAAGAAAATGATTTAACTAATATAAAATTCGTAGGCGAGGTAATAGAGATAGGAAAATATTTAAAACAAATGGATGTTTTTGTTTTTCCTTCTCTTTCAGAAGGTTTAGGTGTTTCATTGATTGAAGCCCTTGTTGCTAAAAAACTTATAATCGCCTCCAATACAGGAGGAATCAAGGAATTGATTAAACACAATAAAACAGGTATTTTAGTAGAACCAACCAATGTTGATGATTTATATCAAGCTATAAAGTGGGTGTTAGAAAATAAGAATGAAGCGCTAAAGTTAAGAACGGCATCATTTGAATGGATTAATAAAAATAGGCGCCTTTTTGACATCAGGGATGTTTCCAAAAAATATGTAGCAATTTTGAATTAAATAAATATCTATGTTTATAACCAAAGAGAATAATTCTGTCCTTAATAATGTCTCATTTATTTTTGGCGCAAGCATAATTAGTTTGTTGATAGGTACTTCAATCGGAATTATTATTGCTCGTACTTTGGGTCCTTCTGGAAAGGGTCTTTTGGCGATTATTGCCATGGTGGGGACTGTAGTTTTATCATTAGGTAATCTGGGCATAGGAGCATTCAATACTTATGCTATTTCTAACAAGAGCGTTGAAAAAAAAGACATCGTTGGCAATTCTTTTTGGTTAGGGTTAATAATCGGCATTATCTGTTTTTTAGTTATTTTGGTTTTTGCTTTTAACTTTCCTATATTTTTCCGTAATATCCCGAGAAGCTACCTGCTTCTTTATCTATTATCCTTACCTTTCTTTTTTTGGTCTAATTTTTTTTATGCTATTTTAACCGGCGAGCAAAAGTTTAGGAAGCTTAATATTTTTACTATCATTACCCAAACTATAAATCTGATAGGAGTCATTTTATTATTATTAGTTTTTAAATTGGATGTTTTTTATGTTCTGATTTGGTATGTTTTGGTGAATATTATCAATGCTTTATTTCCAATGGGGTTTATTTTTTTAACAGATGGCTTTCATTTTGATTTTAATCCGCGAGTTCTGAAAAAAGCTTTAAATTATGGATTTAAAATATGCTTAGTCGGTATTTTTTCTTTTTTAATATTGCGGGTTGATTTATATATGGTGAATTTTTTTAAAGGCGCAGCTGAAGCAGGTCTTTATTCTTTAGCTTCTAACTTTGGTAATGTTTTCTTTATTTTGCCTTCCTCTATTATTGCGGTGATTTTTCCTAAAATTAACGCTGAGGATAAATCAAAAAAAGAATCAATTGCAAAGTACTCCCGGATTTCTTTATTTTTGGTCTTTTTAATGGCAATAGGGGCATTATTGTTTATCAGGCCAGTAATTGGGTTATTGTTCGGGGAAGAATTTTTGGCTTCTGTAAGACCTATTATTTTACTCCTGCCCGGTCTCATTGCCTGGTCAGTAGCCACTGTTCTGGGCAGCTATTTTTTTAGCGTTGGATATCCCCTCAAACTGACTATTAGTTGGTTTTTGGTTGCAGTGCTAAATATTATTTTAAATTTTATTTATATTCCTCAATATGGAATGGCAGCGGCTGCTTTATCTTCTAGCGTCACTTATCTTTTAGCCCTCTGTTTTCATTATTATTTTTTCAATAAAGAAACAGGAATGGGTTTTTACGATGTTTTTATGCCAAGAGCGGCTGAAATCAGGAATATTTTTGAGAGAGTAAGGGGGTTTTTGAGAAAAAATTTGAAAAATGGTGTATAATAAAATATAATATGATTTTTTATATTGTTTTATACATTTTTTTAACTGTCAGCGGGTTGGTGCTTTTAAAAAGCGGCTTAGCTCAAACTCAACTTTTAGGATTGGCTGGTTTGATTAAGAATTTACTTAATTTTAAGTTTTTAATAACACATTTAAGATTTGTTTTAGGAATTTTGTGTTACGGTAGCAGTTTTGTCACTTGGATGTTTTTGTTATCGAAGCAGGCCTTATCAACGATTTATCCATTAACAGTAGGAATAGTTTATGCGGCTATTATGATTGTTTCAGTAGTCTTTTTTCATGAACAATTTACTCTTTACAAAATTATCGGCGTTATTTTAATTGGCTTAGGCATTCTTTTTCTTTTAAAATAGAATAATGCGAAAAATACATTTTGATAGAAACTTCTGGGTGAAATTTTTTAGTACTGGATTTTTTATTTCTTCTTTAATGCCTTTTGCTCCTGCTATTTGGGGAGTTGTTTTAGGATGTAGTTTAGCTTTAATTACGAATTCCTGGGCTCTTATTTTCAAATTATGTCTTTTAATTTGTTTAATTTTTATTAGTATTCCTTTGGCTACTCAAACGGAAAAAATATTAAAAAAAGGAAAAGATCCACAAGTAATTGTTATTGATGAAGTTGTTGGTATTGAATTCGCTTTTTTGTGGTTTAATTTATGGAAGAAAATAACTTTATTTCATATCAGCATTCCTTTATTTGTATTGCTGACTGTTATTTATACTTTTTTTGATGCTGTAGAGCCATTTCCTATTAAAAAAATTGAGAAACTTCCCGGTGGCTGGGGAATAGTTTTAGATGATATTATGGCCGGTATTTATACCATTGCTAGTCTAATTATTATTTTAAGAATCTTTGGATAAATTATGATTTCTATTACCTCTTCTCATGTCAAAAAAGGCTTGCTTCATCCAGGAGCAGCTTTGAATTATGTTAAAAATTATCTGAAAGGAGGAATTATTAAGATTAATTCTAAAAAAGGATTATCAAAAAGGCTTTTAGAAAATCTTGATTTTAATACTTGGCCAATAGAGGATTTAATTTCGAGCGTAAAAATAGATAATTCCCTGCTTTCAAGCGCCAACAGGATTTTAAATAATGAATTTGGATTTTTAGAAATTACCTCTAAGGTCTTAAAAAACATTGATTGGCATGAAGATATTAAATCTGGTCATATCTGGCCTAATGATTTTTATTTAGATATAAGGGAAGCTCTTGCTAAAGAGAATATTAAGTCCTTTGCTTGGGATATTAAATATGTTTGGGAATTATCGCGATTTCATTATTTAATTCCTCTGGCTTTAGCTTATTATAAAACAGGCGAAGAAAAATATTTAATTAAATGGCAGGAGTTAATTTTAGATTGGATAAAAAACAATCCAGTTTATTATGGACCGAATTGGGCAATTGCCATGGAGGTGGCTATTAGAGCTTGTAATTGGATTTTATCTTTTGAAATCATCGAGAAAAAAATACAAGATATAGGATACCCGCCTGCACGGGCAGGCAAGATACAAGATACATTTTTAGAGGCATTCTTAGGTTCTTTGTTCGAGCACGGTCGCTTTATCTTCAATAATTTAGAATATGCGCCAACTCGTTCTAGTCATTATTTATCTGATATTATTGGCTTGATTTATATCAGTTTCTTTTTAGGAGGAAATTCGAAAATTACAAAATGGCAGAAATTTGCTGTTCAGACTTTAGAAAAAGAAATGGATTTTCAAGTTTTGAGTGATGGCGTTGATTATGAATTATCAGTTTCTTACCATCGTTATAAAACAGAACTTTTTCTTTGGGCAGGGTATGTCTTAAAAATTAACAGGGTTAATTTATCTAATGAGTTTTGGCTGAAATTAGGCAAGATGCTCAATTTTGTTTTAGCGATTATAAAACCTAATGGTTTAGTGCCTCAAATAGGCGATAGCGACGATTCGCGGCTTCATCTTGTTTGGGAAAATTATTTTTCTTGGGAAAAAAGAAATTATGATTCTTTAATAAAACTTTTTAGTTTAGTAAGTGGTAAACAAATAGAAAATTATCCTTTAAATTCTGCCTCTTTTCCTAAAGGAGGTATTTATATTTTAAAAGATAATGGATTTTATCTGATTACCGGAAGAGGAAAGTGCTGTTATGGCAAAGGTGGCAGTCATATCCATAATGATATGCTGAGTTTTGAATTGTCTTTGTTAGGAGAAGATTTGATTATTGATTCAGGCACTTATGTTTACACTTCTGATTATGAAGAAAGAAATAAATTTAGAAGCACTCAAGCTCACAATACTGTTATTATTGATAATCAAGAACAAAATCCTTTATCTTTAGATCCTTTTTACTTTGAGCAAAGAGCACAAATGACTGTTAAGAAATGGGAGGAACAAAAGGATTTTATTCTTTTTGAAGCTGAACACGATGGCTATAAGAACCCTCGTTTCGCTCAGAACCTTTTTTCTCGCTTCGCTCGAAATAAATATTTAAAACAACCAGTTATTTATCAACGGAGTTTACTTTGGGATAAAAAAGACAAATCATTATCAATCATTGATAAATTTATTAGTCAAGGGCACCATGAATTAGAATGGAATTTTCATTTAGCACCCGATATTAAAATCTGGATGAAAAATAATCAAAATAACAATAGAGAGATGATTTTGATTAGTAAAAACAACTCCTTTCTTTTGCAAGCCCCAGAAGAGTTAAATTGTGCTATTATAGAAGATGAAGTCTCGCCATCATATGGCGTGAAGATACCGTCAAAAACCATTCGTTTTTCTGGATTTTTAAACAAAGATAGCCAAAAAGAATTTGAATTTAAAATAGAGAAAGCCAAATGAAAATTCTGTTATATACTCAATATTTTCCTCCGGAAACCAACGCACCAGCTAATCGCTGGGGTTATTTTTGCGAGTATTTAGCCAATAAAGGTCATGAACTTTTTGTTCTTACTTCTTTTCCTAATCATCCTTTAAGAAAACTTTTCCCTGGTTATAAAAATTCCTGGTGTTTTCAAGAAGAAAAAAATGGAGTCAAAATTATTCGCACCTGGACTTATATTCCGTTTTCTACGAAGTTTTTACCTCGTTTAATTAATTATTTATCATTTGCTTTTTCCAGTTATTTTAATGCTAGAAAAATTCCTCAAGTTGATTTAATCATTATTTCTTTGCCGCCACTTTTTCTCGGTCTGACTGGTTTAAAATTTGCTAAAAAAAGAAAAATTTCCTTAGTTTTAGATTTAATAAATTTATGGCCAGGAAAGGGGTTAATATATTATTGGCTGAGAAAGAAGAGCGAAAAAATCTATAGAATGGCGATTAAGATTTTAGTGAATTCTCCAGCTCTTTTTGAAAACTTAAGATGTAAATATGCTTTGCCTGATGGGAAATTAGAATATTTAGCCAATGGCGCTGATTTGGAATTTTTTGCTCAAAAAATAGACCATGCCTTTATTGGGAGACAATATAATCTTTATGATAAATTTGTGGTGTTGTATACAGGACTTTTAGGTTATGCTCAAGCGCCAGAAGTCATCATCAAGACAGCCGATGTCTTAAAAGACAAAAAAGATATTGTGTTTCTCATTGTCGGTACTGGGCCTCTTGAGGAAAAATTAAAAATTGAAGCCAGAAAATTAAAATTAACAAATGTTATTTTTACTGGTTTACGGCCGCATGAAGAAATGCCCCAATACGTTGCTTTAGCAGATGTGTGTCTTATCCCTTATAAAAATAAAGAGACTTTTAAAGATAATCTTCCTTCTAAAATGTTTGATTATCTGGCAGCGGGAAAACCAATGATTATTAATTTAGAAGGCGAAGCAAGTGAGATTCTTCAAAAAGCTCAAGCTGGAATTTTAGTAAAACCAGAAGATCCCCAGGCTTTAGCCGATGCTATTTTAAAACTTTATGCTGATAAATTTTTAAGAGAAAAAATGGGGGTTTTAGCTAAAACTTATGCTGCTAATAATTTTGATAAGAAGGAAATTAGTCAAAGATTAGAAATAATTTTACAAACTCTTCTCACCTAATTACTATGAAAGCCTTAAATTCTTTGAAAATTATCTTTTTAGTCCTGGGAGACTTATCGACTTTTTATTTTTCTCTTTTTTTAGCAATTTTCTTAAGATATCGTTTTGTGTTCAAAGAGGAAATTTTTGTTTCTGCTGGACGATATTTTTTACCCGTATTTTTGATTTGGCTCCTTATTTTTCTTATTGGTCGACTTTATGAATTAATTTATACAGCTAATCACAGGGAATTCTTCGAAAGAGTAATTAAAGTTTTTCTGGCTAATATCTTGATCGCTGCTTTGTATTTTTATCTTTTCACCCCAACTTATTACAGGCCTTCCTTAGTTTTGGTTACCACGGTTTTCTTTGCCTTTATTATTTTTATTTTCTGGCGAACTTTGGCTAATAAAATTCTTCCATTGAAAAGATTAAAGGTTTTGATTTTAAGCCAGAATGCTTTAGCTGAGGAACTTAAAGCTTTTATCTCCAAAAACCCGCAATTGGGTTATGAAATCATAAACGAAGAGCATTCGTCAGAAGCATCAGCTTTAATTATCATTGATTCCGAAAGCCTCGTTGATTTTTACGAAAAAGTTATGAGCCGCGTATCTTTAGACTTATTGTCAAAAGAATGGTTTGATTTTGTTGTGTCGCGCTCAAATCTTGATATTTATGATACCTTTAAAAGATTTTTTGATTTTGTTGGTGGTATTATTCTTTTCATTATTTCTTTACCTCTTTGGCCAATAATTGGCTTGCTCATTAAACTTGATCCTCGAGGTCCAATATTGTATCGCTCCATTAGAATAGGCAAAAATAGAAAAAAGTTTATCATTTACAAATTTAGAACTATGGTTCAAGGTGCTGATAAAATCGGTCCTTCTTGGACTTTGAAAAATGATTCAAGAATTACAAAAATCGGAAAAGTTTTGCGTTTTACGCATTTAGATGAAGTTCCTCAAGTTTTAAATATTATCAAAGGCGATATTTCTTTTGTGGGGCCAAGGCCGGAAGAAGAAAAATTAACTGAGCTTTTCGTAAAAGAAATTCCTTTTTATGAGTATCGTTTTTTGATGAAACCAGGAGTGATTGGTTGGGCGCAAATTAATTATCCTCATGGCTCTTCAATTGAAGATGCTCGGAAAAAACTAGAATATGATTTTTATTATTTCAAAAATCGGAATCTCTTCTTTGATTTAATTATTGCCTTAAAGGCTTGGAGGATCCCTTTTGAGATACCAACGCACTGAGGCTCGGAATATATTTTCTTTAACCCGTTCACTCGCCCAGCGTGCTCGCTCTCTTAGCCTTCGCCTCGCTCGTCCCGACTTCGTCGGGACACCTTGCCCGCTCAGCTCCGGATGGTTTCA